>Ga0307423_1000223_pt1 | contig 37960 bp, 27 predicted proteins | sample SalMarWE160310MG_FD_202154 | JGI IMG/M metagenome (GOLD analysis project Ga0307423, IMG submission 202154) | Salt marsh sediment microbial communities from the Plum Island Ecosystem LTER, Massachusetts, United States - WE1603-10 | ecosystem: Environmental > Aquatic > Marine > Intertidal zone >... | reverse complement strand
TCTGTTCCTGGGCGGCTTCTTCGAGAAGATCGGCGTCGAGGTCGAGTACGAGAGAATTGGCAAGTACAAGAGCGCCGTCGAGAGCTTCGCGGAATCCAAGATGTCCGAGGCGAACCGGGAGATGACAACGGCGCTTCTCGACTCGGTCTACGCTCGCTTCGTCGAGGCGATCGCCGAAGGGCGCTCCCTCACCCCGGAGCAGATCCACGCCGCGATCGACGCGGCGCCCGCGACTCCCGCCGAGATGCAGGAGCGCGGGCTCAGCGACGGGATCGGTTTCTTCGACGAGATCCTGGAACGGCTCCAGGATGGGGAGGAGGAGCGACCGATCATGGAGGCGGCGGAGTACGCAGAGGTGGATCCGTCCAGCGTTGGCTTCGACCCCGTCGCCAGCTTCGCCCTGATCTACGGGACCGGTCCGGTGGTGGCTGGCGACGGATCCGGCGGTCTGGGAGGACGGCAGGTGCTCGCCTCCACCACCCTCTCCGAGGCATTCGAGGCCGCCACCGCGGCTCCGGAGATCGATGCGATCATCTTCCGGATCGACAGTCCCGGGGGCTCCGCGCTCGCCTCGGACCTGGTCTGGCGCGCGACCCAGCGGGCCCGGGAGAAGGGCAAGCCGGTGATCGCCTCCTTCTCGGACGTGGCCGCCTCCGGTGGCTACTACGTGGCCTGTGGAGCGGATCGCATCGTCAGCCAGCCGGCGACCTATACCGGCTCCATCGGCGTGTTCGTGCTTCGCCCGATCCTCGGCGGGCTCTTCGAGAAGCTCGGCGTCGGGGTGGAGACGATGACCCGTGGCGAGCACGCGGACCTGCTGCTGTCCTCGCGGCCGCTTTCGCCGCGCACCCGCCGGCGGCTTCGCGCGGACGTGCGCGGCGTCTACGAGACCTTCGTGGACCGCGTCGCCGCGGGCCGCGGGTTGGCCCCGGAGGCCGTCGACGCCATCGGTCAGGGCCGCGTCTGGACCGGGGCACAGGCCAGCGAGATCGGTCTGGTGGATGTCCTCGGCGGTCTGCGCGCTGCCGTCCTCGAGGCCAAGAGCGCGGCCGGCCTCGACGCGGACGCCGACGTGGCGCTGGTCTCCTACCCCCTGCCGAAACCCCTCGCCCAGCAGATCGCGGACGCCCTGGGCGCCTCGGTTCGCGCCACGGTGTCCTCGCTGTCACTGCCGTCCGCGGTGGGCCAGCTCGTTGCCACCCTCCAGGCGCTTCCCGCTGGAACCCCCCTCCTGATTCCGCCCGGGCTCACCGAGATCCGCTGAGGAGAAGCCGCGATGCATCTCGAGAAGCGGTTTCAAGTCAGCCAGCCCCGGGAGAAGGTGATCGAGCTCATCGAGAAGGACGAGACCTTGATCGGTCTCTTCCCCGACACCGATACCAGGGTGGTGGACCGCAGCGGCGACCGGAAGACCACCGTGTCGCGTTACCGCGCCCTCGGTCGCGAGGGAGAGGCGACCTTTCATTTCACTTTTCTGGTGGATGGGAATGTCCGCTTCGAGAAGGTCTGTGATGGAAATGTCTGGCGATTGCTACGCGGCGCGCTGACCTTCGAGGAGCGGGGCAAGGGAACCCGTATCTCCATCGAGCTGGACGGGAAGACCAAGACCCTGGTGCCCGAGTTCACGATCAAGGGTCCCATGCAGGAGCAGATCGATCAGATGGTGACCGCTCTCAAGCAGCGCATCAAAGCCGGAAGCTAGGGACAGGCGATGCCGACGGTAACCGCCAGCGATTCCGTGGAGCTCTACGTCGAGGCTCATGGTGATGGCTTTCCCCTGATGCTCTCTCCCGGCTATTGCCAGACCCACGAGAACTTCCGCCCCCAGGTGGAACCCTTCGTCGGCGCGGGGGCCCGCGTCGTACTCTGGGACTACCGCGGCCACGGCAAGAGCGAGGCTCCCGAGGACCCGGACGCCTACTTCATGGAGCGAGTGCTGGACGACATGGATCGGGTTCTCGAGTGGGCGGCGCCGGGTCGGCCCGCAGTCCTGGGCGGGCTCTCCTTCGGTGGCCTCGCGTCGCTCCATTTCGCCATCGCCCATCCCGAGCGGGTTCGGGCCCTGCTGCTCTTCGACAGCGGCCCGGGCTTCAAGAACCGCGAGGCCCAGGCCAGCTGGGAGGCCCAGGTCGGTCGAATCGCCGACCGTCTCGAGAAGATGGGCTTCGAGGGATACGTGGACGGCCGCGCCTCAGCGACCGCCATCGGACGTCGACCGGATCTTTCGGCGGCTCAATCGGCGGGTCGCGCCATCCAGGCCCAGAATCCCAACGGGGTCGCCCGCTTTGGCCGGCGCGTCGTCGGTCCAGCAGCGGGGGTGATCGACGATCTGGCGAGCATCGAAGCGCCGGCGCTGGTCCTGGTCGGGGAGCTGGACACCGCCTATGCCCGAGCGGGAGAGGTGATGGCCGCCAAGCTCCCGAATGCGACCCACGTGGTGATTCCCGACGCGGGGCACGTGGTCAACATCGAGCAGGCGGAGGCGTTCAACCGGGCAGTGATCGAATTTCTGCTCACCGTCCCCGCGAAGTGAATTCCCTTTCATCGATTCCAGGAGGTTCTGGTGGGGAAAGTTTACGAGGCCATCGACGACCGGCTCGCCGAGCTGATCGGACGGCAGCATGTCTTCTTCGTGGCGACGGCGGCGCTCGCTGCAGAGGGGTCGGTGAACCTCTCACCCAAGGGTCTCGATTCCCTCGTGATCCTGGATCCCCACACCGTCGCGTATCTCGATCTGGTGGGGAGCGGCGCCGAGACCATCGCCCACCTCCGCGAGAATGGGCGTATCACGATTCTGTTCTGTTCCTTCGAGGGTTCACCGCTGCTGCTCCGCCTCTACGGCAGAGGCGAGGTCTTCGAGCCGGGAGACGAGGGTTTCGAGAGCCTCCTCACCCGCTTCCCGAAGTACCCGGGTACCCGTTCCATCATCCACGTGTCGGTCACCCGCATCGCCGATTCCTGCGGTTTCGGCGTTCCCCTCTATCGCTTCGAAGGGGAACGGACTCAGCTGACGGCCTGGGCGGAGCGCAAGGGCGATGAGGGGTTGCGCGAGTACCAGCTCGGGAACAACCGCGTGAGTCTCGACGGACTTCCCGCCCTCCGGGGAAAGAAGCTCTAGCCGGGGACGTTCTTGTCTCCTTGTGGCCCGAAAAGGCAAAAGGCAACACCGTCCCCGCTCCCGCTCAGCGCGCCTTGGAATGCATCTGTTCGCAGTAGTGGCGAAGGGCGTGGGTCCCGCCGCGGAAGTGGTAGGCGCGCAGACCCTCGCGGGCCATCAGCTCTGCGAGGTGGGCGCTCTTCAGTCCAAACTCGCAGTAGAGCAGGTAGGTGCGATCCTTGGCGAAGGAGGGGTAGGCCTCCAAGGCGTGGCCGAAGTCGAGCCGAACCGCGTCGGGGTAGTGCCAGGAGTGGAACTCCTCCTTGCTGCGCAGATCGATCACGTTGGCCCCGCTGGGGATTTCCGATCGCTCCAGCTCGTCGAGACCGCTGTCGTCGGGATCGAGCGCGCGCAGGTTCAGCACCTCGCGGTTCGCGATCGCCGTTTCGAGAACCGCCGGCGCGATCCGGTTCTCTTCCTTCAGGACGACGTCGAGCTTTGCGCTGGTGCTCGGGCGACGTGGCACCATCGCGCAATATTCCGCCACCACCGCCGAGAGCGCGCCGGTGCCGATTCGGTTCGCCATCTCGATGATCTCGTCCTTGTTGAAGCCGACCAGGGGGCGCAGGATCGGCATCCGCGTGGCCTCGCTGATGGTCGCCAGATTCTTGACGGTCTGGGAGGAGACCTGGCCCACGGCCTCGCCGGTCACGATGGCGCAGGCGCCGCACTCTCGGGCGATCGCCTCGGCCGAGCGCAGCATCGAGCGCTTCAGGAGAACCTGCCAGTAGCGGGGCGTGGTGTTGCGCTGGAGCTCCCGGGAAACTCCTTCGAAATCGACGGCGTGGAGCCGTGGCTGTGACCCGTAGGACCAGCGGTCGGCGATCACTTTGATCACGCGAAGGGCACCGAGCCGGTGGCTCGCGCCCCCCAGGTTGCAGAAGACGTAGTCGAGGGCCACTCCCCGCTTCAGCAGCTGCCACGCCGCCACGGCCGAGTCGAATCCCCCGGAGACGAGGGCGACGGCGCGATCCCCGCTGCCGACGGGTAGGCCGCCCCGGCCGGGCCGCCGCAAGGCGAAGAAGTAGGCCTGTCCCCGGTAGATCTCGACCCGGGCCGTGACCTCCGGATCGTCGAGGTCGACTCTGGCGGCGAGGGGGCGGAGCGCCTCGCCCAATTCGATTTCCACGTTCTTGGCGCTGAAGGAGTCGCCCTCGCGGTCCCCGACGAAGCGAGCCCGGACGGCGAAGCGCTTGCCCCGGACGGCGTCCCGGAAGATCTCGTGTCCGGTCGAGACGATCTCGTCCAACGAGGACCCCGGTCGCCGGAGCACCGGGGAGAGGGATTGCAGACCGAAGACCCGCTCCAGGACGGAGATCGCGCCGGGGCTCGAGACCTCGACGAAGACCCGGTCGTGGTGGCGCTCGATCTTCCCCTGGTAGCCCTCGGCGGAGAGGGCATCCTTGACGTTGCGCAGAAGCCGCGTCACGAACTGGCGCCGGGTGGCCCGGCCCTTCGTCGAGAGCTCACCCGAGAACCGCAGCAGGAGCAGGTGGGGCTCGGAGACGGGTGTCTTCACGGACCGTAGGGTAGCAAGCCCGGCTCGGCTTCCGCCGAGCCGGGCGCGCAGCGAGGCGTCCCCGTTAAGGTGGGCTCGTCGCCGACCGATGTAGGTCTCAGCGAGGAATCCCCCGTGTTGAACCGTCCGGCCGAGGACCCCGCCGCATCCGAGGTCCCGTCGCGCTACCGAGTCCATCTCCTGCCCGGCGCCAAGCCGACCGAGCGGGGTGTGCTCTACCGGCGTGGAAGTGAGCAATTTCTCCTGGCCTGGAGCCGCATAGAGCGCGCCTTTGCCGCTCAGGTCGGCGAGCCGCCAGGAGCTCGCCCCATCGCCTTCGATCTAGCCGTCGAGGTGAGAGGGCCCGTGTGCGTGATCTGCCGGATCGAGGCACAGCCGGGTGAGGATGCCATGCGGATCGCCAAGGCGATCCAGCTGGGCGTTGGTCCGGAGATTTGCAATCCCTGTATCGAGACCCTTGCCACCGATGGTGTGGCCTCGCTCTCCTTCCCTGACACCGAAACCTTCGGTGACGCCGTCCTCGAATCCGTCCGCTTCGTCGGCTCGGCGAGAAGCCTGCAGAGTCCTGACGCGTAGGGGAATCCCATCGCTTTCGCCTTCAATGATTGGCCATGCCGCCGACGGACGATCGGCTCTCCGTCTCTGCTGGCCGTGCGCCGTGGGGAGGATCACGCAGCCTTGGCTTGCAAGCTTCGTCGTGAGTCTCCACAATGTTTCCGGGACGGGCGCCCCGGTGTGCGTAGGGATGCACACCGGGGTTTTGTGAGGCGGACCGCCGGGAGATCCGCCGCGCCTACCAAAGGCTTGGGGGATTGAGAAGCGCATGAAGGGACGATTCGTCTGGTGGTTCGCCGCGGTGGTCTTGGCTACTGCGGCCTTCAGTATGGCAACCGGGTGCGCGTTGTTTGGCGGCTCGGAAGACGAGGAAGCCTCCAGTGGTGGTGAGTTCTCGGAGGGAGGGCTCAGCGGGAGTGGATCCCTCTCCGGCGACGAGTCGGGCGCCCTCGAGGTGGCAGAGCTTCAGACCATCTACTTCGACTTCGACCGCGCCGTGATCCGGGACGATCAGAAGCCCGCGATGCGATCGAACGCGAGCGCCGTTGAGCAACACGGGGAGTGGCGGATCGTCGTCGTCGAAGGGCACACCGATGAGCGGGGGACGGAGGAGTACAACCTCGCGCTGGGTGAGCGCCGCGCCAACTCCGTCAAGCAGTACCTGGTGAACTCGGGCATCCCCGCATCGCGCGTCGACACGGTGAGCTTCGGTGAGAGCAAGCCCGCCGTTCAGGGACACGACGAGGCGGCCTGGAAGTGGAACCGCCGCGCTGAACACCGCGTGATGCGCTAGAAGCGCGCCGCACACGGACGCTCGCCGGGAGCAGGCGTGGGCGCTTCGCCCATGCCCGCTCTCCTGTTCTCCCGCCCTCCCTCCACGACGGGTGAGGCAGCCCGTTGGCCGCCTCACAGACGCGGTGATATCGTCGATCTCCTGAATTCAATCACGGGGATCCGAAAATGCCTCTGCATGGCGGAAAGCTGGCGGCGAAGGCCCTCAAGGAAGCCGGCGTCGAGATCGTCTTCACCCTTCCCGGTGGCCACATCATGCCCCTCTACGACGGTTGTATCGACGAGGGCATCCGGATCATCGACGTGCGTCACGAGCAGGCTGCAGTCCACGCTGCGGATGCCTGGGCGCGCTGCAGGCCGGGGTCGATCGGTGTGGCGGCCATCACCGCCGGACCGGGCGTCACCGACGGTATCACGGGTATCGCCAACGCCTGGCGCGCCAACTCCCCCATCCTCGTCTTCGGCGGCCAAGGTCCTTTCGAAAACCTCCGCCGCGGTTCCCTCCAGGAGATGGATCACATCGGTGTGGTCCGACCCATCACCAAGTACGCCGACACCGTCTATCAGACCCACCGCATTCCCGAATACATCGAGCTGGCGGTTCGCCACGCGGTATCGGGGATTCCCGGCCCCGCCTACCTGGAGATCCCGATGGACATCTTCATGGCACAGGTGGAGGACGACCAGGTCCAGATTCCGCGAATTCGCACGGATCCCCCCCGGCTCTCTCCCGACCGCGAGGAGGTCCGCCGCGCCATCGAGCTCCTCGGACAGGCGCGGAAGCCCATGCTCATGGCCGGCACCAGCGTCAAGTGGTCCCGGGCAAGTGAGCAGATGAACCGCTTCATCCGCGAAATACACATCCCCTCCTACACCAACGGGATGGGGCGCGGGACGATTCCGCCGGACTCCCCCGAGTTCGGTAATCGCTCGCGCCGGGAGGCCCTCAAACAGACCGACTGCATCATCCTGGCTGGCACGCTTCTCGACTTCCGCATGCGCTTCGGCAAGACGATTCCCGCCGACGCCAAGATCATTCAGCTCGACCTGGATGCGACGCTGATCGGTCAGAACCGCCAGTCCGACGTGGGCCTGGTGGGAAACCTCGCCAATTCCTTCGAGATGCTGCTGGAGGAGATCAAGAACCAGGGCGCCCAGCTCGACTTCTCCGGCTTCCGCGACTCGCTGCGCGAGGTCGAGAACGAGGCCGAGAAGCAGGTCGAGGCGATGCTCAACAGTGACGCGGTTCCCGTCGATCCCCAGCGCATGTGCCGCGAGGTGCGCGACTGGCTCGAGACATTGGATGATCCGATCGTGATTGGCGACGGCGGCGACATCGTGGCGACGGCCGCGAAGATCCTGCCGGTCAAGCGCGAAGGCGCCTGGATGGATCCGGGACCCCTTGGCACTCTCGGTGTCGGCATGCCCTTCGCGCTCGCGGCTCAGCTGGCCCAACCGGACCGGCGCGTGGTGATCGTCTATGGCGACGGCTCTTTTGGCCTGAACGGCTTCGAGTTCGACACCGCCGTTCGCTTCCGTTTGCCCATCATCGGCGTGGTCGGCAACGACGGCGCCTGGGGGCAGATGATGCGTCCCCAAGGTGCCGTCTACGGCTGGGACCGGCTCTCGGCCACGCTGCTCGACTACACCCGGTATGACAAGATCGTCGAGGCCATGGGAGGTCACGGCGAGCTCGTGGAACGCCCGGAGGAGCTTCGCCCGGCACTCGATCGCGCCGCCGCGTCCGGCAAGCCGGCACTGGTGAACGTAGTGATCCGTCAGGATCGCGAGTTCAAGGGCGGAACCTACGTCTAGCTCCAGCCGTCGATGCCGGCGCGCCGCAGTTGCGGGCTGGTGAGAAATGCAGGCTAGATCTCCTGTCGAGCGCCGGGAGTGCGAGCCCGGTGCCCTCGGACTCGATGCCGAGGTGCTCGTGGGTCTTGCCGCCCGCTTGGGCCCGCTCGCGGTGGTGGACCTGGAAACGACCGGCCTGGCCTCGGACCAGGGCGCGGAGATCCTCGAGTTCGGCGCGCTGCTCGTCGATCCGGATGCTCCCCGCCTCGTCACCCTGAGCACGCTGCTCCGTCCCGGAAAAGCGCTGCCCCGAGCGGTGAAGCGGCTCACTGGGCTGGACGACGAGGATGTCCGCGCCGCGCCGCTCCTCGCCGAGCTGGTGCCGACCTTCCGCTCGGCACTCGAAGGGCGCGTGATCGTCGCTCACAATGCGGAATTCGAGCGCAGCTTCCTCTCCAAATTCGTGGCCCCGGGGCTCGCCAAGGCCAGCTTCCTGGATACCCTGGACCTGCTCGCGTTGACCCATCCGGACGCGCCGGATCTCCGCCTCGAGTCGTTCACACGTATCCTGCTCGGGGCCGAGGAACACCACCGAGCCCTGGATGATGCGCTCGACACCGCGCGCATCATCTCCCGCGTTGGCGCGGGCTCGGCGCGGGGCGAGGTCCGTTACCAGACGGCTCGCCGGGCCCTCGAGGGTTTCGCACCGGAATCGCCCTGGCTGGCGCTTCTCACCGAGCCGAGCGGCACGGTAGCGGAGCTGGTGGAATCCGAGTTCGTCGAGATCGGGGAGACCCGGGAGCCGCCGGTTCCCTTCGACGAGGAGGCCATCGCCTCGGCGCTGGCGGACCGGGCTCGTGGCCGCCGTCACTTCTCCGACTATCGGGTCCGTCAGGAGCAGATCCGGCTGGCCAGGCGCTTCGTCCGGAACCTGGCCGACGACGAGATCCTGCTGTTGGAGGGAGGTACGGGGATCGGAAAGTCCCTGGCCTACCTGGCGGCGGCGATTCCCTTCACGATCGAGCGGGGTGCCGCCGGGGAGGCCGCCCCTCTGGTGATCTCGACTCGCACCAAGCTCCTCCAGGATCAGCTGCTGGATCGCGACATCGCCGCCGCCGCGCGCTTCCTGGGGCAACCGAAGCTCCGAGCGGTCTCGATCAAGGGTCGAGCGAACTACGCCTGTGCCCGTCGTCTCGCGCTCGCGCTCGACGAGGGGAGGGAACAGAGCATCTTCCCGGAAGACCGCCTGGCGTACGCCGTGTTGGAGACCTGTGCCCGGATCCGTCCCCACGGCGAGATCGGGACGGTTCCGGCGGCGCTGCTGCGTCGCTACCCGCCGTTGCGGGCGCTCTTGCGCCGCGCCGTGGCGGCACGGGCGGAGCAGTGCTCGCGGGAGCAGTGCGCCGCCGAGAAGGGCTGTCCTCTGGGTCGTCGCCGCGCCGCCCTCGGGCGTGCGGATCTGATCGTCGCCAACCACGATCTGGTGCTGCGCTGGCCTCCGGACTACCCCCGCTTCGAGCACGTGATCGTGGACGAGGTCCACGAGCTCGCTCAGGTGGCGGACGAGGTCTACGCGCTGGATCTGTATCCGGAGGAGATCCTCGACCGCTTCGACGAGATCTTTGGGCGCCCGGCCGCGGGGCGGAGGAGGCACCGGGATTCCCTGCTCCCCGCCCGCCCTCGCCGTGCACTAGAGGCCGACGCCCGGGCCTGGCGCAGGGAGATCTCCCAGGAGTTCGTCGCGCTGGGGCGCGTGCTGGCCGACGAGGCCGGTGACTTCGGCGAGGTGCAGGTTCCGGATCCCCGAGGGCCACGGCTGGGGGCTGCAGCGGCCATCGCGAGCCGCATCGCCGACCGGCTCGATGAGGTCGCCGACGCGGCTGCCAGGGACGGCCACGCCGAGGGAAACGGAACCACCTTGGATCGCAACATCGGGGATCTTCGCAGCGCTGCGGAAGCCTTGCGCCTCGCCTTCGAGGAGGGTCATCCCGAAGCGGTGGCTGGCTTCGAAGGCGTTCTGGCTCCCTTCGACCGCTGGAGGCTGATCGTTCGTCAGGTCTCCCCGGCCGACTCCTTCCACGCGCAGTTCATCGATGGGCTGCGCTCCTTTGCCGGAGTCTCGGCGAGCCTCTTCGTGGAGGGCGATGCCTTTGCAGCCCTGGGCGATCTGGAGATCGAAGCCCGGGCCGGCGAACGCCTCCAGCGAGATTCGGTCCCGAGTCCCTTCCCGTACGCCGAGCACATGCGAGTCGTTGCTCTCGAGGGTGGCGCCGAGCTCGTCGACGAGACGACGGCGGTGCTCGAATCCCTGGCCCGCCAGCTCGGCGGCCGCACCCTGGGCCTGTTCACGAGCCTGCGTCGCATGTACGAGGTGAGCGACGAGCTCTCGACGCGGCTTCGCGAGGAGGGAATCGACGTCCTCGCGCCGCGGCGGGCCTCGGACGACCCGGGTGCTCTCGTCTCGCGCTTCGTGGGCGGCGCCGCAGTGCTGCTGGGAGCCCGCAAGTTCTGGCAGGGGATCGACATCCCCGGCGATAGCCTCCAGGCGGTCGTGATCGAGAAGCTCCCCTTCGAGGTGCCGACGGAGCTTCGCAAGCGTCGCGAACGCCGGCTCGAGAGCCAGGGGATCGCGGCATTCCACCGCTGTACCATGGGAAGGATGCTGCTGAACCTGAAGCAGATGGTGGGAAGGCTGATCCGGACCGAGGAGGATCGTGGCATCGTAGTGATCGTGGAGGGGCGCACGGACAGGGGCTACTTCCGGCGATTGGAGCAGGCCCTGCCCCCGGGCAGCCACGTCAGCGTGGCGACTGCCGGGGACCTCTCGCGGGTTCTGGCAGAGGTTGGGATTGGAGGAGACTAGGCCGATGGTCGACCTCACGGGGCGCACCGCCGTGGTGACCGGTGCGGGATCGGGGATCGGGCGGGCGATTGCGCTGCGGCTCTCACAGCGTGGAGCGAAGCTCGCCCTGCTGGGGCGCAGGCTCGAGAAGCTGGAGATGGTGGCCGGAGAGGCGCGGGGCGAGACGCTCTGCGCGAGCCTCGACGTGGCGATCCGCTCGCAGGTGGAAGAGGCATTCCGCTCGGCAGCACGCCGGCTCGGGCCCCTGCACATCCTGGTGGCAAACGCCGGGATCGGCGGACCCAATGACCTCGGCGAGGGCGATCGCTGGGACGAGATCGTGCGGGTCAATCTGGACGGGGCCTACTTCTGCATTCGGGCGTTCGAGGAGTCCATGGAGCGGGGCTCTGATCCCCGTCACATCTTGGTGATCTCCTCCTGCGTGGCCCGCTTCGGCGTCCCGGATATCTCCGCCTACAGTGCCGCCAAGGCCGGCCAGCTCGGCCTGGTCCGCTCCCTGGCCGTGGAGCTCGCCCCCAAGCGGGTGCTCGTGAACGCGATCTGTCCCGGTTGGGTGGAGACGCGGATGGCGGTGGAGAGAATCGAGGAGATGGCTGCCGAGCAGGGACGAGGCTTCGAGGAGGTCCGGAAGGAGCTGGTGGATGCGGTGCCCCTTCAGCGCATGAGCGAACCCGGTGAGATCGCGGCCCTGGTCGAGTTCCTGGTCTCGGAGGGGGGTGTGGCATTCACCGGCCAGGCCTTCGATCCCAACAACGGAGCCTGGATGGGGTAGGCAACACCGTCCCCGGGCGAGCGGCTAGCTTCCCGGGTGGAGGGACGGAATCGTGAGCGAGGAGCAAGCCGCCGAGGCGCCCGGAGCAGGGAGCGGCACCAAGGTGGCGCTGGTGACCGGTGCCGCGACGGGAATCGGCGCCGCATGCGCGCGGGCGCTCGGGGCGGAGGGGTTTCGCGTCGTCGTCCACTACCGCTCGAGCGAGGCGGCGGCGAGGGAGCTGGTCGAGAAGCTTCCCGGCGCACTTGCGGTGAGGGCGGACCTCGCCAGGTCCGAGGAGATCGATGCGCTGATCAAGGGGCTCAAGGAGGAGACGGGCCGGATCGACGTTCTGGTCAACAACGCCGGCTACAACGTCAACGCGCCCCTTCCCATCATGAAGCTCGATGACTACGACTCGGTCGCCGCCATCGCTCGGGGCACCTGGTACCTGACCAAGCTCGTCCTGCGGCAATTCATGCTGCGTCAGGACCGCGGGCGCATCGTCAACATCTCCAGTGTGGTCGGACACACGGGCAATCGAGGCCAGTCCCCCTATACCATGGTGAAGGCGGGCCTCGACGCGCTCACCAGGTCCCTGGCCCAGGAGCTCGCCGGGCGGCCGATCCTGGTCAACTCGGTCGCTCCGGGCTTCATCGAGACCGAGATGACCGCGGCTCTTCCCGAGGAGATCCGCCAGGCGATCATCGCGCGGATTCCCCAGGGTCGACTCGGTACGCCGGAGGAGGTCGCCGAGGTGGTCAGCTGGCTCGTGACCCGGGCGAGCTACGTGAACGGCAGCGTGGTCCACGTGAACGGAGGCATGTACGGTGGTTAGGAAGCTCACGCCCCGAGAGTGGAGCAGCGGCGCGTGAATCCCCGCGAATCCATCCATCGTCTCGCCATCGTGAACCGCGGTGAAGCCGCGATGCGCTGCATCCGGGCCGTGAAATCCCTGTGCGCCCAGGAGGGCTCGCAGATCAGCGCAATCGCTCTATACACTCATGTGGATCGAGACGCACCCTTTGTCCGCCACGCGGATCTGGCGGTGGAGCTTCCTTCGAGGGGGAGCGAAGCCGCTGCCTATCTCGACCACGACCTGCTGATCCAGACGCTGCATCGGGTGGATGCCGACGCGGTCTGGCCGGGCTGGGGCTTCGTCGCGGAGGATCCCGTCTTCGTCGAGCGTCTGGTCTCGGAGGGCATCTGCTTCCTGGGTCCGTCCGCGGATGCGCTCCATGTCCTCGGTGACAAGATGGCTGCCAAGCAGCTGGCGGAGTCGGCAGGGGTGCCGGTCATGCCCTGGAGCGGCGTGGCGGTGGCCGACCCGGAGGAGGCCCGGATCGCAGCCGAGGCGATCGGCTATCCGGTCGTGATCAAGGCCTGCGCCGGCGCCGGCGGCCGCGGAATCCGCGTCGTCGACGCGCCCGGAGCGCTCTCCGAGGCCTTCCGATCCGCCACGGCAGAAGTGGAGGCATCCTTCGGCGACGGACGCCTGTTCCTGGAGAAGAGGATCGAATCCGGGCGCCACGTCGAGGTGCAGATCGCCGGCGACCGGGGGGGCATCGTGCTCGCGCTCGGCTGCCGGGAATGCTCGGTCCAGCGTCGTCACCAGAAGCTGCTCGAGGAGGCGCCGCCTCCCGGGCTCTCGGAGGCGCTGCTCGAGTCGTTACAGGAGGCGGCGGTTCGCATCGCCGCGATGGTGAAGTACCAGGGCCTGGGGACCGTCGAGTTCCTGGTGACCGGGAGCAGATACTACTTCCTCGAGATGAATCCACGCCTCCAGGTGGAGCACGGCGTCACCGAAGAGGTCACCGGCAGCGACCTGGTGAGGCTGCAGATCCAGATCGCGCGGGGAGAGCCTCTATCCTACACCCCTGTGCGTCAGAAGGGCGTCGCCATCGAGGCGCGTGTGTGCGCCGAGGATCCCGAGGTCGACTTCGCGCCGGCGCCGGGCCTCATCGTCCGCTTCGATCCGGCGTTCGGTCCCGGGATCCGCGTCGACACCGGCGTGGCCACCGGCAGCGTGGTGCCCGCGGCCTTCGACTCCCTGATCGCGAAGGTGATCGCCAGCGGCGAGACCCGCGAAGAGGCCCGCGCGCGATTGGCCTGCGCCCTTTCGGATTTCGACCTGGTGATCGAGGGGGGAGCCACCAACAAGGGCTACCTCACCGAGATTCTCGACCATCCCGACTTTCGGTCCGGCGGTGTGGACACCGGCTGGCTGGATCGCTTCGCCGCCTCCCGCGCCCCGGAAGGCGATCATGCAGCGGATGCCCTGATTGCCGCTGGCATCCTCTCCTACCAGCGAGCGCGGGCCGCCGACCTGCTCAACTTCTACGCCGACCCCTCGACCCTCACGCCCCAACGCATAGCGACCTCGCGGGGCCAGCAGATCGATCTCACCTACAGCGGCGAGCATTATCGGCTCCAGGTCTTTGCCATCGGTTCCTGGAGGTACCGCGTGCACCTCGACGGGCAGGTGGTCGCCGCCACCCTTCGCGAAGAGCGCGCTCACGCCGCTCGCCTTCAGATCGGCGAGCGCACGCTGCGGCTTCTCTACGATGCGACCGAAGTGGGGCTGCGGGTCGAGGTCGAGGGGCAAGCCTATCGCTTCGGCTCGCAGGCCGCCGGCCACGTCCGGGCCAGCACCCCGGCCATGGTCGTCTCCATCGGGGTGGAGCCCGGGGATCGCGTCACCGCTGGCCAATCCATTGGCCTTCTCGAGGCCATGAAGGTGGAGATCGGCTTCGACGCGCCGGTAACCGGGGTGGTGACCGAGGTGAGGGTGCGCAAGGGACAGCAGGTCGCGGCGGGGGACGTTCTCCTGGTGATCGATCCTTCTGGCGAGGAAGATTCCAAGGTGGGTGCCGGCAAACGGCTCCAGTTCCGGGAGCTGCCCGATCCGTTGGAGCGTCTGTTCCAGTTGCTTTCCGGCGGAGGACTCGGCGAGCCCGATCTCCTCGCCGCCGACCGCGCCCCAACGGAGGATCGACGAAGCGCCATCGAGACCGTGCGCGAGGGGGTGCGCCGGGTTCTCCTCGGCTACGACGCGGACCGGGAGCGCAGCGAGCGCCTGAGCGAATTTCTGGAGGCGCCGCTTCCCGATCAGCTCTCTGGCGAATTCCGGCGCGAGCTCGCGGATGTCCGCCACGAGCTGGTCCTGTTCGCCGACGTGGCGCGGCTCTCGGTGCGCTCGCCCCGGGCATCCGTTTCGGGAGAGCTCGGACCGTCGAACGGCGCGTGGCTGCGCATGTACGTGCGGCGGGTTCGCGCCGGTGGCACCGGAATCGCCGAGGAGTTCCTCGAGCTGGTGAGCGCCGCTCTGGCGCACTACGGAATCACGAGTCTGGAGCCGAGCGATGCCCTGGAACGGGCCGTGCTGCGCATCTTGGCCGCCCAGCTGCCCTCGGATCTTCGTGACCGCCTCGTCCTCGGCCTGCTGGGCCGTGTGACGGCGCTGGCCCGGAGCGGGGTGCAGCTACGCGCCGACACGAAGCTGGCCGCTGCTCTTCGGGGCATCGCGGGAATGCGCGGTGGGGTATCTCACGCGGTTGCCGATGCTGCCATCGAGGCGAGCTACGTGATCTTCGAAAGACCCGAGATCGAGCGTGAGGCCGAGCGCACCAGCGAGCGGGTCGAGAGCTGGCTTGCGGCGGTCGAGTCCCAGCCGACGGCGCCGCCCCAGGACGTGCTTCGCCACCTGGCCGACGCACCGCGGGCAATCTTCGACCGGGTCGGACTCTGGATCGCCGACTCCGATCCGCGCCGCGCCATCTCGCTCGCCGCCCACCTGCGCCGGGCCTACTCGCCGTCGGAGCCGACTCTCCACGTCACCTCCCGGCAGGGCGGAATCTGGATCGACCGTCTCGAGTTCCCAGGCCGCCGCACTGTGCTGGGCGGCGCCGCGGCACCGCGAGAGATCGGCGCCACGGCGGCGCGTCTGCTCGAGGCGGCAGAACGCGAGCGAGACAGCCACGAGTGGCCCGCCGTCCACGCCATCGAACTCTTCGTTCCCGTCGGCGACGACCCCCAGGCCGAAGATCTCGTCAAGGAACTGGGGCCGGCCTTGGCGGGAGGCCTGCCCTCGGGACGCTTCACGTTGAACCTGGTGCGGCCGGGAGGGCCCGATGTCCACCGCACCTTCGTTCCCACCCAGGACGGCTTCCGCGAGGATGGCTCCCTTCAGCAGATTCATCCCGAAGCCGCCCGGCGCATCGATCTGGAGCGGCTCGCCGGCTTCGAGCTGAGCCGGATTCCCGGTCGCGAGGGCGTCTACTGCTTCCACGGCCGCAGCCGCGAGGTCCCTGGCGACGAGAGGATCTTCGTGCTGGCGGATCTGCGCAGCCGCTCACCGGACGACGGACGCGAAGCCGATCTGCACGTCGCCGCCTTCGAGCAGGCCTTCTACGAGGCGACCCGTTCGCTACGCGCCATCCTGACGCTTCGCGATCCGAAGCGCCGACTCCAGTGGAACCGCATCGTCATCTTCGTGGCCCCGGAGATCTTCCTGGATCGCGACGTCGCCGAGCGGCTCGCCAACCGGCTCGCCCCGGCGACGCGCCACCTCGGCCTCGAGAAGGTGGTGGTGCAGCTCAAGCTCCTGGATCGCGAAGCGCCGGATCGAGCCGCCGAGGAGATCGAGATCGTCATCTCCGACCTCACCGGCTCTCAGATGAACCTCCTCTGGCGCGCACCGCGGCGCAGTCGGCTGCTGCCCCGCAGCGAGTACGAGCGGAAGGTGGTCGAGGCCAGGCGCCGTCGACTCGTCTATCCCTACGAGATCATCCGCATGCTCACCGGAAGCGCCAGCAGGCCCAATGGTGGAAGTCAGCGAGCGGGCCTGCCCACCGGTCGCTTCGAGGAGTACGATCTCGATCCCGAGGCGAAGATCCTGCGCAGCGTTTCCGGCCGCCCCTACGGAGTCAATTCGAGCTCCATTGTCTTCGGCATCATCGAGACACCGACCGCAAAGGTGCCGGAGGGCATGCGTCGCGTACTGGTGCTCTCGGATCCCACCCTGGGGATGGGCTCCCTCGCCGGCGCTGAGTGCGATCGGCTGGTGGCCGCCATCGACCTGGCGGAGCGCAGCGGCATTCCCCTCGAGTGGGTGCCCGTCTCGAGCGGAGCTCGCATCGCCATGGACAGCGGTACCGAGAACCTGGACGCGACTGCGCGAGTGGCCCGCCGCATCATCACCTTTACGCAGGCGGGCGGAACCATCCACGTCATCGTCCCCGGGGTGAACGTGGGAGCCCAGAGCTACTTCGATGCTCTCGCCACCATGCTCGTGCACACGCGCGGTGCGCTGATCATGACGCCTGGGGCCTCCATGGTGCTCACCGGTCGCGCTGCCCTGGAGGCTTCCGGAGGCGTCTCCGCCGAGGATGAGACGGCCATCGGCGGCTTCGAGCGGATCATGGGCCCGAACGGCGAAGCCCAGTACTACGCCACCGACATCGCCGACGCGTACCGCATCCTCTACGAACACTACAGCTATACCTACGTGGTACCCGGGGAGAGCGGCCCTCGCAGGCACCCCACGACGGACGACGAGGGTCGTTCGGTCCTGGACCATCCCTGCGAGGGCGAGTTCAAGAACGTCGGTGAGATATTCGACGACGACACGAATCCGGGCCGCAAGCGACCGTTTCCGATGCGGGCGGTGTTGGAGGCGGTGATCGATCGCGACGGTGGACACCTGGAACGCTGGCGCTCGATGGTGGGCGCTGAGATGGCGATCGTCTGGGACGCGCACCTGGGCGGTCACCCCGTCTGTCTGATTGGAATCGAGAGCCAGAACATCACCCGCGAGGGCTACCGGCCCCTCGACGGGCCGATCTCGTGGAGTGGTGGCACGCTCTTTCCCCTCTCGTCGAAGAAGGTGGCCCGCGCTCTCAACGCGGCCAGCCGGAACCGGCCGGTCGTGGTGCTGGCGAATCTCTCTGGCTTCGACGGCTCGCCCGAATCCATGCGCAAGCTCCAGCTCGAGTACGGCGCCGAGATCGCGCGGGCGGTGGTGAACTTCGAAGGGCCAATCGTCTTCCTGGTGGTGTCCCGCTACCACGGCGGCGCCTACGTGGTCTTCTCTCGCGCTCTCAACCCTCGGCTGCGGGCTTCGGCACTGACGGGCTCATTCGCCTCGGTGATCGGGGGTGGGCCGGCGGCGGCCGTGGTGTTCTCGCGGGAGGTGCGTGGACGGGCGATGGCCGACCCCCGGGTGCGAGCGCTCCGAGAGCGCCTGCGCTCCGATTCCGGAGACGACGTGCGGGGGCTCTTCGAGCGAACTCTCAACGAGGTGATCCTCCAAGAGCAGGCTGTGCTCGCTGCCGAGTTCGACAGCGTGCACAGCGTCGACCGTGCCCGGGAAGTCGGCTCCATCGAGGAGATCGTCGCCCCCGCCCAGATGCGGGCCTTCCTGATTCGCAGCCTTCGCGCGGAGCTGTCGAGGTAGGGCGGGTAGTCACCCGGGCCGAAAATATCCGGATCGCCTATCCTGAAGTGAGAACCGTGCAGGCTCGAACCTCGATGAAGCGCAACCGCAAGAAGAACAAGACCAAGAAGCAGGGAAGCGGAATCAGGATCTGGAGCCCTGCCGAGATCGAGAAGATGCGGGCGGCCGGCCGGCTGACGGTCGAGATCCTCGACCGGGTCGCCGAACAGATTCGACTCGGCACGAGCACCGGCGACATCGATCGACTGGTCGCCGACGTGACCCGTTCCCGCGGTGCCACCAGTGCCCCTCACGGATATCGCGGTTTTCCCGCTCACTGCTGCACCTCCATCAACGACGTGGTTTGCCACGGGATTCCCGACGACAATCGCAAGCTCGAGAATGGGGACATCATCAACGTCGACGTGACCCCGATTCTGGACGGATGGCACGGCGACAGCTCGCGCACCTTTCTGGTGGGCGACGTCTCGCCGATCGCCCGCCGCCTGGTCGCCGACACCTACAAGGCCATGTGGCTGGGGATCCGGGTGGTGAGGCCCGGAGCTCGGGTGGGCGACATCGGCCACGCCATCCAGACTTTCGCCGAGGCCCAGGGCTACTCCGTGGTGAGGGAGTTCACCGGCCACGGCATAGGCCGGGAGTTTCACACCCCCCCCTCGATCCTCCACTTCGGTGCACCCGGCACTGGGGAGCAGCTCGTCGCGGGGATGACCTTCACCATCGAGCCGATGATCAACCTGGGCCACTGGAAGACCAAGATCCTCGACGACGGCTGGACGGCGGTGACCGTCGACGGAACCCTATCGGCTCAGTTCGAGCACACCTGCCTGGTGACGGACGACGGGGTCGAGGTGCTCACCCTCGCCGACGGCGAGAAGACCCCGATCTAGGTCCCCGCCCCGCCTCAGCTGCCCACCAGCTCCAGCAGCGTGTCGACGGCGGGCCAGAGCTCGTCCTCGGGAATGTTCAGCGCCGGGAAGAGCCGCATCACGTCTCCGGCGGTGACGTTCACCAGGATCCCCCGCTCCAGGGCGCGGCCGGGGAGGGCCGCCGCCTTCTCGGCGTCGCAGAGCACGAGACCGATCAGCAGCCCGAGTCCCCGCACCTCCGAGACCAGATCCGGGTGACCGTCGGCGAAGCTCTGTAATCGCGCGCGGATTCTCCCTCCGAGCTCCGCGGCCCTCTCCGGAAGCTTCTCCTCACAGACCACCCCGAGGACGGCGTTCGCCGCCGCGCAGGCGAGGGGGCTCCCGATGTAGGTTCCCCCGTGGTCGCCGATGGAGACGGTCTTCGCGACCTCCTCGGTGGTCAGGAAGGCGGCGATCGGGTAGCCCCCACCGAGCCCCTTGCCGAGTGTGAGCACGTCCGGGATCACGCTCTCGTGCTCCAGCGCCAGCATCTTCCCGGTGCGGCCGATTCCGGTCTGGACCTCGTCGAGGATCAGAAGCGCCCCGCGCTCACGGCAGATCTCGCGCACCCCTTGGAGGTAGCCCGGCGGCGGCACCCGCACGCCGCCCTCACCCTGGACCGGCTCCACGATGAAGGCGGCGGTCTCCTCGTCGATGGCTGCACTGGCCGCATCGCGGTCGCCGTAGGGGACGACGATCGGATCCGGCAGGAGAGCGGCGTAGGGCTCGCGGTGCTTCGCCTGGCCGATCACGCGGAGCGCTCCGAGAGTGCGCCCGTGAAAGGAGCCCTCTGTGGAGACGAACCGGGGGCGGCCGGTAGCCCGGTGGGCCAGCTTCAGCGCCCCTTCCACGGCCTCGGTGCCCGAGTTGACCAGGAAGCTTCGTGTGATCGCGTCGGGCGTCAGGGCCGCCAGCTTCTCGATCAGGTCGAGCTGGGGCACGGTATAGAAGAGGTTGGTGGTCTGCATCAGGCGTCCGGCCTGCGAGGAGATCGCATCTACCAGGGCCGGATGGCAGTGGCCGATGCAGGTGACTCCCCAGCCGGCTGTCAGATCCAGGAACTCTCGGCCCTCCACGTCGCGCAGCTTCGATCCCCGCCCCTCGACGAGGGCGACCGGCATCCGCTTCACGACGGGAAGGAAATGCGCCGCCTCCCGCGCCCGCACCTCTTCGAAATCCATGATTACCTCCTGCCGAGGTCGGGAGCTTCGATCCTTCGGAAGCCGGCGTCAAGCGCGGGGACGGAGTTGCCTTTTGCCTTTTCGGTTCCCCGAAAAGGCAAAAGGCAACTCCGTCCCCGTTCACGGCTCGCGGGCCCCGGGGATTCCGATACCCTTCCCGCCGAGGCTCGAGACCCCCGGCGCCGCGGAGGCAGGTCATGGTGGATACGATTTTTCTCGAGGGGATCCAGATCCCCGCAGCTCTCGGTGTCACCGCCGCCGAACGCCAGTTGCGAAGACCCGTGACCCTCGACATCGAGATCGAACGCGACCTCGAAGCGGCGGGCCGCAGCGACCGCATCGGGCAGACCGTCCACTACAAGCGCGTCTTCGAGGTGGTCGAGGACGTCGCCAGCAACTACGAGCACAAGCTCGTGGAAGCCCTCGGTGAGCGAATCGCAGAGGCGGTGATCGGGAAGTTCGACATCGATGCGGTGACAGTGACGGTCCGCAAGCCGAAGCCCATCGCGGGCGTGCTCGAATACGCCGGCATCAGGATTCGTCGCGAACGTCCCGCCTCGTGAGAGGCGACGCCGCCGGCAGCGTCCCGCTTCGGGGTCGGCTCCTCGCGCTGGCGGCCCGCGCCCTGGTCGGCCTGGTCCGGCTGCTGCCGCGGCAGGCGGCTCTCGACGTCGCCGGCCGGCTGGGTCGCGCCTACGTCCGCCTGGGAGGACCCCGCACCGGGGTCGGCAGGGTGAATCTGCGGATCGCCTTTCCCGAGTGGACCGAGTCGCAGCGGCGCAGCGTCCTCGCCGACTCCTTCGCGAACCTCGCGCGGAGCTTCGTCGAGCTTGCCCTCCTCGGACGAGAGGATGCGGAGCAGCTCCGGCGACTGGTGAGCGTCGAGGGTCTCGAACACCTGGAGAAGGCGCGCCAGCAGTCGGAGACCGGCGGGGTGATCGGGCTCAGTGGTCACTTCGGCTCCTGGGAGCTCCTGGCCGCGGCGATGGTCGCCCACGGCCTGCCCGTCACCCTGGTCGAACGCACCCGGGACAATCCCCAAATCGAAGAGCTGGTTCGCTCCCTCCGGGGCCAGGGCGGATCCGAGCTCTTCCCCCGCGGCTCCGCCGCCCGCTCCGCGCTCCGCGCGCTGCGGGAGGGCAAGATCTTCGCCCTTCTCTACGACCAGAACTGCAGTCGAGAGGAAGGCGTGTTCGTTCCCTTCTTCGGTCGCCTCGCCTGTACCCGGAGTGGACCGCCGCGCATCGCCATGCACACCGGGGCTCCGGTGTTGCCGGTCTTCGCGGAGCGCCTGGCAGGGGGCGCTCGCCACCGGGTGCGGATCCACCCCGCCTTGGAGCTCCTGCCCGCGGGCGACGATCGCGAGGCGGCGATTCGCGAGAACGCCCGGCGGATGACCCGGGTCATCGAAGAGGAGATTCGCCGGATACCGGACCACTGGATCTGGGGCCATCGACGCTGGCGAACCCAGCCGAAGGGCGAGCCGAAGCCCTACCCCTCGCGGCGCGGCCGCTCCCTCATTCGCTGAGGGAGGCGGCGACCACGCAGTCCTTTCCGGCCGCCTTGGCCTCGTAGAGCGCGCGATCCGCCTCGTTGAAGGTCGCCCCGGTGGAGTGCGCGAACCCGGCGACGCCGATCGATATGGAGATTTGGATCGGGCCGTCGGGGCCGACGATTGCGTACTCGCTCTCGGCCACGGCGCCGCGGATCTTCTCGGCCAGAGAGACCGCGCCGGAGAGACTGGTCTGGGGCAACAGCACGGCGAACTCCTCGCCTCCGTAGCGGCATAGCAGGTCGGTATCGCGCAGCACCGCGCTCATCACCGCTGCGACCCGTGCCAGGACTGCGTCACCGGCAGCGTGACCGAGGCGATCGTTCAGAAGCTTGAAGTCGTCGATGTCGATCAGCACCAGGGCCAGGGGTGATCCGGTCCGCTCGACTCGCTTGGCCTCGCGCGCGAACTGGTCCTGAAAGAATCGATGGTTGTGGAGACGCGTCAGGCTGTCGGTGATGGAGAGCTGCTCGAGAGCTTCGTTGGCGCGCTTGAGCTCTTCGTTCCGGGATTCGAGCTGAAGGCGGCTCTGAAACAGGCTCGCCGACATCTGGTTGAAGGTTCGGGCGAGAACCTGGATCTCGTCGCCAGAGCCAGAATCGAGCACCTCGACGTTGGTCTCCCCCTCGCTGATGCGGCGCGCTCCCTCGACGAGCGCCAGGATCGGCCGCACCCGCCAGGATGCGAAGGCGAAGGCGCCCGCGCTGGAGAGCAGCACCGTCAGCAGGTTGATGCCGACGGTTCGGCGAAGGGAAGCTCGAATCGGGGCCAAGGCGGAGTCGTAATCCTCCACAGCCACCAGCGTCCATCCAAAGCGCGGAAGGCGGAGGGCGCTCGCCGCGATTCGCTCACCTGAAGCGTTTTCGGTCACGATGATCTCGGGGGCCACTCCCTCACGGAGGACCTCAGGGGGAACCCCGTGCGGCAGGAGCGTGGAGTTCTCGTCCAGCGCCCTGCCGGCGTCGTCGATCAGCTGGAGGGTGGTGCCCCCCGCGATCTCGGACTCTCTGAGCAGCGGCTCCAAGGTCTCGATCTTCAGGACCGCATGGAGGGTGGCGACCCGCTCGCCGAGAGCGTTCTCCACCGGTGCCGAGACCAGCTGGATACGGCGCCCCTGGATGTAGCGGAGCCGGCTCACGCCGGCCCGTTCTACGGCATCCAGGGAGCCGGGGAGAGACGGATCCAGCTCCGGTGCTTCTCCAGCTCGCAGCAGCAACTCGCCCTCTGCGTCCCGCAGGAGCAGGGTCGAGTATTGAGGGAAACGTTTCAGGACATAGGAGAGGTACCAGGAGACCTCCTCCCGGATCGCGTCGTCGCGGGTGTTGAGACCCTCCAAGAGGAGCTGGCTCTGGGCGAAGGATCTGACATCGTACTCGCGCTGTTGGTACCAGAGGCTCAATTGGGCGCTGGTGTGCTCGAGGAGTTTGGGAAATCTCCGGTCGATCTCGCCGCGCAGCGACATCCCGATCGAATGGATCGAGACCCAGGTGATCACCAGCGAGGTGAAGAGCGTAGCGGCGAAGACCACGAAGCTGATGCGAAATGCCAGCCCCGAGAATCGCCGTTTCCAGTGCCAGCCCCGCCGGTTTCCCATCAGACCTCCGCAGCTACCCTGAGCAGAACAATCGGCGGGTATCCACCCGACCTTGACGTACAGCTCTCCTTATCTGTGGGTGATCGAACCGGGGTCACGAAAGTTCCCGCGGGGACCAATTTCTCTGAATTCTCCGGCAGCCTCTTCGGAGTTGTCGCCCCGGTTGGCACCAGCAGCACAGCGGGAGCCGCTCCAGGCGGCGACCGGGCGAGAAACGCATGCCAGTCCCCGGGCTGGTATATTCCGTCGAGTGAGTCACCTCACCACCCACGACGGCGCAAGGATCGTCCTCGAGGCCGTCGAGAGCGGACGTATCGAAGCCGAGCTCGCCCATCTCCTCGGCGAGCGCCTGGGGGATCCGGACCTCCGTTGCGCGGTCATGGAGGGGGCGGCCGAGAGCAAGCGGCTGACCCGGGGCGAGGTGGTCACGGTCTCCCGTAACGTGTTCATTCCCCTCACGAATCTGTGCCGGGACCGCTGCGCCTACTGCACCTTCGCCAAGCCGTCCGGCTCACCCGAGGCCAGGACCTACAGCCTCGCCGAAGTCGCCGAGGTCACCAGAGGGGGCATCGCCACCGGATGCGTCGAGGCTCTCTTGTGTCTCGGAGACAAGCCGGAGCTCGCCTACCGGGCGTACCGGATCTGGCTGGAGGAGGGCGGCTACCGGAGCACCGCCGAGTACCTGGTCGAGGCCTGTCGGGTGGCCTTCGAAGGCGGTCTGCTTCCCCACACCAACGCCGGTGTGCTGAGCCAGGAAGAGATGGAACGGCTGCGTCCCTGGAACGCCTCCATGGGCCTGATGCTCGAGACCATCAGTCCCCGCCTGCGGGGGAAGGGCATGGCGCACCAGTACGCCCCGGACAAGGATCCCTCCGTCCGCATCCGCATGCACCGGGAGGCGGGGGAGCTTCGCATCCCCTTCACCAGCGGGATGCTGCTCGGGATCGGCGAGAACGCCGCGGAGAGGGTCGAGACGCTGCTCACCATCCGCCGCCTCCACGAACGCTATGGCCATATCCAGGAGGCCATCATCCAGCCCTTCCATCCAAAACCCGGGACGCGGATGCGCGCCGCCTCCGGGCTGCGCGACGAGGAGCTCGCCAGCTGGGTCGCACTGGCGCGGCTGGTGCTCGGTCGGGATATTCAGCTGCAGGCGCCGCCGAATTTGACCCCCGGGGTGCTCGAGCTGCTGCTGCGCTCCGGCGTCAGCGACTGGGGTGGGGTGTCTCCGGTGACGGTGGACTTCGTCAATCCCGAAGCACCCTGGCCGGCGCTCAGGGAGCTGCGCGAGCGGACCGAATCCGCCGGGCAGAGGTTGGTCGAACGGCTGCCTGTTCACGCGGAGTACCTGAGCCGCCCAGAGTTCCTCGATCCGAAGATACGTGCGGCGGCACTTCGACTCGCCGACGAAGATGGTTATGCTGCTCCCCGGCAGGAGGCCGCCTGATGCTCGAGCGACTGCTTTCCGACATCTCCCCCGAGGTTGCGCGACTGCTGGATGGAGCCCTCTCCGGCCGTGAGCTCGGCGCCGACGATGCCCTTCGACTGCTGCAGACCGAGGGTGCCGACTTCCAGGCCCTCACCCGTGCGGCCGACGTCGCTCGGGCCGAAGACGTCGGCGACGATGTCTCCTTTGTCATCAACCGGAACATCAACTTCACCAACGTCTGCTACACCGGCTGCAGCTTCTGTGGCTTCTCGCGGCACCGCAACGACGAGGACGCCTTCGATTACAGCCTGGAGGAGGTCGCCGAGAAGGCCCGGGACGGCGTCTCTCGCGGCGCCACCGAGGTCTGCATCCAGGGTGGAATCGATCCCCGCAAGGATCACAACCGCTATCGCGAGATCCTGGTGCGGTTGAAGCGCGAGTTTCCCGACCTCCACATCCACGCATACTCCCCGGAGGAGATCGACTTCGGCCACAAGAAGAGTGGCATGTCGCTCGGCGAGTACCTGACCTGGCTTCGGGATGCCGGGCTGGGGACGATTCCGGGGACTGCTGCCGAGATCCTGGACGACGCGGTCCGTGCTCGCGTCGCGCCGCGGCGGCTGATGACGCAGCGCTGGCTGGAGATCGTGAGGGCGGCCCACGAGGTCGGGCTCCGCTCCAGCGCCACCATCATGTACGGCCACATCGAAGACACCCACCACGTGGCCAACCACATGAAACTGCTGCGCGATCTCCAGAAGCAGACCGGAGGCTTCACGGAGTTCGTGGCGCTGGGCTTCATCCACGAGAAGACCGTGCTCGGTCATCGTCTGGGAACCCGCCCCGGGCCTTCGGCCGCCGACGATCTGCGAATGATCGCCGTCGCGCGGCTCTTCTTCCGTCCCTGGATCACCAATGTCCAGATGTCCTGGGTCAAGATGGGCGGGAAGCTCTCGCAGCTGGCGCTTCTCGCCGGTGCGAATGACTTCGGAGGGACCCTGATGGAGGAATCCATCAGCCGTGAGTCCGGCGCCGATCACGGGGAGAACCTTCCCCCCGAGGAGATGCGGCGCCTGATCCGCGAGATGGGGAGGGTCCCCGTACAGCGCAGCACCGATTACGAAATCCTGCGCCGCTTCGACGACCCGGCCCTGGATCCGCCCTCTCTGGAGCCGCGGCCAGACGGTGATCGCGGTCAGGAGACGCTAGTGCGCCGCCTCTCGATCCGGGAGGCGAGTTCCTCGATCTGATAGCGCAGCGGAGCCCGCTCCAGGATGGCCCTCTCCACCACCTGGATGGCATTGCGGACCGCCGGGTGATCGCGGCCGACGGCGCGACCGATCTCCGCCAGGGATGCATCGGTGTAACGGCGGCTGAGGAACATGGCGAGCTGACGGGGCACCAGAATGCTCCGCTTTCGGGAGCGCGAGGAGAGCTCATTGATGGAGACGCCGAAGAACTCAGCCACTGTCTGGATCACGACATCCACGCCGATGGCCCCGCTCGGGCTGCGTGGATCCGCCACCTTGCGCAGGGCCGCTTCGGTGAGCGTGAGGTCGATGGGCCTCTTCAGGAGTGAGGCGGTTGCCACCAGTTGGATCAACGCGCCCTCCAAATCCCGCACACTCCCGCGGACCGCCTCGACCAGGCGGTCCAGGCAGCGCTCGGGAAGCCGCACGCCGCCGGCAGACGCCTTGGCGATCAGGAGCTTGCGCCGGAGCTCTGCGTCCGGAAGTTCCACCTCCACCACCAAGCCACTCGACATCTGCGAGGAGAGGCGGCGGTCGAGCTTCGGTATGTCGCGGGGGAGTCTGTCACCGGTCATGACGATGCGGGCGCCGACCGCTCGGAGATGCTCGAGCGTATGGAAGAGCTCCAGCTGAGTTGCAGTCTTTCCCTGGAAGAACTGGACGTCTTCGACCACGAGGAGATCGGTCTGCTCGCGGAAGCGCCGCTTGAATCCACCGGTCTGCCTGGAGCGAATCGAGGAGAGAAGCTCCGTCGTAAAGCCTTCGGCCGAGGTGTGCCGGCCCCGTTCGATTCCATGCTGCCTTGCTTCGTGAATGACCGCCTGTGCCAGGTGCGATTTTCCATTACCCGGAGGGCCCACCAGATACAGCGGGCTAACGCCGTTCTGTCGTCCCTGTGCCAGGGCCAGGGACGCCTCGCGCGCCAGCGCATTGGTGCGCCCCACGATGAAGGTCTCGAAGCTGTGAGGCAGTACGGGTTGCCGCGGCCAGGAGCTGGGCTTCGCTTCCCTGGGTCGCACCGCTGCGATTCGCGGGGCTCGACGCTGCTGGCGCGGCGGGCTGCGGTCCTGGGAGAGCAGGTCCACGCCGACGTCGATCGGACGGTTGGCCTGACTCACCGCGAGTTCGCGAATCCGGGCGAGGAACCGCGCCTCCACCCGCTTCTTGTGAAACGGACCCGGCGCCAAGAGCCGAAGCCGATCGCCTTCCTCGCAGCTCACGAGGGGACGAATCCACGCCTCCAGAGCAAACTCCGACAGTTCGTTCTGGAGCTGCCGCAGGATCTCGCTCCAGAGCGAGGGGGGACTATTCATACTTCTCTTACTGATTATCGGGGATTTCGAGCCGCTTCCAACGGATTATCCGCCGCCCTCCGCCTCGAACTCGGGCGGGATTAGAGCACTCCGACCGGGATGGCGCAATCGCGACCGAGGTTGATCGGCACGCTGCACCGACACGCCGCAGGTTCGCGGTAACGGGAGCTTTTGCCCTCGGAGAACCGCTGTTTGCATGTCGGAACGTGTCACAGATCCGCGGAGTTCGCACGAACTCTTGATGCGGCATGAGCCGGTGCAAATGGGTGTCGCGGGGAGGATCCTGGCAATATCTGAATCGTGTTATTTTGCAGATTATCTTCAAAAAATAAGAAAATTCGTCGATTATCTACGATGTCGATCCCGCGTTCACCTGCTTGCGGCCAGGGGGCGCTCCCGGCACCGGAGCTCAGCGAGGGGGTAAGGAATGCAGGCTGGAGAGCGGAGGGTCGGCCTTCGCCGTGATCCGGCCATTCGCCGAGCGGTCAGGGTCGGCTCCGCGTCTTGACGACCTCCTCCGTTGTGGATTTACTTCACCCGTTTGGATGGATCGCCGGACGACGCGCACACTCATGGGGCGGCTGAACCGTGATGCAGCGGTGATCGCGGCACGCTTCGGACTGCGTTACCGATCCATCGAGGCAGAAGCCGCGAAGGTCAAGCGGCGCTACGGCATCTGCTACTCGGATGGAACGATCCGCATCCGTCTTCGACACGCCACCACCGGCAAACCCCTCAAGTACTCGAGCCTGATCAGCACCCTTTGCCACGAGCTGGCACACCTGAAGCACTTCGACCACAGCCACGGCTTCCAGAGTTTCTACGCGGTGATCTTGGAGTATGCGCGGGATCGGGGCATCTACCGACCGAGCCGCAGGACCGCGGCTGCACCGATCTCCCCCGGAGACACGGTGGCCGATCCGGCAGCCCGCGCCCCTCAGCAGCTGAGCTTGTTCTGATGGGCGTGTGACTCAGCTGCCCTGCTGGGTGTCGTACTCCTCGAGGGTGTTGGGCCCGTCGAGGACCTCGACGCGGATGTCGTCGCAGGCGATGGCCTTGTCGAGGATCTCACGGATCAGACCGGACACGGTCAGCTCGTCGAACTCGGCCATCGCGTCTTCGAGGGCGCCGCCCGAGACCGTGAACTCGAGAGTGGTTCTGATCCTGACATCCATTTGACGCTTTAATCCTGCCCCAACTATCCGCTAAGTATTCGAAAACAAAGAAATTTTCAGCAAACGGCGCAAAGGATACACGACGCCTCTCGAAACGGCTACGAAATTCCCGACTTTTCTGGGTGGCCGCGGGCGCCGAAAGAAGAGGGAGGAGATCGCCTTGGGTATTCGCGGTTGGATCACCGAGCGACTGGTCGGCTTCCTCACCGAGCCGCTCTCCGGCTACCAGCGTCGTGGCTGGAACGACCTGGACGCGCTGCGCCGTCGGATTCGAAAGGGCGACGTTCTCCTGGTCGACGGCGACAGTCGCATCTCGACGATGATCAAGTACCTGACCCAGAGCTCCTGGTCCCACGCCGCGTTCTACATCGGGGACGAGATGCTCAGGCGCGGTGGAGAGCGGGCGGAGCAAGCCCGCAAGGCCTTCGGTGAAGAGGCCGCTCACCTCCTGGTCGAGGCCCTGCCCCAGGGCGTCGTCGCATCGCCACTCTCGAAATACATCGACTTCAATATCCGCCTGGTGCGGCCCCATCGCCTACGGGCAGAGCACCTTCAGTCGATCCTCGACGATCATGTCGCGGCCATCGGCTGGCGCTACGACCTGCGCAACATCTTCGACCTGGGGCGGTATCTGATCCCGATATCGCTGATCCCGAGCCGGCTACGGCGCGCCGCCCTGCACTTCGGGAGCGGTGTCCCCACCGAGGTGATCTGCTCGAGTCTGATCGGCCAGATCTTCCAGAAGGTTCGATTTCCCATTCTTCCAATGGTGGAGTTCCCCGACGCCGCCGAGGCGCCCCGGCGGCGCGGGCTGATGCGACGGATCTTCGGGTACGACTCGGGCCGCTACACCGGGATCTTCCGAATGCGCCATCCCACGCTGCTGACGCCGCGGGATTTCGACCTCTCTCCCTATTTCGAGATCATCAAGTTCAACGTGATCAGCGACGGGAGCTTCGACTACACCCGGATTCAGTGGGCGAAGGAGGAGTCCGAGCCGCTCTTGGAGCTTCCGGTCGCGGCGGAGGATCGGGAGGGGGAGAAGAAGCAGCGCTCTGGTGGATAGGCCGCAAGTCCAGGAGGCGTCCCCAGGGGCACCCCGTTGTTGAAACCACACGGTTGACCTCACCGCTCAGGGTGGCAGCGGCTCGAGCTGGTGATGCAAAGCTGCCTGTCCAAGAAAATGCACTCTGACGGCAAGAATCGCTCAAGTCTCCCGGGAATCCGCCGAGACGGAGAGGCATAGATCCGAGCAGAACCAGGGGGGGGTGAAGCTCGCGGTCTCGACGCCCCGGGACCTTCGGGTTCCGGGGCGATCTGCGTCTCTAGCCCGCATTTCTCACCAGCTCGCTACTGCGGCCGCCGATAGCACTGCATCTTCGCGACCTTCTCCCTCCGGCCGCCTCGACGTACTGCCAAGTACGCCTTCGGCGACCTCCCGTCCGAGGGCCGCGAATCTGCAGCACTCTCGGCGGCCTCGCTACGCGACCCGGTGAGAAAAGCGGGCTAGGACTCGTTGGACGCGCGGACCTCCTCGCCCGCTCCTTCCTGGAGGCGCCGGGCGTGTTCCTCATCCGTGTTGTCGCTGTGGCAGGTGGCCTTGTGGCCCGCGTCGCTGCCCATCGCTCGGCGGGTCTTGCTGGCGAGTCTGCGGATCTCCTCGGGCGAGAGCACGCCGCGTTTCTCGAGGATCTCCCGCTGGGCCCCGGTGAGTGCAGCGCTGACTTTGGCCTGGTCCCATGAGTAGCGGTCGTCTCCGCCGCTCAGGAACTCGCCGATCTCCTTGCTGATGCGGACGGCGCACCAGTCGTGGCCGCACATCGCGCAGAAGTCGGTGTCCACGTCGAGATCCTCATCGTGGTAGGCCCGGGCCAGATCCGGATCGAAGGCGAGCTCGAAGTGCTTGTCCCAGTTGAGGGCGGCTCGCGCCCTGGTCAGCTCGTCGTCGCGCTCGCGGACGCCCGCGATTCCGAGGGCCACGTCGGCGGCGTGGGCGGCGATCTTGTAGGCGACGCATCCCTGCTTGACGTCGTCCTTCTTCGGAAGTCCCAGGTGTTCCTTCGGCGTGACGTAGCAGAGCATCGAGGCGCCGTGGTAGGCGGCGGCCGTCGCGCCGATGCAGCTGGTGATGTGGTCGTAGCCGGGGAAGATGTCGGTCACCAGGGGCCCCAGCACGTAGAAGGGCGCTCCGTGGCAGAGACGCCGCTCCAGCTTCATGTTGAACTCGATCTGATCGAAGGGAATGTGTCCCGGCCCCTCCACCATCACCTGGACCCCGTGTCGCCAGGCCTGCTCTGTGAGCTCGCCAAGGGTCGCGAGCTCCGCCAGCTGAGCGTCGTCGGTGGCGTCGGCCAGGCCTCCCGGTCGCAGACCGTCACCAATGGAGAAGGTGACGTCGTAGCGGCGCATGATCTCACAGATGTCGTCCCAGAGCGTGTACATGGGGTTCTGCTTGCCGTGGTGGAGCATCCACTTGGCCAGCAGGGAACCTCCTCGGCTCACGATGCCGATCAGACGTCGTTCCACCAGGGGCAGATGCTCGCGCAGGAGCCCTGCGTGGACGGTCATGTAATCGACACCCTGCTTCGCCTGGTGCTCGATTCCCTCCAGGATGGCCTGCTCGTCGAGATCCTCGATCCGCCGACCGATGATCATCGAATAGATGGGCACGGTTCCGATCGGAACCCTGGAGCTCGCGATGATCGCCTCCCGGGTCGCGTCCAGGTCGCCTCCGGTGGAGAGGTCCATCACCGTGTCGGCCCCCCAGCGCTCCGCCCAGCGGAGCTTCTCGACCTCGGCGGCGGTTCCACTCGAGACCGGAGAGGCACCCATGTTGGCGTTCACCTTGGTCCTGGCGGCCCGGCCGATGCAGATGGGACCGAGTTGGTGCTGGAGGTGAACCCGGTTGGCGGTGATCACCATCCGCCCGGCCGCCACCTCGTCGCGGATCTGCTCGACCGACAGGTGGGGCTCTCCCTCGGCCGCGCGGCGCATCTCAGGCGTGATGCGTCCCAGCCGTGCAGATTCGAGCTGGGTGATCGGTTCGAAGCTCTGCGGAGGAACGCATCGCCCGTTCTCGAGCGACCAGCTTGGGGGAAGGAAATCCCAAGCGGTCTTTCGCGAGGGCTCCGGCATTCCGGGGGTATCCGGGGAGCTATAGGCCCTGGGGCCGCCCACATCAGCGGGGTTGGCGAAGCTCCGGGGAGCCGTGCCGACACCGCCCGAGGAGGGATCGCCGCCGAGGGGCGGAAGCTCGAAGCACGAATCTCGCTGCGTGGGCTCGGACATGGTCGACGCTCCTTCGGGATTGCGGGGCGCCGGAGATGGATCGGAGAAGCTCGCGCCTCCTGGCCTTTCCTTCGCTCGTGCGAACGAGATCAGGTTCGAGGGGTGTAATCTCAGGCTCGGTCCTGCCGGGCCACCCCCAGGCTCCGCAGCTCTCCTGAGCGTAGCAGCTTCCCGGGGCAGCCGACAAAGAGCCACAGTAGCGAGCGGGTGAGAGATGCGGGCTCGCAGTCTCGAGCCGTCCGCTATTCTCTTCCGGCGATGATGAGTCACCGGATCGTCAGCCTGTTGCTGCTGCTTGCCCTCGCCGGGGGATGCCACCGTAACGTGGAGCCCTTCGACCCCAGCGAGGAGGTAGTGGAGCCGGACCTCTCCGCGATCTTTCCCGAGGGTGTGGAACGCGCGAACGCCGCACGCGGGGATGCGCTTCCCGCGATGCCGATGCGGGGCCGCCGCGTGGCGGAGGTGACGGGTCCTCCGCTCACCGGGCAGATCCTGCTGGCGCCGGAGCTCGCCGGGCGGGTTCCCAAGGGCGCCGTGCTGTTTCTGATCGCCCGGACCAGCGATTCGGGGCAGCCGGTTGCCGCCAAGCTGATCAAGACCCCGGAATTTCCGCTCGCCTTCGAGCTGGGCTCCGAAGACCGGATGGCGCACGACATGCCCTACGAGGGTCCCCTTCAGCTCACCGCCCGCCTCGATTCGGACGGCGATGCTGCGACACGCTCGGCCGGGGATCTCCGGGGGGTGGCCGAGGGAAGCCACTTCCCGGGTGCCACCGGCGTGACCATCCTGATCGACGAGGTTCTCTAGGCCTGCTGCTCCCACCAGGTGGTGAGAAATGCGGGCTAGGTGTCCGCCAAGGAATCGACCGAGTCCTTGGGGCCGGCGACGACCAGCTTGTCGCCCGGCTCGATCCGGGCGTTCGGGCCGGGGACCCGGATGGTCGATGCATCCGGCTTCGCCGTCGCGCTCCGGATGACCAGCACCTGTACCCCCGCCCTGCTGCGCAGGTCGAGCTCGCTCAGGGATCGGCCGACGAAGGAGCGCGGCGTCAACAGCTCCTGGACCACGTACCCCCCGCCCAGATCCACCTGGTGGACCTTGTCCACCACGGCGATCGTGGTGGAGACCCCACCCGCCAGGTCCCTGCGCATCACCTCCTGGTTGTAGGCGTTGATCACGTCGCGCTTGTGAACGGATCCCACCAGCTTTCGGCTGTTCTCCGGATCCACGACTGCGAGCTCCTCGATCTCCTCGTGGCTGAAGATCTGCATCACCAGGTCGAGGTCGTGGTCCTCCCGCACCGAGGGGCGGTCTCCCTCGAGCAGGTCTTCAGCCACCACCAGGGAGCGCAGGGAATCCTGCTCGAGAATGATGCGCCGGAGCTCGTGGAGGTAGATCGCGCCGATCAGCTCTCCTGCCTCGTTGATGACGAAGAACTCGGTGTGATCGCTCTCCACGATCAGACTGAGCACATTCTCGAGGCTCGCCGAGGCCGGCACCACCTGGGGCTCGCGATCGATGATCTCGCGGACGTAGAGGCTCTTGAGAACGTTGGGGTCGTCCTCGCGGTGGATGTCCACTCCCCTTCGGGTGAGCTTCATCGTATAGATCGAGTCCTTGGACAGGAACATGGCGATCAGGCTGCTCACCACGCAGGCGGCCATCAGCGGTGGAATGATGTCGATGGTCTGGGTGAGCTCGAAGATGATGATGATCGCGCTCAGCGGTGCGTGGGTGGTGGCCGCCACCATGGCACCCATCGTGACCAGGGCGTAGGCGCCGGAGCCGCCGGTCGAGGTCGGGAACCAGCCGTAGAGCAGCTTGCCGCACAACCCGCCCGTCATCGCCCCGAGGAAGAGGGAGGGTGCGAAGATGCCGCCGGAGCCGCCCGAGCCGATGGTGATGGAGGTGGCCAGGATCTTCACGCCCAGCAGGACTCCGAGCAGGAGGATCGGCAGCTGGCCGGATAGCGCCATCTCGATGCTGCTGTATCCCACGCCGAAGACATGCGGGAAGAAGATCCCGATGGCGCCGACCATGAGTCCCCCCAGGCTCGCCCTGGTCCACTCCGGAATCGCCATCCTCCCGAAGGCGTCCTCGGCGGCGTAGAGAGCTCGGATGAGGACCGTGCCGATCAGACCCGCCACTACGCCCACCAGCATATAGGGGCCGAGCTCGAAGGGACTCACGAGCTGGTACTCGGGAACCGGGAAGGCGGGGGTGTTGCCCAGGAAGTAGCGAGAGACCACGGTCGCGACGACCGCCGAGATGACGATCGGGCTGAACTGGGTCACGGCGAAGTCGCCGACGATGATCTCCACGGCGAAGAGCGCCCCGGTGATGGGGGCGTTGAAGGTCGCCGCGATCCCCGCTGCCGCGCCGCATCCGACGATGGTGCGAAGCTGCCGCGCCGGCACCCGCAGGATCTGCCCGATCGCCGAGGCCATGGCGGATCCGATCTGGACGATGGGACCCTCCCGTCCCACCGATCCGCCCGAGCCGATGCAGATTGCGGAGGCCAGGATCTTCACTGCGACGACGCGGGGACGCATGACCCCACCCTTCACCGCCACCGCCTCCATCACCTCGGGAACACCGTGGCCCCTGGCCTCGCGGGCGAAGAAGTAGATGAGGGGGCCGACGATCAGGCCTCCCAGGGCCGGGATCATCAGCAGGACCGGCCAGGAGAGGGTCTGCGACACCGCCAGCGGATCGCCGGCCTCGGCCAGAAACCCCTTCTGGTAGACCGCCGCGACACCCTGCGGGCCGCCGAAGAAGAGGCCCTGAAACAGCCGGATCATCAGACGGAAGACGATCGCCCCGAAGGCGCCGGCGAGGCCGCAGCTGATGGCGACGAGCACCATGAACAGGTGCCCCCCGCGTCGCCACTGGGATGTCGAGGTCGGCCAATCCATCCTGGCAGGAGCCCGCCTTGCCTCTGCGAGCTTCGTTCGCCTCCGGCTCACTGCGCGCCCGTCGCGTCGGGCTTGCCTCTTCGAGCCGCAGGCATCCTACTGGACGGGGTTGCCCCCATGCTAATTTCCAGCGATGGGAACACCGCGGCGATGGGAGCTGGTCGAGACCGAGGAGCTACAGGAGTGCAAGGTGTTCGCGGTCAGTCGTACCATGGCCCGGTCGCCCACTACAGGCGAGATCCACCCCTTCTTCCGGATCGAGGCGGGTGAATGGGTGAACGTGGTTCCAATCACCGCCGGCGATGAGTTGGTGATGGTTCGCCAGTATCGCCACGGCTCCCGAGAGATCACCCTGGAGATTCCCGGCGGGATCGTCGATCCGGGAGAGACTCCGGCGGAGGCAGCGGCGCGGGAGCTCCTGGAGGAGACCGGGTACAGGGCCGAACGGATCGAGGCGATCGGCATCGTGAACCCCAACCCGGCTCTTTTCGAAAACCGTTGCCACACCTTTCTAGCCCCGGGGGCCGTCCGGGTGGCCGAGATCCAGAACACCCAGCTCGAGGAGACGAGTGTCGAGCTGGTACCCGTGGCGGAGATCCCGGAGCAGCTGCGCCGGGGTCGGATCGACCACGCCCTGGTGGTGGCGGCGCTCTACTGGTACGTACTCGACAACGAAGTGCGATAGCGGAGGCGGGGTGTTGTCCCGAAGCTCGGCGATGAAGCCCAGGATGGCACTCGGCGACTTCCTGGTCGCCTACCTGAACCGCGCAGGAGTGAATCACATCTTCGGTCTTCCCGGGGACCTGGTGCTCTCGCTCTTCCACCGCTTCGGCGAGGATCGCGGCCTCGAGATCATCACCTTCTCTCACGAGCCGGCGGTGGGCTTCGCGGCCGACGGCTACGCGCGAAGCACGCGCCGCCTCGGAGTCGTGTGCGTCACCTATGGAGCGGGGGGGCACAACATCGTCAATCCCGTCGCGGGCGCCTACGCCGAGAAGGTTCCGCTGCTGGTCGTCTCCGGCGGCCCCGGGGAGGCCGAGCAGAAGGTCGCCGGCGTTCACCACCAGGTGAAGGACGTGGAGAGCCAGTGCCGGATCTTCTCCGAGGTGACCTGCACGGCGCGGATCCTCCGCCAGCCGGAGCTGGCGGCGCGGCAGGTCCACGAGGTGGTGGGACGGATCATGGCTGAGCACCGCCCCGGCTATCTCGAGATCCACCGGGACATGGTGGAGATCCCCATCACGGTGCCCCCGGAGATCCTCGGTTGGGACGGCTCGTTTCCCAGGCCCGGCTCGGATCGGCGCAAGCTCACCGAGGCGGTCAATGACACGGTGGAGCGGCTCCGGGCGGTGCGGCGCCCGATCCTGATCGGCGGTGTCGAGCTGTTCCGCGAGCGCGCGGAGCGGAGCTTCCTCGCCCTGTCGGAGAAGCTCGGTGCGCCCGTCGTCACCACGGTCCTCGCCAAGGGCGTCTTTCCCATGGATCACCCGCTTCACATGGGCATCCACATGGGACCCTTCAGCCCCGCCCCGATCCAGAAGAGGGTGCGGAAGGCAGACCTCGTGCTCGCCCTCGGGACCCAGCTGACGGATATCAACCTGGGGGCCGCGCGGCCGCAGGTCTCGCGCGACCACTCGGTCTGGGTCGCGGACCGCCGGGTGAACATCTCCTACCACCAGTACAGCGATGTCTCCCTGCGCGATTTCGTCGCTGCCCTGGCCAAGCGGAAGCTTCCCAGGTTCCGGGAGAAGGTCACCTACCACGACAATCTGAAGAGCGCCGCGAGGAAGAGCTCCTCTCGCAAGCGCGCGCTTGGCGTCACCGAGCTGCTGGTCGAGATGAACCGCTTCCTGGCGGCACACCCCGGTTACTTCGTGGTGGCCGAAGCCGGCGACATGCTCTTCGGTGGCGTCGAGCTACGGCTCAGAGGCGGTCTCTACATCGCGCAGGGCTACTACGCATCGATGGGCTTCGGAGTCCCCGCCGCCATGGGCGCCCAGATAGGAACCGGGACGCGCCCCATCGTGCTGTGCGGTGACGGCGCCTTCCAGATGACTGGCATCGAGGTCTCCCACGCGCCGAAGCACGGGCTCTCCCCCATCGTGGTGGTGGTGAACAACGGCGGCTGGGGGATCTTTCGTCCGGTCTCGTCCCGCCGGGATCTCCTCGAGATTCCCAACTGGCCCTACGCGGAGCTGGCCCAGAGCTGGGGCGGAGTGGGATTCACCGCTCAGACGGCTTCAGAGCTGCGCGACGCACTGCGGGCGGCCCATGAGGTGAAAGGCTTCGTCATCATCGAGGCCCGGGTGCCTCCTGACGACCTCTCTCCGGTCAGCAAGCGCTACATCCGCGAGAGCATCAGGCAGGCGAAGACGTCGGCTCCGAAGCGGTAGCCCGCTCTTCGGGGCGCTGCGGCCTGGGGAGGATCAGCGGCAGCGCCAGGCCCAGCAGCAGTGCGCCGGCTCCCCCAATCCTGTACGGGGCATTGGGTCCCAGGTGTTCGAGCAACCAGCCCGCGGCGACGCTCGAGAACACCCCCGCACAGCTGATGCCGAGCATCGCCAGCAGCCCCTGGCCGGTGGAACGGAGCCGCTCCGGGACCACGGCTTCGACGTAGAGGGCGCTGCCGACGAAGAGCCCCGCGACCACCACACCATGAAGCAGCTGCAGTACGTACATGACGGAGAGGTCGTTCACCAGCGAGCAGGTGAGCCAGCGGAAGCCGTCGGCGATCACCCCCACGGCGAGCAGTCCGCGAGCGCCGATGCGAGCGATGGTTGCCCCGGAGAGGAGGATCAGGGGGATCTCCAGCGCCAGCATCGGGATCCACATCCGGCTGACGGTGTCGATGCTTCCCCCGTGGGCACGGATGAAGACCGGAAAGAAGAGAATCGGCCCCTGGATAAACAGATGGGCGAGAAATGCGAAGCAGAGCAGGCGAAGGTAGGGCCGGTGGTGCAGCAGCAGGCGAAGATCGCCCCGCTGCGAGCGGGCGACCATGGCGCCGCTTCGGGGCAGCCGCCAGGCGACGCATGCCGCGGCCAGGGAGAGGGCGGCTGCCACGTAGAAGATCAGCTCCAGACCGGGCTCGGAAGGCCCTCCGGGCTCGCGGACCAGATTTCGCACGGCCTGGGTGCGATGCAGCACCAGCGGGAAGCCGACCACCAGCATGGCGAAGCCGACCGTGCCCCATACCCGTATGTGTCCGAAGCGCGCTGTGGCCCGCGCCCCCAGAGCCGCCATGCTCACCGATGTGCCCATGGGCATCGCCGCGGTCGAGAAGAGTGCGGCGAAGGCCATGGCGGCGAGTAGAACGGCGAAGGAGTCCGCCCGAGAAAGCAGCAGGTGGCCTACCGCAGTTCCGCCCGCGAGCAGTGCCAGCATGCGACTCCGATGGCCGGTCCGGTCGGCCACCTGTCCCCAGAAGGGCTGCGCCAGCATTCCGACCAGGGGACGGACCGCCAGCAGCA
>Ga0307423_1000221_pt1 | contig 38277 bp, 27 predicted proteins | sample SalMarWE160310MG_FD_202154 | JGI IMG/M metagenome (GOLD analysis project Ga0307423, IMG submission 202154) | Salt marsh sediment microbial communities from the Plum Island Ecosystem LTER, Massachusetts, United States - WE1603-10 | ecosystem: Environmental > Aquatic > Marine > Intertidal zone >... | reverse complement strand
ATCGGCATGACGGCTATCCCCGAGGGCCGCATCGTGCATCCCAACGTGCCGATTGTCGTGGTGGTCGGTCCGCTCGGGATCGCACAGATGCTGGAGACCTCGCTTCTGAACCATCTCAACTACCCGACGTTGATCGCCACGAAGGCATCGCGCGTCCATGAGGCCGGGTTCGGCCGGCCGGTGCTGGAGTTCGGTATGCGCAGAGGTCCCGAGCGTGGGAGCAACGCAGGAACCCGAGCGGCCCTCATAGGTGGCGCCGACTTCAGCTCCAACGTCGGCACGTCGTTCACCGTCGGTGTTCCCTCCAAGGGGACACATGCCCACTCTCTCATCCAACTCTTCCTCGCCAAGGGTCAGACCGAACTCGACGCGTTCCGGGCGTACGCGGACGTGTTCCCCGACGACTGTCTGCTGCTCGTCGACACGATCGACACGATCGAGAGTGGCATCCCGAATGCCATCACCGTCTTCGAAGAGCTCCGCCGCTCCGGCCACGAACCCGTCGGCATCAGACTCGATTCGGGCGACTTGGCCTATCTGGCGATTCAGGCTGCACGCATGCTCAATGACGCCGGGTTCGCAGAGACATCCATCGTCCTGTCATCCAACCTGGATGAGCTCGCGATCTGGCAGATCGTTTCGCAGATCAGAAACGAGGCACCGAACTACCGGGTCGATCCCGATCACTTGATCGGACGGCTGAGCTACGGGGTCGGGACGCGGCTGATCACCTCCCAAGGCGACGCGTCGCTGGATGGTGTCTACAAGCTGGTTGCCATCGAGGAACCGTCCGGCTGGCAACCGGCGATCAAGGTTTCGGAGTCGCAGGCGAAGATTCCCAACCCTGGTCGCAAGCAGGCGTGGCGCCTCTACGACGCGCGTGGAACGGCAACCGCCGACGTCCTCGGCACGGCAGACGAGACGATTCAAACGGGCATGCCCATCACCCTGCATCATCCTGTGATCCCGACGTCCATGAGAAGACTCCCGGAGGGGGCGGTCTCCGACGTTGAAACCCTTCCACTGCCGGTGCTCGCGAACGGCACGCGACTCCAAGAGTCGCCAACGATCGACGAGCTGAGGCAGCGTCGCATCGCCGACCTCGAGCGGCTCGATCCAGGTGTGCGCCGGCTCATCAACCCGCACGTCTACCACGTGTCGCTCACGGACAGTCTGTGGGACATGAAGGTCGGGATGGTGCGCAAGCTGATGGGGGAGTGACCGTCAGCCCTGCATCGCTCGCCAGATCTTCTCTGACGTGAACGGAGGATGCGTCAATCGGACACCGATAGCGTCGTAGATGGCGTTCGCCAGCGTCGGGATCGGGGCATTGATGCCGATCTCTGCGATCGACTTGGCACCCATCGGGCCTGTCTCCTCGTACGTATCCACGAGGATGACCTCCAACGGAGGCATGTCGGTGGCAGCGGGAATCTTGTACCGACCCAGGTCGGGGTTGCGCATCCGGCCGTACGTGTCGAACCGCATCTCCTCCATCAGGGCATAGCCGATCCCGTTCGCGAGTGCTCCCTCGGCCTGCCCTTCGGCGAGACGCGGGTTGATCGCTGTTCCGCAGTCCACGGCTGCGACGTAGTCGACGATCCTCAGTTCACCGGTCTCGGTGTCGATGGCGATCTCCGCGAACGACGCGAGGAATGGTGGGGGAGAGACATCACCGACGAACGATGCCGTGGCCCCGATCTGGAACTGATCCACCCCGTACAACGACCGCAGCGCGACGTCCGCCAACGTGACGCTTCGACCATCCTCGGCGATGACCCTTCCGTCACCGAGCTCGAGCTCATCGGCATCGACTCTGAGCATCGCTGCCGCGACCGCCGTGATCTGGCCCTTCACATCGGTCGCGGCTCGCACCACGGCAGACCCCGAGACGTAGGTGGTCGAGGACGCATACGCGCCGACATCGAACGGAGTCACGTCGGTGTCGGAGGAGAGCACGATGATGTCGTCGAGCGTGACGCCGAGAACCTCGGCGGCCATCTGCGCGAGGACGGTGTCCGAACCGGTGCCGAGGTCGGTGGCTCCGATCAGGAGGTTGAACGACCCGTCATCGTTCATCTTGATCGTGGCGGCAGCCATGTCGATCGCAGGGATTCCCGAGCCCTGCATGTGGATGGACATGCCGATGCCGTGCACCCAAGGACCCTCACGGAGGCGTGTGCCACGCTTGGCGGCCCAGCCGATCCGCTCGGCCCCGATGTCGATGCATCGTTCGAGGCCACAGCTTCCGATCGTTTGGGGCACACCCTTGCGACCTTCACCGAGTTCTTCGAAGATCGGGCTGGTCTCGCCGGATCGGATGTGATTGAGGCGTCGAAGCTCGAGTGGGTCCATCCCGAGTTTCTCGGCGAGCATGTCGATACCGACTTCGAGCGGGAAGATCCCCTGGGTTGCGCCGTATCCCCGGTAGGCGCCGCCGACAGGCAGATTCGTGTAGATGCCCTTTGCGGTGAACCTGACATTCGGCGCCTTGTTGTACATCGGGAGCGTCTTGGAGCCTGCGTTGGACACGACCGTCAGGTTGTGGGCTCCGTACGCGCCGGTGTTTTCGAGTGCGTTCATGTGCACTGCCGTCAAACGGCCGTCTTCGTCGGCACCCAGCCGGACGGTCACCCGCATCGGGTGCCGCGTGCGGGACGCATAGAACTCCTCGGCTCGCGTGTACTCGAGCTTGCACGGCCGCCCGGTCCGGTAGGTGACGAGTCCGACGAGGTCTTCGATGAGGATCTCCTGCTTGACGCCGAAGCCGCCGCCGATGCGAGGCTTGATGACCCTGATCTGCCCGGCCGGGATGTCGAGGACACGTGCGATGATCCGGCGCACGTGGAAGGGGACCTGCGTGCTCGTGTAGAGCACCAGCCGCCCGTTGTCATCGAGGTAGGCCACCGATACGTGTGGTTCGAGCGGGACATGCTGTGCGTACTGGGTTTCTCCCGTGAACTCGACGCTCGCGAACGCAGACTCGATCGCCGCGTCGACGTCGCCTACGTCGGCTTCGACCACTCCTGCGATGTTGTGTTCGGCATCCCATATCCCCGATGCGTCCGTCTCGTCGTGGATGACCGGGGCTCCCTCGGCGAGCGCGTCGTCGATCGACAGGACGGGCGTCAGCGGTTCGTACTCGACCTCGATCAGTTCGAGCGCGTGTTCTGCGATCTCCTTCGACGTGGCAGCGACGACGGCTACCCGATCCCCGACGAAGCGGACCTTCGGATCGAACATCCGCGAGTCGTACGGGGACGGCTCCGGGTGACCCTGTCCCGCGGTCGTGTAGCGGACCGTTGGTGTGTTCACGTGCGTCAGCACGAGCTCCACCCCTTCGAGCTCTTCTGCACGTTCCGTCGAGATGGATGTGATTCGTGCGTGTGCATGTGGCGAGCCGAGCATCGCGAGATGCAGCATGCCGGGGAGGTCGAGATCACCGGTGAACACGGGTTTCCCCGTTACCAGCGCTCGCCCATCCACACGACGTTCGCTTTGGCCGACGACGACGAACTGATCAGCCACCGGTCGCCTCCCGCATCCTCGCCGCGGCGATGCTGATGGCTTCCACCGGCTTCACATAGCCCGTACAGCGGCACAGATTCCCGCGCAACGCCTCGCGTATCTCGTCTTCGGAGGGCTCCGAGACGCGGTTCAGCAACTCGTAGGCGCTGATCAGCATCCCGGGGGTACAGAAGCCGCACTGGACCCCACCAGCGTCGAGGAACGCAGCTTGAATCGGGTGTAGCTCACCCTCGGTTCCGAGACCTTCCACGGTCAGGATGCTGGTGTCCGCCGCGGCCGGGGCCGGATAGTCACACGACGTGACAGCCCTCCCGTCGATCAGCACGGCGCATGCCCCGCAATCTCCGTTGTCGCAGCCGTTCTTCACACCCTTGAACCCGAGCCGCCGCAAAAGATCCAGCAGGCTCTCGGAAGCTTTGACCTCCACATCGAACGCGGCACCATTGACCGTGAGGTTCATGGTGTGACCTCCAAGAGACAACGACGAACGAGCACCTCGGTGAGGTGGCGGCGATACTCGGCGCTTCCCCGTGGATCGGAGCGAACGTCGACGGTGTCCCTCGCGACGCGGGCCGCCCGCACGATCGAGGCTTCGTCGAAGGGTTGACCGACCAGGACCTCCGACGCGTCCCCGAGTTCCACGGCGAGGCTAGGTCGCTCCCCGACGACGATCCTGGCAGACGAAACGACGGCATCTTCGAAGCGAACGCCGCATGCCACATTGAGGATCGCCAGGTCATACGTGGTGCGGGCGAACTTCCGGAACGCGGCCCTGCCTCCATCGACAGGGATCTCAACACCGGTCACCACCAGCGGCCGTCGGTTGCGTCTCGTCGCATAGAACTCGCCGAGTGGCATCTGTCTCGGTGCACCGTCATAGAACCGCACCGACGCGTCGATCGCGAGCATGACGGGGACCACGTCTGAGAGGCGTCCCCTCGCGAGATGGCCTCCGATCGAGGCAGCGTTCCGGTGGAGTGGAGATGCAACACGCCGGAGCATGGCGTGCACGACGCCCGACCACACACTGCCGAGCGGCTCATACTCGAGCATCTCCGTCAACGTCGCCGTAGCGCCGATCGTGATGGCCCCATCGTCGCGACTGATTCCGCCGAGTGACGCTCGTGAGAGGTCGATGAGCGTATCGACCTCCGTGGGAGGGTGGAGAGAGAGGTCGGTTCCACCACCCATGAGGCGTGCCCTGGACCCGAGTGACGTCAGGAGCCCGTAGGCTTCTTCGACGGAGTCGGAGTGCACGTACTCGGTGATCATCCGAGATCAGATGCTAGCGCCCCCGAGGTGTCGTCTCTTCGAGAGCCAGAGTACAGGGGCACAACCGCCACACGGCGCGTAAGGTGTGGCCGATGACTCGTTTCGACCTCAATGGCACGCCCGTCGAGGTACACGACCACCATCCCCATCTTCTGGCAGCACTCCGTGAAGAGCTCGGTGTCACTTCACCGAAGGATGGCTGCTCACCCTCTGGCCAGTGCGGTGCCTGCACGATCCTCGTCGACGGCAAGGCTCGCGTATCGTGCCAGATGGACGTCGACAGAGCCGAAGGCACGACCATCACCACCCTGGAAGGACTGTCCGACGAGGAGCGCGATCGTTTCGCCGACGCGTTCGCTGCATACGGTGCCACCCAGTGCGGGTTCTGCACGCCGGGCATCATCATGCGATCGAAGGCTCTGATCGACAAGAAAGGTCGTGAGCTCACGCGCAACGATCTCCGGCGCCACCTCGGAGCGAACCTCTGCCGTTGCACCGGCTACCTCAAGGTCTTCGCCGCCATCGAGGCTGTCGCCCACGGCGATCGGATCGAAGTCGCGTCGCCTGGCGGCGTCGGTTCCACCGGCGTCAAGTACGAGGCGAGAGAGTTGGCTCTCGGCACTAGAGGGTACGTCGATGATCTGAAGGTCGATGGGATGCTTCACGCAGCACTGCGCCTCGCCGACCACGCTCGCGCAGATGTCCTTGGTATCGACACCAGCGCCGCGAAAGCGGTTGCCGGGGTCACTGCTGTGTTCACCGCCAAGGATGTGCCGGGAACGCTCCGCGTCGGGTTGATCGACAAGGACTGGCCCGTCTTCATCCCGGAAGGAGGGCGCACCTCCTATCTCGGCGATGTGCTCGCAATCGTCGTCGCCGAACGTCGGGAAACGGCCCTTCGGGCCGCCGAGCTGATAGCTGTCGACTATCGCCCACTTGCACCGTTCACGGACGCCGAGAAGGCTCTTGCATCGGACGAGGATGCCGTGTGGGGGCTCGATGGCAACATCTTGTCGCGCTCCACGTACCAGCGCGGTGACGTCGACTCCGCGCTCGCATCGAGCAGTCACACGATCAACGAGATCTTCACGACCCAACGGGTCGAGCACGCGTTCCTCGAACCGGAGTCGACCCTTGCCGTGCCCGCGCCGAGCGGCAGACTCCACGTCTACTCGGGCGGCCAAGGCGTATGGGATGACCGCGATCAGATCGCCGCGTTGCTCGCCGCACCGAACGACGCGGTCACGGTCGAGCTCGTTTCGAACGGGGGAGCGTTTGGAGGCAAAGAGGACATGTCCAACCAGGGCCAAACGGCACTGGCTGCGTGGCTGCTCCGCCGACCCGTCAAGTGCACGCTCACCAGGGAACAGTCGCTCTTGATGCACGCCAAACGCCATCCCATCCGTCTCGAGTACGCGGTGGGGTGCGACGAGGACGGCAGGCTGACTGCAGTGAGGGCGCGTCTCGTCGGTGACTCCGGTCCATACGCCTCCGTCGGCATGAAAGTGCTCGAACGTGCCGCGGGGCACGCGACTGGTCCGTACGTCGTTCCCAACGTCGACGTCGAGTCGATCGCGGTGCGAACCAACAACCCGGTGTGTGGCGCGTTCCGAGGGTTCGGCGCCAACCAGGCACAATTCGCGATGGAAGGGACCCTCGATCGGTTGGCGGAGCTCGTCGGCATCTCCGGCTGGGAGATCAGAGCACGCAACGTCATCACCCCCGGCGTCGAGTGGGGCCCTGGGCAGATCATGGACGACGGCTGCAGAGGAGCCTCGGAGTGCCTGGCCGCCGTCAAGAGCGTGTACGACGCCGCCCGATCGGAAGGCAAGGCGGTGGGACTCGGACTCGCGCTGAAGAACACCGGCCTCGGCAACGGGTACAAGGAGGAGTCGAGGGCGGTCGTTCGGTTCGAAGAGGACGGCACTGTCGAAGTCCGTCACTGCTGGACCGAGATGGGCCAAGGCGTCCACACTGTCGCGCAGCAGGTCGTCGCCGAGGAGCTCGGTGTCGACACGGCACGCGTCCGCGTGATCGTCGACACCACGAGGGAGCTGGGGGACGGACAGACGACCGGTTCCCGTGGGACGCTGCTCGGCGCGGGGGCAATCCAAGACGCCTGCCGGAACGCCATCGAGGCAGGCAGAACGGTGGGTGTGGATCACCTCGGCCAGTATGTCATCGACTGGACTGACTCGCTCGAGTCCGGTGTCGAGCATCCGACCATTCACTCCGCGTTCGGATATGCCGCGCAGGTGGTCATCATGGATCGCGAAACGGGCGAAATCGAGCGGGTCGTCGCGGCACACGACGTCGGTAAGGCGGTGAATCCGACGCTCGTTGAAGGTCAGATCGAAGGTGCCGTCCACATGGGGCTCGGGTACGCGCTTTCCGAGGACTTCCCTGTCGACGACTCAGGACGGCCCACCAACATGACGTTCCGCAGCTTCGGCATTCTGCGTGCCAAGGACATGCCCCCCGTTGACGTCATCATCATCGAGGTGCCTCAACCGAACGCCCCGTACGGCGTGAAGGGCGTCGGGGAGATCGGGCTGGTCCCGACCGCGCCGGCGGTCGCTGCAGCAATGCACGACAGAGACGGGTTCTGGAGGAAGACGCTTCCGCTGGCACCCAGCGGGTAGGTTTGCGGCAGGAGGTTCTATGGCATCGACGACCCCTGGCATGGTGTGCGCACATCACCACCTGTATTCGACACTCGCACGAGGCATGCCGGCGCCGCCGGCTACCCCGACCAACTTCCTCGAGATTCTCGAGCAGGTGTGGTGGAGGCTCGACACTGCTCTCGACCTCGAGATGCTCGAGTGGTCGGCCAAACTCGGCGCACTCGAGGCGCTCGAACAGGGAACCACCGTCATCATCGATCACAACGAGTCGCCGAACGCGATCGAAGGGAGCCTGTCGGTGATCGCAGATGCCTGTGCCGAGGTCGGCGTGCGAGTCGTCTGTGCCTACGGGATCACGGACCGGCACGGGCACGAAGGGGCCCTGAGGGGACTCGCGGAGAACGAACGGTTCATCAAAGCAGGTGGCAACGGGCTCGTTGGGATCCACGCAGCGTTCACCTGCACTGACGGGAGCCTGGAGGCCGCTGCCGGACTCGCCAACGATATGAGGGTCGGTGTCCACGTCCATGTCGCAGAAGGCGAAATCGACAGAGACGCCACATTCAAGCTCCAAGGGCTCACGACCGACGACTGGTTGCTGATCCACGCCGTGCATCTGCCGACCGACCACGAACTCCGTGGCACGGTCGTGCACAACCCTCGGTCCAACCTGAACAACGCCGTCGGGTACGCGAACCCGGTGCGATTCGACAACCCCGTGGCGCTCGGCACGGACGGGATAGGCGCCGCGATGGTCGAGTCGTTCCGTCTTGCCTACGTGATGCATCGGTCTGTCGACGTGACCGCATCGCCTGAGACAGCCTGGAGGTGGCTGGAGGAAGGATGGAACCTCGCGCCCGAGGCGCTCGAGGACGAGGTGACGTGGTCATACGAACCGATGGACCCTTGGCACCTGGCGTTCACCCCTGGTGTCCGGCCCCTGAAGGTCGAGATGGACGGCGAGGTCGTGTTCCAGAATGGCAGCCCGACGAAGGTCGACGCGCAGGAGATCCGGGCGAGAGCTCGAGAGCAAGCGAAGCGACTCCACGCCCGGCTGTGAGAGGAGTGTGAGCATGTCCGATCGATTCCACCCGATCAGCGCCCGCGCGCTCAGCAGATGGGTGTTCTCCGAACTCGAGGCCGAAGACACGATCTTCGGGTTCCCGCGTTCCGCGTTCTTCGTTCCCGACCCCACGGACCGCTACCGGACCAACGTGTACGGTCAGGCGCTGGACACGCCGTTCGGTGTCGCCGCGGGACCTCACACACAGATGGCCCAGAACATCGTCGTCGCGTGGCTCCACGGTGCACGGTTCATCGAGCTGAAGACAGTGCAGACGCTCGATGAACTCGACGTGCCCAAGCCGTGTATCGACTGCCAAGACGAGGGCTACAACGTCGAGTGGTCGCAGGAACTGAAGGTGCACGAGTCCTTCGAGGAGTACCTCCGGGCGTGGGTGCTCGTTCATGCCCTCCACCGGCGGCTCGGCTTCCCGGGCGACCATCCCGGCCTGATCTTCAACATGAGTGTCGGGTACGACTACGCAGGTATCCAGCAGCCGAACGTCCAGTGGTACTTCGAGCGGATGAACGACGCCTCCGAGGGGGTCGCCGAGATGGTCGACATCGTCGCAGCTGACTACCCGGAGGTTCGCACCATCGCCATTCCGACACGGCTGTCGGACACGATCACCCTCTCCACGATGCACGGTTGCCCGCCGGACGAGATCGAGACGATCAGCCAGTACCTCATGAAGCAGCGACATCTACATACGAGCGTGAAGCTGAATCCAACGCTGTTGGGTCCGGACGGTGTTCGCTCCATCCTGTCAGGTCTCGGCTACCGGGACGTGCCTGTTCCCGACGCCGCCTTCGGACACGACCTTCAGTACTCAGACGCAGTTCCGATGCTGCGCAGACTCACAACCGTCGGAGCAGCCGAGGGCTTGACGTTTGGCGTCAAGCTCACGAACACCCTCGAGGTGGAGAACTTCCGCGATGTGTTCACCGACGAGACCATGTACATGTCCGGCAGGGCGCTGCACGCGATCACCACCAGTGTCGCCAACCGGCTCAACGAGGAGTTCGCAGGGGACTTGCTCATGTCGTTTGCGGGCGGAGCGGACGCCTTCAACGTCCCGTCACTCCTCGCCTCAGGAATGAGCACCGTCACCGTGTGCAGTGACTTGCTCAAGTCCGGTGGGTACATGCGGATGCTGCAGTACTTCGAAACCACCGACGCCGCGCTCGACGTTGCGGGAGCAGGGAACCTCGACGAGTTGATCGTGCGCACCGCCCTGGAACGCCCAGGCGAGCTCACAGGAGTGTTCGCAGAAACTCTCGGCGTGGAGCCGGCGGCCGAAGAGGTCGTACGTCTCAGTGAAGGCGGGATTCTGCCTCGAAACCCGGCGACTCGTCATGCCCTGGTCACGGCCGCCGCACGGGTCAACCTGCGCGCCTACTCGGCGGAGACGAGACACGCATGGGATCTCGAGAAGGGTTCGTTCTTCAGAAGCCGCTCCAAGACCGTGCGCCCCCTGGACCTATTCGACTGCATCGCAGCGCCATGCGAGGACGAGTGCCCGGTGAATCAGCGGGTCCCCGAGTACATGCGCGCCGTTCGAGACGGCGACTGGGAGATCGCCGTTGCGGTCACCCGTCAGGACAACCCGATCCCGACGATCCTTGGTCAGGTCTGCGACCACCTGTGCGAGCACACCTGTGTCAGGACCCACTACGACGAGCCGTTGGCTATCCGGGATATGAAACGATTCGTCATGACGCTCGAGACCGCACCCCCAGCGACGGTCCCGAAGCCGCCGACCGGCATCAAAGTGGCGATCATCGGAGCCGGCCCCGCGGGCATGTCCGCCGCTGAGCTCCTCGCCGGTGGGGGGTTCGAAGTCACGATGTTCGAACAGCACCCCTACCCGGGTGGCATGGTGTCCGGCGCGATTCCGGAGTATCGCCTTCCCCAGAGCGAGATCGACAAGGACATGGTCGTCGTCGATGACCTCGGCGTCGAAACCAGATATGGCCAGATTGCGGGACGAGACTTCACCGTCTCGGACCTACGGAAGCAGGGCTACCGCTATGTACTGGTAGCCGCCGGTGCCCAAATCGGCAAGCGCCTCGGACTCGACGGTGAGGAAGCCGCCGGTGTCATGGATGCCCTTCACTTCCTCAGGGCGGCACGAGAGGGTCACCCGGTGCCGATCGGAGACAGGGTGGCGGTCATCGGGGCCGGCGACACCGCAATGGACTGCGCACGAACCTCATGGCGTCTCGGGACGGACAACGTGACCGTGGTCTACCGGCGTACGATCGATCAGATGCCTGCGGACAGGGAGGAGGTCCATCTGCTTCTCGAAGAGGGCATCCGTGTCGAGGAGCTGACCAGCCCGGTGTCTCTCCACATCGAAAACGGAGCCCTTGCCGGGTTGGTCTGCGTTCGCAACGAGTACCGGGGCGACAGGGACGCGTCGGGCCGCAAGGTGCCGCACACGATCGAAGGGTCGGAGTTCGAGCTTCCGTTCGACACGATGATCCTCGCGATCAGCCAGCATGCCCTGATCGACTTCTTCGACGAGGAGGCGCCCGCGTTGACCCGCGGCGGATACCTCGACGTCGATCCGGCCACCATGGAGACGTCCATCCCGGGCGTGTTCGCGGCAGGTGACGTCGCCGCTCCGGGACCGGCATCGATCGTGAAGGCGGCCGGTGACGCCAAGGTGGCTGCAGCGGCGATCATCGAGCGGGAGGGTGGCAGGGTCGTGCCGGCACCGAGAAACCAGCCGGTGTTCTCCGTGGCGGACATCCAGGTGCGCAAGGCGCACCGCGAGTACCGCGTGCCCATCACGCACGTTCCGGTCGGCGAACGCAAGAACTTCGAAATAGGGACGTTCCCCTACACGGTGGAGGAAGCCCAGAAGGAGGCATCGCGCTGCCTCGACTGCGACCTCTACTGCAGCATCTGTGTCGGCGTGTGCCCCAACATGGCGCTGATGACCTACGCGATGGAGCCTTTGTCGTTCGATCTGTCCGTTGTCACGATTGGAGATGGAGAGACGAGCGTTGCACCGGGTGAGTCGTTCTCGGTCGAACAGGGGTACCAGATAGCGGTGCTCACCGACTTCTGCAACGAGTGCGGGAACTGTGTGACGTTCTGCCCAACGGCAGGCGAGCCATATCGCGACAAGCCGCGGATCTACCTCAACAAGGATGATTTCCTCAGTGAAACGGACAACGCGTTCATGCTCTATGAGGATGCGATGGAGGGGCGGTTCGCTGGGGAGACACACCGCATAGAGCTGAACGGTTCGCTCACCTACGAAAGCCCCGAGGGAACCGTGCATATCGATGCCGACGAGTTCACGGTCCTCGACGCGTCAGGCGAGGAGGGAGCGGTCCTGCGGCTCGAGGCAGCCGCGACCATGTACGCCATCATGCAAGGCCTGCGAGGGTCGATGCCGCACCTGCCAACAGCGAACAGCGAACAGCGGACAGCGAACAGCTGAGCGCGAGGGGTCGGCGCTGTCGGCTGTCAGCTGTCTGCTTCCACGCCTGCCATCATCAGGCCGAGTTGTTCGATCGTGGCGTCGGCGTGGTTGACGATGCCCATGATCCGGCCCTCATAGATGACCGCGATTCGATCGGCAAGGATGAGGATCTCGTCGAGGTCTTCGGAGATCAGCAGCGTTGCGGTCCCGGCCTTGCGTTGATCGAGGAGCTTCTCGTGGATGAACCGTTGGTCGAGGAGTCGCCGATGGATGTACTCGGTGGCCCCGATGTCGACGCCACGTGTCGGCTGTGCTGCGATGAGTACTTTCGGGTTGCCTGACAACTCCCGGGCGAAAATTGCCTTCTGGATATTGCCGCCCGACATCGCGCTCAGCAGTGTCTTCTGCGACGGCGTCTTCACGTTGAAATCGGCGATGAGCTGGTCGCAGTGCTCCTCGATCGCCGCAAAATCGAGAAACCCGCGCTTCGCGAACGGAAGCCCTCGAGGGGATCTGCTCCCAGGATGAGCAGCATGATGGCGCCGACCAGAAGCGCGCCGAGGACCGCGATGACAGGGAAGAGGCCTCCGGCGAGCGACAGCAGCCTCAGGTTGGTCGGCTTCCTACCCTCCACGTTCGGGCAAGCATAGAGGGTTGAGGCCGGCCTCGGTGGTCGTCGTCCGAAACGGATGGGAGGGGTGCGGGAAGCGATAGGCTTGGACCATTCCTCGAAAGGAGAGTGTCAATGAGGAGCTTCGCCGGCCGGGACATCCTGTCGCTGAAGGGCTTCGAACGGGCAGAGTTCGAGCACGTGTTCGAGACCGCATCCGAGCTGGAACCGATCGCTCGTGAACGTCGCAACATCGATCTGCTGTCGGACAAGACTCTGCTGACCGCCTTCTACCAGCCGTCGACTCGAACACGCATGGCTCATGAGGCGGCGATGCATCGGCTCGGAGGCGCCGTGCTGGGGTTCTCGGATGCCAAGATGACGCGTGCCGGCGACTTCTACCAGGAGTCGATCAAGGACACCGTTCACATGCTGGAGTACTACGGCGACGCCATCGTCATGCGGCACTTCCAGCAGGGTGCTCCGCAGGAGGCCGCCAAGTGGGCGAGTGTGCCTGTCATCAATGCAGGCGACGGGTGGGGAGAACATCCGACACAGGTGCTGACCGATCTCTACACGGTGCTGGTCGAGAAGGGGACGATCGACGGCCTCACGTTCGTCGCGATCGGTGACATGCGGATGCGCACCATGCACTCGCTCGGATATGCGCTCACCCAGTTCGATGCGCAGATGATTTCGGTCTCGCCACCCGAGATGTCACTGACGGATGACTTCAAGGCCGAACTCGCCGAGCAGAACCTGTTCGTCCGTACGGCCGAGCATGTAGCGGACGTGATCGCAGAGGCGGACGTCATCTACATGGAGCCAGTCGTGCAGGCCGATTACACGAAAGGCCGCGACGAGCGCGGCGCCGAGATGGGTCTCACCCCGGACAACTACAAGGTGACCAGGGGTCTCCTCGCAGACAAGGCGAAGTCGGATGCGATCATCTTGCACTCGCTGCCGCGCATGGACGAGCTGCCACCCGATGTGGACGCCACGAAGTACGCCCGCTACTGGCAGGAGGCGTACAACGGCGTCGTGATGCGCATGGCCCTCCTCGCCCTCGTGCTGGGAGCGATGGAGTAGGACGGTTCTCAGTTCTCGGTTGTCGGTAGGAGTACCGATGGCCGTGCTTCCGTCGTTCTGAACTGATAACCGATGACTGAAGACCGCAAGGAGCAACAATGCAGACGGGATTGAGGGGTCGGGACATGATCACGACCCAGGAGTGGACCAAGGACGAGATCGACACGGTGCTGGATGTCGCGTTGGACTTGAAGCGCAAGCAGGCGCTCGGCGAGCCGCACGCATACCTGCGCGACAAGGTGCTCGCGATGCTGTTCTTCTTCTCGAGCACCAGGACGAGAGCGAGTTTCGAGGCCGGGATGGCGCAACTCGGCGGGCATGCCATGTTCATGGAGTCTCGTACGACGCAGATCAGCCACGGCGACACTGCCACGGAGATCGGCGAGATCCTCGGTCGTTACAGCGCAGGTATCGCGATTCGCCAGGTCGACTGGGGGGTTGGAAATGGGTACCAGCGTGCTGTTGCCGAGGCAAGCCGAGTGCCCGTACTCAACATGCAGTGCGAGATGTACCACCCGCACCAGATCCTCGCGGACCTGATGACGATCATCGAGAAGAAGGGTGATCCTCGCGGCAGGACGATCAACGTGAGCTACGCCTACGCGTCCAGCTACCAGAAGCCATTGAGCGTTCCGCAGAGCCTGATCCTGCTGGCGACGAGGTTTGGGATGAACGTCAGACTGACCCGCCCACCGGAGTTCATGCTGATGCCCGAGATCGTGGCGCAGGCAGAGGAGAACGCCCGCAAGGCGCACGGATCGTTCGAGATCATCGAGGACTTCGATGAGGGGTTCCGTGGAGCCGACGTCGTGTACGCGAAGAGCTGGGGTGCAATGCTGACCACGACCGACGATGCAGAATCGAAGGCGATCGGCGACAAGTACACGGATTGGATCACCGACGAGCGCAGGATGGCCCTCGCCAACGAGGACGCGATCTATATGCACCCGCTGCCGGCGGACCGAAACATCGAGGTCACCGACGGGGTCATCGACGGTTCACATAGTGTCGTCTTCGATCAGGCAGAGAACAGGCTGCACGCGCAGAAGGCAGTGATGGCACTGACGATGTAGGGAGTGCCATCTTCCAGAAGGAGACGGTGTTGGGCAACACGAAACTGGCGGTGGTGGCGATCGGCGGCAACTCGTTGATCAAGGACAGTGCACATTCCACCGTCGAGGACCAGTACATAGCAGCAGGGGAAACCGACCACCACATCGCTGAACTGATCAGGGAAGGATGGGACGTCGCGATAACCCACGGGAACGGGCCGCAGGTCGGGTTCATCCTTCGGCGATCCGAGATTTCACGAGGTGAGCTCCACGAGGTCCCGCTCGACGTGTGTGGCGCCGACACCCAGGGCGCGATCGGGTATGCGCTCCAGCAGAACCTCTACAACGACTTCCTTGCCCTCGGGATCGACAAGACAGTCACGACGGTCGTCACCCAGGTCGAGGTCGATCCGGCCGACCCCGCATTCGAGCATCCGTCGAAACCGATCGGCTCGTTCATGGACGAGGGCACGGCGGAACAGCGGCGCCTGTCTGACGGATGGGAGGTCGTCGAGGATGCCGGCAGAGGCTGGCGGCGGGTCGTTGCATCTCCCCAACCGAAACGGATCGTCGAGATCGGCGCCATTCGTGACCTCCTCGGGAGTGGCATGGCCGTCATCTGTGTCGGTGGTGGTGGAATCCCGGTCGTCGCCGATCCAGGGGGATGGCTGAGAGGCGTTCCGGCGGTGATCGACAAGGACCGGGCCTCGGCGCTGCTCGCGAGTGAACTCGGCGCGGAACTCCTGCTGATCTCGACCTCCGTCGAGAAGGTCGCGCTCGGATGGGGCACATCGGACCAGCGATGGGTCGACTCCATGACGCTCGAGGAGGCGAAACAGCACCTCGGTGAGGGCGTCCACTTTGCAAAAGGCAGCATGGCGCCCAAGATTGAGGCGGCGATCATGTATCTCGAAGCTGGCGGCACCGAGGTCATCATCACGAACCCCGAGAACATCGAACGGGCCGTGCGAGGTGAGACCGGAACACGGATCACGAGATGATCATCGGACTTCGCTGTGTCATCTGCGGGACGGTGTATGGGCCGGACCAGGTCGAGTACGTCTGTCCCAAACACGGCAATGAGGGCATCCTCGACGTCATCTACGACTACGACTCCTTGCGCGAGACTATCGATCGAGACGAACTCGGCTCCGATTGGTCGATGTGGCGATACCGCCCGCTGCTGCCGATTCGACAGAACGCCGAGGTTCCACCACTCCGCATCGGCTGGACGCCCGTGTACCAGGTTGAGCGTGGCCTCTGGATCAAGGATGACGGACGGGAACCGACGGCGTCCTTCAAGGACCGCGCGAGCGCCATCGCGGTCGTGAAGGCGAGAGAGTGTGGTGCTGACGTTGTGACAACCGCATCGACAGGGAACGCTGCGGCAGCGCTCGCAGGGATTGCGGCGTCGGTCGGTCAACGGAACGTGATCTTCGTCCCGGCGTCCGCGCCGCGAGCGAAGATCGCGCAGCTCCTCGTGTTCGGTTCCACCGTGTTTACGGTCCAGGGCACCTACGACGACGCCTTCGAGCTGTGCCTGCAGGTCGCGGCGGAGTACGGCTGGTACAACCGCAACACCGCCTACAACCCGTATATGAGCGAAGGAAAGAAGACGGCCGCCTACGAGATCGCAGAGCAGCTCGGGTGGAACGTGCCCGACGCGGTCGTAGTGAGCGTCGGGGACGGATGTATCATTGGTGGCCTCCACAAGGGCTTCAAGGATCTTGTTGCCCTCGGATGGACCGATCGGATTCCGAGGCTGATCGGTGTCCAAGCAGCGGGGAGCAACTATCTCGCGCAAGCCTGGGCCAACGGCGAGGATGTGCTGACCAAACCACCGATCGATGCGACGACGGTTGCAGACTCGATCTCGGCCGGCCTTCCACGCGACCGGATCAAGGCAATGGCGGCGGTCATCGAAACAGAGGGTGCGTACGTGACCGTGGCAGACGACGAGATCCTGAACGCGATTCCCGCGATGGCTCGAGCGAGCGGCGTGTTCGGTGAACCTGCCGGCGCTGCAGCATACGCCGGATTCATTCGGGCACGCGAGCTCGGGATCCTGGGAGAGTCCGACCGTGTTGTCGTTCTCAACACCGGGAACGGTCTCAAGGATGTCGCGTCTGCGGTGCGCGCCGCCGGCATGGCGGGTGCCGAGCCGTACACGATCGAACCCACATTGGATGCCGTCAAGGCAGTTGTCGACAGACTGGAGATTCCGTGATCGACCTCACCATTCACGAAGGCCCGCTGGGGCGGGCGGTTCAGAGGGCCCGCGAGCGCAACATCATCATTCCGACATTCGCTCAGCAGCGCGACCCAAGGCTGGTGCCCGAGGCGATCAAGACGCGACTCGGTGACGTCGGCCTGTGGGACCTCGACCCGGTCAACCTGTTCAGGATCACGTGGAAGAACGAAGCCGTGCCGAGCGGGGGCGGGTTCGGTGGTGTGAACTTCCTCGAGTACCCGTCCGCACTCACCGGTGCCCCGGCCCGCATCGTCACACTGGTCGGCAAATGGTTCCCGACGGGATCCCACAAGGTCGGAGCTGCGTTCGGGTGCCTCGTTCCGAGACTGGTGACCGGCCAGTTCGATCCGACCACACAGAAGGCGGTGTGGCCGTCGACAGGCAACTACTGCCGGGGCGGGGCGTACGATTCGAATCTGCTCGCATGTGAATCCGTCGCGATCCTTCCCGAGGGAATGAGCAAAGAGCGGTTCGAGTGGCTCGCCAAGGTCGCCGGCGAAGTCATCGCCACTCCTGGCTCGGAGAGCAACGTGAAAGAGATCTTCGACAAGACGTGGGAGCTCAGGCGATCAGGCGAGGACGTCGTGATCTTCAACCAGTTCGACGAGTTCGGCAACTACCTGTGGCACTACACGATCACCGGTCCCGCGATGGTCGAGGTCCTGGAACAGATCTTGGGATCCGGCGATCGGTACCGGGGTGTCGCGTTGACGACGGGGTCGGCAGGGACGATCGGCTCAGGCGACTACATGAAGCAGCAGTTCCCGACGTCGAAGATCGTCGCGAGTGAGGCCCTCCAGTGCCCGACGTTGCTCGAGAATGGGTTCGGCGCTCATCGAATCGAGGGGATTGGCGACAAGCACGTTCCGTGGATCCACAATGTGAAGAACACCGACTTCGTTACAGCCATCGATGACGAAGCCACCATGCAGATTTTGCGGCTCTTCAACGAACCGGTCGGTCAGGACTACCTGATCGAGCGAGGTGTGGACGCATCCTTTGTGGAGGAACTCCCGCAGCTCGGCATCTCGAGCATTGCGAACATGCTGTCGTCGATCAAGTTCGCCAAGTGGAACGAGATGACCGGCCGGGACGTCGTGATGACCGTGGCGACAGACTCCGTTGAGATGTACGAGTCACGACTGAGGGAACTCAATGAAGAGCGTGGTGCGTTCACTCGGGACGACGCAGTCCGCGCGTTCGAGCGCTACCTGCGAGGTACCGGGACCGACGCCATGGTCGAACTCGACTACCAAGGTCGCAAGCGCATCCACAACCTGAAGTACTACACGTGGGTCGAGCAGCAGGGTAGGAGCTACGAGGAGATTCAGGCTCAGTGGTACGACGACGACTACTGGACGTCAGTCCAGTCCGAGGTCGACGCAATGGACCGTCACATCGAGGCGTTCAACGAGAAGACCGGACTCCTCGCAGAACTCTGACATGCGTGCGCAGCTGCTGTACGAACCGGGGCCGATCGATCGGCAACCGCTACGCCTCGAGCGCACAGATGATCCCTTTCCGATGGCCGGGGAACTACTGCTGGACGTGAAGGCATGCGGTGTGTGTCGCACCGACCTTCAGGAGGTCGAAGGCGACATCGAGCTGCACGAGGTTCCGGTGATTCCAGGACACCAGATCGTCGGGGCCGTCGCCGCCGTCGGAGACGGGGTGCGAGGGTGGAGCCTGGGAGACAGGGCCGGAGTCGGATGGATCGGCGGGAGTTGCGGAACATGCGACTTCTGCAGGTCGGGTCGCGAAAACCTGTGCCACTCAGCGGTGTTCACCGGATGGCACCGCGACGGCGGATATGCAGAGAAGGCGACCGTCGACGCGGGGTTCGCGTTTCGACTCCCGGAGGGCGTATCTGACGTCGACGTGGCGCCGCTGCTGTGCGGTGGAGTCATTGGCTACCGCGCTCTGAAGGTATCGGGGATTCAGCCGGGTGGCAGGCTCGGATTGTACGGATTCGGAGCGTCGGCGCTGCTCTCGCTGCAGGTTGCCCTGCACTGGGGATGCAGCGTGTACGTCGCAACAAGATCCGAGGCGGAGCGCACACGGGCAACCGAGATGGGAGCCGTTTGGACAGGCGGGTACAACGAAGTACCGCCGGTGCCGCTCGACGCTGCTGTGACATTCGCACCGGTGGGGTCCGTCGTCGTTCAGGCACTGAAAGCGGTCGATAGAGGAGGAGCAGTCGCGATCAACGCGATCCACCTCGACGAGATGCCCGCATTCGACTACCGGTACCTGTGGCTGGAGAGACAGATCCGCAGCGTCGCCAACTTCACGAAGAACGATGCCCGCGAGTTCCTCCGGCTTGCCGCCGAGATTCCCATCAGAACGGTCGTCCAGCAGTACGGGCTCGAGGACGCCAACCGGGCGCTCTTGGACCTTCGCGAGGGCCGGGTCGCGGGGGCAGCCGTCCTTACGATGTAGGGTCCGCGAGCGGGCCCTACATCGGTTGTCGGTTCTCGGTAGGAACCGCGCACCGGGACCATGCACGGCGGGGGCCGGTTGCTGGAGACTAGTGACCCGAGACCGTCTCCTGAACAGAGCTGTCAGGAGGCGTAGCGCATCTCTCGGCGGAACTTCTTCCAGTCCGACTGTTTCGTCGACAGAAAGACGTCCGTCGCGATCATCACGAGGCCGAGCAGCAGGAGTACCCACAGCGTCCATGCCGGAGAGTGAGATCCCCACGCGGCGCCGATGTTGAGGAACGGGACCAGTTTCGTGGCCAGCGCCCCCGATGCGTGCATCCAGGCCCGGGCACGTGGCGGCGTGGCCAGGTAGCTGACATAGTCGATCTTGACGCCCGGTTGGGGAGTGCGCCCGATGAACCAGTGGGTGAATCGAATACCGACGATTCGACCTACGACGAAGTGCGCGAGTGTGTGCGTCGAACCGAGGAGTACACCCGTGCCAATGAGCACCCAGATGCCGTTCCATGGAGCGTCGACGTAGTAGGCGAGCGACACCACGGCGAGACCCGCGACGGTGAACAGCGCCATCAGACCGATACCGACGCCGATGGGAAGCCGAAGAAAGGCCCAACGAGAGAACGCGTTCTCGTCGATCTTCGCAACACGACTGCCGTAGCGGGCAGCGAGTTGCGGGTCACGCTTGAGCCGAGCAACGACCCTCCAGAAGCCCAACCCTGAAAGGTCAACTGCGTTGGAACCTTCGAGAGCCGACTCGCACCGCGCAAGGATCGCATCGATGTCCATGAGTCGGACCTTACTTGGCAGCGGGTAGGCAGGGCCGGCAAGCGGCTAGATTTGGGCGTGACGTGCACATCGAGTTTCCGACAACGATCGACGACGCGGTGCGGGTGCTCGATGGCGACACGACGTGCCTCGCAGGCGGAACAGACCTGATGGTCGAGGTCAACTTCGGACACCTCCACCCCACCCACGTGGTCGCATTGCGACGAATCGAAGAGCTCCGCGAAATGCGAGACGATTGGATCGGCGCCGGCGTCACCCACGCACGCCTCGAACACTCGCCGTGGCCCGGACTGGCTGAGGCAGCCCGTACCGTTGGATCACCCCAGATCCGGAGCGCGGGAACCATGGGAGGGAACATCGGAACGGCGAGTCCTGCCGGTGATGCGCTCCCATTCCTCGCAGCGGTCGATGCAACGATTGTGACGCGGTCCGTGAACGGCTCGCGGGAGCTGCGATGGAACGAGTTTTTCACCGGCGTCAAACGCACGGCCTTGCTCCCCGGGGAACTCATCGTCGGTGTCAAGCTGCCATCCGAGATGCCCGACCGGCAGGGGTTCTCGAAAATCGGCACTCGTTCGGCCATGGTCATCGCAATCGCCTCGGTCTGCCTCGCACGTTTCGCCGACGGGAGGACTCGTGTCGCGCTCGGCTCGGTTGCTCCAACGGTGGTGAGAGCGTGGCAGGCGGAAGAGATGATCTCTGCAGAACGATCACCGAGCGAGGCTGCGCTCGATGAATTCCAGCGACTCGTATCCGAAGAGGCGTCGCCTATTACCGATCACCGGGCGACCGCACGCTACCGGCGGCACGGCGTCGGTGTGATAGCGCGACGGACTCTGGAGCGGTTGCTATGAGATTCCGACTGAACGGCATTGAGACGGAAGTGGCTGTCGACGGGACGCAGAGCCTTCTGCGGGTTCTGCGTGAGAACCTCGAACTGACGGGGACCAAGGATGCATGTGAACAGGGGGAGTGCGGATCGTGCACCGTCCTGATGGACGGGGAACCGGTGTGCTCGTGCCTCGTCATGGGTCTCGACGCCGAGGGCGCCGAGGTCATCACCGTGGAAGGGCTCACCCCTGAAGACGGACTGTCCCCCGTGCAGGAGGCCCTCGTCGCCGAGGGAGGCGTCCAGTGCGGCTACTGCACGCCAGGAATCGTCGTTGCCGCAACACATCTCCTCGAGCACACCCCGGATCCCTCCGAGGGGAAGATCCGTGAGGCTCTTGCCGGCAATATCTGTCGCTGCACCGGGTATGGATCCATCGTGAGAGCCATCAGGAGTGTGGAATGACCACCCGGACATCGAGTCGAGTGCGTGGAGGGGTCGGTGAATCGATTCGGCGGCCCGACGGGGCAGCGAAGACCTCGGGCGCGTTCGAGTACGTCGGGGATCTCCATGCGGAGACCATGCTGTGGGGGGCGACTCGCAGGGCGTATATGCCGCATGCCCGCATCGCTTCGATAGATGTCACGCCTGCGCTCGACATGGACGGTGTCGTTGCCGTTCTCACCGTCGATGACGTGCCCGGATTCAAGTACCAGGGGCAGATCGTTCAGGATCAGCCGGTACTCGCCGAGGGTGAGGTCCGTTTCTGGGGTGAGGCGGTCGCGTTGGTTGCAGCACAAACGCGCGACCAGGCCCGGGCTGCGGCCGCCGCGATCACCGTCGAGCTCGAAGAACTGGCCCCAGCGACGAACCTCGAGGAAGCAGTCGAACACGGCGGTATTTTCAGAAAGCTGACCGTAAGGCGGGGCGATCCCGACGCGCATGGTCCAATCGTCGTCGAGGGCTACTACGAGACCCCGAACATCGACCAGGCGCCACTGGGCACGGAAGCGGGGCTTGCCGTTCCCGACGGCTCGGGTGGAGTAGACCTCTACCCGCCATCGCAATGGATCCATGTGGACCATGAGCAGCTCGTACGGTGTCTCGGACTCGAGTCCGACCAGCTTCGTGTCCACCCGACCGGCCTCGGTGGCGCGTTCGGGTCCAGAGAGGACCTCAGCCTGCACACCCACCTGTGCATGCTCGCGCTGCGGACGGGCCGACCCGTCAAGATGGTGTACGGGCGCGACGAGAGCTTCGTCGGTCACGTCAAGCGGCACAGCGCCCACATGTGGTACCGGCACGAGGCCGAAGCCGATGGGACGCTCACCAGGGTCGAGGCGAGGCTCGTGCTGGACGGTGGAGCGTACGCGAACACCTCAGAGGCCGTCATCGCGAACGCGGTGTACTTCGCCGCCGGGCCGTACCGCTGCCCCAACGTGTTCGTGGAAGGGTATGCGGTGCGTACCAACAACCCGCCCACGGGAGCGATGCGGGGGTTCGGCGCCAATCAGGTCTGTTTCGCGTACGAAGCCCAGATGGACAGGCTGGCCGCCGTCCTGGAGATGGACCCTCTCGATCTCCGTCTGAAGAACGCCATCGGTCCGGGCGATGTGCTCTCGACTACGGGCCAGCGCATCGTCGACCCACTTCCGACAGAGGAAGTCATTCGGTCGGTGATGTCGATTCCGCTGCCCGAAGAGGACACCGACCGACTTCCGGGAGGGACCGGACTGACGACACCCGTCTCTGCAGTCGTGCGAGGTGTCGGGTATGCGGTCGGGCTGAAGAACCTGGCCTTCTCCGAGGCCTTCGACGACTATGCGGACGCCAGGGTGGAGCTGACACCCGAGGGTGCAAAGGTGCACACGGCCGCGGCCGAAGTGGGGCAAGGGATGGTGACCGTCCTCGGCCAGATCGGACGGAGCGTGCTGGGCTTGGAGCGGGTCGAGATCGTCTGGGACGACACCTCACAGATCGGTTCCGCGGGTTCAACTTCGGCTTCGAGACAGACTCAGATGACGGGTGGTGCGGTCGAACACGCCGCCCGTCGTGCTCGTGCGGCCGCATTGGAACGAGTCGGCGGCGACGAGATGGATGACGACGGTGTGTGGCGAAATGGTCGACTCGTCGCGACCTGGCCGGAACTGTGCGTCGACGGGCCGATCGTCGGCGAGATCCGCTACCGGCATGTGCCCACCGAGGGACCCGACGAGAACGGACAAGGCGACGTGCACGTCGATTTCTGCGTCGCCGCTCACAGGGCGGTCGTCGACGTGGACCCTGTCCTTGGTCTGGTTCGCGTGGTCCGAATCGACACGGCTCAAGACGTCGGGAAGGCCCTCAACCCCATGCAGGTGATCGGACAGATCGAGGGTGGAATAGCGCAGGGATTCGGCATGGCGCTCATGGAAGAGGTCATTCTCGACAACGGTGTCATAAGAAACCCGACCTTCACCGACTACCTCCTGCCGACGATCGAAGATATGCCTCCGGTCGAGGCCGTCGTCGTGGAACAGCCGAGTTCCTGGGGGCCGTTCGGCGCCAAAGGGTTCTCTGAGCTGCCGTCGATCTCTTCGGCGGCCGCGGTGGCGTCCGCTGTTCGCGCCGCGACCGGCAAGCCGGTGACGCGACTGCCCATTCACCCGGAGGACATTGCAGAGATCGGGTAGCTCAGCTACCCGATCTCCAGTTGTCAGTTGTCAGTAGGCGGCCTGGAACGCTGCGAGATCGCGGGGCGAGCGCGAGGCGGGAGGTTGGGAACTACTCGAAGAGGCGAGCTGCAGCGCGATTGTGTTCTTCGACGAGGGCTTCCAGCTCCACGTTGACGGGACGGCCGCTGGAGATGACGGGTGAACCGTGGACGTATGTGTAGACCGCCCGGGTGGGGGCACACAGAAGCAGGGCCGCGACCGGATCATGTTGCGCCCCGGCATATTCGATTCTTCTGAGATCGAACGCGGCGAAGTCGGCCGTCTTCCCCGGGGCGAGGGCACCGATATCGTCGCGTCCCAGTACGGCCGCGCCGCCGAGCGTGGCGAGCTCGAGTGCAGATCGCACAGGCATGATTCCTCGCCGCCGAACGCGGGCGAGGAGCGTGGCGAGCCGCGCCTCGCCGAGGAGGTCGTTGCCGTCGTTGGAAGCGGACCCGTCGACGCCAAGGCCGATCCGAACACCTGCGTCGCGATACTCGGCAACCGGAGCGATGCCGGATCCGAGCCGCATGTTCGAGGCGGGACAGTGGGCCGCGCCGGTGTTGGTGTCGGCCATCCGAGTGATTTCTGCTTCAGACATGTGGACCGCGTGGGCGAACCAGACGTCGGGTCCCACCCAACCGACACTCTCTGCATACGCCAACGGAGGCATGCCGAATCGATCCACGCAGAACGCCTCCTCATCGATCGTCTCCGCGAGGTGTGTGTGGAGGGTGACGCCGTAGTGGCGAGCAAGGGCTGCAGATTCCCTCATGAGGTCCGGCGTCACCGAGAACGGAGAGCACGGAGCAACGACCACCCGGAGCATCGAACCCGGTGTTGAATCGTGAAAGGATTCGATGACCCTGCGGGTGTCGTCGAGGATCGCTTGCTCGTCTTCGACTACCGAATCCGGAGGGAGGCCGCCATCGCTCTGCCCGAGGCTCATCGACCCCCTCGCGGCGTGAAACCTGATACCGACCTCGCTGGCCGCGTGGATCTCGTCGTCGAGACGTGCACCATTCGGGAACAGGTACAAGTGATCCGAGGAGGTGGTGCATCCACTCAGTGCGAGTTCCGTCAGTCCAAGTCGCGCAGAGACACGGATGTCATGAGGTGTGAGCTTTGCCCACACCGGATACAACGTGGTCAGCCATTCGAAGAGCTCCGCATCTTGGGCGTAGGCTCTCGTCAGTGTCTGGTACAGGTGATGGTGCGTATTGACCAGGCCGGGGATGACGACATGATCCGTCAGATCGAGGACGACATCGGCAGAGGAGGGGAGTTCCTTCGTTGGAGCGACCTGTTCGATCCAACCGTCCCTGGCGAAGAGACCGGCATCGCGAATCTCTCTCCGGGATTCGTCCATCGTGACGAGGACGGTCGCATGTTTGACAAGCAGCGTGGTCACATCGGTGACGATGCTACCGACCATTGGGTAAGATTCCGGATTCAAAGCCGGCGAGGTAGATCAGCAGTGGAAACCTACGTTCGAAGTCTTCCCAAAGCGGAACTCCACATCCACATCGAGGGATCGCTGGAGCCTGAGCTCATGGTGACGCTCGCCAAACGAAACGATGTTGCCTTGCGTTTCGAGACGGTCGACGAGATCAGAGCCGCCTATGCATTCACCGATCTCCAGTCATTCCTCGACATCTACTACGAAGGGGCGGCGGTTCTTCGGACGGAACGCGACTTCTACGACCTCGCATGGGCGTACCTGAACAGGGCTGCATCAGACGGCGTCAAGAGAGCCGAGATCTTCTTCGATCCTCAGACGCACACCACTCGGGGGATCCCCTTTGACGCCGTAATCTCGGGACTGCACCGGGCAGTAGAGGATGCCGAGGATCTCGGCGTGTCAGCCGCCCTCATCCTGTCGTTCCTCCGTCATCTCAGCCCTGAAGCCGCGGAGCAAACGCTCGAGGATGGCCTTCGCCACCGCATGAAGATCATCGGCGTCGGACTCGACTCTTCGGAGGTGGGTCGTCCTCCATCGTTGTTCGAGGAGGTCTTTCGTCGTGCGCGCCGGGAGGGACTGCATGTCGTCGCCCACGCGGGAGAAGAGGGCCCACCCGAGTACATCCGGCAGGCATTGGACCTGCTCCACGCCGAACGGATCGATCATGGCGTGAGGGTCGAGGAGGATCCGGTGTTGCTGCGGCGGGTCGTGAAGGAGCGGATACCCCTCACGATGTGTCCGCTGTCGAACGTGAAGCTTCGTGTTGTCGATGAACTGGCCCAGCACAATCTGAAGCGTCTCATCGATGCGGGTGCGGTCGTCACGATCAACTCCGACGACCCCGCCTACTTCGGCGGATACATCGTGGACAACTACGTGGCGGCGGCGTCGGCACTCGGTCTCACGGAGATGGATGTGGCGACGATTGCGCGGTCGTCGATCGAAGCATCGTTTGCTACCGAAGAGCAGCGTGCCACATGGCTCGAGGAGACCTCTCAAGTCACGAGGTAGCGCTCGAGAACCTGCCAGACCTCGGGTCTTGCGAGGCGAGATCGGAGCGATGCGAGCGTTCGAACGAACGTTGGCACCGCCCGCGCCGGGTCCATCGGGTTGGGACGCATTGCTGCGAGAACCGCCGGTGTCGGTCTCAGGACGAGGGTGTCGGTCTCGGGCCACACGGTCGCCACCGCCTGAAGCTCGTCGTGGAGCGCAGAACGCCCGACGCGATCGAACAGAGCTTCATAGAAGAGAGCACCGTTTCTCTGAGCCTCCGCTGCCATCGGGGCCAGGACGAGGAGGAAATCGAGTGGTTCCGGACTCCCGAGGACGAGGTCCGCGTTGGTTCCTGAAGCGACACCGCCGTCGACGTAACTCTTGCCTTTGATGACGTGTGGATCGAACAGCACGGGGACGGCAGATGAGGCCGAGACTGCGTCGCGCAGCGTGACATCAGGGGCGTCGGTAGTTCCGAAGGCCGTCCGGCGCCGATCCTCGAGACCATAGGCAACTACGACCGTCGGTCGGTCCGGCCAGGTGTCTGCGATTGAAGGCGCCTGGGCGGCGACCCAGTCACCGATGCCCGATGGGTCGAATCGACCGGGCACACCGAGCAAGGAGGTGAGTCCCGGATGCCGGAAACTCGGGATGATGCCGCGGCGGATCCATCGTCCGACCCCGTTGAGCGGCTTCTTCTTATAGACCCACGATCGGATCCGCGCCTCGACGTCCTCCTCTCGCTCTCCGGGACGGACGATGCTGTCGAGCGATAGGCTGCCTGAACGAACGATCGCGGCCGCGAACGAACCGGCGGATGTGCCGATGATGACATCGGCTGCCGTTGGATCCCACCCCGTCGCCATCTCGAGCGCGAGCAGTGCTGCAAGATGAAACGAGGCGCCGGTAACGCCCCCACCCCCGAGGATGAGACCCACTCTGCTCACGAGAGCAGGTTACTCAGACGGTGACGCCGAACGCGCGCCGGCAGTTGGGACACGCCGAATCGGACTCTTCGGTCTCCGCGCCACACCAAGGGCATGGCAGCTCGGTCGCGACTCGGTAGGCCTCCGCCCAAGATTGCACCTCGAGGTCCTCGCCGGTATCTCGAAAACGGCTTCCGGCGATCACAACGAGCACCGTGATGATCGACGCTGCCACGAGCAATTGCGCCACGAGTCCTCCTCTCGTGGCGGAGTGTATGAACCGCAAGCCCCATAGGGAAGGATTTCGCGATCTAGGCCACCGCCGATTGGGGTCTCTGTCGCCGCCCGACTGGCTTGCCGAACGTCCGCTTGTACGGAACGGGCAGAACGACGTCAGGATCCCAGGCCATCCACCTGCTGCGACCCGACCGAAAGAGAGGCGAGTTCGCGAGCACACCGGGTCGAGCGAGATTCAGATGCACGGCGCCGCAGCGCGAGCAACTGGTGCGCACGATGCCGCCGCCGACGGCGACGGGCTCACTGTACTGGTGCTCTCTGCAACTGCGGGCCACGATGCCTCCCCATGCGCGCTATACGTGGTCAAGCTACCACTATGAGCGGCTGGTATCTCGATGAGTGCGGGTCCAACTGAAGTTGCCGCGGCCGAACTAGTCACGCGCCCGCGGGCTCTAGACCGCCGCGTCGAGTTGCTCTACGTACGGGCGGAGGTCTTCGAGCCGACCATCCCTGCTCTCGGCCTCACGGAGAAGGAGAGCGGTGATGTGGAAGATGATCCACGCCTTGAGGACCTCGGGATCCACCGTTGCGCCGTAGCCGTTCGCGAACGCATCGGCGGCGCCTTCGTGTCTGGCCAGTTGCCAGTAGGCGAAGGTGTAGTCCCACTCCGGTGGAGCCAAGGTGGCCCACGTCCAGCCTGTCAAGGTGACCGTACCGGCATCGTCGATGACGAACGACGACGGCGATGGACGCGTGTGGCTTCCTCTCGGTGGACCAGCCTTGGGGAAAGAGAGATCAGTAGCCCTGTCGAACACCGCCGAGGGGACGTTCAACCGGCGCCGGTACCGTTCGAGCCGGGCGAAGTTGCCGCGGAGAGCCGTCTCCATCCAGGTCGATCCGATGCCTTCCTCGAGATTCGACAGGCGCGAGAAGTCCGCCTCGTGGAGCTTACGCAGCAGGGCACCGGCCTTCGTGGCGGCCTTGCTGTCTCCAGGAAGTGATGCCAGGTTCCATCGACCATGGTCGGTGAAACGAACCCAGTTCGTTCCTTCGGTGGCGCCCCACTCGATGATGGAGGGCAGCCCTTGCATGCCTTCGAGCGCCTCGAGCGCTCTGCGCTCGCGGCGCTGGTAGGACGCGGAGCCGTACACCTTGAGGATCGATGTGCGATCGCCGACATGCGTGAGGCGAAATACGCTGTTGGTGCCTTGGGACAGCGGGTGTATACCTGCACCGTCCGCGAGGAGGGCTGCGATGTCTCGTGCTTGCACCTGAACTCCCTCGTAAAGCAATCGGCGATTGGAACGCCTTCGTTTACGCTACACGAGACGAGAGCAAATGAGGTGGGCGTGTCCATCGATATCGAGTTCCCCGACAACTCCCACAGGAGCTACCCCCAGGGTGTCACCGGATTGGAGATCGCCGGCGACATCGGTCCACGACTGGCCGCTGCGGCAGTAGCGATCAAGCTTGACGGTGTCCTCACCGATCTGTCGCGTCCGCTCGACCACGGTGGAAGGATCGAGATCGTGACGGTTGGGACGGACGAGGGACGCGACGTGCTCCGGCACTCGACGGCACACGTCATGGCACAGGCGGTGTTGTCGCTGTTCGAGGCAGCCCGGTTTGCGATCGGCCCAGCTATCGAGGACGGCTTCTACTACGACTTCGACATCGGTCGTCCGTTCACTCCTGAGGATCTCGAGCGGATCGAAGAGCGCATGCGAGAGATCGTCGCCGCCGACCAATCCTTCGTCAGAGAGGAGCTCTCGGAGTCCGAAGCACTCGAGATCTTCGCCGACCAACCGTTCAAGACCGAGATCATCCAATCGGTCGATGTGTCAGAAGTTGGTTCTGTCATCTCGGTATACCGGAACAACGGGTTCGTGGACCTGTGCAGAGGACCACACGTGCCCTCGACGGCGAGGGTGAAGGCATTCAAGTTGCTGCGCTCGGCCGGCGCGTACTGGCGGGGGGATGAGCACCGCCCGCAGCTTCAGCGGATCTATGGGACCGCGTGGGAGGACCAGAAGGCCCTCGACGCGTATCTCAACCGGCTGCAGGAAGCCGAGCGGCGCGACCACAGGAAGCTGGGAACAGAGCTGGATTTGTTCTCGTTCCCGCCCGAGCTCGGGTCCGGATTGGCGGTGTGGCATCCGAGAGGTGGATTGGTTCGCAAGGTGATCGAGGACTACAGCCGCGGCGTCCACCTCGCGAACGACTATCAGCTCGTCGTCTCCCCACACGTCGCGAAGGCACAGCTCTGGGAGACCTCGGGACACCTCGGCTTCTATGCCGACAACATGTACCCACCGCTGGAACTCGACCACGGCGACTCCTACATCGTTAAGCCGATGAACTGCCCGTTCCACGTGCTCATCTACAAGAGCCGGTCGCGGTCGTACCGCGAGCTTCCCTTGCGTCTCTTCGAGCTCGGAACCGTCTACAGGTATGAGCGTTCCGGGGTCGTTCACGGTCTGCTCAGGGCGAGGGGTTTCACCCAGGACGACAGTCACATCTTCTGCACGTTGGACCAGATCGGTGAGGAGTTGCAGAACCTCCTCGACTTTGTCCTCATGGTGCTTCGAGACTTCGGTTTTGAGGAGTTCGAGGCCGAGCTCTCGACGCGGCCGGTGAAGTACGTCGGTGAGGTCGAACTGTGGGAGATTGCGACCGCAGCGCTCGCCAAGTCCCTGGAGACGGCCGGATTGCACTATGACATCGCCGAGGGAGAAGGCGCCTTCTACGGCCCGAAGATCGACGTGCACATCAAAGACGCCATCGGTCGGAAGTGGCAGCTGTCGACCATTCAGGTGGACTTCTCCACGCCTGATCGATTCAAGATCGAGTACACGAGCGCAGAGAACACGCGAGAGCGTCCGGTGATGATCCATCGGGCCCTGTTCGGGTCCGTCGAGCGATTCTTCGGAATCCTCGTTGAGCACTATGCGGGAGCATTCCCGGCATGGCTCGCCCCGGTCCAGGCCGCGATCATCCCTGTCGCGGATAGACACCTCGAGTATGCGAACGAGGTTGCAGCTGTCATCCGAGATGCAGGTGTTCGCGTCGACGTGGACGGCACATCCGAAACGGTCGGCGAGAAGATACGGCGCGCGCTGTCCCTGAAGGTGCCGGCCGTGCTGGTCGTAGGCGATCGGGATGCGTCCGCCGGAACCGTGGGCTACCGCCGGTACGACGCCGAGCACGAGGACCGAGGGGTACCGCTGGAAGAGGCCGTCGCTCGCCTCGTGTTAGCCGTGGAGCCGCCCCGGTAGTCGCGATTTCTGCAAACTGCAGCAAGCACATATCCTGACCGCAGCCAGAGGGAGTTTCTGTGAAGCAATTGGTTGGTGCGATCTCTGCCGTCATCCGCCGATGGCCATGGTGGACGATCGGGATCGTTCTGCTCGTCACGGCGGGACTTGGCTCGTTCGCGTCGAATTCGACGGTGTCCACGGGACAGGAGGGCTTCGCCCCGGACACACCCGAGCTTCAGGCATCGAGGGAGATCGAGCAGCTCTTTTCCACCGGCGGCAACGAGCAGGTGATGCAGATCATCCTCAGTGGTGACAATGTCATTTCGGCCGACGGAGTCAAGACCGTCCAGAGCATCGAGGACGCAATCCGATCGAGCGACGCGGGTCCCTACATCTCCGATCGCGCCGACCGTGCCGGCATCGTTTCGTACCTCGGGGGAGTGATGCAGGGCGCCTCTATGCAAGGCATCCCTGTGGACGGCCTCACCGACTCGCAGGTACAGCAGCTGTACTCCCTCACCCTGTCGCAGGCGCCGGCGGACCAGGCGGACTACCTTCGGGCGCTGGTGTCGAGCAACACCAACTTCGACGGCGCTGTCTCGCCGGCGGGGCTGGTCGTCGTTTTCCTGGACACGTCCTCGATCCAAGGCGGAAACGACTTCTCGGGCATCGTGGACGTAGAGCAGGCGGCCGCGAGCGCCGCCGACCAGTTCTCCACCGACACGATCAAAGTGCAGGCGTTCAGCACGCTGCTGCTATTCGGGAACGAATTCGATTTCTCGAAAGAGGTCGGTCGCCTGTTCATCAGCGCGTTCGTGATCATTCTGCTCATTCTCGGGTACGTGTACTGGGTTCGTCCGCGCGGAGGACGGTCACCGTGGGGCAGCCTTCGAAGGACCGCCGCAGACGTCGCACTCACGCTCCTGGTGATCATGACGGCCATCGTATGGGTGCAGGGTCTCGCCGTCCTACTTGGACCCGATCATCTGGGCGTAATCGGCAGGTTGAACGAGATCACGCAGATCGTTCCGATTCTGCTCATCGGTCTGGGGGTCGATTATGCGATTCACTTGACGGGGCGGTATCGGGAAGAGATCAGCGCGGGCAAGAGCGTGGCTTCGGCCTCGACGAGAGCGATCAGCACGGTGGGCGTTGCGCTCATCCTCGCGACGATCACCACCGCCGTCGGATTCCTGACGAACCTGATCTCGCCCATTCCAGGATTGAAGGACTTCGGCATCCTCACGGCGATCGGTATCGGGGCTGCATTCATCCTCATGCTCACGCTGCTGCCGGCCATCAGACTCATCCTGGACCGTCGAGCCGAGCGTGCCGGACGCCTGCACGCCGACTCCTTTGCTGCAGGGACGACCGAGCGGGCACTCCCTCGGATCGCCGCACGAACAGCGGTGCTCGCCGAGCGGATCCCCGTCATCACGCTGATCGTCGCGCTGGTCCTGGGAGGGCTCGGTGCGTATGGACTCAGCCAGCTGAAAACGACGTTCAGCTTCATCGACTTTCTTCCAGCCGACTCACCGTCGGTTCTCGCCTTCAAGACGCTCGACCGGGAGTTCTCTGGAGGTTTCGGCGAGCAGACGAACGTGCTCATCAAGGGCGACGTCGCCACGCCGGCAGCGTATGCCGCGTTTCTGGACGCCTCGAAGAGCCTCACGGACACTCCCGATGTGATCACCTACGGTGGGATTGCCGCCGCGGAATCGCCACTGAGTGTCATCGGTACCTTGGCGCAGTCGGGGGACCAGACGTTCCTTCAGGCGGCAGGAGCAGCTGGGCTCCAACCGGATCTGACCGTTTCGTCGAGCGCTGATGTCTCCGCGATCTACGACGCAGCCATGGCCGCGTTACCAGAAGCGGCAGGACGCGTCCTCCACAGGGACACGAACGGGACCTACACGGCGGCCCAATTCGCGATCTCGACGTCCGCGGGCGAGGAACGAGCAACGGAGCTGCTCACCGATCTCAACGGAGACTTCTCGCCTGTGAGGGACGTCGGGCTGATGGCGACCCCCACATCGACGAACATCATCTCGTCGGTGATCATCGAGAAGCTGTCCAACTCGCAGATCCGGTCGCTGTTCGTGGCCATCATCGCGGCCATGCTTCTGTTGATCGGCAACTTCTGGTTCGAGACCCGTAGGCCCTTCCTCGGCGTGATCACGATCGCACCGGTCGCGCTCGTGGTGTTGTGGACATTCGGGATGATGGCCCTGTTCGGCATCTCGTTCAACCCGGTGACAGCGACCCTCTCGGCAATGGCTATCGGTATCGGCGTGCCATTCACGATTCACGTCACCCACAGATTCGAGGAGGATCGGATTCGGTACGAGGATCAGGAGGAAGCGATCCGATCGACCGCTCGGCATACGGGAGCTGCACTCGCCGGCTCGGCGTTCACGACCATGGCAGGGTTCGGCATACTGATGACCTCATCGCTGAAGCCGATGCAGCAGATGGGTGAGGTGACGGTGTTCGCGCTCGCTGCGGCGCTGATCGCGTCGGTGTTGGTACTGCCGTCGATGCTCGCGCTGTGGGACTCGTGGCACCGGCGCCGCCATGCCACGACGTTCGACAGAGACCGGCTTGCCGCCCACGGACTCCTGGACGAGTAGGAGGGTGACCGAGCGAAGCTCGCTCACCCCGTACCTTGTATCTCGTAGGGGTACGAGTCGCCCCGCGGTCGCCGTGCGCCGACAGTCGCGTACGACGTACCAGATACGAGAGTGGGAGTCCGGGGAGGACTCCCACTCTCTCGAGCTCGGCCTAGACGCCGGCGATGTCCTCGAGCATTGCCGTCGTGAGTGACTTCGGTCGCTCGATCGGGTAGCCGAGCGCTCTGTCCCACACGATGTTGGACAGGACCCCGAGGGAGCGTCCGACGCCGAAGAGCACGGTGTAGAAGTCGTACTCTTGCAGGCCGTAGTGCCACTGGATGACACCGGACTGCGCGTCGACGTTCGGCCAGGGGTTCTTCGCCTTGCCCTGCTCCTCCAGGATCGGGGGGACCACCTTGTAGAGGACGTCCACATACTTGAAGATGGGATCGTCCGGAAGGTGCTTGAGGCAGAAGTTGCGCTGTTCGGCATATCTCGGATCGGTCTTGCGCAGCACTGCGTGCCCGAACCCGGGGATCACCTGACCGGAGTTGAGGGTTTCCCAGACGAACTCCTTCATCTTCTCCTCAGTCGGTACGACGCCGCCCATCTTGTCCATCACACCCTGGATCCAACGCAGGACCTCCTGGTTGGCGAGGCCGTGGAGAGGACCGGCAAGGCCGTCGATCATCGCCGACGCCGCGTAGTACACGTCTGAGAGGGCGCTTGCCACCAGGTGTCCGGTGTGAGCGCTCACGTTGCCGCTCTCATGATCCGAATGGAGGATGAAGTAGAGACGAGCAACGTCGTCGTACGGGTCCTCGATACCCATCATGTGAGCGAAGTCGCCTCCGAGGTCCTGGTTCGGATCAGACGCGATAAGCGTGTCACCCTTGTACTTGAGGCGGTAGATGAACGCGCCGAGTTCCGGGAGCCTTGCCCACAGGTTCAAAGCGTCCTCGAGGGTCGGCTGCCAATGGTCCATCTTGCCGAGGCCCTCGTTGTACGCCTTCACGTACTCGGACTCGCGCTGCATGGCGAGTATGCCCGCGGAGAACATCGTCATCGGGTGGGTGTCGAGTGGCATCGCACGGAGCATGTCGAACACGTAGCCGGGAACGCCCCTGCGACGCTTCAAGTCATCGACCAGATCGGTGACGTCGTCCTCGGTGGGGATCTCACCGGTCAGAAGAAGGTAGATGTGGCCTTCGACGTAGGGCATCTCCTTCCCAGGGACCTTCGGGAGCAGCGCAAGCGTCTCGGGGATCGTGTGCCCCCGGAACCTGATCCCCTCATTCGGGTCGAGGTATGAGATGTCCGTAACGAGGCACCGCACACCTCGGGCCCCACCGATCGCCTGAGAAATGGTGACATCGGAGACCTTGACATCTCCAAACTGCTTCAGCAGTCGAGTTGTTCGCGGCCTCCACTCGTTGATTGTCCGCTCTAGGGCTTCTTTCAATGCCATAGTGCCTCCTTGGGCTCTGTCGAGGACATGCCCGAGGGGGGACGCCCTCGCGTGATTGGTCTACTCCTCCCTACGCATCTTCGTGTTGGGCAGAAGCGATCACCTTCTGGGCTTCCTGCCTCGGAACTTCCTCGTAGTGGTCGAACTCCATTTCAAAGCTACCCCGTCCGCCCGTCATCGACCGAAGATCGATCGCGTATCGCTGCATCTCCGCCAGTGGAACCTCTGCCGTCACGATCCGATACCGACCGTCCGAGTCCATGCCGAGCACTCTCCCCCGTTTCGCGTTGAGGTCGCCGATGACGTCACCCATGTAGTCCTCCGGGACGTTGATCCGGGCTTTCACGATCGGCTCGAGGAGAGTGGCTCGCAGACTCGGGGCCGCCGTCCGCACAGCCATGATCCCCGCCATCCGAAACGACAGCTCGTCCGAGTCGACCGAGTGGTACTTTCCGTCATACACGGTTGCCTTGATGTCCGTGACGGGAAAGCCGGCGAGGATGCCTCGTTCCAGACCCTCCTGGACCCCCTTGTCGACGGCCGGGATGTACTGGCGGGGAATCGACCCGCCCTTGATTGCATCGACAAACTCGTACCCAGAGCCTCTCGGAAGGGGTTCGAAACGAACGAACGCCACGCCGAACTGGCCTCGGCCACCGCTCTGCTTCTTGTGCTTGCCTTCGGCTTCGGCAGTCGCACCGATCGTCTCACGGTAGGCCACCGTCGGTATCGACGTCTCCACCTCGACCCCGAACTTGCGAGCAAGACGGGCAACGGTGACGTCGAGATGTGTGTCACCGAGACCGGAGAGGACCGTCTCCTTCGTCTCGGCTCTTCGCTCGACCTCGAGGGTCGGGTCCTCCTCGGCGATCCTTGCGAGCGCCGTCGAGAGTTTCTCCTCGTCTTGTGAGGAGTGAGGGGACACGACGACGCTCATGACCGGCCGCGGCATCGCCACGGGTGCGATCTCCACGGAAGAACCGGGCGTATGCAGCGTGTCGCCGGGACTGAGATTCTCGATCTTGGCGACTGCTGCGATGTCGCCGGCCACCAGTTCGGTCGCATCATTGTGCTCTTTGCCCTGCATGGTGAACAAGTTGTGGACGCGTACCTTCTCGCCCGTCGATGACTCGAGGACGTCGTCCGCCTCTACCTTCCCCGAGTACACCCGCAAAAGTGAGATCCGCCCTACATATGGGTCGGACGTGGTCTTGAAAACGTATGCAACGGGGCCGTCGTCGAGTGAGAGGGTCCCGCCTCCCTTCAGTGGTACGGGGGGACGTTCCAGGGGACTGGGTCCGAACTCCGCGATGAAATCGGCGAGCGTGTCGATACCGATGAGCTGCGTCGCGGATCCACACAGCACCGGTTGGATCTCTCCCGTGAGAATGCCCGAGCGAGTGATCTCGACGATTGTCGGCCTGTCGGGCTCTACTCCTTCGAAGTAGGCCTCCAGCAGCTCGTCGCTGGTCTCAACGACCGACTCGACGAGGGCTGTGTGCATCTCTCCGAGAACATCGCTCATCGAGTCCGGCGCGCTAGCCGGGGTTCCTTTCGGGTTGCCACCGGCGTACTGAACGGCGGTGTTCGAGACGACCCGAACCAATCCCGACAGCTCGGTCTCCGACCCGATCGGCACCTGTACCGGAGCGACCCCCTTTCCGAACGTCTCGCGAAGCTGGTCGAGTGTCCGCTGGAAGGACGCTCGCTCGCGGTCGAGCTTGTTCACGAAGATGACCCGTGGAACTCCCTCTTCGCCGGCGAACTGCCACAACGCCTCGGTCTGTACCTCCACACCGTCCACTCCCGAAACGACGAACACGGCCATGTCGGCAGCTCTGAGTGCAGAGCGCGCATCTCCGACGAAGTCGGCATACCCCGGGGTGTCGATGATCGTGATTCTCTGGCTGCCCCATGGGAACGACGCGGTGGCCAGCCCGAGCGACAACTCGCGCTCGATCTCTTCTGGCTCATGGTCGGTGACGGTGTTGCCATCTTCGATGCGTCCCAGTCGAGTGGTCTGCCCGGCGGTGAACAACAGCGCTTCGGCGAGGGAGGTCTTCCCGCTTCCACCGTGACCGACCAGTGCGACGTTCCGTATGTTCTCCGGGACCACATGACCTCCTGATGTTTCGGACGATTCTAGTGGCGGGATGCCGCCCCTCATCCCGGCGCTCGAACGGTGTGGTACGTTGCTGCACCCATGATCGAACTCAAGGCCCGCCGGAGGGCCAATGCCATGTTCGCGCCGATCGGGAAGGCGCTCGCCCGAGTCGGGGTGCGCGCGTGGCACGTCACCCTGTTCGGATTGATCGTTGCTCTTGCAGGGGCAGCGCTGATCGCAGCCGGACGACTGCAACTCGGCGTCGGCTTCGTGTTGGTGGGATCGGCGATCGACGCCCTCGACGGAGCGGTCGCCAGAGCACGAGGGAGCGTCTCGGCACGGGGAGCGCTGCTGGACTCGGTGACGGACAGAGTGGAAGAAACGGCGATGTGGACCGGTCTGGCACTGGCTGTCTCGGATACACCGGCATGGGTCGCGCTGTGTACTGTCTCGCTTGGCGGTTCGCTCCTGATCTCGTACCTGCGGGCGAAAGTAGAGACCGGTGGCGTTGATGGTCGAGGTGGGATCATGGGGAGGGCCGAGCGTCTGATCCTGTTCGGTGCCGGGATCTTGTCCGGGCTGATCGGACCGATGTTGTGGGCGATGGTGGCGCTCGTGTGGATCACCGTCGTTCAGCGGTTCTGGATCGGCTGGAAACGACTCGACGCGTGAACGCGCTGTACCGAGCGGGGATCGCCATGGCTGGGTGGATGCCGGAGCCGATCGTGCGTGTCGTGGGGGAGCGAGCCGGACGCCTCGCGTTCGAACGCGCGGGTCGGCGACGCCGGATGAACATCCGCCACGTGAGTCGGGCAATCGGATCCGAGTGGGAAGTCGAAGACACCGCCAGGAGAGCGTTCGGAGCATATGGCCGGTACTGGGCAGAGGCGTTCTGGGTGCGACCTCATCGCGTACCGGCGATCCTGCGCCACATCGACAGAGATGGAGTGGAACGGGCAGAGGCGGCGCGCGACGAAGGAACCGGGATGATCTTCGCGCTACCCCACATCGGCAACTGGGAAGTGGCGGGCAGCGTTGCACACGACATCGGTCTGGAACTCCTCGCGGTCGCCGAACCGCTACCGGACAGCGATGTTGTGGACTGGTTCATCGACATACGACGTCAGCTCGGCATCGACGTGGTACTGGCGAACGAACCGAACATCATGAACCGGCTGGGGCAGGCGCTGGACCGCGGGGCCGCCGTCGCACTGGTCATGGATCGAAACGTCAAGGACGGGGGAGTGGATGTCGAGTTCTTCGGCGAAGTAACGTCGATGCCCGCAGGAGCCGCCGCGCTGGGAATGCGACACGGCGTCCCCGTGTTCCCGGTCGCCGCATACTTCAAGAAAGGGCGTGGCCACCGACTGGTGGTCGAAGCGCCCGTCGAAATGCCCAGCTCGGGAACGGTGGAGGAGCGGATCGTTGAGGGGACTCGGAGGATTGCCGCGGCACTCGAGGAGCTGATTCGGCGAGCACCCGAGCAGTGGCACATCGTGCAGCCGAACTGGCCCTCCGATAGGCGAGCGCCGTGAGGCTTGCGA
>Ga0307423_1000219_pt1 | contig 38363 bp, 28 predicted proteins | sample SalMarWE160310MG_FD_202154 | JGI IMG/M metagenome (GOLD analysis project Ga0307423, IMG submission 202154) | Salt marsh sediment microbial communities from the Plum Island Ecosystem LTER, Massachusetts, United States - WE1603-10 | ecosystem: Environmental > Aquatic > Marine > Intertidal zone >... | reverse complement strand
GGGCGCGACGGTGGACCACGTCGCGGTGTCGGGCGGCTTCGACCTCGTAGGACCCCACGCCACGGCGGCCTGCAAGACGTGCCACTCGGTTCCCGACTACGCGCTGCTCTTTCCCACGCCGTCGGATCAGAACGACTGCGTAGCCTGTCACCAGGCGGACTACGACCGGGAGCACGCGGGCTCGGACTTCCCCACCACGTGCCTCGACTGTCACGCGTCGGACACCTGGTCGGGGGCCACGGTGGACCACGTCGCGATCTCCGGCGGGTTCGAGCTCCTCGGCGCCCACGCCACGGCAACGTGCACGGCGTGCCACTCGATTCCCGACTACGGGCTCCTGTTCCCGACGCCCACGGGGCAGAACGACTGCGTGGCGTGCCACCAGACGGCCTACGACGGCGCCCACGGAGGCGCCGGCTACCCGACCGACTGCGCTGCGTGTCACACCGTGAACGCCTGGCAGCCGTCCACCTTCGACCACGATAGCCAGTACTTCCCGATCTACTCGGGTTCGCACCGCGGCAGGTGGAACTCGTGCAACGACTGTCACCTCGGCGGCAACGTCTCCTCGTTCACGTGCACCACCGGGTGTCACGGGAAGAGCGAGACCGACGGCCACCACGGTGGCGTGCGGGACTACGCGTACGAGGACGGCGCATGCCTGTCCTGCCATCCGCGGGGGAGGGGCGACTGAGATGAAACGCGTCTATCTGTCGGGCCTCCTCTCGATCGCCTTCGCCGCCTCGGCGCCCTCGGCCAGGGCGCAGCAGCCGACGACCGAGGCGCAGCCCGCGGATCCACACGTGACGGTCCGCGTCCGTCAGGTTGCGGGCAGCTCGATCTACCTGGACATCGGGACACGCCACGGCCTCGCCACGGGCGACACGCTCGAGGTGTCGCGCGACAGCTTGCAGGCGCCCGCTGGACGCCTGACCGTGACCGCGAGCACCGAAACGCGCTCGGTGCTCGCGTTCGCAGGTGAGCCCTTCGCCGTGACGCGGGGGGAAGCCCTCACCCTCCATCTTCTACGCGAGCCGGCCGAGGCGGTCCCCGAGCCGGCCGCGCCCGTCGCGCCTCCGCCGGCCGCGCCGGTGGCCCGCCCCGCGCGGGCCGCTGCCCCCTCCCGATCGGCGATGGCCCAGAGCCGAAGGCTCGCCGAGGGCCCGAGGCCCCACGGCCGCATCGGCCTCGACCTGTCGGCGGACCGCTCGACCACGCAGGTCGGTACCGTCGACGCCACCAGCATCGATCGCACGTTCGCCACGCCCGCCTTCCGCCTCGATGCGACGGTGCCAGGCGTGATGGGCGGGTTCCAGCTCCGCACGAGCATGCGCCTGGCGTACCGCTACAGCAGCGAGGAGCTGATCCAGCCCCCCGCGTCCGCGCGGGTCTACGCCGCCGCACTGGAACGCGAGTTCACGTCGGTGCCCCTCCGGATCGCGCTGGGACGGTTCCACAGCCCCGTGGAGTCGTACAGCGGTTTCTGGGACGGTGCGTTCCTCCGCTACGGCGGGCGCGTCGGTCTCGGCGCCATGATCGGCTTCGAGCCCGACCGCTGGAACGAGCGGCCGTCCACCAACCTCCCGAAGGCCACGGTCTTCCTCGATGGGCGTGGGTCGGGTCGGGGGTGGCGATGGGCCGGGGACTTCTCGGCCCACGCCGTCCGGCCGAACGACAGCCTGCCCGAACACACCTTCTTCGGGGCCTCGCAGCGCCTCAGCGCTGGCCCGCTCCATCTGGGCCACGACGTGCAGGTCGATCGTGACGTGGATCGAGGCGGGTGGAGGGTGTCGCGCCTGCGCGTGAACGGATCGCTCGACCTGGGCCCGGGCGTTCAGCTGCGCGGCGCGTTCTCGCGCCGGGAGACGTGGGTGCAGGGCGCGACCCTGGCGTTCTTCGCGCCGCGGCGCGACCGCGTGGACGCGGGCCTGGCGCTACGCGGAGGGAGCGGCTACGTGGCCCTCGACGGCTCCCGCGGCAAGGATGCCGCGGGGGAGCCCACCTGGGGCGCGACCGGCTCCTTCCAGGTCGGCGGGTACTCGGGGGCGGGCCTGTCGGGCATGGTCGCACGCTGGTCGGGGTCGTTCGGCAACACGCTCATGGCTGCGCCTGCCGTCTCCCTGCAGCTGAACCCGGCCTGGCTCCGCTTCGGATACCGTTACTACCGGTCCGACTACCTGGACCGTCTCCTCGAGAGCCACTCCGTCGAGTCCTCGCTCGACGTTCCCTTCGGTTCGGGCCTGCGCGCCTCGGGACGCATGCGCGTCCAGTGGGGCGGCAAGCTCGTGGGCCAATCCTTCGACCTCAGCCTCTACCGGATCTTCTGAGATCATGAGTGACAGTGACGTCATATTGGCTACCGCCCTCGTCCTGACCCTGGTGACGACGGTTCCCGTGTTGCTCCGCCTCCGCCACAAGGAACGGGTCACGGAGGCCGCGCATCTCGAGGCGCTGCGCTACGGTCTGCACGAGCCGTTGTCGCTGCACCCCGTCGTGGATCCCGACCTCTGCATCGGCACGTCGAGCTGCGTGACCGTCTGCCCGGAAGGCGTGCTCGGAATCCGAGCCGGGCAGGCCGTGGCAGTCACGCCCGCACGATGTATCGGCCACGGGCTCTGCGAGCGGGCCTGTCCGATGGAGGCCATCCAGCTCGTCTTCGGCACCGAGAAGCGCGGCGTCGACCTGCCACGGGTGAAGGGCAACTTCGAAACGAACGTCCCGGGCCTCTATATCGTGGGCGAGCTGGGCGGCATGGGTCTGGTCGCCAACGCCTTCGAGCAGGGCCGCCAGTGCGTGGAGGGCATCGCGTCCGAGCCCGATCGCAGCTCGAACGGCATGCTGGACCTGGTGATCGTCGGATGCGGGCCCGCCGGCCTGTCGGCCTCGCTGACCGCGCAGGACAGGGGGCTGCGCTTCGTGACGGTCGACAAGGAGGACATGGGCGGCACCGTGCGGCACTATCCCCGCAAGAAGCTGGTGCTCACCCGGCCCGTGCAGGTTCCCGGCTACGGCAAGCTGCCGATCCGGGACATCGAGAAGGAGGAGCTGATCGACCTGTGGGAGGAGATCGCCGGAAAGGCAGGGCTCCGGGTGAACACGGGCGAGACGGTCACGGCGGTCGATCGGGTCGGAGCCGACCACTTCCGCGTGCGCACCGCAACAGGAGCGTACGAGGCGCATCGGGTGATTCTGGCCATCGGCCGCAGGGGCGTGCCGCGAAAGCTGGGGGTGCCGGGGGAGGACGGCGCCGCCCACGTGTCGTACTCCCTCAGGGAGCCGGAGGCCTACACCGGGGACCGCATCCTGGTCGTGGGCGGCGGCGACTCCGCGGTGGAGGCGGCCCTCGCTCTGGCCGAGCAGCCCGGCAACGAGGTGCGCATGTCGTACCGCGGACAGTCGTTCTCCCGCATCAAGCCGGCCAACCACGAGCGGGTGCAGGATGCGCTGGCGCGCCGCGCGCTGGAGATCCTGTGGGAGACCACGCCCACGGAGATCGTGCGGGACCGCGTTCGCCTAGCCCACGAGCAGCGTGGCGGGGTGGAGGTACCGGCCAATCAGGTCTTCGTCTTCATCGGGGGCGAGCTGCCGACGGCGTTCCTGCGCGCCTCGGGCGTGGAGATCGAGACGCACTTCGGCGCCCCGACATGAGAGCGGCCGCGCCGCCCCTCGAACGGGGCGGCGCGGCCGTGGCGAGAAGCTGGCAGATCGAGGCTCAGGCGGTTTCCGCCTTGTCCGAGAGGACGTCCTCGATCACCTGCTGGAGCGCTTCCTTGGGGTAGGCGCCCACCACGCCACCCACCGCCTCTCCGTTCTTGAAGAAGCCGATGGTGGGGATGGAGCGGATGCCGAACGAGCCGGCGATCTGCTGGTTGTCGTCCACGTTCACCTTCGCGAACCGCACCCGGCCCTCGTACTCCTCGGCCAGCTCCTCGATCACCGGGCCAACCATGCGGCACGGGCCGCACCACGGAGCCCAGAAATCGACGACGGTCACGCCCTCTGTGTTCGCCACCTGCTCGTCGAAGGTGGCATCGGTTACCTCGATCACGGTCATGTCGCTCTCGCCTCTGTATCGGATCCTGCAGGATCGTTGATCGGAAGATGGTAATATATCTATCTCACTATGTAACGCAAGGGGGCCACTCCGGGTTCCCGTCGTCGAGGGGAGGGAGAACAAGCGAGCCCCCGGCGCCGCGAGGGCGCTGGGGGCTCGGGGTCCAACGGACCCGGATGTCTTTCAGTTGCCGACGATGGTGATCTCCCGGAAGTCGCGGAAGCCCGGAATCTGCGTGTTGCCCTGGGCTCCCTTGCCGATGCGCAGTGTCAGGAAGAAGCCGAGTCGCTGGCCGGCGGACCGGATGAAGTCCTCGCCCGCCGAGCCCGCCAGCGGGTGCGACAGCTCGTAGGTCGTCCAACCCCCGCCATTGCCGACGTCGCCAGCGCCATCCTGCGACACCGTGTCCGTTGCCCCGCACCCCGACTGACTGCTGTTCGCGCACTTCGCCGTCAGGTACTGGTCGAAGAAGCTATGCGTGTCGGCGTCGTAGCCGATGGCGTCGTCGCCGACCTCGGCGACGCCGTCCGCGTCGTTGTCGAAGTCGAACCGGACGCTGTTGACCTTGTCGAGCGACGCCTGCGTGATGCGGACGGCCAGGTACAGGCGGTTGCCGTCGTTCATCCAGTACATGACAGCGGGCGTGGAGCCACCAGAGAGGTTTGCCGTGAACTTCGCGCTGTCGGCGCACGCCCACTCCGGACCGTCGAAGCTCCCGTTCACGTTGGCGGTTCCCCACCCGTCCCGGCAGATCGCGTTGGCCTGGAAGGTGTGCGTGAGGCCACTCGCGTCAACCAGCACGGAGTTGGGCCCGGGCAGGTTGCCCAGCGTCCAGGTTGCCGCCGCGGAGCCCGCGCCGTCCGTGGCGGCGCCGCCCGATACGGACCCGCTACCACCGGTGACGGTCCAGGTGACCGGGTCACCGGGGCGCTCGTTTCCGTAGGTGTCCGTGACCGTGACGCTCAGCGGGACCGTCGTGCCAATGTACCCGTCCGGAACGGGGTCCGGCGTCGCCACGAGGTTGGCCGCGGCGGCCGGAGATCCCGTGGCCGTGAAGGTGGCCGTGAGGCCGCCCACGGTGGCCGTCGCGGTGTTCGACCCCTTCGTGGTCGCCAGCGTCCACGTTCCGGTGGCTGTCCCGTCCGAGCTGGTTGCCGCGCTCCCGGCGACGCTGCCGTCCCCGGAGGCGGTCCAGGTGACGCCGGCGCCCGACACCGGATTGCCGTCGGCGTCGGTCACGAAGATCGACAGTGGCTCGCTCACCGTCTCGCCGGCAGTGCCGGACACCGTCCCCGTCGGGGACCCGGTCACCGCGGCGGGCGGACCCACGATGGTGGCGGTCAGTGTGATCGACTCAAGGTCGACCTGGAACCCGGTGGTGTGCTCCGGCAGATCGACCCACAGCCCCGTGGCGGACGCCGTGAGCGTGTGCGCGCCCGCTCCGACACCCGTGAGGTCCCACGTGACGGTGGCGAGCCCGTCGGCGCCGGTCACCGCGCTGGCGTCCACGGTCCCCGATTCCGTCGCGAAGTGCACGGTCGCGCCGACGACGGGGAGCCCTTCACCGTCCTCGACCTGCATGGTGGCGGGGATGGTCTTGCTGTCGGAGGCCTGCAGGACGACGCCGTCGCCGTCCGTGGCCGTCATCTCACCCGGAAGAGCCCACTTGAAGCGGCTGAAGGAGGACGTCAGCCCGCCGAGACCGAGGTGTGCAGCCGCGAGCGGCTGCGGCCCGACCAGGCGCGCCAGGGCGTTCACCCCGAGGGCGGCGTAGCGCATCAGGCCCCGCTCCGGGACCTTCAGGAGTCCGACCTGCTGGGGGCAGTCGACGGTCGATGTATTGGCCAGGCCGTAGACGTTCCCGTCGTCGGAGAAGCGGTGGATCTGCACGTCGTCCTGCCCGGGGGGCAGGCCGTACGTCGAGGGGTCGGCACAAATCGATACGATGGCGGGGGTCTCCAGGGGCCCGTCGAGCCCCAGCGCGCGGATCCGGAAGCAGGGACCGTACTGCGGCGCGTCCAGGCCGGGAAGGCACGGCTCTCCGAGGGCGTCCTCGTCGATGCGCTCGACGACGACCGTGATGGGGTCGCCGCCCGGGAGGCTGTTGGGTACGAACGTCACCGCGAGGATGTCGCCCAGGTTCGTGAGCTGCAGCGTGCCGCCGGTCTCGTCGACGATCGACTGCTCGGCGCATTCGATCACCGCGGGGTCCGTGCTCTCGCACAACGCACCCACGCTGATCCAGAACTTCACCGGGATGGTCTCGCCGAGCCGGAAGGCGTAGAGGCCCGGGTAGTCCTCGCCGGGCGTCGATCCGCTGGGGTTCTGGGGGTTCACATCCATGTGTCCGAGCTCGGTCGTGCCGACGTGGACGCGGATGCGGTAGTTCAGGTTCGGATCGAGCGCGCTCCACTGCGGGTCGTCCGTGTCCCAGCTGACCGCGTACTTGCCGTCGGAGGCCACGATCGTTCCGGTGGGCCAGGAGGGGAGGTTCGGCGGCTGCGTCGGGTCGCATGCCGAGTTGGACGTGTCCAGGAGGCAGACGTCCATCTCGGGCAGGAGGTGCGGATTGAACGTCCCGACGATGGTCGGGTTGTTGACCAGCGGCGGGAGGAAGTAGAACCCGGGGTTGCCTCCGGTGCTTCCGTCCACCAGCTCGAACGAAGGTGGCGGGATGAGGGGCAGGTCGGCATCCGGCCGGAGGACGTCGTCCCCCGTACAGGATGCCGCCAGGAGGGTACAGAGGAGATACAGGGGCGTGCGGGAGTAACGCATGGCGGGAGGGCTCCTGGGGGGGCAGGGCGACGCCGAACGCTCGGAATCGTAGAACGAGAATCAATAGGGAGTGGCGTGTTCGGTCAAGCCTGACCTCACTCCGACCAGGCCGACTCCCTTCCCTCAGCGCATCGAGCGGATCCGCTCGAAGTCGGGATTCCCCTGCAGGCTGCGCCACCACCAGCTCAGCCCCTGACGTCCCCCGAAGTGGCCGGGATTGAGCACCACGTAGCGCTGGAGCAGCCGGATCGCACCGTCCGAGTCCCCCATCAGCGCTCGCATGGCCGCCTCGATGGACGTGAGCTCGGCCTCGGGGTCCTGCTCCGGCGTCAGGCGTGCCCGTGTCATGACCGCGTTCGCGCTGTCCGGCAGATCCGCCCGACCGATGATCCCCCCTACGACCGTCTGCGCCTGGGCGTCCAGGAACGCCTTCTGCCCCTCCGGCAGGAGGGGAACCAGCTCCTGGTACAGACTCCAGGCCTTGTCCACGTCGGGCTGTGCGGCCGACATCGTCATGAGGAAGAGCTGGCACTGGACGAAGCGGAAGTTGCCGGGGAAGCGGCGTCGCCCCTCGTCGCACCAGCGCTTCGCCTGGTCGTACGCCTCGAGGTCGTAGGACGCGGAGTACAGGCGCCAGAGCACGCCGTCCGCCACGGTGAGGAAGGCATCCTCCTCGTAGGCGCGCTGGGCGGCGATCACCGCGAGGGCGGGCTCGCCGACCTGGTAGTAGAGGTGGCTGAGGGTGCTGTACGCGCTCGCCCGGCTCGGGTCGAGCTTCACCGCCTGCTCCAGGTCGGCGCGGGCGCCGGTGAGGAGACGGTCCAGGGTGTCGGGGTTCGAGTCGAACCGCGATAGCCACCGACGATAGTGCGCCGTACCCCGCAATTCGAGGGCGGCCGGGTTGTTCGCCTCGATGGCTAGCCCCGAGTCCGCCAGCGCGACGGCCCGGCGCAGCATCGAGACGGCCTCGTCGGCGGTTTCCGCCAGCGGCAGGCTCTCGTAGGCGACCTGACCCCTGAGCACGACCGGCTCCGTCCACGTGCGGGCCGTGTCCATGGCCTCCGCCTTCGCCAGGTCCTCGTCCGCCTGCTGGAACGCCCGCGACGCACCGGGTCCGTCGTCGTGGCGGAGGGCGGCGGAAGCGTCTCGGAGGGACTTCTTTCCCCGGGCGAGCTGCACCCAGGCCGCCGTGCTGGGTGCCTGCCTCTTTCCCTCCCGCACCTGGATCTCCTCACCAAGGAACCCGCGCAACGAGTTGGACACCTCGGCCGCCAGGCGGTCCTGCACGGACACGAGGGAGTCGGTGGGCCACGTGTACGTGTTGCGCTGGATCTCGGCGCCGCTCTCCCCGTCCACCAGGTGCACGGTCACGCTCAGCTGTCCACCCGACTCGCGGACGCCGCCCTCGATGAGCGTACCGGTCTTGAGGATGGAGGCGATGCTGTCCGGGGACACGTCGAGATCGCGCACGCTCTCCGAGCCGTTGCGCGACACCACGTCCAGCTCGCGCACCTCGGATAGGGAGGTGATCAGCCCCTCGGTGAGCGCGTCCGCGACGGGAGCCAGCGAGCCGCCGGTCGACTGGTCCTGGAAGTACAGCACCCCGATCCGGCGAAGGTCCATCGTCGAGCCCTCGGCCAGCGACTGCACCCGCCGCGCTTCACTCGTAGCGCGCAGGTCCGAGACCACGATGCGCGCGCTCATGCCCAGGCCGGCCAGCGACACGATCGCCACCAGGACCATCTCTGCCGGCTTGGCCCGCTGGTGCCCCTTCTCACCGTGGTACCACCCGAGGATCAGGGCGACGACGAAACCGAAGAGATAGAGCGTGAGGCCGACGCGGTACGCGAAGGCGGGCAAGACGTCGCGGTCGACCAACTGGTCGACCACGGCGAGGGCCATCCACCCGCCGGCCAGGTAGGTCAGGACGATCTGGGTGATGCGGCGCTGCTTGACTTCGGTCCAGAGGCTCAAGAGAAGGACTCCCGGGGGGTGAGCTCTCGAAGGCTGAGAGTGATCACGCCGCCCCACGCTGTCAATCACCCGACCCCGCCTCCCCAGACCTCTTTTGTACGTCGCCCCCTTGCCGCTAGGTTCCCAGAGCCGCCAGGGGCATCCCGGGGCGCATCGGCGACCGCGACAACGCCGACGAAATCCGGGATTGAGAACGACCCTTGGAACCTGATCCGGTTCAGACCGGCGGAGGGAGCGCGGCGACGGGAAGCGGGGCGAGCTTCCCATCCCCTGGTGGCCGTGGGCGACGTGCGTCGCCGACGGCCTTTTCGCGGCCGCGCTCCCACCCGCGTGAACTGCCCTCGAGGGGAGTGCAGCCATGAGTGAGACGAACGGAACCCGACAAGACGCACCCGTCGTCGATGCGAACGGGAGCGGAAGCGCCGCCACCGGAGACGCGGGTGTCCACGCCAGACCGCGGGTGGCCCCGAAGACCGAGGACGTGGGGACCGACTACCCCGGCGCCTTCCCCAACTCCCGCAAGGTCTACGTGGAGGGCAGCCGCGGCATCCGGGTCCCGATGAGGGAGATCCACCTCACCGGTGGGGAGCCGCCCCTCCGTGTCCACGACACCAGCGGGCCGCTGGGGGGCGACGTCCGCGAGGGCCTGCCGCCTCTGCGCGAAGCGTGGATCCGCGCGCGGGGCGTGCACGAGACCGGCCGCACCCGTGCCCCCGCCCCCGAAGTCGAGATGCCCGAGACGCTCGCCCGTCGGACGCTCCGGGGCGGGAGCGGGCCGATCACGCAGATGGAGTGGGCACGGAAGGGCGAGGTCACGCCCGAGATGGAGTTCGCCGCGCTGCGCGAGGGGATGGAGCCCGAGTTCGTGCGGTCCGAGGTCGCGCGCGGTCGCGCGATCATCCCGGCGAACATCAACCATCCCGAGCTCGAGCCGACCATCATCGGGCGCGCGTTCAAGGTGAAGATCAACGCCAACATCGGGAACTCCGCCGTGAGCTCCTCCATCGAGGAGGAGGTCGACAAGCTCAGGTGGGCGACGCTGTGGGGCGCCGACACCGTCATGGACCTGTCCACCGGCAAGCACATCCACGAGACGCGCGAGTGGATCCTCCGGAACGCCCCCGTGCCCATCGGTACCGTGCCCATCTACCAGGCGCTGGAGAAGGTGGACGGCGTGCCCGAGGAGCTGACCTGGGAGCTCTACCGGGACACGCTCGTCGAGCAGGCGGAGCAGGGCGTGGACTACTTCACCGTCCACGCGGGCGTGCTGCTGCGCTACATCCCCCTCACGGCCAACCGCCTGACCGGCATCGTCTCCCGCGGCGGCTCCATCATCGCCAAGTGGTGCATGGCGCACCACCGGGAGTCGTTCCTCTACACGCGCTTCCGCGAGATCTGCGAGATCATGCGGGCCTACGACGTGAGCTTCTCGCTGGGCGACGGGCTCCGGCCCGGCTCCATCCGCGACGCCAACGACGAGGCGCAGTTCGCCGAGCTGGAGACGCAGGGCGAGCTGACACGCATCGCCTGGGAGTACGGCGTGCAGGTCATGAACGAGGGGCCGGGCCACGTCCCCATGCACATGATCGAAGAGAACATGAAGAAGCAGCTCGCGTGGTGCGACGAGGCGCCGTTCTACACCCTCGGACCGCTCACCACCGACATCGCGCCGGCGTACGACCACATCACCAGCGCCATCGGCGCGGCCCAGATCGGGTGGTACGGCACGGCGATGCTCTGCTACGTCACGCCCAAGGAGCACCTCGGCCTTCCCGACCGCGACGACGTGAAGCGCGGCGTGATCACCTACAAGATCGCGGCGCACGCGGCCGACCTGGCCAAGGGCCACCCGCGGGCGCAGGAGTGGGACGACGCGCTCAGCAAGGCCCGCTTCGAGTTCCGCTGGCGCGACCAGTTCAACCTGGCGCTCGACCCGGTCACCGCCGCGGAGTACCACGACGAGACGCTCCCCGCCGAGGGGGCGAAGGTCGCCCACTTCTGCTCCATGTGCGGGCCGAAGTTCTGCTCCATGCGCATCACCGAGGACGTGCGCGAGTTCGCCCGGAGCCAGGGCCTCGAGACCGCCGACGCCATCGACGCGGGGATGCGCCACAAGGCGGAGGAGTTCAGGGAGAAGGGCGGCGAGCTCTACGTGCCGGAGGGTGCGGAGCGCTGAGGCTGGACCGCCCGACCGAGGTGGAGGCCACATGCACCGGAAGCGGCTGCTACCACCCCAGCTGCTCCTCCTCGGCCTCGTCGTCATGGCGGGGCTTCACCTTGCCCTGCCCATCCGGAGGATCATCGCCTTCCCCTGGAATCTCCTCGGTGCCGTCCCGCTCGTCCTCGGGGTGGCCCTCAACCTGATCGCGGATCGCGCGTTGAAGGAGGCCCGCACCACCGTCAAGCCCTTCGAGCGAACGAGCACGCTCGTGACGACGGGTGTGTTCGGGATCACGAGGAACCCGATGTACCTGGGCTTCGCCCTCATGCTCCTCGGGTTGGCGCTGCTCCTCGGCTCGATCGGTCCGCTCACGGTGGTGCTCGTCTTTCCGGCGCTGCTCGACCTCCTCTTCATCAGGCGGGAGGAGGGCATGCTCCAGGACACGTTCGGTGAAGCGTGGCAGAGCTACAAGGGCGAGGTGAGGCGCTGGCTGTGACGGGCGAGCGGTCAGAACGCCCGGTTCAGACGCACGAAGAGGTTCCGTCCCGGCCGAAGAAGGGCCACGGGGTCGAGGTGCGAACGGTATGCGCGGTTGAAGAGGTTCTCTACGCCCGCTGTGGCCCGGACTCCCCCGAGCGCCAACGCCCAGCGCAGCGCCGCCACCTCCCAACCCGCCGTGACGGTTTCGCCGGCCGTCGCGGAGACCCGGTTCTGGGGGCCGGCGCCCGACACCTCGACCTCGACCCAGCGCAGGGGCGTCGTAGAGAACGTTCTGCGCACCGTGACGTGGGCCGTCCATGGGGGCATCGCGGGAAGGGGCTCCCCCGTGGCTCCGTCCGATCCCCGGAGGGCGGAGGCGGTCAGGTGCCCCTCCAGATCGGCGGGTAGTCGGAGCGACGCGTTGGCGGTGATCCCCTTCAGGATGGCCGAGGTCAGGGTCGTATACTCCCGGACGGGACGGCCGGCGACGGTCTCGCCCTGCACGAGGACCAACGAGACCATGTCGTCGATGTGGTTGCGGAAGACCGTGATCCCGGCGTCGACTCCGGCGCCGGTTCGCGAGAGGGCCACCTCGGTGCCGAGACTGCGCTCCGTGGCAAGATCGGCGCGGCCTCGGTACACGTACCCGTCGGGCTTGAGGGCGAGCCCGTAGAGCTCCATGGGATCGGGTGTCCGGTACCCCATCCCCACGCTGCCACGCGCCCCGAAGCCCCTCCCGATCTCCGCCCACACCCCCACGTTTCCGGTGGCGACGGTCTCGGTGACCGAGACTGCGTCCTCCGCACTTCGATGAATATGGTCCACCCGCGCTCCCGCGCTCGCGCGAAGGCGGTCGACGATGCGGGCTTCGCTCTGGAGGAACGCACCGAAGTCCGTGATCTCCACCGCAGGCCACGTCCTGAACGTGTCGCTCGACGGCGGCATGGCCCCCGAGCCCGACTCGCTCCAGCGCGTGCCTTCGGCGGACCATCGGTTCACCTCTGCTCCGAGGTCCGCCCGGCTCCCCCCGGCGGGGACGAGCCGCAGCTGGGCCCGAGCACCGGCGGTCGTGGAGTGGGATACCGCGTCGGCTCGCACGGTCATCGCGCCCATGGGGCCCGTCATGATGGCGTCGAGCGTCATGTGATGATCCAACCGCTGGCGGAAGACCCTGAGGCTCCCCGCGTCCACCATCCCGGGCCCTCCCTGCCAGCCGTAGTCGAGCGAGGCGGACGTTCGCGTCTCCTGGGGGATCTGGGCTCCCCGCATCATCGGCCAGCCGATGTCCCGGCCCTCGTAGCGCTGTCCTTTGACGGAGATGACGTGGTTCTCCGCCGGTCGGAAGCTGGCCTTCCCGTCGCCGGTCCACTGCCGGTACGAGGATCCGTCCACCATGGCCCCCGGAACCCGATAGTCACCGTACCACGCGCCGTCCACCGCGAGGGTGGCGTCGACCCGCTCGTGCGCCGTCCACACGGTGGCGCCAGCCGAGCCGCCGGGGATTGCGGTGGAGCCGCCGACACGGACCTCGCCTCCGCTTCCCGCGGTCCCTTGGGCGTGTCGGGTCACGACGTTGATGACTCCGCCCAGGCTGCCCGACCCGAAGAGCGTGGACCCCGGTCCGGAAAGGACCTCCACCCGCTCCACCTGGGCAGGGTCGACGGAAGCGAGCCCCTGGTCCATTCCGAACGTACAGGCCCGATTTACCCGATTGCCGTCGATGAGGACGACGATGCGCTCACCGGCGAGCCCCCGGATGACGGGGCGCGCCCCCCATGAGCCCACGCGGGAGTCCTCCACGCCCTCGAGGTTGTTCAGGGCATCTGCCACCGTCGTGCCGCCGGCGGCGTCGATGGCGGCTCGATCCACTCGTGCCACCGCCAGCGCGGTGCCGGCGGCGAGGGCTTCCCCTCCGCGGACCTCAACGTCGAGGCGCTCGAGGAGATAGGGCTCCGGATCCAGACGGATCACACCGCTCCAGGCGGCCATACGAACGGTCGTGGGCGCGTAGCCCACGCGTTCCACGCGGACTTCGTCGATGTCCGCGGGGACGGTGATGGAGAAGGTGCCGTCCAGCGCCGTGAGCGTGGAGATCGCCCCTGCCGCCACGACCGCCGCACCCAGGGGCCTCCCGGTCGTGGCGTCGAGAACCACGCCGGATCGCGACGTCTGCTGGGCGGTCCCGGGCGTCGACCCGGCGAGCGAGGTCACGAGGAACGCCAACAACCCGGAGTGCAGCATCGAGGTGTTCATGATCCGGCGGTGCTCTGGACCCTTCGGTACCGACGACGCAGCAGCCGTCGGGCGAGGGGGGAGATGTGGTCGATGTAGAGCATACCGTCCAGGTGGTCGATCTCGTGCTGGAGACACCGGGCCAGATCGCCCTCCGCCTCCAGTCGGAACGGCTCGCCCCGCGCGTCCACGGCTTCCACTACGACCTCCAGCGGACGCTTCACGACCTCCCACACCCCGGGGATGCTGAGGCAGCCTTCGACGCTTCGGTCGACCTCCTTGCTCGCCTCGACCACGCACGGATTGATCAGCGTATAGGTTGTTCCCTCCCGTGGAGGAACGTCGACGACCGCGATTCGTCGTGAGACGTCCACCTGGGGCGCCGCGAGGCCCTGGCCGTCCGCCGCGTACATGGTCGCGAACATGCGGCCGACGAGCGCGCACACCTCGTCGTCCACCTCCTCGACCTCTCGGGCGCGCTGGCGCAGGACCGGCACCCCGAGGTGGACGATGGACAGGATGTGACCGGGGGGATCACATGGCGGGCGATGTCCGCCAGCGCTCACCTGCATGTCGTGCCTCGTCGGCCACCTTCCACGCGGCCCTGGACCAGGGTCATACCTGCTGGTATGTGATCAGGCCTTCTTGCCTCCAAGCAAACTAGGGTCCAGTTGACCAGAGCGTCAAGATGACTCACCGCCTATGGATCGATTGACAGGGTCGATATCTTTCACAGGAAGATACTCTAGAGTATGTAACCCGAGGTCATCAAGCCAATGACGAGACCCGCTGCAAGCCTCGCGGAGATCGCTCCAGACGAAGTCGTCAGCATACGTCGCATCCTCTTCGAGTGTCTTCAGGTCCGCTGCGCCGAGCTTGGCATACACGAGGGGGACCTGCTCAGCATCGCCGGCGACCGAGGCGATTCGTTGGTCCTGCGGAAGCCGGATGGCCGACTCGTGCCCTGCTCCGCGGAGCTCGCGCGCTTCGTGGAGGTGCGTCGCGACATCGGAGCGTGACGAACACGGCAGGCTCCATCGTGGACTCCTACGAGACCCGGATCACCAGGGCCATCCTCGATGCCTATCACGAAAAGGTCTCGAGGTCCGTGGTCGGTGACGTCCTGGTCGTGGGAGCCGGGCCGTCGGGTCTGCGGGCGGCCATCGATCTGGCGTCAAAGGGGCGCAAGGTGACTGTGCTGGAGAAGCGGCTGTCTCCGGGAGGTGGGATCTGGGGCGGCGCCATGGCCATGAACGAGGTGGTCATCCAGGACGAGGCCCTGTCCGCCCTGGAGGGGATTGCCGCTACACCACGACCGGTCGAGCGCGGGCTCCATGTGGTCGATGCCGTGGCGTTGGCCTCCGCCCTTTGTCTGAAGGCCGTTCAGGCGGGAGTCGTGGTGCTCAATCTCACCCTGGCGGAGGACCTCTGCGTGCATGACGGGAGGGTGGTCGGAGTGGTGGCGAACCGTACCGGAGTGGGCGAGCGGCTCCCCGTGGATCCCATCTCCTTCCAGGCCGGCGCCGTGCTCGACGCGACAGGGCACGAAGCGGCGCTGGTTCACATGCTCCGGCGGAGGGGGCTCCTGGAGGGCCGTGCCGGACCGCAGGGTGAGGGCCCCATGGACGCGACGGAGGGTGAATCATCCGTCGTCGAAGGAGTCGGGGAGGCATACCCCGGACTCTGGATCTCCGGGATGTGTGTCCAGGCGGCTCTCGGCGGGCCACGCATGGGGCCGATCTTCGGAGGGATGCTCCTGTCGGGGCGGCGGGCGGCAGCGCTCATCGACAGGGCCTTGACCGACGGCCCAGGGGAAGCTGGGGCCGAGCCCACGAGAGGAGGGGAGTCCCTCTCGGAGGAGACCCCATGACGGAGGATCCGATCTTCCAGCCGCTGAGCGTCGGCTCTCTGAGCCTACCCAACCGGGTGGTGATGACGACGGTCAAGTTGGGGTACGCGACACCGGCTGGGGAGGTGACGCACCGGCACATCGCCTTCTATGAGCGCCGCGCCAGCGGCGGCGTGGGCCTCCTCACCACGGAGCCCCTGTATATACGGAAGAGCGGGCAGGAGTTGCCCACCCAGATGGGCGTCTACGACGACGCCCTGGTCCCCGGCCTCGCCGACCTGGTGAGCGCCGTGCACGTCGCCGGGGGCCGGATCATGGCACACATCAACCACGCCGGTCGTGCCGCGAACCCGAAGCTGGTGCCGGAGGGCGACCGGGTTTCGGCCTCCGACGTCTTCTGTCCTACGAACCAAGTGCTTCCCCGTCCCCTGACCGCGAGGGAGATCGGTGAGATCGTCGGGGCCTTTCAGGATGCCGCCCGCCGGGTCCGGAAGGCCGGCCTCGATGCCATCGAGATCCCGTTCAGCCACGGTTATCTCGTCCACCAGTTCCTCTCTCCCCACACCAACCGTCGGCACGACGGGTACGGAGGCTCCTTCGAGAACCGACTCCGCTTCGGCCGGGAGGTATTGGGGGCCGTGCGCGACGAGGTGGGACCGGCGTTCCCCATCGTGGTGCGGATGAATGCGGTCGACTACGTGGACGGAGGCCTCGGGATCGAGGACGCCATCATCCTGGCGAAGCACCTGCGCGATCTTGACGTGGACGCCCTGAGCCTCACTTCCGGCACCATGTGCGAGTCCGTGCCTTTCTGCCTGTATCCCGCGGGCACGCCGAAGGCCCATCTGCTTCCGATGGCGCGCCGCGTCCGCGTAGCCTCCGGGCTGCCGGTGATCGTCGCCGGCCGTATCCGCTCTCCTTCAGTGGCGAGAGGCGCCCTGGCCGCGGGACAGACCGACCTCATAGGCCTGGGCCGCCCCCTGCTGGCCGATCCAGACTGGGTGCGGAAGACGGAGGACGGAGACGAGGATGCGATCCTGCTCTGCGCCGCGTGCCACCAGGGATGCCTGGGGGATCTGCGCAAGGGGCGGGGCACCCATTGCCTCTTCAACCCTCTGACCGGCCGTGAGTCCGAGATCCAGCTCACCCCCGCATCTGGGCCCCGCCGGGTTGTGGTCGTGGGGGGGGGACCCGCGGGGTTGGAAGCGGCACGGGTGGCTGCGGAACGAGGCCACCGGGTCACCTTGTTCGAGGAGAGGGACCACCTAGGCGGGCAACTCTTCCTGGCGGGGCGGATCCCCCACAAGGAGGGCTTCCAGGATGCTCTCCAACACCTGGAGCTCATGGCCACGCGTGCCGGCGTGGACATCCACCGGGGTTCGCGCATCACGGCCGAGGAGTTGCTGGCCCAGCGCCCGGACGCGGTCGTTCTGGCCACCGGAGGGATCCCTCTTTCCGTGGCCTTTCCCGGCCTCACCGACACACGATGGGTGCTGGCGACGGAGGTCCTCGAAGGAGCTGTGCAGGTGGAGACACCAAGCGCTCTGCTCATCGGAGGCGGGCTCGTCGGGCTGGAAGCGGCGGAGTACCTGGCCGCCCGAGGTCGGAAGGTGACGCTGGTGGAGATGCAGGAGGACGTGGGGAGTGGATTGGACATGCTCCCCAGGGCCATGCTGCTCAAGCGGTTGGAGGCGGGGCAGGTGGAGATCCACACGCGTACGAGACTCACGCGCCTGACCCACGACGTTGCGGTGGCCGAAGCCGACGGTCGGGAGATCCGCATCCCCGTCGAGACCGTCGTGCTGGCCGTGGGTGTCCGTCCGAACCGGGAGATCCTCGACGACCTGGAAGGAAGCGGTCTGGAGGTGCACGCGGTGGGCGACGTCCTGCAGCCGAGGGGAGCGGGCGAAGCTATCCGGGAGGGGCTCGAGGTGGCTCTCCGACTCTAGTGGCTCGCCGAGAGTGTCACGGCGTAGCTCTATCCTTCGGCGCGCATGAGGTGCCGCTGCTGGGTCGCATGGATCTCCCCTGCGGGCGCCAGGATCACGATCAACAGTTGGGCACGCGCTCCGGATGGGTTCCTGCCGAGGTGGGGCTGGTGCGCGAGGAAGAGCAGGCTGTCGCCCTCTCGAAGCCGATGCCACTCGTCTCCGACCAGATACTCGACCTCACCCGCCAGACAGTAAACGAACTCCTCGCCTCCGTGTTGAATCGCGTCCTCGGCACCGGAAGCACCGGCCTCGAGCGTCATCAGGAAGGGTCCGAGGTGCTGGCCCGGGAGGCCTGCGCCCAGGCTCTCGATGAGCACCCCCTCGGTCCGCGACCTCAAGCGCTCGCCCCCCCTGACCAGGATGGTGGCGTGCTCCGGCTCGAGCTTGAAGAACTCGCTGAGCGGTACATCGAGCGCCACCGCCAGGAGCTGCAACGACGAGACGGTGGGGGAGCTTTCGCCGCGCTCGATCCTGTTGATCGCGTTGACGGAGAGGCCCGATGCGGCGGCAAGGGCCCGGAGCGAGAGGCCTCGTGCCTGGCGCACCTCGAGCAGTCGCACCCCGACGGCGGACGATTCGTCCATCATGCACCGGGCCTACCGGGAGAGGAAGGTAACGCGCGGCAATGTCATAGAAAAAGTGTACACTTGTGCACTTATGAGGTCAAGCATAGATTGGGTTTGGGGAGGGATTGAACATGAACGCACCAGTATTCCCGGGGGCGACTCTGGGCCACCGGACGAGGTTCGAGCGCCGGCTCATTGTGTCGAGGCTCCATCGGCAGGGAATGGCCCCGAAGGCGGAACCCGACCGGCCGGTGCACGTTCGTCGGGAACCACGCCCCCGACACCCGGTCGAGCTACGCGATTCGAGGCCGCTCGACTCATGAGATCCGCTGGAGACGCTCTCCCCTCGGGCGCGACCGCAGCGGGGGAGTCATGATCGAGCCCATCGAAGACCTGCCCGAGAACGTCGTCGGATTCCGCGCGAGTGGAAGGGTCACCGAGCAGGACTACGAATCGGTCATCGTCCCGGCGGTGGAGCGTGCGTCCGGGAGCAGACGCAGGATCCGACTGCTCTACCAGCTCGCTCCGGACTTCGAGGGATTCGACCCCAACGGTTCCTGGACGGACCCGAGAATCGAGTCGCGGCAACGGAGGCATTGGAGCCGCGTCGCCGTCGTCACGGACCTCGGGTGGCTGCGCCGCGCCACGCGTGCACTCGGCTTCACGCAGCCTGCCGAAGTGCGTGTGTTCGAGAACCGCGCGCTGGACGAAGCGAGGGAGTGGTTGAGTGCGTGATGGGTAGCGGCAAGGCGATCCCGAGGGGACGATCGTAGGCAGATGACGCGCGAAGACATGCCCCTTTCCGGCCTCCGGTTGGGCGTGTTCGGAAAGGGGGGTGCAGGGAAGAGCACGGCGACGGTTCTACTGGCCGACGCCCTCGATGAACGAGGGTATTCCGTCCTGGTTCTCGACGCGGATTCGACCAACGTGGGCCTCGCCAGAGCGCTCGGGATGTCGCGGGATCCGGATCCGCTCCTCGACCTCTTCGGGGGCATGGTCTTCAGCGGTGGCCTCGTGACGTGCCCGGTGGACGATCCTACACCGTTACAGGGTGGGGTGGTGTCCATCCGCGGCGTGCCGGATCGATACGTGGGGCGCCGCAACGGCCTCCGCCTCATGGTGGCGGGCAAGATGGGGGCGCTGGGCCCCGGGGCCGGCTGTGACGGTCCCATCGCCAAGATCGCGCGCGACCTCGTGGTGGAGGACCTGGGTCCAAAGCATGTGGTTCTCGTGGACTTCAAGGCGGGCTTCGAGGATTCGGCGAGAGGGGCGTTGACGTCCCTCGATTGGGCTCTCGTGGTGGTGGACCCCACCGCGGCTGCGGTCCAAATGGCCATTCACCTCTCCGACATGGTGGACAAGATCCGAGCCGGAGTGCCGCCCGCGACCCAGCACCTCCTCGAGCGCGGCGACCTGGTGGAGCTCGCCATCCGGCTGTTTCGCGAGGCGCGCGTGCGCGGAGTGGTCGCCGCGCTGAACAGGGTGGCGGATCCGTCCACCGAGGCCTACCTCCGTGTCGCGTTGGCAGATGGAAAGGTCCCCGTGTCGGGTAGCTTCGGAACGGACCGCGCGATCGAGGAACAGTGGCTTCGGGGCCGCCGCGTCAGGTCGGAGGTCCTCGCCGGCCAGGCCGCCGCTCTGGTCGGCCGCCTGGAATCCGTGGTAGGAGAGTCGCACCCCACGTCTGTCACGGTCCCGTAGCGTCGCTGGAGAGTTGCTCGCGTACACCGACTGCGACGCCCTCGACCTCGACCTCGACGGGCGGCTTCGTCGGTGGGAAGCGTCTCGAGTCTCCTCGACACGGCGTCGGGCGGCTGGAACATCTGCGATCGCCCCCCGATCTTTCCCACGACCGCGGACCTGCACCTGGCGTGGGATGTTCCGTGCGATCCGAGGGGCTCGCCGCGGCGCCGCTGCACTTCGACCCGAGCCAGAGAGCATGAGCGCCAACCTCACGTTCGTCGACTACGCGATCCTGGTGACGTACTTCGGCTTCGTCCTGGGCGTCGGCTGGGTGCTCCGGCGCTCCATGCGCTCCTCGACGGACTTCTTCCTCTCGGGCCGGAGCATACCGGCCTGGGTCGCGGGGCTCGCCTTCATCTCCGCGAACCTCGGGGCGCAGGAGGTCATCGGGATGGGCGCGTCGGGGGCCAAGTACGGCATCGCCACGAGCCACTTCTACTGGGTGGGGGCGATCCCGGCGATGATCTTCGTCGGCATCTTCATGATGCCGTTCTACTACGGCTCGCGCGCGAGGAGCGTCCCCGAGTACCTCAAGCTGCGCTTCGACGAGAAGACGAGGGCGTTCAACGCCGCCTCGTTCGCGGTCATGACGATCTTCTCGTCCGGGATCTCGATGCACGTGATGGCGGAGCTGCTCCGTCTGCTCCTCGGGTGGAACTACAACTTCAGCATCGTCATCTCTGCGATGATCGTGCTGGTGTACATCTTCCTGGGCGGCCTCACGTCGGCCATCTACAACGAGGTGCTGCAGTTCTTCCTCATCGTGCTCGGCTTCATCCCGCTGGTGTACCTCGGGCTGCGCGACGTGGGGGGGTGGGACGGGATCGTGCAGCGCCTGTCACCGGCCATGACGCATTCGTGGACCGAGATGGGGTCGTCCGCGGCCAACCCCATGGGGGTAGAGTGGTTCGGCCTGGTGTTCGGCCTGGGCTTCGTCCTCTCCTTCGGGTACTGGTGCACGGACTTCCTGGTGATCCAGCGCGCCATGGCCGCGGACTCCATGAGCGCCGCGCGCAAGACGCCGCTGATCGCGGCCGTCCCGAAGATGTTCTTCCCGTTTCTGGTCATCCTGCCGGGCATCGTCGCCATCGCGCTCACGTCCGGCGGCGGGCTGTCCGGCTATCAACTCCCCATGAACGCGGCGGGATCCGGCTACGACTACAACATGGCCATTCCGTCCATGCTCATTCACTACTTCCCGTCCGGGCTGCTCGGGATCGGCCTGACGGCGCTGATGGCCTCGTTCATGAGCGGCATGGCGGGCAACGTGACCGCGTTCAACACCGTGTGGACCTACGACCTCTACCAGTCGTACGTCCACAAGGGCGGGACCGACGAGCACTACCTGAAGGTCGGCCGCGCCACGACGGTGGTGGGGATCGCGCTCTCGGTGGGGACGGCCTACCTGGCGTCGGCGTTCAACAACATCATGGACATGCTCCAGCTGGTGTTCGCCTTCGTCAACGCGCCGCTCTTCGCCACCTTCCTCCTGGGGATGTTCTGGAAGCGCTCCACCGGCCATGGCGCCTTCACCGGCCTGCTCGGTGGCACGGTGGCGGCGGCGATCCACCACGGGCTGACGATCTCGGCGGGCAACACGGCGGGCATCAAGGGCGGCTGGACGGGCATCGTGCTGCACACCTACCCCAGCGAGATGGCCCAGAGCTTCTGGACCGCCATCTGGGCGTGGTCCGCCTGCTTCGTCCTCACCATCGTCGTGAGCCTGGCCACCCGGCCGCGGCCCGACAGCGAGATGGTTGGGCTCGTATACTCGCTCACCGAGCGTCCCGAGCGGGAGGGTGGGGGTTGGCTCCGCCGGCCGGAGGCGCTGGCGGTGGTCGTGCTCGCGATGGCGGTCGTGCTGAACGTGATCTTCTGGTGACCCCGCGGCGCCGTCGCGTGGACTTCGATAGGATACGCACATGGGTCTCGACATCCGCACCCCGATGGGCCTCATGTTCACCATCCTGGGCGCGTTGGTGACCGGCTACGGCATCGTCTCCGACCCGGCCATCTACGAACGGTCCTTCGGCATCAACGTCAATCTGTGGTGGGGGCTGGCCCTGCTGGCTTTCGGCCTCGTCTTCCTGTGGTTCGGGCGCCGCGGAAGGCGACGGGACAGCGCGGGCGACGCCTAGGGACACCGTCCGGCTCCGAGCCGGCGATGACACCTTCGGCGGACATTGGCGTAAGCTTTGGTCGGGCGGGTCACGCGTCACTCGATGGGGGGGAACCATGCGCGTACCGATCCGGACGATCTGGGGCCTGTTGCTCATAGGGGCGGCAGCGGCCTGCACCGAGAAGCCAGTCACGACCTCGTTCGTCGCCACGCTGGGCACCACGGACACGGTCGCCGTCGAGAGCTACACCCGCTCGGGCGACCGCCTCACGGGCGTGAGCGCGGCGGCCTTCCCGCGCGCCACCACCCGCGCCTACGAGATCTCGTTCGGTCCGAACGGGGAGGTGGAGCACGTCCACCTCACCTCCGGCCCGCCGGGAGCCGAGCCCACCACGTCCGCCGACTTCACCTACACGGGCGACAGCGTGACCGTCGACGTGCGCCGCGACACCACGACACAACGGTTCGCCGTCGCCACGGACGGCAGCCGCCCCCTGCCGTTCTTCGAGGACCTCTTCGCCTTCTGGGAGCTCTCCCTGGAGCACGCGATGGAGGGCCCGGCGGACTCCACTACGTTCGGTGCGTTGGCCGGGCGGACGGTCCAGCCCATCGCCTTCCAGCGAAGGGGGCCCTCCGCGGCGGACTTCGGATTCCCCGAATGGGGCACCATCCACGCGCGCCTGGCCGGCGGTGGGCTGGACACCCTGGACATGACCGCGACCACGAGCAAGTACCTGGTGACCCGCGTGCCGGCGGTGGACGTCCAGCAGACGGCCGCGGCGTGGGGGTCACGGCCGCAGCCCGGGGCGCTGTCGCCGCGCGACACGGCCGCCGCCGACGTCGGCGCCGCCCATGTGGCCATCGACTACGGTCGCCCCGCGATGCGCGGCCGCGAGGTCTTCGGCGGGATCGTGCCGTGGGGCGAGGTCTGGCGCCTCGGCGCGAACGCCGCGACACAGCTCATCACGGATCGCGACCTGGTGATCGGCGGCACCCCGGTTCCGGCGGGGACGTACTCCCTCTGGCTCGAACCGACTGCCTCGGCATGGACGCTCATCGTCAACGCGCAACACGGCCAGTGGGGCACGCAGTACGACGCGTCGCAGGACTTCGCCCGCATCCCCCTGACGGTGACGACGCTCGCCGAGCCGGTGGAGCGGTTCACGATCACGGTGACCGACGATGGCGGCGGCAGGGGGACGATCGAGATGGCGTGGGAGAACACGAAGGGCACGGTGTCGTTCACGACGCGGTAGTGGGCCGGCCAGGCCCCGGGGCCACGGTCACGGCCGATGGTGATCGACGGCATGATCGCCCTCCGGGAGGGGAACGCGAACCGTCACCGCACCCGCGGCGCGCTCGACATCGGGCGACTCCCGCAGCATCCGTCCGGAACGGGGACGCGCGTGCGGAGTAGGGTTTCAAGCGCATCCTGGCCATCGAACCCCGCCTGAAATGAGCTCCGCCGAACCGCGCCGCCTGGTCGTGGCCTCCAACCGTCTGCCCGTGGTCCTCTCGCAGGAGGACGGGGGAGAGTGGGACCTGGAGCCGGGGTCGGGCGGGCTGGTGACTGCGCTGGAGCCGGTGCTCCGCGCGCGGGGAGGGGTGTGGATCGGATGGCCGGGCGTCGAGGAGGGGAGCATTCCCGACCTGGACGAGGTGCTGGACGGATCCGCGGTGGGGCAGGGGTACGACGTGAAAGGCGTCCACCTCACGGCGCGCGAGCGGGACGACTTCTACCTGGGGTTCAGCAACCAGGTCATCTGGCCGCTGTTCCACGACCTCCTCCCGCAGTGCAACTTCGACCCGGTCTTCTGGCGGACCTACCGGGACGTGAACGCCAAGTTCGCGCGCCGGATCCACGAGGAGGTCCGCGAGGGCGACTTCGTGTGGATCCACGACTACCACCTGATGGCAGTTGCGCGTGAGCTGCGCAAGGCAGGTGTGTCCCAGACGATGGGCTTCTTCCTGCACATCCCCTTTCCGCCTGTCGACCTCTTCCTCACGCTTCCCTGGCGTTTCCAGATCCTGGACTCGCTCCTGGCCTTCGACCTCATCGGATTCCAGACCTCACGGGACCGCAGGAACTTCCTCGACTGCGTGCGCCATATGGCGCCCGGGGCCGAGCTACGGGACAACGGCCGGGTGGTCGGTCTGAGCCTGGGGGGACGGCACGTGCGGGTCGGCGTCTTCCCGGTGTCGATCGACTTCCAGGAGTTCGCCGGGATGGCCGCGTCCGACGCCGTCTCCGAACGGGTGGCGGTGCTCCGCTCCGAGTCCCTGGGGCGCACCACGATCCTCGGCGTGGATCGGCTGGACTACTCGAAGGGCATCCCCCACAAGCTCCAGGGGTATCGCCTCGCGCTGGAGCGCTATCCCGACCTCCGGGAGAACGTGACGTTGGTCCAGCTCGTCGTACCGAGCCGGGAGGACATCCCGGAGTACTTCGATATGAAGGAGGAGATCGAGCGCCTGGTCGGGGAGATCCAGGGCCAGTTCACGCGTTCGGGATGGGTGCCGATCCACTACCAGTACGGCCGCTGGGAGCGTCCCGAGCTGATCGCGCAGTACCGGGCCGCCGGCATCGCGCTGGTCACCCCGCTCAAGGACGGGATGAACCTGGTGGCGAAGGAGTATTGCGCCTCCAACGTCGGGGGAAAGGGCGTGCTGATCCTGTCCGAGTACGCGGGGGCCACGGCGCAGGTGCAGGACCAGGCCCTGCTGGTGAACCCCCACGACGTGGAGGGGGTGGCCGACGCGATCCACGAGGCGTTTACCATGCCCACGCCGGAGCGGCGTCGGCGCATGCGGGCTTTGAGGGATGGCGTGAGGACCCAGGACATCGAGTGGTGGGTGGACACCTTCCTGCGCGCGGCCGCAGACGAGGACCTGGGGGACTCGACCCGGGTGGAGCGCTACCGTCCACGGGCGCCGGCCGGGCTGCTCGAGCGCGCGTGACCGCACCAGCGGATGGGGCGACGGCGCTCCTTTTCATGTACCGCACCCTATACGCAATAGTGGATGTCGGACCCGGGATCATCGAGGCACGATCGGTGTAACGACATTATCGGTCCTTGCTTCCCTGGGGGAGGGATGGAGAGCCCGGCGATACGATCCGCGTGGAGTGAGCTGGAGGACGTTCACACCGAAGTCCGGCGGGTCCGAAGTCGGCTCCTGGAGATCGAGCGGCGACTGGCGAGGCTCGAGGTTCGACTCGAGCTCGAGGGAGCCGAGCCCCCCGTCGCCCGCCCTCCGCGCCCGACGCGGCGTCCCGCCAAGACGCCTGTGATCCGAAGGCCGACCCGGGCGAAGACCCCGTTCCCGCCGGGACCGCGCACGGTGGGTTAGGCCCGCCGGGCTATCGGTTGGTCCCGGTCACCCCCGCCCACGCCGGGTGCAGCCAGTTCTTGTCACCCGGGTCGGTCATGAGCGCCATGTCGTACTCGGCGCGCGCGCGCTCGATCTGCCCCACGTAGTAGAAGACGTCCCCGCTGATGCTGTACTGGGTCGCCTGGAAGCGGAGCCTGACCTGAGCGGCCACGCCGGCTACCTCGTCGGGCGTCCGACCGGTGTCGGTCAGGAAGGGCAGGGGGCTTTCCCTCGCCTGACGGATGGCGAGGAGGTTCCGCACGATGTACGCCCTGGACACGAAGTACGCCATGGCCGGCGTGAACTCGAGGTAGGGGTGGTCGTCCGTGTTGAGCCTGGCGCCGTCCGCGTAGGTCGTGAGGGCGTCTTCTCCCATGGCGAACAACCCCAGGAAGTCGATGGGCGAGGTCACGTTCATCGGATCGAGCTCGCTGCGCACGCCCGGGAGCTGGAGCTTCCGCGCCAGCGCCTGGTAGTCGATGCGCAGGGGTTGCTTCGTTCCGATCAGCACGGCGTGATGCCGGATGGGCGAGAACCAGAGGGTCGAGTGGGGGAAGACCTGCAGGAACGTCCGGGCCGTCATGCGCATCTCGGAGTCCGACAGCAGGTGGAACGGTAGCCACTGTGCGACCAGTCCCTGGTCGGACAGCCTCTGGGCGAGCAGCTGGTAGAACTCCACCGTGTACAGGCTGCCGTTGCCTGCCATCTTCGGGGACGTCGCGTCGATGGAGATCACGTCGTACGTCTGGTCGGTGACGAGCGCGTAGTTGCGCCCGTCGCCACGGATGACGTTGTAGCGCGGCTGTCCGATCACGCCGTGGTTGACCTCGGGGAACCACTTGGCGGCCTCGAGCACGCCGGGGACGAGCTCCACGCAGTCGATCTTCCGCACGCCGTACTGGAGGATCCCCCACGACGTCCCGCCCGCGCCGAAGCCGACGATGTTCACGCGCGGTGAATCCACGGGCGTGAGCATCATGGGCAGGTTCGACAGCGCCTTCTGGGCGTCGTACAGGCCGAGCGACGTGCCTGCGACGGGGAACCCGTCGATGCTCACGTACCTGGCGCCGAGCGAGTCCTCGAAGACCTTCACGGTGGCGCCGATGTCCTCGTCGTAGGAGAGTACCCGGTCGGTGTCCATGCGCTCGATGTAGGACGTGAGCGGCTCCTTGCCGATCGAGGCGTAGAACACGCCCACGGCCGCGGTGAGGACACCCATGGCTCCGAGCGTCTTCAGGCGTCCGCCTCGGCCGGCGGCGGGATCCGACAGGATGAGGACCGCGCCCAGCACGACGCTCGTCGCCGCGATCAGGAGGATGCTCGTACGCATCCCGATCAGCGGGATGAGCAGGAATCCGGCGGCCACGGAGCCGACCACCCCGCAGATGGTGTTGAGCGAATAGACTTCGCCGAGCGCGGTGCCCACGGAGTCCAGGCGCCGCGCGTAGATCCTGGCCGCCAGGGGGAACGCCATCCCCATCAGGATCGTCGGGACGAGCATGACCGACAGGCTCGTCAGGAACCGCATGCCCGTCCACTTCCACATGAGCATCGCGTCGGGCGTGACGTCCGCCATCTGCTGGAGTACCGGGTTGGAGTGGTTCAACACCGGAACGGCGAGGACGGCGGAGACGCCGATGAGCACCTCCAGCACGCCGAGCCCCGACAGCAGGCGCTTCCACCGATCGATGAACCCCGCCACCACCGCGCTCCCGATCGCGATCCCGACCAGGAACGCCGTGAGGATCGTGGTGAACGCGTGCGTGGAGTTGTCCAGGAAGAAGACCAGCGAGCGCGTCCACAGCACCTCGAGCGCGAGGGCCGAGAAGCCCGAGATCCCGACGGCCCACAGGGCGAGCCGGGCGGCGCCCGCCGACGTGGGTGCCGCGGCGCCGGTGGGCACCTCGACCGGGACACCGACCAGGTCGGCCTCCTCCACGTCGCGCACGCCCTCGCCGGTGGCCACCCGTCGACCGATGACCCACACGGTGCCGGCGATGAGGAGGTTCACCGCGCCGGCTGCCCAGGCGGTCTCCCGCACGCCCAGGAAGAGGATGAGGAAGAAGCCGGCCAGGAAGGTCCCGACGACGGCTCCGAAGGTGTTCACGGCGTAGAGCTGGCCGATGTCCCATCCCAGGCGCTCACGCTTCTCGGCGAAGAACTTCACGACGACCGGCAGCGTGCCGCCCATGAGCGTGGCGGGGACGACCAGCACCAGGAAGGCGAGCGCGAATCGGACCAGGTTGATCTCGTAGTAGCCGAGCGACCACCGGCGCGCGACGGCGACGTAGGTCGTCGTCAATCCCGCCATCAGAAGGGGCATGACGAAGGCGAACACGCCGACACCACCCTCCAGGACGGCATAGAGCGCCAGCGGATTCCGGGCGCGCCGGTCGACGATTCTCCCGAAGGAGAAGCTGCCCAGGGCGAGTCCCGTGAAGAACGAGGCGAGGATCGTGCTCGTGGCGAATGCGGTGGCGCCGAAGATCAGCGTGAGCATCCGCATCCACACCACTTCGTAGACGAGGCCGCAGGCGCCCGAAAGGAAGAAGAGAACCAGGATGGTGCGCCGGATGGCCTGCGCCCCTCCGGCGCCCACCTGAATTCCCTCCGAATGTCCCTCTTCCGCGCCTGTCGGGGGGCTCGCCGCCCCGGCCGGGTTCGTCATCCGCAGGGCACCTTCGCGAGCATCTGCTTCAGGAGCGGCGTGGCGAAGGCCTGGCTCAGCTCACCATGGTCCCCGTTCTTGACCGAAACCTTGATGCGTACGGAGCCCCGCACGGTGACGAACTCGTCGCCGGTCGACTTCTGTGAGAAGGCGACGGGCCAGCCGTCCACGGTCAGCATCGTGGTGCCGGCGGCCGCGAGGTGTAGGCGGACGCCCTCCGCCGTCTCTCCGAGCGCCGCGTCGGGCTCGGTCTCGGCGCTCACGGATGCCCACACGGTGGTCTTGCGGGCCTGCTCGTCGGCGGGCCGGTACAGCACCATGCATCCGGCGCCGGGCGCGGTGGAGAACTCCAGCGGAAGTCCCGACACCTCCTGGGGGAAGAGCTCGGGAAGGAAGGGGGGCGGCGTCTTCTTGCAGGTCTGTGCCTGCGCGGACGCGGCCACGAGGCAGAAGGACATCAGAGACAGGAGGCCGGCGCGCATGCTGCGCCTCCTAACGATATGGGGCGTCTGTGCGTGAGGGGGCAGTGCGCCCGACGGGCGCCCTCCGCACCACGAATATCGCATTCCAGGGGGCGCGTGGCACCCTCGCCGGGCCGCTAACTCCGGCGGTGTGCTTCGGCCAGGTGTCGGAAGAAAGCCGCGAGCCGGTGCGTGCCGCCGACAGGAGCGACCACGTCGTGCGTGCCCACGCGGAGCACGAACGAAGCGACGTCCCACTTGCGGCGGCTGACGACTCGCACCGGCAAGAGTGCGGCCCTCGCGACGCCGGCCGGGACCCTGACGATCCGCGGCGCTCGCTCCAGCGCCTCGAACGCCAGTCGGGCGATCTCCTCCCAGGTCAGGACGTCGGGCCCCCCCGTGGCCACCTCGTGCTCGGTCCCGAGGAGGGCGTCGGCGCAGGCGTCGGCGACATCGGCGCCGTGCACGGGATTGATGCGGGCGCGTCCGTTTCCGAAGAGGAAGACCCTCCCGCGCCGCGCCATCGCGAAGATCTCCTCCATGTCGCTGAAGAACCCGGTGGCCCGGACTGCGACCCCGCTCACGCGGCCAGCCGAGAGCTCCGCGACGAAGCGCTCCTTCGCCTCGACGATCGCCAGGCCGCGGCAGGCCTCGCGCGCCGCGACGGCGATCACCCCGAAGCGTGCCACCCCCGCGGCGGTTGCTTCGTCCAGGAGGGAGAGGTTCGCCCGGTAGTCGATGTCGACGAAGTCGACCGGGTCCTCCTGGCGTGTGATTCCCAGGGCGCTGAAGACGGCGTCCATCCCGTCGCACGCCCCCAGGAGGGTTTCGGGTCGCGTGACCTCGGCCTCGAAATGCTCGTCCGCTCCGTTCACCCGCTGTCCCGGGCGCACCAGCGCGCGCACCGAGTGGCCGCGAGCCTTGAGGGCGTGCACGAGGTGCCGGCCGAGATACCCGGTCGCCCCGGCCACCAGAACCTGTTTTCCCATGTCTCGATATTCTTCTCGCCCCGCCGGGCCCCGGCGGGGACGGTGTGCCCGCGAGCTGATCGATGTCCCGAATGGAGTACCGGAAACGCCCCAGACCGGGCTCATGCGCCTTCCGCGCACACCTGCGCCCCTGGTCGCCCTCCCGCGACGGGATGGCTAGATTTCGGCTCGTTTCCAGCCCCCCGAGACCCTCCGGGAGTTGCTCCCTTGAGACGCATTCTCGTGACCGGTGCCGGCGGCCAGATCGGCTCCTGGCTCGTGCCCGAGCTCCGCAGGACGTACGGCGACGCCTCCGTGCTCGCTACCGATGTCCGCACGCTCGGCGCCGAGGTGGTCGACGCCGGCCCCTTCCAGGTCCTGGACGCGACCGACGTCCGCGCGGTGGGGCAGGCCGTCATGCGCCACGAGGCGGACGCGATCTTCCACCTCGCCGCCATCCTGTCGGCCGTGGGGGAGCGCGACCCGCGCCTCGCCTGGCACGTCAACATGACGGCCCTGGAGGCGGTGCTGGAGGTGGCGCGCGAGCAGGGTTGCGCGGTGTTCATGCCCAGCTCCATCGGCGTCTTCGGGCCGGAGAGCCCGAAGAACCCCACGCCGCAGGACACCGTGATGCGGCCCCGGACGGTCTACGGGATCACCAAGGTGGCCGGCGAGCTGCTGTGCGACTACTACCACCGCCGCTACGGGGTCGACACGCGCGGCGTCCGCTACCCGGGCCTCATCTCGTACGGGGCACCTCCCGGCGGGGGCACCACGGACTGGGCGGTCGACATCTTCTACCAAGCGGTGGAGCATGGTCGCTACACCTGCTTCCTGGGCGAGGGCACGCAGCTCGACATGATGTACATGCCGGACGCGATCCGGGCGGCGATCGGCATCATGGAGGCGGACCCCGAGCGGCTCGTGCACCGCAACGCCTTCAACGTGACCGCCATGCAGCTCGCGCCGGAGACATTGGCGGCGGAGATCCGAAAGCACGTCCCCGACTTCGCGCTGGACTACGAGGTCGATCCCGTCCGCCAGTCGATCGCGGAGTCCTGGCCCGACCGCATCGACGACGCGGCCGCCCGGGCGGAGTGGGGGTGGAAGCCCGAATACGACGTGGCCGCCATGACGGCCGACATGCTCGAGCACCTCAAAGCCTGAAAGAAGGAATGAGACCATGCCGCTCGACCGACTGAGCCCCGTGCTGGACGCCCACGTGAAGGGGCTGCAGGAAGCCGGAACCGCCAAGGGAGACGAAGCCGTGGTGGTCGCGGTCAAGCCCGCCGAGGGCGATCGCGGTCCCCGCTTCCTCCTGCGGGGGCAGGGCGACAAGGAGTTCATCCGCATGAACTCCAACTCCTACATGGGCCTGGGGCTGCATCCCGAGGTCATGCGCGCCGAGGAAGAGGCCACACGGCGCTTCGGCGCCGGCCCGGGCGCGGTCCGCTTCATCAGCGGCACCTACGACGCACACGTCCGTCTCGAGGAGCGCCTCGCCGCCTTCCACGGGCGCGAAGCGGCGATGGTCTTCTCGTCCGCCTACGCCAGCGTGGTGTCCACGATCGTGCCGCTGGTGACGGCGGAGACCGTGCTGATCTCGGACGAGCTGAACCACAACTGCATCATCAACGCGATGCGCCTGGCGCGGCCGGTGGGGAAGGACGTGTACAAGCACCTGGACCTGGCGGAGCTGGACGCCCGCCTGGACGAGTGGAAGGGGAGGGCGAAGCGCGCGCTCATCGTCACCGACGGCATCTTCTCCATGCGCGGCGATCACGCGCCGCTCGACCGGATCGTGGAGGTCTGCCGGAAGCACGACGCGGACTACGAGGAGAACGTGGTCCTGCTCGTGGACGACTCCCACGGCGTGGGAGCCTTCGGAAGGACGGGTCGGGGCACGGAGGAGCACACGGCCAGCCCGCCGGCCGATGTCCTGGTGGGCACGCTCGGCAAGGCCTTCGGCGTCAACGGCGGCTACGTCGTCGGCACCGCCGCCATGGTGCGGTTCCTGCGTGAGACGTCGATGATGTACATCTACTCGAACCCGATCACCGTCGGGGAGGCCGCGGCCGCCCTGCGCTCCGTGGAGATCGTCGATTCACCGGAGGGGGTGCGCCGCCTGGAGCGCCTGCGGGCGCTGACCGAGCGCTTCGAGCAGGGGCTGGCGAGCGCGGGCATCGAGACGATCCCGGGCGCCCACCCCGTCGTGCCGCTGATGATCCGCGACACGCAGAAGACCCGGGACCTGGTCCGCTACCTCTTCGACAGCGGCGTGCTGGTGACGGGGCTCGCCTTCCCCGTGGTGCCCCGCGGGGACGAGGAGATCCGCACGCAGATCAACGCGGACCACACCGAGTCCGACATCGACCACGTGCTGGGGCTGCTGCGGGCCTACAAGGCCTAGCGCCCACGCGACAGGAGGAACCCATGCGCACGACCCGAATCGTCCCCCTGGCCCTGGCCGGCGCGCTGCTGGCCGGTGCGGGGCCCGCGGGGGCCCAGGACTACTCCGGCTGCTACCTGCGAAGCGCCACGGTCGAGGCGGCCCTGCAGCGACCGAGCCCGCTGGGCGCGACCGCGTTCACGCTGGGCGGTGAGAAGGGGACCCTCTGCTACGGGCGCCCGTCGGCGAAGGGCCGGGAGGTGATGGGTGCACTGGTGCCCTACGGCACGCCGTGGCGCATGGGCGCGAACGAGGCGACGGCGCTCCACCTCCCGTTCCCCGCCGACATCGGCGGCGTGCAGGTGGCGCCCGGTGACTACTCGCTCTACGCGGTGCCCGGGTTGGAGCGGTGGACGATCGTCGTGAACCGCAACGCCGAGCGGTGGGGGATCCCGATCAACGACGACGTGAAGGGCGCGGACGTCGGCAGCTTCGAGCGCATGGCCGGGACGACGGCGGACATGGTCGAGGAGCTCACCTGGACGTGGGAGTCCGACGGACCCGATTCGGGGCGCCTGATCATGACGTGGGAGCACACCCGCCTGGAGATCCCCATCCGTCGCGGAGGCGAGTAGGCTCGGGGGTGCCGCGGGCTCACTCCACGGGCCGCAGCGGGTGGGCCTCGGTGTTGAAGACGACGGCGTCGAAGTCTACGCCGTCCGGAACAGCCAGCAGCCAGGCGTACTTCAGCGTCTCGGCCAGGAAGAACGACTCCATCGCGTCGTCGAGCACGCCGGTACGTACGTCGGCGAGGTGCGCGAAGCCGTCGTCGACGCGGGTGGCCGTGACGATGCGGTGGAAGAAGTCCTTCCCCATATCCCGCCATCGCTCGTCCCCGGTGAGCACGAAGAGGTAGTAGGCCGACTCGATGGCCTCGGGCCGGAGCGGATAGCCGGGGGAGAGGATCTGCATGGTCGTGTAGTCGAACGACTCCGGCTCCACCCCGAAGGTGGTGAACATGAGCGCCACCGACTCCTCGAGGCGGGCCGCCCGCTCCAGGTCGCCGCTCAGGGCGAGCACCGCCGGCAGGAAGGCCTCCAGCGCGCCGAAGCGCGTAGCGGTGCGGGCGCCGGTGTTCATGTCGACGCGTCCGTACCATAGGTGGTCGTTCACCACGTCGGCGAGGTGGTCGTTCAGCGCGGCGTGGCTCACGTTCCACATGCGCCGGAAGTCCTCGTCCCCGAAGAGCAGCCAGGACTTGAGCAGGTACTCGTAGTACGAGTCGATGCGTCCGCCGACGTGGCTCTCCTCGTTCGCCCACGCGCCGGTCTGCACGTCGATCACGCTGCCGACCAGACCCAGCGGCGAGCGCCGCTCCCACACCGCGGTGACGCCCCGCTTCGCGGCGTCGTAGTACTTCGGATCGCCGGTTAGGCGGGAGAGCTGACCGAGCTCCAGCGTGAGCGTTCCGATCTCGGCGGGGTTATTGCGCGGGTCCTCCACGGCTCCGGTCGCGAGGTTCACGCGCGTCCACGGCATGCCCGTGGGCGAATCGAACGCCGGCAAAAGACGGTCGCCGAGGTCGGTGGCCAGCTCCAGCCAGCGGGGGTCGCCGTCCATCTGGTAGGCGGACAGCAGCCCGCCCAGGAGGCGGATCGTGACCTCGAAGACCTGCACCGTCATGTCGTGGTCGAAGCTCAGGTGCTCGAAGACGAGCGCACGGGCGCTGTCCGCCTGCGCGTCGAGCCCCATGAGCCGCATCGTGTCGTACGCGTCGACGGGCGTCATGAGCAGGGACACGTCGTACCAGTCACGCCAGCTCCCGCTGAGGGGGCGCAGGGCGTCGTGACCCCACGCGTGCGCGACGTAGCCGCTCCAGGCGTGCTCGAACGCCTCTCGTACCTCGGCGGCGAACGCCGAGTCCCTGCTCAGGCCGGGCAACGCGTGCACGATGCGCCGCGTCGGCTCGGGCGAGGAGGCGGGTGGCTCCGACGGGGAACAGGCCGCGAGCAGCACCGTCGCGGCGAGCACGGAACCTGCGGTGAGCTTGATCATGGAGCCGTTGTAACGCCGGCGTGGGCGGCCCGGCAAGGGACGTCGACGCACCGCCGCATCCGGGCGCTCGGCTTGCACGCGGACCCCTCGCATCGCATCCTCCCCCTCCGTCTTCGCTCCCGGCTGCCCTTGTCTTTCCGGAGGCCGAACCATGCGTCACACCGTAATGCGCGGGCTCGTGCCCGCGATGCTCGCCCTCGTCCTGGTCGCTCCGACCCTCCAGGCCCGTCAGGCGGATCCCCGTCTCGAGGCCCTGAAGGAAGAGGCGCTGCAGAAGGTCCAGGACAACTCGAAGATGGTCCAGGAGATCGTCGACATGCTGTTCTCGTTCGGCGAGCTGGGCTTCCAGGAGTTCGAGACCCAGAAATATCTGACCGGACTCCTGGCGGACCACGGATTCGCCATCGAGAAGGGCGTCGCGGGGATCCCGTCGGCGTGGACGGCCCGGTGGTCGAACGGCACGGGCAAGCCGGTGATCGCGCTGGGCTCCGACGTGGACGACATCCCCCAGGCGAACCAGAAGCCGGGCGTGGGCTACCACGATCCGATCGTGCCCGGGGCTCCGGGCCACGGCGAGGGCCACAACTCCGGACAGGCGGTCAACATCGTCGCGGCGCTGGCCGTGAAGGACATCATGGAGCGCGAGAACATCTCGGGCACGCTCCTGATCTGGCCGGGCATCGCCGAGGAGCAGGTCGGCACCAAGGCGTTCTACGTGCGGGACGGCGTGTTCGACGGTGTGGACGTGAACCTCTTCACCCACGTGGGCGACAACTTCGGGATGTCGTGGGGCACGGGGGGCGGGAACGCGCTCTGGTCCGTGCAGTTCAAGTTCGTCGGCGAGTCGGCGCACGCGGCGGGCGCCCCGTGGCGCGGCCGCTCGGCGCTGGACGCCGCGATGCTGATGGCGACGGGGTGGGAGTACCACCGCGAGCACCTGCAGCCGGCCGCCCGCTCGCACTATGTGATCGTGGACGGCGGTGACCAGCCCAACGTGGTGCCGCAGACCGCGACCATCTGGTTCTACCTCCGCGAGCGCGACTACGAGAAGACCAAGGCGATGTACGACGCCGCCGTGAAGATGGCGCAGGGCGCGGCGCTCATGACCAACACCGAGATCGACACGATCCAGACGGTCGGCACGGCGTGGGGCCGGCACTTCAGCAAGCCCGTCGCCGAGATCGAGTACGCGAACATCGAGCGCGTGGGCCTGCCCAAGTGGAGCGACGCGGACATCACCCTGGCCAAGGGCATCCAGCGCGAGCTCGGGCAGGAGGAGGTCGGTCTTGCCACGAAGCTCGACTCACTGGGGGGCCCGGTGGACCTGTCCCGCTCCCTCGGCGGGGGCTCGGACGACATCGGCGACGTGTCCTGGAACATGCCCACCGTCACGCTGCGCTTCCCCTCCAACATGCCGGGGCTGCCGGGGCACAACTGGGCGAACGGCATCGCCATGGCCACGCCCATCGCCCACAAGGGCGCGGTGGCCGGTGCGAAGGTGCAGGCGCTGACGCTGCTGGACCTCCTCCTGCGGCCGAAGATCATCGCCGACGCGTGGGACTACTTCAACAACGTCCAGACGAAGGAGCAGAAGTACATCCCCTTCATCACGGCGGCGGACAAGCCGGCGACGTTCCTGAACGCGGACATCATGGAGAAGTATCGGCCGCTCATGCGGCCCTACTACTACGACCCGTCGAAGTACGACACCTACCTGGACCAGCTCGGCATCACGTACCCGACCGTCCACCCCAAGGCGATCAGCGATCGACAGGACGGCCAGCAGCAGGACCGCCAGGGCGGCGCGGCCGGGGAGGGTGGCCTCTGATCGAGGCCTGCGTCACCACGCTCGACGAGGCGGTGGGCGCCGTGCAGGCGGGTGCCCACCGCCTCGAGCTTTGTCGGGATCTCGACACCGGCGGGCTGACCCCGTCCCAAGAGCTGCTCACCGATGTGCGCGCCGCCGTCGGCGTGCCGGTGTTCGCGATGGCACGGCCCCGACCCGGGCCCTTCGTCCTGGAGGCCGACGCGGTGGCGCTCCTCCTCGCCGACGTGACCGCCCTCACCCGGTCCGGGGCGGACGGGATCGTGATGGGGGCGCTTCTCGGCGACGGGACCATCGACGCGGCCACGACCCGCCTGTGCGTCGACGGCGCCGGCCCGCTCCCGGTCACGTTCCACCGCGCCTTCGACGAGGTGGCCGACCCCTTCGCGGCGCTCGACACGCTCGTCGATCTCGGGGTTCGCCGGGTCCTCACGGCCGGTGGGCCTGGCCGGGCCCGTGAGGGCGTCGACCTCCTGGCGGCGCTCGTCCGCTACGCGGCGGACCGCATCGTGATCCTGGCGGGTGGCGGCGTGCGCGGGGACCACGTGCGCCATCTGGTCGCCTTCACCGGCGTGCGCGAGGTGCACGCGCGCGCCTCTGCGATCGCCGGTCTGTCCCGGGCGCTCGCGGCGGGCTGACGGCAGCGCCCGCCGCCGCTTGCCAGCAGCCGTGGCCGTAGCCATCCTCCCACCCTCGACCAACCGGCCGCCTCCCCGGCCCCATCCCTCGGAGGATCCCCATGCGCTCGATGTCGCGCCGAGCCATCCCGATCGCGCTGGCGGCGGCGATGGCTTTGCCGTCCGTGCTGGCGGCCCAGAATGCGGACCCGCGCCTGGAGCGTCTCAAGGAAGAGGCGCTGCAGAAGGTCCAGGACAACTCGAAGATGGTCCAGGAGATCGTCGACATGCTGTACTCCTTCGGGGAGCTCGGCATGCAGGAGTTCGAGACCCAGAAATACCTGACGGGCCTGCTGGCGGACCACGGCTTCACGGTCGAGAAGGGCGTGGCCGGCATACCCTCCTCGTGGACGGCGCGCTGGACCCACGGCACGGGAGAGCCCGTCATCGCGTTGGGCTCCGACGTGGACGACATCCCCCAGGCGAACCAGAAGCCGGGCGTGGCCTGGCACGATCCCATCGTCGCCGGGGCGCCGGGCCACGGCGAGGGGCACAACTCGGGGCAGGCGGTCAACATCGTCGCCGCGCTGGCCGTGAAGGACATCATGGAGCGCGAGAACATCTCGGGCACGCTCCTCATCTGGCCCGGGATCGCCGAGGAGCAGGTCGTATCCAAGGCCTTCTACGTGCGCGACGGCGTCTTCGACGGCGTCGACGTGAACCTCTTCACGCACATCGGATCGAACTTCGGCGTCTCGTGGGGCCAGTCGGGCTCCAACGCGCTGTGGTCGGTGCAGTTCCGCTTCAAGGGCGAGTCGGCGCACGCGGCGGGCGCGCCCTGGCGCGGCCGGTCGGCGCTGGACGCGGTCATGCTGATGGCGACGGGGTGGGAGTACCACCGCGAGCACCTCGAGCCGGCGTCCCGCTCCCACTACGTGATCATCGACGGGGGCGATCAGCCCAACGTGGTGCCGTCGTCCGCGGGGATCTGGTTCTACTTCCGCGAGCGCGACTACCCGCGCACGAAGGCCATGTACGAAGCCGCGGTGAAGATGGCGCAGGGCGCGGCGCTCATGACCGGCACGGAGATCGACACGATCCAGACCGTCGGATCGGCGTGGTCGGGCCACTTCAACAAGAAGATCGCCGAGGTCACGTACGCCAACATCCAGCGCGTCGGCCTGCCGAAGTGGGACGAGAAGGACGTCGCCCTCGCAAACGGGCTGCAGCGCGAGCTGGGTCAGGAGGAGCGTGGGCTGGCGGACTCGATCCGGCCCATGCGCGGCCCCGTCGACCTGGAGCGCTCCCTGGGCGGAGGCTCGGACGACATCGGCGACGTCTCCTGGAACATGCCCACCGTCGTGATGAGCTATCCGGCGAACATGCCGGGAGGCCCCGGCCACAACTGGGCCAACGGGATCGCGATGGCCACGCCCATCGCCCACAAGGGCGTCGTCGCCGGCGCGAAGGTGCAGGCGCTCACGCTGCTCGACATCCTGCTCACGCCCAGCGTGGTGGTGGACGCGTGGGACTACTTCAACAACGTCCAGACGAAGGACCAGAAGTACACGCCCTTCATCTCGGCGTCGGACAAGCCCGCCACGTTCCTGAACGCGGACATCATGGAGAAGTATCGGCCGCTCATGCGCCCGTACTACTACGACCCGTCGAAGTACGACAACTACCTCGATCAGCTCGGCATCACGTACCCGACCGTGCGCCCTAAGGCCATCAGCGACAGGGACCGGAACTGATCCGCCACGAAGACGGAGGTCGGGGGAGACATCGCCCGCCTCCGGGGACGTAGCTTTCCCACGGCAGAGGAGTGACGCGCGGAACCCGGGTCTCTCGGACCGCGAAACCCCAGGAGGTGGGATTCATGAGGAGGAGCGCCCGCTGCGGCGGGTTCCTGGCCGTGCTGTTCTGGACGGCTGCAGGACCCGCCGCGGCGGGTACCGCTCCGGCGGACTCGAGTCGCCTCGTGGTCGCGATCGGACCGTCCTTCGAAGCGCACTCGGATCTGCTCGCGTCCCCCTTTCGGCAAACTGGTGTGGGGGTGGGCTTCGG
>Ga0307423_1000218_pt1 | contig 38382 bp, 60 predicted proteins | sample SalMarWE160310MG_FD_202154 | JGI IMG/M metagenome (GOLD analysis project Ga0307423, IMG submission 202154) | Salt marsh sediment microbial communities from the Plum Island Ecosystem LTER, Massachusetts, United States - WE1603-10 | ecosystem: Environmental > Aquatic > Marine > Intertidal zone >... | reverse complement strand
GGTGGTCTCCTCAGCAACAGCTTGCACGTCAAGCGCGTTTCCGTCCGGCATCTCTCCCTGCGTCACGGCACGAGCCGCTCGCAGCAACCCATCCGAAGGGATCCGCGAAAAGTCGTTGTCCTGTGGGACAATGTCCTTGGTGACGACTAGCTTGACGGAACCGCATCCACCGAGAGCCGGGTATACGTAAGCTCCCTGAATCGACGGAACTCCTTTTGCCAGCTCGACAAGGTGGGCCCAATTGCCCCCAACGGGCGGATGCCTGCGCCGCTCAAGGATGCGCTCGCGCTTCTCCTCGTCAGTCTCGTCGTTGCGTCCGCCAATGACCGGCAGCGTGTTCGATACAGTTACCTGCGAACCAACGTTCGGAGGAGTGTTCGCCCATGTCAGGGCCTCTCCGCTGCGAAGATCCGTATCCTCTCCGGTATCAATCGCCTTGATCTCGATCTCTGCCCCATCCGCCGGATCCTCGGACGGATTCACCACCTCGTATCGCTTGCCGTTCTTCTTGGCGGTGAGTTGGGCCCCTTGCGTGATCTGAGTCGAGCCGAACACACGGAGCCGGATGTAACCTCGGGCTCCTTGGGCCGGCAACTCGGGCAGACCCTCGCCCTTGCGCATCTCGTCGAGTTCTACGCCTCTCGCCCGGTTCGGGTCACCGTCTCGCTGAGCGATTGCCACGGCTGATGTGGTGATGAGCGCGGCATTCGCAACCGCCGTAGCAGTTACGTAGTTGTATGACTTCGGCTGGATCGGAGGGTTTGTGATGCCTTGCCTGCGAGCTTCTAGCTCGCAGTCATTCAGGTACTGAGTTCGGATAGGCTCCGAGCTAGTAGGGATATTCAGCGGCATCAGCGAAACCTCACGCTCTCAGGTCGTCCCGTGGTCAAGTCGAAGAAGTGCAGAAAGTATTGCGAGCGCGGGCCGGCCTTCTCCACCACGATGTTCTCGATCCGAATCAGCTTCTCTGTGTCGGTTAGTTGCCGGAGGGCGTCGCGCACAGCATTGAGTAGGTTCTTCTCGAACTGTCCGTCGACCTTCTTCGGGTACTTGACACCATCACCCGGCAGCAGCGCGGAAGATCCCAGAACCTGCGTCAGGCAATAGATGACGCGGCCCATGACTGGCGAAACCTCGCCCAGTGCCCCCGTGACAGGATCGATTTCGTAGCTCTTCGTCGCCGGGCTAACCCACGGACTCAGGTAGACAGCGCCATCGGGTGGCTCTGTGGCCTCATCTGGATCGCCATATCCGAGCGGCCCGGTTCCGAGGGCCATGGTTCCGAGTCCTGTAGTCATGGATCAGGCTGCGTTGGCTGTTGCGTTGTCATTGGCCGGAACCGCATCGAGTGGGCACGGCGGAAGGAATAGCGGGAGGCGCGGGAATGGGATCGTTGGGATTGGCAAAGGCGGAAGCGGGATTGGCGGTATCATTAACATTGGGATTCCAATGTTCGGAATCTGGAACAGCGGCAGCCTAGGGAACGGAATCTGTGGAATCGGAAGCGGAGGGAGCGGGATTGGTGGAATGATCAGCATCGGTATGCCGATCATTGGGATCAGAAATAGCGGTAGCTTCGGAAACGGTATCTGCGGAATCGGGATCGGTGGGATCGCGAATGGAAGCCGAAAGCTACAGAGGCTCATCCGCCGGTCTTTGGGTTGAAGACTGGAATCACACCAAGTACAGACCACTGCCCCGCTGTACCAACTCCAAGCGTTGCTCCTGGGATTCCGGGAATGCCGATTGCGACGTTCCCCGTTAGTGCTATCTCACTATCGGTGACAGAGATAGAGTTTTTGCCGTTCGACGAGCAGACAGCAAACCCTTCCTTGTCGACCTTCATGGCATGACCATGAACCAAGACGGTAAAACCCTCCTTTCCAGCCAAGCTGATTAGGGCCTGATTGCCTTGCTTGTCATCCACCACGACGGCCCATGCGCGTCCCTCTCCCTTGTACAAAACGCGCACTGACTTGTTCGGGTGTGGCGCAAAGGAACAAGCATCACCGGGGCCCAGTTCGCCAGCCATCGAGGCGAGCCGAGTATCCCAGCCGCCAACTAGGGCTCCGTTTCTGCCAGCCACCCCAGATGCCAGCAGTTCTGCTTTACCTTCTTTGGTGGGCGGAAACGGAATCGAGATGCTGTGCAGATCAGACATCATAGGGAGCTTGCCATACGGCTCCCGATCTTCTTCGGCGTCACCGCCGTCATAGCAATCCACAAGCGCGGCGTTCGAAAACGGATCTAGCTCCGTCGTGTTTCCGACTACTGCCTTCAACATCACGCCACCTCGAGTAGGATTGAGTACGGCCGGATCATCTGAAGCATCGTGGTCCTGCCACCCCCCTGCTTCGACGATTGGCTCAGAACTCGTTTCTTGATCCAGAGCGGCTCGCTGACTCCGGTTCGCTCATCCTCGACTTGGCAGATGGTATCCACTGCCCAGATTGCTCCAGTTACAGGATCGGTGTGGCCGTTGACAGTCACGTCATAGACAAGCGAATCCTTCATTCGTTCGCCAATGGCCCGATACGCTCGGCGGTCGATCTGCTCCTGGTTCTTCGCGCCCTCGTCTTTGCAGTAGAGTAGTCGATACAGTTGCCCGTCAGCGTTGCGGCCATCCTTGGGAAGGATGCGCCCAGCTACTGCGCGTTCATTGACGATTGCTTGAATCTCTGCCCTGCCCTTGATGTAGTCTGCGATGGGCACTGCGGTGCGGATATCGCCCGTTGATCCACCATCAACGACGCCCTTTCCGACGAACAGCGTGAAGGTCGGGAACGAGCCGTATCCTCGGGTAGCGGTGGCTCTTTGGACGATGTTTCCGGCTGACTGCGATTTGGAGCGACGTATGGTATACGCTGGCTTCTGATCGTAGTGCGGAGCCGTGAGCATGACGGCGTTCCGCGTTGTCGCCGGCTGCATCGTGCAACCGTGCGCAGAACAGATCTTGTTCAGGAAATCGTAGATACCCTGTCCCGGCTTTGGTTTGTAGTCGCTGAGCCGCAGCGTCTTGAACGTCTTTGATGCAGGAGAACCAACGGCCACCCCGGTGCGCACGTTCCTCACCGGAGCGTCGGAGTCAGACATCACCGCCTTGATTCCAACCGTTTTGGCAGCACCCGTAATCGCAGATGAGAGCTCCTCGTCCTTGTTGATCGCAAACGTCGGGTCAACGTTGCATTCGACCATATCGGCGATGTAGTCGCGCCCCTGAATGTCGAGCACGCCATCCCCGTGGTTCACGGTGACGTCAACGCGACCAAGCAGCTGTTGCGCAGAACCCAGCAGCAACTCAACCGGCTCGAGCTCGAGCCCCTGCAGCCGATTGTGATCGGGGTCATAGAACGAGATCGAGAATCCGTCAGTGCTGGTAAAAAAATCGGTCTCGATTGACCACTCCTCCGGCACTCGCGGGGCCTGGCTATCCGGAACGTTCTGCCACCGAATCACCAGTTCTGGCTCGTTAGGCATAAGAGACTACCCGTGTGCCAGGCGGGATGGTGGGGAACTTGGCCAGTCCTGGGTTCCACTGCAGCAGCTGCTCAACGGTGGTTTTCAGCTGCTTGGCCAACACAGCGAGCGACGTCGCGACGTTTATCGTTATGACCTTCACCAGCCGCGTGGGCTCTACCTTCTCGCTCAGCCGCGCCGCGTCGAGTTGCAGGCGGCGAACCTCGCGAATCAGCTCGGCGTTGATGGGATCCTCGAGCTTATCCACCTGGCGCTCAATTTTGCGCAGTTTCGCAGACCCGCTCGCCAGTTCGCTGGTGACCCTGTCGCGCTGTCTGTTCACCTGGGCACCAATGCCCGCGGCAGCCGACAGAGGGTCCACAGAGGGCTCTGGACCCGGTTTCTGCTTCTCCCTGAAGGCCTTCTCCACTTCCTCATCCAGCTTGCCAGCGTCCGACGCCAATCCATCCAGTGACACTGGAGCAAGCGGCTGTTCGTCATCGATGTCATTCCAGATTGAATACTGAAGATCGACGTCAGCACCATCTCGCTTCTGCGGGTCCAGGTTGTCGCTGTACTTGTCCGGAACCACCGTTAGCGGCCCGAAGTACGGATCCACCAGCACGCCAGGGGTATCGTCCTGCATGTCGATGAACAGATCGAACAGACCCTTGCTGAACAGTTCCTTGTATGGCCCGCGGGCGATGTTCTCACGCATCGGCACCGTGTAGATACAGGTCAGCACCTGCGGCCCAAGCTGCTCGATGAACTCACCGCCACCATTCGGAGTCGAACGAAATACGAGACGGTGACGCGCCTGCTCGTGGGCAAACTCGTGGCGGCAACTCGTGACCGGATACTGCTTCCCGCGCCACTCGAACTCAGCAAGGGAATCGAAAGGTGCGGGCATGTCAGGGTGCCTTTACTGGGCTGCCTTCGCTCGGAGTGTCTCCGCGGTTTACCTTGGGCGGCTCGAATGCATTTAGCTTCTTGTAGAAGCCATCGAGTGCGGTGACGCCCTCCTTGGCCCGCTTCACAAATTCGCGATCGAACTCCTCCTGAGCGAGCCTTGCTTCGGCAGTTTTCTTGGCGCCCTCGAGGTTGTTGATATCGAACTGCTGCTGCTCAGAAAGCGGGTCTAGGTTGACCTTGCCAGGCATTGGCCCATAAGCAGAGCCGCCCAGCATTCCTTGAATGAATGTTGTGGAGAGTTCCTCGTTTCGCTTCTTCTTGGTCTGAGCTTCCTTCAGGGCCTCGTTCGCTGCCCGCATCGCCTTCTTCGCGTCTCCGAGCGTCGCATCTTTGACGATTTCGCTTGTCTTTGCCTCTCGGCGCTGAACTTCGGTCTGACCCCAGACAGTTATCGCAGCAGCAATCGGAGCACCAATCGCCGCACCAATGCCAGCGGCAACTAGAACTCCACCGATCGATTGCCCGACTATCTGTCCATTCAAAGTAGACAAACCGGGCGGGAAATTCACCACACGGACCGGAGCTCCGGCTGCTCCGAACAGGCTAGCGAGACCGCCCCCACCCATTCCTCCGCCCATTCCGACAGTCGATAGTCCCCCACCGACACCGCCAGCGAGCGCACCTATTCCCATTCGCCCAGCAACTAGACTTCCCCCGATCATCAGCGGATTCTTGACCAGTGCCTTGAGGAAAGCCGACAGATACGGCGCCGCGTCTTTGAGGAGCGACGCCAGCTCGGTGAACGCTGGAATCAGATCATCGATTGCCGGGGCGAGCTCCTTTCCGACCTTGGTCTGAAGATCCTCCCAGACGATCGCAAACTTGCGTCCCGTCTGCTCGCGCGTGAACGATGCGCTGGTCTTGACCTCTTCTTGCGTCATCTTCGACGACGTGAATCGGCCGATCTTTTCCTGAACCGTACTCAGCGCCTCCTCGAAACTCTTGCCGCCCTTCTGCTCTTCCATCACGGCTTTCTGAAACGGCTCGAAGGCCTTCATCGACCGGATGTTGAAGATCTTCTGTACCTTGGTCAGATCGCCCTTGGTGGCGCGCATGACATCGGTGATGATCTCGGTTGGGCCACGCAGCTGCGTCTTCGACTTGTCGGTGAAGAATGACTCGATGCCCATCCCCTTGGTCATCTTCTCGAAGCGCTCAGAATTGCGCACGATGTCATCGCTGAATCGCTTGAGCGCCGTCATCGCCTCCTCTGGGCTCGAAGCTCCGCCGGCAATCGACAGCTGGGCGATGGCCCCCATCTCGTTCGCCAGATCGGCTACGTTCCCGCGGAATCGGGTCGTTGCCGACATCACCGAGCCCATGTTCTGCGCCAGGTCCGAGAACTCGATCGAGCCGATCTTTGCCTGGCCCGCCATCGCCGCCATGATCTCGCGCGTGTCCTTTAGCGCCTCGTTCATGGCCTTGGTGTCGCTCGGATCGATGTTCCGCGACGACATCAGGTTCTGCAAGACCTGTCCCCCGGTACGCCCCACATCCCCCATCTGCGCACCGGTGGCATCCGAGATATCCGCCATGAATTGCCCAAGCTGCTGGGCACCGGGGAGGCTTCCAGAGATGGCCACAAACTTGTCCATGGCCTCGATCACTCCAGCGCGATCTCCAGTGATGGATCCGATCGCCTCGGATTGCGCCATCAGCGACTGCTTGATTTGCTCACGATCGCGCGTCTCGCCCGGGGTGCCGAATGCCTTGTTGGCCAGCATCGTTGCAGATCGCTCGGTGGCAAACTGCTTGGCAACCGATGATCCGACAACCGCCGCACCCCCGAGACCTACCATCATTTTGGCAGTGCGCCCCACAGAAGCGAGCGGAGCTACGGCTCCCTGATATGCTCCTCCAAGCATGGCGGAACGCGAGGCCATGGCGAGCCGGTTTCCGCGTAGCGTCTCTGCCTTGAACTTCGCCAGGCGCCTTCTGGCGAGCGCAAACCTGGTCCTTTCCTGCTTCGCGAGCGCCTTCTTCTCCTCGCGGGTTTTCTCTACGGCCTCGCGCTTTGCGTCGGCGAGTTTCTGGCGATGCAACTGCTGTTCTAGTCGCGCCTTCTGTGCTGCCACTCGCTGCGCAGCCCTGACCTCTGCCGCCTCCTCTCGGGCAATCTGTCGTTGCTTGGCTGCTGCAGCCTTCGCGTCTGCCGCCTGCTGTGCCTTCTGTATGCGCGCCGCCTCATTCTCCGGAGACGTCCTGCGTGAGCTAGTGGTGACCCCCATCGACCGAGTGACGCGCGCATTGTGACGCAGCATCTCGGTTTCAATCGACCGCAGCGCCGTCTTGACGTTACGCACGCCGGTGATGGAAAGGTCGTAGGAAAGCATCGGAGTTGGTGGCTAGGATTTGCGCCGGGGACACCCGGTGGACATGTTTGGATAGGAGGAATGAGTATGAAATGCTGTTGCGCATGCCAGCGCGTTAGATACGCGGAAATGGGAATATGTCAGAAAACCTGGAGTGCAGCTTGTGAATGATGACAAGAATGGCGTTGCCATCGGCCCGGGAATCGCGATAGTTGCTATCTCTTCGATATTCACCATCTTCGCATCCATAGCTCTGGGTCTTGCGCTGCTTGGTTCCGGGTTCGATCCAGCGACATGCTCGCTGGCTGCATGTGCGCATCTTCTGTCGATATTAGTGCTGCTACTTCCAAGACCTTAGGTATCTACTCGCGGTCGTCGTCTGCCATTTTGCGCGCAAGCTTCAGCCTCTCACGCGCAATCGCCTCCGCTTCCTCAGCGGTGAGCGGTTCGTCTGCTTGGGCGGTTGTTGCCTCTGAGGCTTGGGAGAGGGTGGAGTTCGCAGCAAGCGCAGAACACCAGCCAGTGTCGAAACCGTAGCTCGTGAGGAGCGATTCCCAATTGCTCGGCAAGGGCTCGGGCAGGGAACTCAGCAGAGAGAGCAAGAGCTTTGCCCATTGGAGTAAGCTCGACAACAGCACCTCTTGCTGAGGCAATTCGAGCTGAAAGAATCCGAAAGGGCGAGCTCCCTCCGTCAGCACCTCCACCCAAGCGCGCACCTGCTCCGGCTCCGAGAGCATTGTCTCGGTTGGGCTGATGCGGTTCTGCACCAGATTCCAGAGCGCCCACAGGATTGCAATCTCTCGCGGGGGTAGCTTTCCCACCTGCTCCGGAGTGTAGAAGACTCTCGGGTATTGCGTCCCCTTCTCGGTATGCTCGGAGCCCTCGATGGGTTTCGGTCGCAGCACCGTTTCGGAGAGGATGGCTCGAGCGGTTCTGTCCTGTAGACGTATGTCCCAGAACTTCGCCTCAAGATCCGATTCGCTCAGCTTCTGGTCTTCCTTGAGCTTCTGTCGAGCCCTGATTACGATCGGCTCTAGGTCTTCGGAGTCGAGTCCCTTGAGCCTGATTTTCTCCCCGCTGTCGTCTGGATAATCGACCAGCTCATTAGGTGGCTCGCGCGAAGCAAGGCGGAGAAACAACTCGCTCTTGTCTACGTTCTCTGGAGGCATCGGCATCAGGCTGCCTCCTCGCATGCGGCACGCACGATTCCGGCGAGCAGGCGATCGAGCGACTGCCAGATGCTGGACCCAAGTTGCTCCGGAGTCACCAGCACAATCCACTCGACCTTATCCGGCTCGAAGCTGAGCCGAGCGGTCTCTCCCGCCAGGTCGCTGCGCATGATCGCAGATGTGACTCGTTCGATTGCGGAACAACGCATACCGATCGAACCCCGAGGCCACCTAGCCTCCATCGCGACCAATGCGCCGATTTCTTTCACTGCCATATTGCCCCTTTTCACGCAAAAGGCCCGGCCACTGGCGAACCAGCGACCGGGCCCAACGATGTTAGCGCCCCGGCCGCGCACGCCGCCCCCGGCACGCGGCTTCGGTTGTTTTACTTGTAGGCTTTGAGCTCACCAACCCACTCGATACGACCTTCCATGGAAGCTCCAACTCCCATCGACTCGGTGTTGGTCGTGATCTTCCCGGTGCCTACGTAGTCCTTGTTCGCTCGGCCATATTGCGCGGTCACATAGAAACCCTCTGCGCAGGCCTCCTGGTATCCGAACTCGGTACCACCGATGGGGATCGTATAGGTGATCGAAATGGTGACGTCACCTGGGCCCGGAGTGAATCCAGCGAGCCCCTTGGTGACGGTGTCGACGCGCTGCTGCCCAGAGTTGGTGGTGAACTCGACGTTCATCCAGTCCTCGAGCGGATTGCCGTTGATCAGCAGGAAAGGTACGGCATGGTCTTGCAGTGCCATCTATCAGCCTCCGCTCGTCTCGGCGACGCGCGCCGTCATCTGGTGAGCATGGTCAATCGCGGTGATGTCGAATCCGGTCTCCATGCGTGAACCGGTCTTGACCGCGCGAACGCTGGCGATGCTGGCTGCGATGTTCTGCAGCCAGACCTGGCCCTTGCCACTGGAGCTATGCTCGAATAGCGCGTCCTGTACCTCGGCCTTCCACTGGCTCGGCTTCAGGATTCCGCGCAGCCGCCGCTGGTTCGGATTCACCGTTCCGTCGGCCAGATACTCGTCATCCTCAAACTTCTTCGTCTGGTGGTTTCCGTTCCAAAGGCTCACGATCTCGTCGGCGACCGCATCTGCCACGCTGACCCGATGGGTCTCGGTGGCGCGGAAGTCATCCACCGTTCCGGCAGAGTTCTTCGAGCGCGTGTTGACGCTCATAACGATGTAGCTGCCCGACTCGTTCGATGCGATCGGGGTAACCCCGTCGTTGATAGCCTCGTTCTGTTCGTCGCCAGTTGGCCAATCCGCGGTGTCGTATGCCTTGGGTACGAGCCAGTCGCTATCACCGTATCCAGCCAGCGGATAGGCAGGATCAGTGTTTTCCCATCGGCACCTCACTGCAGCCATGTTCGCAGCAATCGAGGCCGGATCGTCATCGGAGTCTTCCTGCCACACGATCTGCTGGCGCGCGTAGTTCTGCGTGTTCGCGATCGTGGTGACGTTGCTGACGGTGTCTCTGGATGCGGCGATTCCAACGGAACGGATACCGACCTTCGGAGCTTCCTTGTTCGTCAGATGGCTAACCAGGATTCCGATATTGGTCGTGTCGGTAGCGCTCAGTACCATGTAGTAGAGCTGCGTGGTGGTAACGTTCGCCAGCGCCGTGGTCAGGTTGGCCGACTCCGCCGTGGCTCCATCAGATCCTGCTACCGTATCGCCAATCTCGCCATCGGCTGAAACGCTGATTCCGGTGCCAACGGTGACGCTGCTGCGCACGTTGATCGCGTTGTTCTGTGTGACACCGGCGAGCTTTGCGGTCAGAGTCAGAACACCAGACGAGTTGTCGGCAGTCACCGGCAAGTGCGTCTTGGCATTGATGATCGCCTTCAGACCGGCAGCAACCGTCGTAACGGTATCGCTCGAGGTGTAGGAGTAGGTCGAATCCTCGCCGCAAATGGTGACCGTAGCCCCACCACTAGCGGTTGGGTTGGTCGTGAAAGTGACAGCGAACGTGCCCTGTACCTCGGTCCCGCCGGTCGTCTCTGCCACTGGCAAACCCCAGAGCTTCGAGTCTTGGTTGGCTCGCAGGAATCGGCGGGCTCCGCGATGAAGCGGATATCCGTCGCCGGCTCCGTCAATCGCATCCTGCTCGTTGTCGATTGCATAGAGGGTTCCAGCGGTCCAGTCGGCAGAGTCGCTGATCGGCATGGCCAGGCATGCATCGCGAACACCGACCTTGGCTGAACTCGGCCCCTGACCGAACAGCAACTGCAGATATGCTCCGGGGACTCGGTAGGTCTCCGGAATACCGGTGATGGGGATTTGGAGCGCCATTACTTAGAGTCCTTTCGCCCCTTCTTCGGGACCGTCTCGCCGTTCACCACACCCACCTCGACGAATGGGATCCCGAGGAAATCAGCCGTTGCCTTGTCAGCCGGCCACAGCGGGTATTGCCCGGTTCTCCGGCAACGAGGCCGCGTCATATGGCGGATCATCCGCTCACCAGCCGGGCTGCTAGATTCGCAGACGAACGGCTTGCTCGAGCAGATGTACTTCGCCGGCTCATCGACCTTCAACCCTTCGCGGGTCCGCCGAAGGTTCTTTGGCGGCACGAACTCGCGCGCCACGTAGCGGGCCGGAGCTCCGCTTACCATCTCGGGGCCCGTCCCGATCGGTCGTGTCTGTCCCGGGACAGCTACGAGCACGTCGCTGTGGGCGTAGAAACTGAGTTGCATAGCTCTCCCATCGCCCGCAGAATCGGGCTGTAGTAGTTGCGCTGACGTTTCTCGAGGGCGCATGAGGGGCGGCAGCGCTTCTCGGGTTACGGCCCAACGCCTGCGCGGTAGAGGGGCCGAGGCTGGGGAGGAGGAAACGGTTGGAGGAACCGGGCCGCCCCGAAGTTTTCAGAACCGGAATCGAGCACGCTTCACGCGCCCGTCCATTCGTTGCGTCAAGACTCGATAGGCAGCGCTGGATGCCTTCCAACCGAACTTGTACGGCCGCGTTCCTGGGTGAAAGACCCGACGCCGGAACACCCATCGACCGTCACGGCCGCGGAAGCGAAGCGCCTTGCCACGAGTGCTACCGCTGCCGCCGCCAATCTCGTGAATGCTGATGACATGCGGCTTGGTGCCGTACTCGATTAGCTCGGCCAGGTCGTATTTCCCGCCGCGAGTCGGCTTTGTCCAGGTGAGCTTGAGCTTGCGACCGCCGGTTATTCGAACGATCCTGCCGCGCGTCTTGTCCTTCAGGCTGCGATCGCTGCGACGCTTGAACGTCGAGTGTTTGCGGACGTGCTGGTCGGCCTCGGCGTGCGCATGCATTAGCGAGTCGCGGATCCAGTCGTCCTGCTCCCGAAGGAACCAAGCGTGACCCCGCTGAACCTGCGCGATGTTAATGGGGCCGCTGAGGGCGGGCATCGGAATCTACCGCCCCTGAGCCGCCTGACCAGCCCGCCACAACTCCCGAGCACGGCGGCGACGCTCGGCACGATTGAGGCCTTCCGCCGCTACTAGCCTGCCGTTCCGGGTACAGTGCCCGGCGAACTCCCGCCATCCATCGCGCCGCTGCTGCCTCGTGGTCTGAACCCATACCTCGACGGGTCGGCCATTGGCATCCGTGATGATGCGGCCGCACTCGTCAAGCTTTGGCTGCCAGATGCCGCGGCGTTGGTCAATCATGGGCGCGGGTCGCTCTCCGGATACCGCGAATCGGCGTTGAGGAAGCTTGGAATGGTCCCAGTATCGTCTCCGGAACCCATCTCCAGCGTCATGTAATCCACGTTGCCGAACGCGCCGTCATCCCACTTGCCGTATTCTGTCGTCTCAATGGCCATGCGCATCATGAGCCAGTCCATCTGACCATCGTCGTTGAGCCTAACCGGCTCTGTCTCAACGGCTTTGATGTCCACGCTGCCCAGCCCACCCGTGGTCGGAAAGAACTGTAGCGCGCCGCTCTGATAGTCTGGATGGCCCCTTCGTTGCACGGCGAGACGGATCACCTTGGCTCCGGCTACCAGAAAGTCGGTCAGCTTGCGCTGCTCCTCGACCGTGGCCTGCCCCAGAATCCAGATCACCTCCCATGGCTGAATCATCTTGTCCTGGGCGATGGTGTGGTCCTCGAACGTAGCGCGACCACTACGATAAACGGCGAGCATCGGGAAACCGGTCTTGCGGGTTTGCAGAACCTGGGCGGTGGGCTTGAGTTCGAGCACGTCCTCAACCGGATTGGTACTGGCCCAACGCGCATCCATTGAGTTCGTGACCTGCGCCCATGCCGCGCCCAGCTCGCTGATGAGCACCTGCTTGAACAATCCAGAAAGCGTCGCGCGTGCCGGGTCCAACTCAACGGCTGTCGTGGCGCCCTTGGTCAGCGTCAGCGGAATCGGATGGCCACCGATGCCTTCATAGAGAGAGTCGGTCATGGCTTCGGCGCAGCCGTCAATCCTCTGCTTCTCGCAGTTCCTTCGCCCGCTTCTCGAATGCCCCGATCACCGGCTCTAGCACTTCGCGGCTGAATTCTGACGCGATCCTGATGCTCTCGCGGTGGCCGTTCAACTGCCGGCGCGTCTGCTCGGCTCCTCGATCCGCGCATTCAGCCGTCTTGCAGCGCTGCGCATATTCCAGATACTGGTCCAGAATTGCCTGGTGGTCAGGTTGCATTGTGCCCCTAGCTTCCCTCTATCGAATCGCAACCGCCGTGATCATCACATGCAACGCGCTCGAGTCGTCAACGTCAACCACTCTGGCGATGGTGTCCGTGGCTGTCTCAACGTGGCGAACTCGCAGATACCACGTATCTCCGCCGCTCACTCCCGATCCGGTCACAGTAGCCCATGCTGTCCCCGCAACCGGAGTCAACGGGCCCACCACGAACACGTCTGAGTCGGATGCATCCTCGGAGAAGACGATCCGGTCACCGCCGCCACCAGCCCGCTCCGCACCGGGCTTTCTCACCTTCGGCGGGGCGCCATTCTCGAGCAGTTCCGTTTCGCTATCTACCGTGGTTCCGTCGCCAGTGTGGCTCCCGTAGCTGCTCGTGGTGCGGAGATAGACGCGAAAAGGATGCAGCCCGAAATCATCAGACCCGGCAATACCGCGCGCCTCGACCAACAGGCTTCTGCACTCGTCGCGCAGTGACATCAGTACGCTTCCATCATCACCATGCGCGCCGCGTTGCCCGGATACGCATCATACCGACTCGGGACGCGAACCAGGCTGCTGATGCTGCAGCTGATCGCGCGATAATGCTCGAAGCGTTCGCGAGAAACCCGGCGCCCCTCGAACCAGACCACGTCCTGCTTGTCGATCGACTTCAGCCCCGCCGTCTTGGCGATTCCGATATCGGTCATCGAGCGCCATGCCAGATCTGCCTCATGCAACAGAATCCGGAGCCGCGCCTTGCCGCTCATGGTAGCGATCGGGTAGCCGGTTGCCGCATGCGCCTTCGCGAAGTAGGCGGTAAAGGTCGTGCTGGTAGCCGCCTTTACGGTGACCACCTCGGCCTGTTCTGCGACGTCAACGACAAGCTGCCCATAGACGGCAATCCCGGTCATTGAGGCCGGGGTTACGGTTATCGTCGAACCGGCAGAAATCGTGGTGGTCGAGCTCGTCTCGGTTCCCGTGCCAAGGTACGGAGAAACGATGTCGTCGAAGATCGACCAGTAGCCATCGTCGGTATATGGCAACGCGCCATTGCTGACGTTCCCGTAGCCCAGATGGAACCGAACCGACTCGATTTCTGCGGTGGCGAGGCTCATTCTTCCCGTTCGGCTCCGCGCCACCGACTAGCAGCGCGGAGCCATCTCGAACCGGCTCAGGTTGTTGGTTACGGGCTACCGAGCTTGTCGTAGCGGTATACGAACGCGCCAGCAGACCCGGTTGTGGTACCAGATCCGGTCAGAGTTGCGCGGAAGAAGTTCCACCCGTGCAGCGGAGGCAACGTGTAGCAACGCTCACCATCCGCGGTCAGGGTCTCCTGCATCGCGGTTCCACCGAAGTAGACCTGGTCGTAGGTAGAGTCATCTTTGCTCGCGTAGAACTTGATGACTCCGTTGGTCAAGCTGCCCTTGGTGAACGAGAAATCCACCGTGACCAGCTTGTTTTTCACCTTGGTGAGGTCGAGGGACGTCCCGGCAACCTCACCGGTGGTCAGGATCGCCGAGGCGCGTCCCGTCTGTGCCTGCGAATAGTCAAGAGACATCGCTACTCCTTACGCGCTCTGCGCGATCAGTCGTTGGCATCCGCGCTCGTCCAGGGTCTGGAACGCATGCAGCGCATACCAGATGACCATGGCGGAGGTTCCGAAGTTGGTCGAATCGCTGAAGCGGAGCACGGGGCCCATCATTCGCGAGGACGGATCGCCTGGATTGTACTCGGCACCAGCGGTACCGAATCCGACGCAGCCCGGACCGAACATGAGGGCCTCTTCTAGAACAACGCTGGTCCCGACGGTGCCCGTCTTGTCGCCAGCAACGGTGTCAGTGGCGACGTATTGCTTGGTCGTCGAACACTCGAAGATGTCGATGTCCTGAATCGATCCGATGTAGCCGTAGAGCTGATTCACGTCGGCGTGCGACTTGCTCAGTTCGCGGTACTCGATATCGCTCAGCATGTGCGTGTTGAACGCGGTCGGAACCACTAGCACGTAACGACCATTCGGGAAGTGCATCCACTCGCGATCGGCGAGCGTCTTGCGAGCGCGCAACACCTGCTCCGTCGAGAACTGCGAATTGCCGCCGGTCACGTAGTCAGAGACATCGGTGAAGTTCTCATTCGAGAGCGTGGTGTACGTGGATGCCCGGAATCGATCCCGAATCACGGTGTCGAGCCAGTACGTATAGTCATACGATAGGGCGTCGTTCACCAGCGAGGCGAGCGAGATCTTGTTGGCCCGATACTTGGCGTCGAACTCGACGATCTTGTACGGGGCAACGCCACTACCAGTGGAGGCGTAGGGCCCGGTAAAGGGCTTGAGCACCACCGGAACCTCTTCGGTCTTCACGGCAACGCCAGTCGTGCTGATCGTCGCATCTCCGACGAGTTCGCGCGAGGACTCACTGAGCCCACCAGCGTCGCGTACCAAACGCTGGAACTTGATCGTGTCTCCGGCGTTCTGGCCAAAGTCATCAATCGACTTGATGGCTCCTGGATACGACTCGACGGCGCGGATCATGCGGTCGAGATCGACGGGGATATCAACCCCACCCATCGCTCCACGCATGAAGCCTTCTGGAGCCATGCCGGCATCGAATGCCTGTGCCGCGATGCGGCCGGCAGTTGCCCAGTGAGCGAAGAGGAATTGGGGGTTCGGCGATGGCAGAATGAGTGCCTGCGAGGCTTCGGCGGCGAAGTCCGCATAGTTCGCTGGCAGGGAGCCGCGTCCGATGAACATAGTGATTTTCTCCCGTTAGGGGTTTCTTCAGGTTGTCTGCGGCCGCGATCTGTCGATCTCGAACCGGTTCGCTCGGTAGAACAGAGACGCCTGCATGGTCGTCTTTGGATCGTCACGAAGAGCGATCCACTGCTCGTACTTGGTTTTTGCTGCGCCGCCATTCGGTACCGGCGGCTTCGGAACCTCGGGAACGGTGGAGGCTGGCTTTGGTGGTGCCGGTGGCGCTTCTGGTGCCGATATCGGCTGCAACCGAGCCAGCGCGTCGATGTACTGAATGCCCTCGTGGCGCAGCAACGGATCGCCGTTTGCCTTGGCGTCAATGAGCGCTTGCTGTTCCGGTGTAAGCGCTTCGAATCTAGCCGTCACGAAGTCGGTAAACGGCTTCTGGTATTGCTCAGCCTTCGCCCGTGCCGAACGCTCTGATTCGAGTTGCTTCGCGACCCGCTCCTGCTCGGTTAGCTGGGCGTCTTCCAGCTCCTTGAGACGGGCCAACTGCGTCTTGATGTCGTCTGCAGACTCGACACCAAACTCGCGCAGCAGCGCATTCCGTTCTGCACCGCGCGCTTGCTTCAGTCGATCCGGAAGCCATGGGAAGTTGCTGTCGTCGTCTACCTTCTGGGGCTTCGGATCGTTGCCCGATGTTGGCTTCGGTTCAGCAGGCTTGGCCGCCTTCGGTTCCGGGGCTGCCGGTGGTGCAGGAGCCGCCGCCTGTGGTGTGGCTGGCGTCTGCACTGGCGGTGCTGTGACCGGAATCGGGCTCGGATTTGCCGCGGTCTGCGGCGTTGCTTCATCGCTCATTGTTCCCTCTCACGCCCTGTGTTCCGGGGGCTAGCCGTGGGACTGGTGGTGCGCACATCACAGCGGCGCGCATCGCTGAAACCGAGCAATTACAGCCGCTCGGCTGGGCTGAGATGCCGGGTGCTTAGGCCCACCCGGCAAAGCCTTGCATCTCTTACGCCTCCGTGTAGGAAACGACGAAGCCCATCGGTCGCTGATAGGTCAGCAGCGCGGTGTCGTCGGTATACTCAGACCCGCCGAGCTCGAAGATGGTGAAATACACGTCGTTCGTGTTCTGCACACTGACCGCGGTCGGCACGTGGCGCGTCCCCGGAGTCGAGGCCAACGGCGCGTCCTGCCAGCCCATCGCATCGACGAGCGTTACGGTCTTGCCGTTTCTGGTGCTGTTCTCGATCGCCTGGTCCACGTTGGTGACCTCGATCGACTCAGATGCGTCGCAGTCATAGGTGCCAGTAGGAGTGACGAGAACCAGTGCCTTCTGAAGATTCGACACTGGATCGGCTTCGAGGATGTGAACACCGTTGTGGTTCGATGCGGTCGAAACGTCGATGGTAATGGTAGCCATGTTGCTTTCCTTCGCCTGCTGGCGTTGTGTTCCTGGTTACGCCGCTAGGCGCTCTAGATCGTCTGAGTCCACCAGCCACGCCGGCAGAATTTGTTCTGAGCAGAGGCAGTTCGGGTGAACGCCACCTGGGATGCCTTGCGGGAAATCTTCTTCGAGCCGCACGGTGGTTCCGTGGGCATTCGCGCAGATGCGACAGGTTCGATCCGCGTCGAGTACCGAGTCCCAGACCTTGAACAACAGATCTGTCTGAATGCTCGAAAGCACCGTGTCGCGAGTGTACGTGAATGCGTGTGATGCTTCGGTGCGAGCCGCGACCTTTATCATCGGCTCTGACTGCTTGGAGGCGGCGCGATATGCGTCTCCACGGTTGCGACCGGTTGCGATGATATCATTCACATCGGAGCGCCAGCGGCCGACGGCTCCATTTGCTGCCCGGCGAGCACGAAACACGTCCAGGCCAATCGGGATTTCTCTTGTTACTCTGGTGTATCCCTGCGGCAGGTATATCTGGAGCTCGCCTCGAGTCCTGGCGAAGGCTAGTTCCGCTGCTGTACCGCGACTGTCTATGAATGCCCCCAGTAAGCGTCGGTAGAGCGTGCGCTGTGCCTCGTCAGGAGTCCCCGTCAGAGGCTGACGCAGGCGCGTCCGGAGCATTGTCAGGGCCGTCGCTACTGCGCGAATCTGAACCCGCCTGGTCTCCTGATGCTGCCGATCGACCTCGTCCGGTCCCAACTCCGCCACTGCTCATCGCCCTCTGTTCGAGTTTCCGGATCTCGCGATCTTCGCGCTCAGCAGCGGCGGCGTCTTCGTTCGAGCGCTCGTCTTCAATCTCATCGCGCTCCTCGTCAACGTTCTCGATGCCGAAGTCGTGCGCGATGAAGGCGGTCGCAGTCTTGCCGGTAATTAGCTTCCCGTCCGAGGCCTTGGTTGCGGCATCGGCGCGTTGGCTGATTTCCTGCGATGATGGCTCGAAGAACTGCCCCCATTCCGGCTTGAGCCGAGGAGGCTGCCACTGTGTCGATCCTCCAACGTCAACCGCGAGCATGGGCCGCACGATCTCCGCTACCTTGTCCGACTTCGGGATCAGGATATACCGTGGAGAACCATCTGCGTCTGGCCCGGATGCTTCGGCGCAGATGCGCAGGCACATGATGAGCAGCGGCTCCAGCGAGTTCGCCCAGTAGTTGTGCCGGTACTCTTGAACCAGACCGATTAGCGGGGCATGAGCCAGCGCTAGAAACTTGGCGCTCATCTCGGCGCCGGTCGTTACCCTCGATATGGTATCCGACATCGACGTGAGCACGACGCCCCACGTCTCCAGCAAACGCGAGCGCAGGTCGTCTACATGCTTGGTCGCAACCTCGAATGCTTTGCCCGACGTTTCTAGCAGCTCGAGCTTTACCTTTTCTCCGTGGTAGGTCCAGACCGTATCGGGTCCAGTTCGGCGCCGCTTGGTGTCGGTAGAGCCGTGCGGGTTCGAGCCTTCTCCGGCACTTGCGCTCATGTTGAACGAGCCGCGCACGCCATCGGCATCGGGGCCGTCATCTTCCTTGACTCCGGTTTCCACCAGCTGCGGGGAGCCGAGATAGATGAGCCCCTGATGCCGACGCGAAAGCGTCAGGTCAAGCGCCTCTAGCTCTTCCTCACTGCCGCCGAACAGGCTACGCCCATCGACTCCGTTCGCGTCGTCCGCCTCGTTTCTAGTCCAGATTACCGGGCAAAACGAAAGCCCGTGCGGCTCGATCTTCGGCTCGCCCCATGCGATCTTTTCGTACTGCTGCCCTGCCGGAACCTCCACGTCATCGTAGACGTAGACGTTCGAGTCGTCCCACTCGCGGCGGAACATGAAGAGCTTTTCGCAGGGCTTCCCGGTCTTCTCTTCAACGACTTCCTTCAGGAAGGAATAGCACCAGACCAGGCGGGTTACTGCGTCATCTGGGTCGTCGTGGCGAAATTCAGCCCAGCAATTCTGCGGGAGCGGATGCTCGAAAACGAACTTGCCGTCACGCAGCGAAACGATCGTTACCGCAGTACCGATGGAGATGCAGCGCTGGGCCCGCTGGCGCTCGATAGGCTTGATGCGGGCGGCCTCGATCAGATTCGCGAACCATTCCTCGAGAAGCTTCTGGTTATCCTCGGAGATTGCGACGCCGCCGTCATCCGTGTCATCAGGCCGGTCTACGGTTACTGTGGGAAAGCGCCCGTCACCATAGAGGAACCTGACCACCTGCTTGGTTGCGGCCTCTGGTAGACGATAGATGGTGCACGGCTTGCGCTCTCGTAGCGGAACCGGATCGCCGCGGTTTCCCTTGAGCCCGGTCCACCAGTCTGGGCGCCCTTCATACTGCTTCCCGAGATACAGGTCATGCAGCTCTTGAAGCTTGCGCGAGCGCGATGTGAACCCAAGAAACTCTGGGCGCGCTGCTGGGTCGAAGGCCTGAGCCACCCGGTTACCACTTTCGGCCGAAGACCTTCACGGTCTGGGCCCCGCCAGCAGACGTGCCAGCGCCGGCTGTGAAGACCAGGCGAATCTCGTCTCCGGGATATCCACCCAGGAAGGTGTTCGCCGCAAGCGCGACGCTGGTTCCACTACCGATCGCAACGGCTCCATTGTTGGGCTGCGGCTGAACCATATATTTGACCGCTGCGCCACCTGAAGCAAGCTGAGTGAAGTGCCCCCAGTCATACCAGGTATCGGCGAGCTTGCCCTGAATGTAGACGTCGAGCGCTCCGCCCGTCGCGCCTTGCAACTCGGCGACCAGCAAGAACCACTCGTAGTCTGCGATCTCGGCGATCGTGTCAGTAGTCGCGGCCGTGCTGGCAGACGCTGGAGACGTTGCCGTGATGGCGCCGATGTATTCCCAATTGGATGCCATGCGTGTGCCTCTCGACGCACGCCGGCGTCGGCTGATTGTGTCGGGTCCCGATCACGGTCGGTTGTCGAGCGAGCGGAACTCGCGACCACCAATCGCCTCGGGCGGGAAATGCGAATGTGCGAAGTACCGCAGCGCATCCAACCCGTGGTCGTTCTTCTTGACCACTTGCTCGAGGTATCGATCCTGCTCTCGCGGGTCGGATTTGCGCCGATACGCTCCGAACTCGTAGATGAGATTCTTGCAGTCCGGAGACACGAACAGGCGCGCGGTGGGCTCTTCCGTGCCGTGCTTCTTGAGCAGGGTTGCGACGGTTCGGATCCCCTCCTCGACGCTTTTGTTGACGTCAGCCTTATGCAAACGTGTCGATGCGTCGATTCTTGCCGCTAATGATGCCCCCTGCGGGTCCATGTATAGTGGGGCTCCGCGCAAACCATCATAGTCAGCCCATTTCTTGGCTATGCCAAGCCAGAAGTCTTCTGTCTCCCCCGCCCGGTATACCTCTTCCAGCACCCAGCAGATGGCGTCCGCGCCCTTGCCGGTAATGCCGATCAGATACAGACAACCGGGAGTAGCAAAGCCCGCATCGCCGCAGACCGCCCATTCGGTGAAGTGATCGGGTGGGCGCTCATGTGGGCAATCTGGCGCGCCGATTACATGGAAGCGCTCGTCCCAGACGTCGCCGTAAACCAGACCTTCTGCCGCGTCGAAATCGCACTCCCACTCACGGCGAAAGATGGCCGGTGGATCGTGTTTGCGAGCCTCCTCGACTTCTTCTCGGTCTACCGTCTCTGGTGCGTCGCGATAGGTCGCGTGCTTGGTCCAGTAACGAGGCTCATCGGGGTCTAGGCCCAACGAATGCAGATGCCAGAGCAGACCATGGCGTCCCTTGCGCGGAGTGCCGCCACCGAACACCATTTTTAGCGACCACGGCTCGGAGAACCACGGGCGAACAACGGTGCGATAGACGCTCAGGTCGATGTCGTCCATCTCGTCAAAGACGACAGCATCAGCACGCAAACCAAGGGCGAACCGTGAGCGGTATAGCTCGGCTGGGAATGGCTGAATCCACGAACCACCCGGATACTCGACCCGGAAATCGGTGTGGTTCAGCTTGCCGCGAAGCCCAGCCCAGTCCCCGTTTATCTCTTCCTCGAACGCCCCGCCGTGAACCTTCTTGAACTGCTTCAGCGAAGGCATCAGCCAGATGATTCGGATACCTCGTAGTGGCTTGAGCGCCCCGGGTCGATCTCTCCCGTCGTGACTCCTGACCTGTATCTGGGCTAGCTGCCGTTCCCAGAACGACTTGCCAACGCCACGAGACCAAGGGAAACACTGCGTCAGCTTCGGCCGCAACGCATGCAGAGAACTACTCTGCGGACGGTTCAGTTGTAGCGTCGGCATCGCCGCCCGCCTCCTGCTCGATTGGCTCCGGCGGATACGCGATGATCGTCATGTTCATGTCGGCTGGCCGCAGATCATCTCCACCCTTGATTCCTAGGATGTCAGCCAGCTCTGAGATGGCGGCGACAGCGGTTCGAAGCTCGCGACCTTTGCCATTTTGGCCCATGGCGAGGCCCGCGATGAACCGGAGATGCTCGGCGAGCATCACCTTTGCCGTTGCCTTGTCGAACTGCGAATCCCGAAGTCGTCTGCTAGCTTCCGCGGAATATGCTTCAACCGTCTTGAGGCCCAGACCCCAACGCTCGGCCAATTCGATCCCAGTCTTACCGGTCACCCATGCTCCGGGGATCTGCATGAGACGCATTACCTGCCGGATGCACTCATCTTTCTCTGGGATGCCGTCTGGCCTATCTTTGCGTGACACTGGATTCCCTGTTCCGCCCGTTGCAGCCGGCGACGCTGAATTAGGGAAATAGTGCGCTCTTTCTCGATGTTAGCTTGTTTCCCGGGCGGCCGATTAACGTCGCGCCAATACCAAAAGACTAGCGAAGTCGAGTACTTGGACCCATATTGTGGATCGGAGAAGTCATGAACAAGACAGAAATCAACTGGACCGAACTCACCTGGAACACATTCAGCGGCTGCACCAAGCTCAGCCCCGGCTGCAAGCACTGCTATGCCGAACGCCTAGCAGAACAGAAGCGCGGGACCAGAGCGTTCCCGAACGGATTCGACCTGACGCTGCGACCCCACAAGATGCGAGAACCGGCCAGAATCAGGGTCCCAAGCATGGTCTTCGTCAACTCGATGAGCGACTTTTTTCACGAGGCAGTCAGTGATGCGTACCGCGAGGAGCAGTGCGCAGTGATGGACGAGGTGGATCGTCATCGCTATCAGGTGCTGACGAAGCGCCCGGAGAACGCGGCTCGGTTCTTCACTGACCGCGAGGTGCCCCGGTCAGTCTGGCTTGGAGTTACCGTCGAGAATCAGGACTACGTGAGCAGGATCGATACGCTCCGCGCCATCGAGGCCAGGGTTCGGTTCCTGTCGGTCGAGCCATTGTTGAGCCCGCTGGATTTGCGCGGGCTGCTCAGCGGCATCCACTGGGTAATTGTCGGCGGCGAGTCCGGTCACCACCTGATGCGGCCCGACGTCTGCGAGAAGCGTGGGCTGGTGCGGAGGGGCAGGCGCGGGGAGCGCACCTGGGTACCTCGAGAAGACCGTATCCAATGGGTGCGAGACATCCGCGACGCATGCGCTGATGCTGGCGTACCATTCTGGTTCAAACAATGGGGCGGATCACGTGGACCGCTAGCCGGACGCGAGCTCGACGGGCGCACCCACGACGGGATGCCCCTGGCTCCAGATGCGATGCCCGGAGGATATGTGCACCAGGAGCGAAGCTCGTTCGGGCGGCGTCAGCTCGCGCTGGTCGGGTGACCTTCGAACACCGCAGCGCCGTAGATCATGAACAGCCCGGAGCCGGCTCCGCGATAGTGCACCACTCGTGTGTCGAGTATCTGCACATCCATCACCTTGATATTGGCGATAGCAGCCGCGGTATTCAGTACCCGAGCGTCGTCTGCTACCGTGCCATAACTGGCAGCTAGCACCGAGGGCGCAAGGTTCTTCTTAAGCCCAGAACTACGCCCTCTCTTCATGGTGTGAACGGTGGATCCGTCAGTCCACACCACGGCTCCGCGCTCCCCGGGCGACCATCTGCGTCGGCGCCCGATCTGTTCGATGACAGGGAAGGGCGAGCCCCATGCGTCAACATCGAACACGTTGAACCGCGCCAGGTCGAGAGACGCCATGGCCCTGTGAACATCGGCCACGTACCGCTCAGGCAACCCTTGTTTCCATGGCTTCGCGTCAATCCCTACGACGCTTGCTCCGGTAGATTCCCATGCAGCAGTTAGCGCGCCATCGCCAGCAAAGCACTCCAGAACCGCAGGCGAATCGATCCGATCAGCAACCCACTGGCGAATCATCGCCTTGGCCGATAGGTTCGCATTCGCTACACCAGCGCCGCCCCAGCCGGCTCGCGGAATCACTCGGCCTCTGCTTGCACCGTCACGCCCTGGTGACGGGAGGCAACCTCGTTTAGGTCTGCTAGCACCTCTGGCATTGATGCGAACGGTCCGCGCACGACGACACTGAAACCCTCGAGCGGAATTGGATCTGGGCCAGCATCCAACTCGACTTCAGGCGCATCGCCCAGCAGCTTGTCCAGCTCCGCATCGTCGAAACCAAGATCGGCCACCAGCCCCTCATCAGCCAACCCCGAGAGCACGGAACCGAGCAACTCATCATCCCAATCGGCCTTCTCGCCCGTCTTGTTGTCGGCCACGGCGAGCGCGTCGCACTGGGCCCCGGTCAGACCGAACTTGCGGCGGATCGGAACCTCGCCGGTGTCCTTCGTGCGGATAGCGTCTGGGTGCCAATCCTCTCGATCCCGGGGGCGCGCTCGCATCCAGAGTTGCTTGAGCCGCTGCGCCGCCCTTGCCCGAGTATGGCCGGCGATGATCCGGTCATCCTCTCCGCGGACTAGAATGACTGCTCCCCACCCGAAAGCGATGATACTGCGAGCAACGTCATCCACCGCCTTCGCGTTCTTGCGCGGATTGCGGGCCCATGGTGTCAGAATTTTGACTCCAACCCATTCAAGCTCTGCACTCTCGCGCTGACCTAAGGTTGCCGCCATCTTGCCCCTGTTGAGTCTTGCGCCCCGTTAACCGTTCAGCTGCGCCACCAGCCGCTGCAATTTCGCTACTGCGTGCTCTTGAATACTGGCCCGGAGCATCTCCCGCTCGAGTACTGGCCCGCGCTCCTGAGTCTGCTCGCGTGGCTTCTGTGCCGTCGCGTCGATGACCAGCCGCTTAGCCTTTGCCCTTGCTTGCTTCATGTGCCTACTTGACTACCTGGCCGGACCGGCTTACCATCTTGGCATGAATTGCACTGTGCACCTGCCGGAGATGACTCATGACCGCCACCGCTTGGGACGTTCTCGCTCGGGACCTTGAATCTAGAGGACTCTTCGCCGAGGCTGAACTGGCCCGGCTGCGGATTGCGTGCGCTCCCGTCTCGGCGGAAGTCGGCCGCGCCATTCGAGAGGCTGAGGCTATTGGAGACTGGGCTCGTTGGGCTGAGCTGCTCTATGCTGCCGCCCCGCATGGTGAGCCATCGTAGCGCGGCATCCACTCTCCGATGCGGCGCTCCTGATCGGTGGGCATCCGTGCTGGGCGTCGGTGCGTGCCCTGGCTCTGGCAGGCGTCGCATATGGCCGCTCCGCATTCCTGGCAGAGGGTCGCCTCCGTAACCTCCGCGCCACACTCGCTACAGGTCCAGCCTGCTAGGTTCGTGGCTCGCATGGTGCCGTGGAGTCGGTTGGGTTGTCGCGGCTAGCCTCGATTGGCGTCGTGCCACCTGCGGCGCTTCGGCTCGGCTCAGCGATCTGCAAAAGTCATAGTGGAAATCGGCGGCACGTTTGGCACCCTATGGCACTACGCATCGGCGCCGAATTGCCTCCAGAAGCTCCGGAAAACTGCACTGTAGTCGGTCCCTTGTGACCAAAAGCGCACCGGCCGCGTTTTTTTGAACGACGCCGGCGTGGTATAGCCACCGGCGCACGGTCCGGCTTGGCTGCCCCGAGCACGCCAGAATCTCCCATACCATGAAGAATGCTCTCTGTTCGAACTCCTCGGCCGACATGATCGGCGCTCCCCGTGTGTGCTTCATCGGTATACACCATCAGGCCCAGGAATCGCCCAATCAACGGTTCCCCGAAACTCGTCGTTCCAGTCCTCAACTCGAGCTGCCGTCTCGTCTATTCGTCCCTTCAGCCATTCAAGAACGTCGCGCCATCCTGGCGTAACGTCTCCCCCTCCCCATGCTTTGCATGCAGCATCAAACATCTTCCTGGCATCGTCGAGAGAGCCGCTGAGCAGCTCATAGCGCCATGTCTTCGGATCCCTGGCCTGTAGTGCCCACTGTGTGTCCATGCGCTGTTCTGGAGTCGCCCCGGTGGCTTCATCACCATCTGTGTGAGTTCGTTGAAGTAGCTTGCGCCCGCGCTTGGTTCTGGTCTGCAGCGCCACAAGCCTTCCGGCCTGAACCGAATGACCGCCCCAGTATTCTCCGAGCGGGCCGAAGTAACGCTCAAATGTGTCCCGGTGGACGGCCGGAATCCCAGCCAGTCTTCGGCTGACGATCGCAAATCGTCGAAGTGTGTCTCCGTCCACGTCAATTCCGCCCGACTCTTCGCGCCCCCCTCGCACTCCAACGTCCGGAGAAACCACCCCGCGCCCGTAGCAAGTTTTGCAACGCTGACGCTCCGCTTTCATCAGGCCAGCACAGTCCGGGCATGGCCTCCGATTCTTGATCCCCTTCGGCCTTTGACCTGTGCCTCGGCAAAACTGGCACATCGAACCAATACCAACCGGAGCCCATATCTCAATTTCCTCTTCAACCAGAACTGGGCCAGCATCCCTGCCATCGACGTCCTTGTGAATCTCTCGCAGTGCCCAGGTTCTGCGCCGCTCAGTGGTCTTCTTTCTGTCCTTGTGACGCCCCACGGCATCGTCATCCTCAAGAATCCCAACGCCCTGGCAGACGCGGCACTTTACGCTCCCCGATGAGTCCCGCTCCAGTCGGTCAACAATAGCGCCATGTGTCGACCTCTGAAATCGGCGTTGACCATCTCGGAAATACCACGTGAGCGCCGCCTCATCTCGGAGGCTGATGCCGCTCACTTCCCAACCCCCATGCGCGCCAGTTCTTCCTTGCTGCGCCTGATTCCTGTAGGCCTTTCCGGAACCATGCCGCTCCGGTTGATGAAGCAGAACGGCGGACCACCCAGCACGTCGTCCGTACCCGCTCGTGACAACGCGACAATCCCGTTTCCGAATCTGTCTCTAGTCGCCAGTTTCAGAAGCAGGCCCTCGTCGTCTCCCGGCATCATCCGGATCCCCCAACTGAGCGCCGCCCGGTACAGGTTCCGCTTACGATTCGTCAATGCACTGCCCATTTCCGATCCTTACCTTTTGGTTGGACTGGCAGTGCAGTGCCGGTCTGTGGCGCCCGTCGGATCTCGCATTCGGCGGGCGCTGCTATCTAATCTAAGCTACTCTGTCGTTGGCGGCAACTCGTAGTCCTTTAGCCATTTCGGTTTTGGCACGTCGCCAAGCTGGTCTGCCGCTTCCTCCAGATTGGCAGCTTCCAAACGAAGCCCACGCGCTCTAGATCTTGCGGCATACTGCCAGAAATACTCGGCATCATTGATCGATCGCCGTTCATCCTCCACACCGAGTCGAGATATTCGGAATCCTCGGAATCCTTCGCCCCAGACGGCCGTCACGGAAACACTAATTTCAAATCCCTGCTCTACCAATTCTTCCATCGTCAGCATCTTTCGTTCCTTTCGTTCTAGTTCAGCACCCGGCGATCTCCTTGATGGCGCAATCGGGCGGTCACCGGCTACCGCATTCGGTCCCTTGCCGCCGCTCGGTCAACCCACGTCGCATTCGGTCCCGTGCTTTCGCTCATTCATGCTCCGGTCCCATAGACTGCCAGGCCAGGTTGGTATTGTTGGCCTCACCAATCGGAGACCCTCCATTGACCACAACTAGTCCTGGAGACTGCCAGGCCAGGTTGGTATTGTTGGAGACTCATTCCGCAGCCAATGGTTCCGTGAGCTTATGCAGTATATTGCGAGCGGCGTTCAGATCGCTGTTTTCTTCGTGTCCGCAGGCCTTGCATTTTCCTTTCCTACCCGGCAGGGATGACCATGATCTGGGCTAAATTTCACCGCATTCCGAACAGGTGCGAGAGGTCCCGGCTGGATCGACATCAATCACGCGCTCGCAACCGTAACGCTGTATAAGCATTGTTCGAATCGTGCGCATGAACGAAAGATGCGGCCGGCCTCGCTGCCCGATGTTCTGGGGCAACGATTCAAGAACAACGAATTCGTACTGATCGGTAAACGGGAACAGCTCCCGGCGCACCACCTCGCGAATGTGGCGAGCCGATCTGGCCTGGAGTTTGCTAACGGGAAGCTTGGCCGACTGCCGCTCCGCGATCAGCTCTACATACCCCCCCGGTGTGCGGAGGTGACCGCGCCTGGATCCGCGACGAGTATTGTCCGCAACCGCCGTTGCTCCGTCGTCCCCGACAGCCGCGAACATGTTGACCAGACCGACGTCGATTCCGCATGCCCCGGTACCCTTCGGCGCCGGCTTAACGACAACATGCTGCCGTATCGATGCGTACCAGCCGTCTGCTTCCCGTCGCAACGAGACTCCCTCAACCCAATATTCGGATTCCTGAAGGCCCCGATCTAGCCCCATGCGGCAGGGTATTTTGCCTATACCTGGCATGTGGATCTGTGCGTCCATCCAGTCGTGGCGGCCATTGGGGCAGTTGGGCCGAGAACCGAAAGCTCCCACAGAGAAAAGCTTGCCGCTACCAGACTGTAGGAGAACGTCCTCGTCCCGCTTCTTGCGACGAGGCGGCGCCTGCCCACGCCGCGTGGCTGCTAGTGCCTGATCGTAGGCCTTGAACATGGCTTGCAGCAGTGCTGCCGGAGGTGATTCGTCGCCGTCAATGACGTGCTGGAACAGCTGGTAGTCGTGTTTTACTCCGAACTGCTCGCACAGATTGCGCACATTTCTGTAAGCAAATCGTGGGTCCTTTCTGTGGGGAGACAGGATGCGCTTTACTTCAGCGTACCATAACCGCATCGCATCCTTGTATGCGTTCCAAGCCTCTTCTCCAGCATCATTCGCTGGCCTCAACGGGCGCTGACCGGATCCATTCTTCTCCGCCCATGCTTCGTTGGCGGAGCGCGTGTCATTAGCTCTAGCTACTAGCCAATTCCACAGGCGCCGGATCCTACGTTGAACGTCAAGCAACCGGTTCTCTTGCTCGGTAGTCGGGTACGCCCGCAGCCGAAGCCCACGAATCTCTCTCCCGTCGAATGCTTTTACCTTTCTCATCGCTGTCTCCTTTCCCCCTCCTCGCATTCCTCATCCTCATCAACCTCGTTCTCGAGCGCGGCAGCTTCATACAGCCCAGCAATCTCCAGACTGGTCGCCTCCGCTTCGGCGAACCGGTCCTTGTGCAGCCCATACGTGGCGGCGAGCTCGCGATACTGCTTGGCCAGACGCCGACAGCACTTGGGTCGGCGCGCTGCCTGCTCGCGGTGCAGCTGGAGCGGGTCATCGGTCGTCATCCAGAACCCCCATTGACCATGACGAAAAGCACGAGTAGTCCCACGCTCCTCCGTCGGATAGCTTGGTTACCGTCGTCTTCATGCCGCTGTGGTCCACTACCACCAGCGACTCTCCGGAGCACTCGACCGCCGCGTATTTGGCGCGCAATCTGGCCATTAATTGCTCGTCAGTTTCTCCCTTGTGGTGGGCCTCGCCGATATGCGCGGAAAGGGCCGGAAGAACGCTATTAGTCATTCGTCATCCATCCCCGTCGCGCGAATCACCCCCGCCTTCCAGCACTCGAACGCGAACAGCGCGCCCGGTGCATCAACGGTTCCGGCCGTGTCATGCTCAACGCCGGCTCCCTCATCCGTTTGCAGCTCGGCGAAGTAGGTGAACGAGCGCAGCTCACCCGTCTTGGCAATCTCCAAAAGCCGCTCGAGCGATTCGATCACCTCCGCGACCGGCTTGCGTTCAAGCTTGCTGATCTTGCTACTCATCGATCGATCTCCACGGGTCCTGAACCGTTCCGCACGCCACACAGTAGATCCAAACGTTTCCCGTCTCGTTCGACCGGATACCAAACACGTCGCATCCGCAGTTGCACGAGAATGTCAGCTCTCCCTCGTTCGGCTGCACCGGTCCCTTCATCAGACCCCGCTCAGTCTCGCATACTGGGCACCGTAGCCACGTTGAACCGATCGGCGCCACTGCTACCCATTCGTGGCCGCAAGCCGTGCAGCGGGCATTTCCGGCAAGGTGCGGGCGGTGGGCAGCTAGGGAGACGACGTTGCTGGTCATGTAGGCTCCTTCTGCGGCCAGTCGCGCCACAATTCATCCTCTTCGGCCGTTGGCCCGTCTTCCCAGGCATTTCGGTTTGGATATGCCCGAAGCGCAGCGAGAACCCGATTGCCAGCCGGGGTAATCCAACCGGGCAGTGATGTTCCGTGCTCGCATAGGCCGAGGTCGTCAATCACGCTCATCCACGCCTCAATGTAGCCATATAGCCGCGGCCCCGCCCGCCCCCGATGATCGTTCCGCAGGTCGTATGCTGCTCCGCCAGACCCAAGCGCGGTGAGCCACTCAACAAGCAAGTCGCATACGCTCTGTGGGTTTCCGCAGCCGCACGTGACATTGATGAAGAACCAGTTTGAGAGTATGCCGCTGGGTGGGATTGAAGGCTTCACCCAATTGCCTCCCGAACCTTGCGCAGGGTTTCTGCCAGCTGAAGATTCTCGTCGCTCAATCGGTTGTATGCTTCGATGCGCGCGTCACGGCTGCTGCGGACGTCAACCAGATGGCTTCGCAACTCGGCCAGGTTTCTGCGCAGGCGTTCGATTTCATCCAGCATGTCTTCCGCGCATTCATCAGAATCCCTTAGATCACCGCCCGCTTCGATACCAACCGCCATGCAGATCGCGCGGATTGCTTCGCGCGCCGTGCTGATGCGTTTCTCCTCTTCTCCGATGAAGTCCAGCCCGCCTTTCCTGAAGGACTCGGCGGCGGCCACAAGGGCAGCTTCCGGCGTGTCTCCTCCGCCGCGAAACTTGTCGTTTCCTATTGCCTCCCATCTCAGGGCCGGGTCGAGGAAGTTTTTGTAGTTCGCCATCCGAAGGGTCACTTGTTCACCGGTCTCCGCGAGCGCCGAAAGAATCTCCTTTAGCGTCTTCTCTGGGTGTGCATTGTTCATCTGTTCCTCCTTCGCGCAATGCTCTGCGCCTTCCGCTTCTGTTTTCGAATCCGCCTTGCATTCTCGGCAACGTCCCGATCATGGCGCCGGCGCCCAGGGACCCATAACGATCCCCCGAGCAATAGTCGTTCATGCAGCCAGAATGTCCTTCAGCAACCGAGCGGCCTTCTCAGTCTTGTCCACGTTTTCCGAGCAACTGATCAGGGCCTTCTTGATTGACTCCTCTACCGTGTCAGTCTTCGCATGCCCGTCCAGTCCACCGACGGTAAGCCGACAGAAGTAGCCAAGTTCGAATCTCTCGACCCAGATGTTCTCGAAACCCATCTCAAACAACTTCGCTATGGTGATATTCTCATACTTGTCCATTTTCTTCTCCTCCTGGCCTCAGCCAGATTCGTTCATCTCCACAATCCCTCAATGCTCGACCCATCGTCTCGATGAATGAACACCCCTGGAATCAGCTGCGCCCCAAACCACCCCGCTCGCTCGAACCAGTACATGGTGCGCTGCTCGTCGCGCCAAAAGTCCTCAAGCGGAAACGACGTCTCGATCGCTTCCCTCCGCCATAGCGCCGGGTTGTAGGTAGCGTGAAAGTTCCCGACCCGGTATCCGTCTCGCTCCTCGAGCTCGAGCGGTGCACCAGTAACCCAATTGAACTCCTCGCGATAATCGTCAACGCGGCGCAATCGAACCTGCCCAACCGTCGGGTTCGTGTCGAGAACGTTGTGCGACTCACCGATCCAGTCGGTCGAGTCTGGCATCATGTACCAGTCGTCCTCCATCAGCAGGACGCGCTCAGCTCCTCGTTCCAGCGCGGCCATCATCAGAAGCCGCATTGACTCCGGGTTCTGAATGCGTGTCTCGGAAAAGATGACGCGAGGCTTCCAACCTTGACCGTGGAGCCACTCCTCCGTCTCGCGGTCTCCGAAGTTTGCCAAGCAGATCACTTCATCGGCCTCATGCAACAGATCGCGGGCCCGGTCGCAAGTACGCCGCAGAACCGCCAATCGCCGCTTGCGCACCATCTCCGGCGCTCCGCATGGCATCACTACCGAGAACATTCTGGAACCTCCGTCATTCCCTCTAGCACATCCGGAGCTGGGCTCGTGTGCTCCCATGCCTGCCAGTGTAGCTCATCCTTTGCATCGCGCACAACGCGCCATCTAAGGTTCACCACAAGGTCATTCTCATCCACGATTCTGGCAATCTCCGGCGGGCGTTGGCGCCCCCCTGGCTTGTACGAGTCCAACCATCTTGATCGGTAAAGCACGGTAGCCTCGGGCGCGATTGGAGCCGGCTTCTCGGTCTCGTCGAGGCAGTTCATCACGTGGCCCCAAAACGAAATGTCTTCGATGCCGTTCACGGGCGCGTCGGCATTGTAGTCGTCGTCTTGATATCGCATCGCCGTGGCCCAGTCCGGCCCAAGCGTCACGCCGCGTCCCTGTAGCCAGATGCAGCTAGAATCGACGAACGGCTGCACGGTTCCTCCGGGCCCGCGCCAAGACGCTCCGCTTCTATCGTGGTGGTGGTCCTCGATCGGTTCGTAGGTATCGTGAGTCACGATGACGCGCCGAGAGATGAGCGCAGGGAATCCACGGTAGAGATTCCCAAACGCGATCATCTTCGCGATGTGATGCTTGTGCAGCGCGTTGTCGGCGTCGAGGAAGCACAGCGCGTGAACACGGAGACGGTCCACCGAGTGCTGGCAACCAAGCGCCCGAGCCACCGCCCCGCACCCGTACTTCTCGCCAGGGCTGTAGAGCCACGTTCGTTTTCCGACCACCTCGCAGCGGCCCGACTTCCCATCGAACACGACGACGTGATGCAGTTCGATCCCAGCGTCCTCTAGCGTTGACCCGTCGACCATCTCCTGCGCATCGACTGACGCAATCGCTCGCGTCATGTCCTCACCAATGGTCGGCGTCACAATAGCTACTCTATACATGCTCCCTCCCGTATACGAACCGACCGACATGGCCAGGCCAGATTGCCGGTGTAGCCCAGATGCTGCCACCAGATGCCGTAACTCGAGCGCAGAATGAAACGTCCTCGCTCATGTACTCACGAATCCAAGCTCCCGTCCGCAAGCTTTTCTTGCCCGGGTTCGGTCTTCCAAGAACCGGTCGGAAGAAGTCGCGAACCAGCTTTCCGTGCCCAATGTGTGTATCCTTCACTGACCATGGGTGGGCCGTGTGGCGACGAGACCATCCGGCGATTCGGCGAAATGCATCGCGGTGAACGGCAACCATCCCGAATCCGGCGCTAACCACCTGCTGCTGAGGGCCCCACGCTCCAATGAATAGCCCATCTCCACGGACCGGAGCTCCGTGCGCATGCCCGCTAGGGATCGACTTTCTGGAAGCGAACGCAGCCAACACCTCACGCTCGCTCATTTTCGCCATGATGAGCAGGTCGTATGCCTGTTGTGCCGATGGCAACTGATCCGCATCGATGAACAGCGCGAACTCCGCATCCCCGCCGCGCATGAACATCTCCGCGAGCTCGGCGCGGGCCTTGTCTACGCATGCCTGATGGTCCACATTTCGAATCGGCGCTCCATTCTCCCGCGCTATCCCGGTTACCGCCAAAGTGAGTTCCCGCTCCATGTTCCCGTCTGCACACGGAATCAGAATCTCGAACGAGGGCAGCGCCACCATCTTGTCGGCGCGGCAGAACAGCAAGGTGCCGAAGCGATACTCCTCCGGAACGTCCTCAGGAAACCTCCGTCGCAAAAGGTCCTGCCCGAGATATCCGCGAGACCGGAACAGCCGAGCCCAATACTCGAGCCGATCGGGTTCCGAGCAAAACACCACACGGTCGGATGCCGCGCAGACGGTGTCTACCAAAGCTCCAGCCGCCGCAGATGGCACCTCCACGCGGCAGGCCACATCAACGGCCATCGCCAGCTCGAAACGGCTGCCACCAAGGCTATGGCGGGTAGGGTCTGCGAAGACGTGCGTGGTACCGATCCCGAGGCACGGCTTACCATCCAGCGTCTGAACACGCCACGTCTCCGGGGACTCATCGACGCCGGTAACTTCTGGAACGCCGAACGACCGCCAGCAGCGAAGCCGCTCTCCTGAGCCACACCCGAAGTCAATCACCGAGCGCGGTTCGTATCCGATCGCAAGTCGGATCTCCGGAACCATCCCAGCCGCTGCCCTCACTCGTCCCATCTCGTCCCCGCCGGCCCAAACAGAACCCCGTATCTGGCGCCCATTCGCTCGTTCACCTCATCGTAGTTGATAATCACTTTGCGGTATAGCTGCTCAGAACGCTTGACCACGAATGGCGAACGCATTTCGTTGAGCGGCTCTAGCCCGACTAGCCTCCGAGCCCGGTTGATGGCATGTATATCCAGAAGCTCGTACCTAAGCATGATCGCTTTCGGAGCCGCATCCAGGCACTTCACGAACAGACCCAGCGACGCCTCAATGTCTCGAATCGCTGCGTCGATATCGACCGCGAACGGCTCCCCGTCGGTGATCGGTTTCTGTGGAGCCCAGTTTCCATCCCGGTTTGCTAGTTGTAGGCTCACGAATTGCTCCGTCAGGTTGTCTCGGTACATGAAGATTGCACCATCGCAACCGGCCAGAGCCTTGCGGCACACGGCAACGTCACCCGAACCCCAGTTGCTTCTGCGCAGCCTCACCACGTCGCTAGGGAACAGCTTCCCGCCGCCAAGTTTGCCATGCTCGCAGTACCCGCGCAGGTATCCGACCGGATCGGTGATTGGATCCGCATCCACGCCCAGCGACTTGGCCCGCTTGATCAGGTGAGGCTTCCACAGCTCCAGATCGCTCTGCCGAAACAGCGGCTCGAGGTTCGACGCCACCAGATTCGATCCGCAGCGGCCGTGCATTGGGAAGAGCAGGAATGCGCTCATACCAACCTCAGTGTTTGGTTCCTTTTGAGCATCACCGAGAACCGGTATTCATACCAACCCGTGTCATCCTTCGTTCTCATTTGTACCTCCGCCCGGCTGCCATATGGATCGACGACAACCTTCTTCACCCGCTGCGCAACTTGGAACAGGGCGCCCGTAGCAATTTCGGAAAACTGCGCCTCAGTAAGATGCTGGTGATAGTTCCAAAACCCCTCCAACCGTTCCCTTACCCACCCGATGTCAATGTATGAGGCCGGGAATCCGTGTGTTACGTTAGCAACGGCGGCCCCCTCAAAATCCTCCGATGCAATCAGCCCGGAAACCACAGCACGAAACCCTCCCTGTCTTTCGTCCCGGAACTCTGGCAGCTGCCCGAACACCATCTCGGCCGCAGAAGACCTATTCACGATTTGCATCCAAAATCACGTTGCCCTCGATCTCCTTCGTAACGCGGTAGGTAGCTCCGATCACCGCATCTGCACACCATCTAAGCACCGGTTCAGGCCCGCGCCACGCCTCCGTTACCAGCGTCGGTAGGCAGCGGTTGACAGTCCTTCCGGCTCCGTCAAGTGCCGGCAATTCCCATCCCTCCACGTCCAGGTGAATAACGGCAACCCTTCTGTCTCCGACCACGGAATCGATCGTTACCATCTCTACCTTGACACCATCGGCGGCGACGCGGCTGACCGGGCCGAGTGGCTCTCCCTCGGCGCTGTTAGTGCGCAGTCGAATCGTCTCTAGTCCGCAGCCCAGTGCCCTCTGCTCGAGCCAGACATTCTTGAGCCCGTTCAGCTTCACGGTTTGGAGCGCGGCTTCATAGTTCTCCGGATTCGGCTCGAATGCGTAGACACGAAACCCGTCGGCAACAGCAGCAGACAGCGCGGGCAGAGCATCGCCGAAGAACGCTCCGGCATGCACGACGTCTCCGCCGCGCGCAGCCGCGTCGCAAACCGCTTGCGTGGTCTTCGGTTCCCACCGGCAGCCATCGAGCACGACGCGAGAGGGCCACCGGTCCTTCGCCGATTCGGGGATGGCAAACTTCCCCCACTTGGTCTCGGCGATCAGCATCACTACCCGCCAAACCCGCTCACCGGAAGTCCCTCAGCTCGATCGCGGCCTTCTCGAATTCGTCCCACTCCTTGGCGGCGAACGTAACCTCAACCGTTTCTACGTCTCTGACAACCCGCACCAGAGATGCGAAAAGCTTCGCTGCGCGGCTCTCCAGTAGTCTACGGACCCCGTCGTCGGGCGGGTTCATGGCATAATCACATCCCATCGCTACTCCCCTTCCTTCGCTTCTTTCATGTCTTGCTCCAGCGCCAGCGCCAGCCATGACATCGCCAAGTGTATCTCTGTCAGTATAACGTGCATGCGCGCTGTTGCTGGATCCAATTCCATCGCAGCGGCGGCTAGCTTGTTGTTGCGAGTGCCAAGTTCTGATTGCGCTTTCGCGAACTCCCTCAACGTGCTCATCGCGCCCTCTCCGCAGCGGGCATGTTCTCGCGTGCTGTCTGGGCGCTATTGGTAGGCCACGTCGCGACCAGCAGTTCACAGAACGACTGCGCCATGGTCAGCGTCGGTGCCGTCCCCTTGATCGAACAGTCTCCGCCCGACGCCTCGAATCGCCACTTGCCACGAGACTTCAGAAACACGCGCATTGACACGCCTTGCTCCGTCGCCTTGAATCCCTCTTCGTCTTCCGTCCACTGCACACCGTTGGTTGATTCGTTCATCTTGGTTTTCCTTTCGGTTTCCGTCGCCAATCACCTCCGACTATCCAGATCCTCCATCAGTGCCATCGCCAACCCGCATAATGACGTGTGGACTGACACGATAGCGACGAGAGAGTTGGCCATGCTCATGTCCTTAATTCCCTTCGCCCGCTCAGCTAAGTCGTACTTCCTTTTGGCTTCTTCCTGCTGCTGTCTGGCGTATTCCAGTAACTTGCTCACGCCCTAACCTCCAACACCATCCGTAACCATTCGCGCCCATCCTCGCAGATACCTCCCTCCACCATCTCGCTCACCAGCTCGCTGAGCCTTCCATGATTGGCTAGCATGCACAGCGCGCGCAGTTCATCGCGCTCTTTGGGGCTCACCTTTTCCAGTGGGGCACAACTCGGAACGTCTGGCCAAAGCTTCTGTTGCTGTGCTGTCATCGCCATCGTCTCATCTCCTCTCGAATGTCAGCCACCACCTCTGCGCGGAGCTCTATCGGGTCCTTGGTCGGCTCCGTGCTAGCCGTCGCGTCTTCCTCCGCTGGAGCTTCCTGAGCCGGTTCTGTTCGGATGCGCGGCGCCAACACGATCACCTCGGGCATTGGGAGCTTCCGCGCCTGGCCTCGGTACGTCTTCCGAGCCTGGTCCGCGACCTGCTCGGCGGCGGTGTCTTTGCGCTTGCGGCGGGTGCGGCGGCCCGGTGTATGCTTGCGGCTCATGGTTCCACCGCGTCCGTCCACGCAACCGTCCTCCAGTGCTGACCGTCCCCAAACCATTCCGACCGTGCTTTCTTTCCGGCATCGTCTTCCCATTCCGCCTCGATTCGATGCTCAACGTGACCACCGCGAACCCAGAACATGCCCCCTGTTCTGTCCCATTCTGCTTGCGCCTTCAACGCCATTTCCAGCGCTTTCTGCCACTCGTTCAGGCGCTTCTCGTATTGGTCGGGGGTGCGGTGAATAATGGTCTCAACGCAGTAGTCATCCTCAAACGAGTAGACCGTCTCTGGATTGCCTGGTCTCTCCGGAAGCTCCGGTCGGATCAGTTGGAAGCACTGTTGCAGGTTGTTGTTGGTGGTGATCTCCATAGTCCACACCTCTTCTGGCAGACCCCGCGGAACAGTCATCCCGTACCGAGCAAGAAGCTCGTGCGCGTTCATTCTCCACCCTCCTTGAACTTGACGTAAACAAAGGTTCCGGGGATCGGAGCGACATCGCAAACGGCTATCCGATCCGCAAGCGTGCATGCGCACGGCTCGCTCGGCACACCAGGAATCTCCGTCACCTCTCCGGTATGCGTGTCAAGCACATGGCCCCACTGATAGTCTGGGATCGGAGCGAAATACCGGAGCGCGTCGTTGAGCGTTTCAAAGTCGCCCGAGAAGTCCTTCATCCCACCTTCTGGCTCATATTCGTCACCAGTGAATGCCAGATAGCGTTTCATCAGCAGATCCCTTTCTCGTGCAGCTCGTCGAGTATCGCGAGCAGTCGGTGGGCAGCGTCGCGAGCCGCCAAGTAGTCACGACCATGCATCCCAGTTGCTTCTGCGTCCGCCTCTTGCTCATCTGCCTCGTCGTTCAGCTCACCAGCCAGCGCCAGCAGCAAGTCGGGCAAGTAGCAGCCGTTCGCTCTGTCGTGGCGGGCGAGTAGGTGGCGCGCGTCTGCCAGGAACGGAACATCACCGTTCCCATCTATTGCCGAGCAACTGAGGACAAATGATCCATCCAACTCTGGGTAGATCGAAGCGGATGAAAGAGGCCTGATAGAAATCACGGAGCCGGTCGAATCCACTATTCGGCAATCCTCCCACCGGCTCCCATCAGCCAGCGGCGGCAGGCCTTCCGCATCATCGTATGGTTTCGGTGGCTGCTCGGTTGGCCGGGGCCGCGCTTCCGCCGCATACACTCCGAGCGTTACGGGTAGGTCGGCCGCTGCCTTGCGAACCCCGTCGCGAACATATGGCTCATGCCCGGAGCGCTGAGGCCGCACCAAAACCTTCCCCGGTTCTGGGGTCTCGATCTCGAACGGAACAGTGATATGCTTCCCGAGAATTGCCTGGACGTCATACCAGCCACTGCCGGTTGGCGCCGGTTTCGGTGTCGGCTGCGGCTCCTCCCGCCCATCCTCCGGATCGAACGGCGAGTGCATGCCCATCTCACCAAAGAGCTCTGCCATCTGTTCCGCCGTCGCAGGCTCGCCAGTGTCCTTGTCAACGAATCGCATGGTGCTCGGCCCTTTCTTCTCGTGCGTCTCGTAGCTCGGGATCCACTTCTGCGTCGACCCGAACGCTGCCACGTGGACCTGGCCGCAATTCCCGCACTCGGCGCGCAGCGGTTCGCTTTCGTTGTTTCTGGCCGTACACCCGCAGTTGAAGCACGTGACCACCGAAGGAACGAATGGGATCTCTGGTTCCGATGGCCCTCCCAACGCTTCGGCAAGCTCTTCCGCCATCTTCTGCGTGAATCCAAATCTGCCGGTTCCGCCGCATATCCAACACGGAGAGATCGAGCATCCGATCAGTCCCCCGCCGGCCGCTTGAACATGCTGCCCAGAACCTTTGCAGATGGGGCAAGCCGGAACCTCGTCCTTTGCCCATGCGGCCCGGCTCCCGTCCCATATCCCTGGTTTCCAGTCAGTCATCGTCTGCCCCCGGCGCATCGAACAGCCATCTCCTAAACCACGCCCCAGATGCGTAAGACAACGGGAGCAGCGCAACGAACCCGAGCGGGTCAGTCGCCAGTTTCCATCCGGTGATGCTGGCGCTAACCGTAAGCACCGCACCGACCAGAACCATAACCACCGTGTCTCTCGTCATCTCAATCATCTTTCTCGTTCAACGCCTTCCAGAGTCGCCTGCGCAAGTCTAACCTTAGCTGCTCGCGAACCATCCAGTCGTTAGCCGTCGTGAGCGAACCCGTAACCGAAGCCACTCCTCGGATTGAACGGATCGCGTTCAGCACGTTTTCCGCATCG
>Ga0307423_1000217_pt1 | contig 38498 bp, 79 predicted proteins | sample SalMarWE160310MG_FD_202154 | JGI IMG/M metagenome (GOLD analysis project Ga0307423, IMG submission 202154) | Salt marsh sediment microbial communities from the Plum Island Ecosystem LTER, Massachusetts, United States - WE1603-10 | ecosystem: Environmental > Aquatic > Marine > Intertidal zone >... | reverse complement strand
GATAAGGATTAGAGAAGAAAAGAGCTGATGAGTCGAAATGGAATTGATATAGCAAAGGATATATGATGTCAGTTGTATGGGCTTGCCAATCAAATTTGGGAAATAGTGATGATATTTCTATTATAGAAAATGTATGTATTAGGAATGAATACGATTTTGTTCCTATTAAAGTTATACCATTCTGTGATGAAATTGATCTTTTGTGTTTGCCAAATGATAAACCAATTATTTTTTATGGTTCTGTAAGGTTTGTAGATATTGCAAACTCATGTTGTGAATTCAAAGATGGAATATTTTTGAATAAATCATCTGTTTGTTCGATTTGGAGCTTAAAATATGGTACATATTGTTTAAATTATCCAAATGTTAGAACAACATTTGGAGATGAATTGTTAAAAGATTATGTTGAAATATTTAGAAATGAAGGGAAAGTTTTTGTTAGACCAGATGCTGATAATAAAGCTTTCAATGGTCAATTGTTTAGAGTGGAGGATATAGATAAATGGGTGGATAATTTGAGTGGTGATAGGAACAGTCTTCTATTTGAGCCAATTATAATATCCTCTCCTGTTGATATTTATAAAGAATATAGATTATTTATTTTGGATGGAAAAGTAATCGGTGGAAGTCAATATAAAAAATATGGAGTTTTAAATAGGAACAATTATGTTCCTGATTCCGTGATTAGTTTTGCTGAGAAAATGAGTGAAATTTATTCTCCAAAATCTGTTTTTGTTATGGATATAGCTGAGATTATGAGTGTTATGGATGGAGAAAGTCATAGTTATTTTGTGATAGAAGTTGGTTCTTTTAATAGTTCAGGATTTTATTTTTCTGATATAGAAAATATAGTCTTAAAAGTTTCTGATAAAGTATTGAAAAATTATGAAAAGCATTGATTGATTTGATATTATAGTTAATAATACTAGTATGAGACTTCCAGCAACAGTTCCATCGTTAGTGTCTGTTGAGAGTTCAAACGTTGAAGCAGTTGGATATGATTCTAAAAATAGATATTTGTATATTAAGTTTTTGCCAAGTGAGGAGAATCAAAGAGGATCTGTTTATAGATATTCAGGTGTAAAAGAACAGATATTTAATAGATTGTTACGGGCAGCCAGTAAAGGTATGTTCGTATGGGCTCATATAAGAGATAAATATCCATATGCTAAATGGACAGGTTTTGGGTGGAGAAAGCAAACTGCGCTTCAAAAAATGTCAATTCAAAAGAAAAGTAGAAAGCAAAGATTTAGAAAAACAAAATAGAGATAATTAGTTGGATGCTAATTAGAAAGGTTCGGAAAATGAATAGTATTATCGTTCGTGCAAAGAATATATCAAAACAAATGGAAGTTTCTTTTTGGAAATTAGGTGGTTTACTTTATAGAATTAGAGATGGTGAGATTTATAGGGAGATCGGGTATTCTTGCTTTAAGGATTTTTGCGAGAAAGAGCTTTATTGTACTTTGAGAACAGCTCAGGTTTCTATTCAGTTGAATATTTGGAAGAAAACATTAGGATAAGGGATCGTCCAGTCCTAGGAAATCACCGTCAAAATGGATGAGGAGTGGAAAACGTCCAAAGTCTTATTGGGGGATTGAAATAAAAAATAGGATAGCAAGACAGTTGAAATATATAAGGCATTGGAAAATAGTTAATAAATCTTATGAAAATATAGAAAACGAATGTGCGACATGGTTTATAGATCCACCATATACCGATGCTGGAAAACACTATAGATATGGATGTAATGGTATAGATTATGAATATTTAGCTAAATGGTCTGTTGGTAGATTTGGACAGGTTATAGTTTGTGAAAATGATGGTGCAAATTGGCTTAATTTTGATCGTTTATGTGATATTAATAGTACATTTATTGTTGATGGAGAAAGAAAAAAAAGTAGTGAAGTTGTTTATTATCAAATAGATGGAAATAAAACAGGTAGGCAATTAAATTTATTTTAGGATTTTGATAAACTTATGTTTAATAAGCCATTTGATTTGTTTTTAGGTGATTGTTTAGATGTATTGAAGAATTTTGATGATTCTTGTGTCGATTCAATTGTTACTGATCCACCTTATGGCATTAGATTTATGGATAAAAAATGGGATTATGATGTTCCAGGTATAGATACATGGAAAGAGTGTCTTAGGGTATTGAAACCTGGTGGATTTTTGCTTTCATTTGGTAGTACAAGAACATATCATAGACTTGTTGTGAATATTGAGGATGCTGGGTTTGAAATAATGGATCAGTTGCAATGGATATTTGGAAGTGGATTTCCAAAGAGTAAATATTCTTTAAAGCCAGCGAATGAACCTATTTGTTTGTCAAGAAAAAGGTATGTTGGATCTATTGATAATAATATTGAATCATATAGCACTGGTGGATTGAATATAGATTCATGTAGAATATTAATAGAAGATGATATTGGTAGTAGGGAAACTAAGAATAATTATATCGGTATAGGTACATTTATGGAAAAGGCTGGTAGGATATATGAACAAAATGAAAATGGTAGATGGCCATCAAATGTTATCCTTTCACATCATCATGAATGTGAATTTTTAGGATATAAAAAAGTAAAGAATAAAAGTGGTTCTTTGTCAGGTTGTGAACCATCGGTTCCTGCGAAGAATGTATATTCAAAATTTAATAATAGAGGATCATTTGTTAAATATGGGGATAATGAAGGTTTTGAAAAAATAGAAGATTGGAGATGTGTGGATCAATGTCCTGTGAAATTGATGCATAATAAGTCTAGGTTTTTTTATTGTACGAAAGCTCAGAAAAAAGATCGTGATGATGGTTTGGTAAGTAAGTGTCAGTTTAAACATGGTATGCTATTAAGGGATTTACGTAGTGATGATTTTGTTGGGAATATTCATCCGACAGTAAAACCAACTGATTTAATGAGATATTTATGTAGATTAATTACACCTAAAGAGGGTACCATTATGGATCCTTTCATGGGAAGTGGTTCAACAGGTAGGGGAGCAATTTTGGAGGGATTTGATTTTGTTGGAATAGAAAATCAGGAACGTTTTTTTGAAATATCAAAAATAAGGATTGATGCTGTAATGAGAAAAAGACAGATGGGATTGTTTGATAATATTGACAGATGTTAATATATATAGTTAGAGTATTTATATGAAAATTTATTTAGTAACATCAAAAATAACTGAAAAAAATTCAACTGGTATTTTGTTAAAGGCTAGTATGAAATGTCATGGTGTATTTACCGGAGAATATTTTGCTAGTAAGATTGCTGATAAATATGATGCTAATGTTGTGGAGTTAATCCTTGATAAAGATTATGATCCACAAGATAATATTGTTTTACAACAATGGTTGAATCCAGGTTATTTTAATGGGTGATACATGGCTGTTGGATTATTGGAATCGTTTGGTTTGATTGAAGAATTTGGAAGATTAGCTATGGATGAAGAAATTATAACTATTGATGATATAATATTTTCTGCATCAGCAAAAAAAAGAAAAGGATGTAGATCAATTGCATCTAGGCTTACGGCAGAGGATAATCAAAAGATAATGGATATTGGTAGAAGAATCAAAAAATGGAGAGATGAAAGATGAAATTAGTTCCTTTTCATGACAATGTTTTTGTTGAGCGAGAAGAGCAGGAAGAACAGCAAACACCAGGTGGGTTAGTATTACCTAAAAATGCTCAGGATGAACCAGATACCGCAATAGTTGTATCTGTTGGTCCTGGAAGATTGTTGTCAAATGGAACAATGGTAGTTCCTTTGGTTAAATGTGGTGATAGAGTATTGATAGGTAGATATGCTGGTACTGAAGTTAATTGGGGTAGGGAAAAACGATTGGTTATACCGTGGTCAGAAATTTTGGGTATTGTTGAGGATGATGAAGTTAAAAAAACAGGTAAAAAATCTAAAAATACTGCAAAGAAGAATTTGTTGACAAAATAGTTTTTGTGGTTATATCTAGTATAGATTCTTTGTGGGATACAGGGAATGGTTATGATAAATGATATTTTGAAATATATGCAATATTCTATAGATAAACAAGAGAAAGCTCTCGATCAGTTTGAGAAAAAAGGGGACATTAGATCTGATTTGTTGAGGTCAAGAATTGATGGATACAAGAATGCCATGGTTGATGTGAAAGTATTTCTTGATGTTGAGTTGAAAAAAATGGGTATTTTTTATGATGAGAGATAATTGGGTAAGAGGGTATGACGGTAAGATATGGGTACCTAATAGTATGGGGCAATCATGTTCTATAAAAATTTCAATTATATTAATTGTAGTTTCTATAGTTATATATTTTTTTAGTGGGTAATTATGGATTATAATAAAGTATACGGTTTATGTCGAGGATGTAATAAATATGTAGACAGAGATAGTATGGTTTCAACGAATTTTACTGTTTTTGGAGATGGAGTTGATGAGAAGAGAGATAAAATAAGGTTTCGATTATGTCCTAGGTGTCACGATAGGCAGTTGATTAGGTGGAAAACATCTCCTGATGGAAGAATCATAGAATGGAGGGGTGAGATTAAAAAGGCGGCTGAAATAAGGGTAAATAAGAATTTGTCTGATCAGTGTGACGACATTGATTTTGATGATAGCGATCAAGTTGCAATGTTTGAGATTTCAAAGTTGAAACATAGTTGAAAAATTTTGTTTTTTGAGTTAATAATATCAACGAAGGAGAATTATTATATGTTTAAATGTTTTACTATAGTTTTGTTTTTTTTATATTGTGTATTGGGATCTAGTTATGTTTCAAGTGCAAATGATAGTGTTTACATATCACCAACAAGGATAAGAAAAGTAAAAGTTAGACCAATTCCGTCTAGTGAGTGGAACGATAATGTTAAGCTATGGTTAGCTAGAAGTTGTGCTGGAGAAGCTGGTTTCAATGCGGCAGACGAATGTATTGCCATTGCATGGGTATATGCGACAAGATGGAAGTCATCGCAGGGTAGTTTTTTATCTATGGTAAAGGGATATTCTGCTGCTATTAAGGACCGAAGTACTCACACAAGAAGATGGATTTTGAATTTAAGTTTAAACGGTAAACGTCCTGTTGGTTGGCCTGAACGATTAAAATGGAGCAATCATAGAGTATTTTGGAGTAATATTTTGTCAGAATTAGATCAATGGGCTATTGGAAACAGATCAAATCCGGTTGTTGGTGCAGACCATTTTGGTGGTAAGATGGATAAACCTGGAAGTTTATGGGTAAGAGTATATCCTACTGGTAAAGAATTTAAAAACAGGTTTTATAGATCACCATCTGCTCCACCAATTAAAACAGATTGAATTATGACAGGTTTTAATATAATTTGGAAATCTAAAGCTGCTGAAAATGCATTTTTGGAGCTTTGTAATAATGCCAGACGTGAGAGAGATCTGAACGATTTTAATATAGATAGTGGAGATCATTCAAAATATGAGAAATCAACGTTGAAAATGGTGTCATCAGAAATTTTTCATAGAATGATATCTGTTGCATATGAAACAGCGATGAAAATGGAGCTTTCTGCATTAGAGGCTAGTGCATCAGTAGCTAGTATTTTGATGGGAGATGTATTTGATGATTGATATTTTTGTTTGTATTGTAGGCTGTATTGTAGGTTGTATTGTGGGCTATATATTTGGATTGTTTATTGGAAAAAGATATATGCGTAAAGAGCTAGATATTGGTTTTAAAGCGATAGCAAAAGCTAATGATGATCAGAAGAAAATGTATGATAGAATAGTTGAGTTAGAAAATATATTTCAGGAAGATGGGGTTGATGATGAGGCATAAAAAAACAGATAGAAATATGAAATATAAACCATGGAAGAAATTGGTACCTTTTCAGGTTCCACCAGAAGCAAAAGCATCAAATGTTGTTGCAGTTTTTCAGAATAATCATGCAACGATTTTTATAAAGGAAACAGAATCACCTGGTTTTATAACTTCTGATGGTAGTCCACAGAAAATAGCGCATTTAATGATTAATTGGACGAAAGGATTGAAGGGAAGTGACGACTATTTTTATGGTCTAAAACAGAGGATAAAAAGAGAACTATGTGGAGAACAATCTGAAGCTGTCGAACTATTTCCTGCTGATTGGAGAGAGCAGAAATTTGGACAGACGCATATTTGGGCTATGTTACAGGGTGCAACATTTCCAATTGGAATACTTCCAACTGATATAGATAAGGCCATGTCAGATATGGCTGGTGGTAGAGAAAATGTTATTTTGAAAGAAGATTTGGAATTGTTTGTTGTTAATCATGTTGGTGGTATAACAGAAGTATTTGAATCCAAAGATGAATGTAAACGTATGTATGGTGACAAAAATATTCCTGATGATTCAAGTTATGGTATAGAAATAATTGGGAATATTCCATTGGAATCTAATAATGTTGCATGGACAGATAGTGCGAAAGCTAAACTTGCAAATGTTATGGCAAAAGGTGAGGCTGCAGCAGCAAATGGGATTAATTATGAGACACCTGATTTGTTTAATGAACAGGATACAATTGAAGATGAAATTTTTGATGAAAGTATTTCTGATGATGATGGTGATGACGGTGATCCTGTAGGTTTAGAAGAAGAGATTGCACTCGCAGATGCTATGAAAGAAGCATTGGGAAGTAAGGCTGATGAAAGAGCGAGAAGAGTCAGGGAAGTAACAGAATCAGTTATTGGTAGATCAGAAGAAAATATTAATGCTGTTAGAAAATCATTAAATAAATCTAAAATTATTGTTCCATAATGTCAAAACGAGATCCTAGAGTAATAAAGTCATCATTTGATGTATGGTTAGCTAGGGATATGGACTTCAATAATTTACCAGGTAGGAACATAAAAACATATAGAAGATTTACAAAAGCAACCAAGATAAAGTATACGAATAAAATATGTTCATATTTAGATAAGATGGAATATAAGCAATCTAGAATGGCAGGCGAAAATAAGGTTGCTGTGGCGATAAAATTAGATGGAACGATACGGTATGTATGGAGATGCGATGTTTTGACAGAGAAAGAATATAATGAAATACAAAATAGCCAAAAGGATAACATCAGAAATCTATGCAAGAAGTAGAGAGGGTTTATGGGTTAAGGCTAGACTTGTAGATTCTGGAATAGAATTACTTTGGCAGGTAAGGACTAGTATTTCACATGGTAAATTAATATCATATGATTTCAATGGTAATGTTGAATCATTATGCGATATTAATATTGCAAGGTATGAAAATGTAATGAAAAGTGCTGGTATAGTACCTATATATGACGATTTTGTTAGTTTTTGTGGAGTAGATAAGTTTGATATTTTTGTAGAATCTATTATGAATCATATGGTAAATATGGCCATATCTGGATATGGGGAAGATCCTGGGGAGATTATTGATTGGTATTCTAATATTTCAGAAATGAAATTTATGGATGGTACAAGATTTAAATTTTATCGTGATTGCGAACCATTTTGTGATATGTATGGTTTGATGTGTGATGTTAGTGTTATTGGGGACAAATATGAGGCTGTTGTTGATATAAGAGATAATAAGGTTAATATTTTAATAAGTGATAAAGATCTGATTTCGTTTATAATATCGACTATTCCTGTGTAGTGTTTTGTTATTTGAAATAAAAAAAATATTTTTTTGTTGAAAAGTGGGATAATAATAGTATTATGTTGATAGACGGTTTTTGAGTAGTATGTTTGGCGAGATGCCGACAGAAAGGAAAATAAAAATGACTGATACTATTAATGAAATTTCAAAATCTGATAGACGTCCATGGCTAGGATCTGGAATCGAAGTGGATGTTGGATCTGATAATATCAGAGAAGTTATGAAAATCGCAAAACTTGATTGGGAGGTTGAGGGTCGTCCACTATTTATTCCGGTAGGTAGTGCTGACAATACTACAAGTTTTGAGATATATCCATCTCATAAGGCGATTGTTAGGAAAACTGACGAGCAACAATTGGGAATTGTGGGTAAGGACTGGAATATTCTTCAAAATGAGGAAGTTTTTTCGTTTGTTGACGATCTTTCCAATCTTGGGTTGGTTAAGTATCACAGTGCTGGACAATTCAAGAATGGAAAGCTTATATGGGTTCAGGCAGAATTTCAAGAGAGTGAAATTTTGCCGGAAGATGTACATAAAAAATATTTGATATTCTCAAACGCCTTTGATGGCACTTTTTCAATACGGATTGGTTGGACAGATGTCAGAGTTGTTTGTATGAATACATTTATGATGGCATCAAAAGAGGCAAGACAAAACGGATTTGCTATTAGGCATACTACTTCAATGAGGGATAAAATCCAGCTTGCTAAAAATGCGCTCGTTCTTTATGAGAAAGAGGCGAAACAGTTGGATATGTTCCAAAAAGCCTTGACACGGTTGTCAATGACCACGGATATGTGGAAGGATTTTTCATACAATATTATCCCTGATCCAGAGGGTAAAAATAAAACTCGGTCAAATAATAACAGAAACAAATTGATTGAGCTATCTATCATGGGTACTGGTCAAGACATTCCTGGAGTTCATGGAACTGGATATGCGGCATTGAACGCATTGACAGAATTTGTAAATTACGAAAGGTCATCGCGCGGTAATGATGACCTTCAGAGGCAAGCGAATCGATATCAAGCGACATTGTTTGGTACTGGTCAAAATCTTATCAACAAGGGGATCGACAGCCTTAACCATTATCTTGTTGATAATGGTATACAAGTCGAAACGGTTAATTGAGTCACTAGAACCTACTATCAGCCTACCAATTGCGAACTTGAGTTCGCATACCACTAATAGCTGAACCGTCTATTAGTGGTATTCTTTTTTTTGTTTGACATTTGTTAATATTTTCAACTATAAAATTAATAGTAGAAGTTGAAAAGGTTGAAAATGGAACAGATGACTATTTTTGATATTTTGAGTGATTTTAATAGTGTAAAATTGCCAAAAGAAAAAAGAGATTTCGTAAATAATTCAAGGAAAATTTTACAAGAAACTGGTGGTTTGCCTATTAATATTCAGGATGATCTTCGTAGGATGGCCAGAAGATATAATAGGCAATTAAATGAACTTCATGCTTCTCGGGAAAGAGCCAGGCGAACAAACTGGAAGATAAGAGAGGGGATCAGTGAAGATAAAGCTAGAGAACTGGTAGAACGTCGGAATAAGGATATTTCGGCAAGAAAGGCTGATTTAGGTATTTAATATGAATATTAGTAATGATGCAAAGGGAAGAATTGATTCAAATGTTTTATCCGCAATTAGAGAAGTTGTCATGGTTGTTAGGCATATTGTTAATAACCCTGAAGATGTTGTAGTTGATATAGAATGTAGTGGTTATAGTGCATTGGTTGCACTTCGGACAAATCCTGATGATGTTGGTCAAGTTATTGGTAGAAATGCCCATTTGATGAACTCAATTCGGTCTTTTCTTTCTGCGATTTCCGGTAAAAATAATATTCAGATTATTATGGATTATGTCACTGAGGAGGATAATAGGCGTATGGGATCTATAAATAGGGAGAAACATACTGGTTGACAAATTATATGTATTGGTATATACATTGAGTATGTAATTGTTGCTATAGTTGATTGTTGATTGTTGATATTAGGGATGATGTGTTATGGGCAATGATTTATTGTTTAAAAAAGGGATAGATTTTGATTTTATATTGTTTGGAATTGGCGAGTTAGTATCTAAAGCTTCAGATAGTTTCGGTTCTAAATCTATTTCAATAAAGATTGAAAATAAAGAAATCGTATTAGATAGGCCAGTGGAAAATCCTTGTGAGCCATTTGATCATAGATTAAATGGGGTATTAAAAGGAGCTAGGCTTATTTCTAAGTATAATAATATAAAATATGAGAATATAGTTGGTATATTATTAGTTCTGGATGGATGGTCATGGAATGAATATGTGTTTCGTTCGCCTGTATGGATGAATGATCACCAAGAGATACCTATTAGAGATGCTAGAAAGATTAGAGGATTGGAATGGGTCATAGGTTCTTCATTGGAGATAAAGTTAGAACAATACATGGAATGGGATGGGTTAGAAGGGTAACTACTTGGAGAGATCGTATATTGGAAATGGATGATTATGAGGCTAGGGAGTTTTCTGCAAATTGTAAGCGAATTTGTGGTGTTAATTATAAAGAGGATTGGGTAGAGTTATTGGTTGAAGTTAATAAAAGATTGTTTGAATTTCAGGCATCTGTAGTAACATTGTTGGAAGGAAGGGAATATGATTCTACAAGAAAATTGGAGAAAAAAACTGTCAAAATTGAAAGATAAAACTCGTAATAAAACAAAAGAGATTAGGGAAGATAAAAGAAGTAAGAAAAAACTTAGTGCAGATATACTAGTTGAAGATACACCAAGTTTTGAAGATTGTAATAAGCCATATGAGCGGTCTCCGCTTACTGATAAAGTTGTAAAGAAAAAAAGAGAAAACAAGGTAAATTGGTTTTCCGTACAACAATGGTTTATAAAAGGAATTAATAAAAATAATCCAGATTGGTTTGTTGCTAAAAATAAAGACCAGAAAGAACATAATCAGACATGGTGGGCATGGGCTGAGAAAAACTGCGCTGAAAGATTACTGAAACATTATGGTCCAGATACTGTTGAAAAAACAGTTGAGTGGTTTTGTGATAATTGGCAATCAATGGTAGATGATAGCAATGGGAAGTTATCTGGTGCACCTAATGTTAGGTTTTTATGGGCTGGAAGGGATAGGATTTTCCCTGATGCAGTAATTGGAAAAAAACCAAAAGTTAAGAAACACATGGTAGGTGAGTACAATGCCGAACAAACAAGCAAATTTCCAAAAATTGGATGGTAAGCTGTTTGATAATGTTACATTCCGTCGTGATATATCACCAAGTGATATGGAGCGAATGTGTATTCCTAGGAGATATTGGAAGTCAAGTTTTGAAAAACTTAATGATGATGGTGGTGATAGTAGTCTTAAAAATATAATAGCTAAATATATTATGAAAATGAAAGAAATGAAAAAGGTTGGTGGTGGGTTAATTCTATTTGGAGATAATGGCACTGGTAAATCATGTGCTTCAGTTGTTTTAGCAAAGGAGTATAGAAGAAGAGGGAATACCGTTTTGTTTTTAGAAGCGGCTGATATTAAAAGATTAGTTTTTGAAAAAAAACAATTTGATTCATACGAAACATATTGGGATAGATCTAAAAGTGTTGATATGCTTATTATTGACGATATAGGAAAGGGTGTTATAGATTCTACCGGATTTGGGTCATCACTTTTTGATGAAATAATACGTTCAAGAAATTCAAATAAGTTGATAACTATTTTGACTTCAAATCTTGTACCACATCTATGGGTGTCAAATTTAGAGTTTAAGACGTCAACTATGAAAACATTGAAGGAGTGTACAATTCCAGTTTGTGTAGAGGGTGAAAATAAAAGAGATAAATCTGAAAAAATGTTACATGATATTTTTTATGGATAAATTGGAGGTATTTAAATGGTTGATAATAGAACTCCTCCATATAATGAGGAAGCTGAAATTGCAGTACTTGGATCTATTTTATTGAATAACGATTGTTTAGCAGAGATATTGTCGATTATAAATGACAGTGATTTTTATATACCATCAAATAAATTAATATTTAATGGTATGGTTTCGTTATTTGAAGAAGGTATTGCTATAGATCATGTAACACTCGGAAATAAACTAAAACTCCAGGGGAATTTGCAGAAAATAGGTGGTGCTATAGCATTATCTAATTTAACCGATGCTGTTGCAGTTACAGCCAATATTTCTTATTACGTAAATATAGTTAGAGAAGCCAGTGCAATTCGTCGTGTTATTGAAAGTGCTCAGAAAGTTGCTGTTTCTGGATTTAGTGCTGATAATATAAGTTGTATAGATCCAAGCATTAATGATTTAATTGATGCAGCACATGATTTGTATAAAACAAAAATGCCTGATAATTTATTTTCAATTGGTAATCAGGTTATAGAAAATTATAGAAAAGTTGCCAATGGATATAGAGGTATAGAATTACCATGGAAATCTATGGATTCTATGACAGCAGGTGCATGGCCTAAAACTATAACAATGTTTGTGGCTAGACCTGGTGTTGGAAAAACATTTGTAGCTGTTATTTGTGCCAGACATGCATGGTTAAATAACCGTAGAGTATTAGTGATCTCGCCTGAGATGAGTAAGGATGAAATTGCAGAACGATTTTTTGTTATCCATTCTTCAGTTAGTTACCATAGTGTAATTTCTGGTCAATTGCCAACTATAATGGAGCAGAGATTTGAAAAAACAATATTGGATTCTTCCGGAAAAGATGGATTGTGGATTATGGATTCAGATGATGATCTGACACCTAGGGGGATGGAATCAGCAATTAGGGCATGTAATCCAGATCTTGTTGCGATAGATTCAATATATGACATTCATTTAAAAGGAGACAGGAAAGATCGCGCGATTGGTGCTCTGAGTTGGATGAAGAAAAGCAGTAAGGAGTTTGGGCATGCAACTATTGGTTTTGCTCAACAAAATCGTATAGCTGAGTTATCGGAAAAAAAAGGTGGTGGAGCCAGGCTGGGTACAATCGCATTGGCAGATGAAATAGGGCAAGATGCCCATGCCGTATTTGCACTGGAGCAAACACAAGACGATAAAGACGATAAGATTATGAAAATTAAAAAGATTAAACTTAGGCGTGGTAATGCTAAACGACCATCCATAAAGGTTCATTGGGATATGGATAGAATGTTTTTTGATGAAATAGTAGAGGAAGATGATGGAGATGAAGATGATATTCCATTTTAGTTGACAAATCAACAAATGAACAGTATTTATATTGGTGATACGAACTCGAGTTCGTATCTATATGCTAATTTAGCATTTTATTGTGATCATTTATCACAGAAAGGAAGTCAAAATGGGAATTGGAGCATATAGTAAGGGGTGGAGTGACCCTAATGAATATGATGAATATAATGATAGTGATAATAGTTATGACAACTCTTCATCTATTAGTCTGAATGAGAGATTGTATAGATTTAGATTTTCGGTTCCATCTCCACTTGGAACGGATAGGCAACCTAATTTAGTTAAGCCTGGAACACCAGCAACAAAAAGAGTTTTATTTTTAGATGGCTTGCCATTTAAGATATATGAGCACGGATTGTGGAAATATAAAAATGCTTATAGTGTGTTGAATGCTTTTACGGCGATATGCCCAGAAAAAAATAATCTTACCAATAAGCCTTGTTCATTATGTTCGGTTAAAAATTATCCGTATTTTGTGGGTTTTTTTCCTGTTATAGATATGGGTCAAGTTGAATATAATAATGGTAAGGTTATTTTACATCACGAATATTGGGATGATGATAAGGGTGAACGTCATGAAAGGTCTTTTCAGAGGGTATTGCTTGGTGCGAAACGTGGTTCATTAGATAAACCTGGTGTTCTAAAGGTTCTACAAATGGAAATGGAGAGGTTGAAATCCCAGTTCAATATAGACGATTTGACTGGAACAGTTTGGGATACAACTAGAACTGGAAAGAAAGATGCATCAGTTGGTAGTTCTTGGAGATTTATTGAGAAGATAGATCCACGAGATTTTGAACGGTATCTTATATCCTATGGAGCCGAACCAGAAAATCTTAAGTTGGATATACCTGTATATTACGATCCAGATTCTGGTAATGGTGTGTTTGATATATCAGTTGATGAATATTGTGATAAATTATCTATATTGGTTGGAAATGGTAATGTGAGTGAAGATAATAGGAATAGAGTTAGTAAATCAAATACGAATAATAATTATAGAAGAGAAAATTCTACAGCGCATGGTGCTGGATTTGGGGGTGGTTATGTAGGTAGGCCGGATGTTCCACCACCTGATGATGATGATATTCCATTTTAATAAATAGGATGAATTATGAATGTTGTTGTTTCTGGAAACGTTTGGTTACCATTAGATGAATTGAATGATGATCAAGTAAATAATATAAAAGACAGGTTAACGATATATCCACAAAAAACGATTGATATATCTTCAAAGTCAGATCCAAAGCCTATTTATATGTATCATGAGAATGATAAATACATTGGGGTTCCAAGGGCATGGTATAGGAAGAATATTACAAAGAATCATTCTGAACAATTGAAAGTTTCATATGGTGGAAAGATGAATGATTTGTTTACTAGATATACTTCAGAAAATAAATACCAGGAACAGAAATATGTAATAGATAAATTTTTATCTGTTATGGATGGTATGAAATGGGGAGGGTTTTTGCTGAAAGCTGGATGCGCTTTCGGAAAAACAGCAACATCATTAGAATTTGCTAGAATAGTTGGTAGGAGAACTTTAATTCTTGTTCACAAGGATTTTTTTCTTAAACAATGGAAAAACAGAATAAAAGGCTTTATGCCAACCGCTAAGGTTGGTGTAATTCGTCAGAATATTTGTGAGTTTGAAGATTGTGATTTTGTGGTGGCGATGCTTCAATCGTTGGTAAAAGATGATGGTAAAAAATATCCACAAAGAATATATGATTCATTTGGTATGGTAATTAGTGATGAATGTCATAGGATATCTGCGCAATCTTGGTCTGCAGTATTGCCAAGGTTTACCGCTGCATGGCGTGTTGGTTTATCAGCCACACCAAGACGCAAAGACGGGGCGCAGGACGTTTTTTTAAATCATATAAGTGATATTACATATTCTGCAACAACAGAAGCGCAGATTCCAGATCTAAGGGTTGTTAAGACCTATTCGGTATTGAAACCTATTAGGAGGGGAACATATAATGTTTCTGTTTCTGATTTAAATAGCGCTCAAATATTGACACAACTTGGTCAGGATATATTTAGAGCAAAAGATATTGTGGATCAGCTTGTGTTAGCCGTTCAACATCATCGTAAGATAATGGTTGTTAGTGAGCGTATATCACATTTGAAATTGATGAGTGATATGTTGAATGATTCATTATTTAATATTGAATTGGATTTCGAACCGATTGTTGATTTTTATACAGGGGAATGGTTCAGCGGTGAAGTGTGGGAAACATCAACGAAAACGCATAAGCGTGGAGATCCAAAGATGTCAAAACGTACTGAAAAGGATCTTGAAAAAGCCGAAATGGCGAATGTTATTTTTGCTACTAAGCAAATGATCGAAGAGGGGTTGGATATAGAAGCACTAGATGTTATTGTACTTGCTACACCCATGAGCGATATAGAGCAATCGGTTGGTAGGGTTAGGAGGTGGTGTTTTCCAGAAGAAGAGAAATGCATACATCTGTGTCCATGGAGAGCCGGAAAATGTAAGGAAAAGCCAAAACCAATTGTTGTTGATATTGTTGATGAAGGAATATCACATTTGTCTTCGAAGTGGAGGAGAAGGCAGAATTTCTATAAAAAAATAGGCACTAAAATTCCATGAGTTTTTGATATTTGTTAAACAGAAGGGTGTAATATGAATGAAAGTGGAAGTGGAAGAAGAGATTATCAACATGATTACTATCTCAAAAACAAAGATGAATTATCTAAGAGAAGAAAATCAAAATATCAAAACGATCCTATTGCAAGAGAGCGTGCTAAAGAATCTGCTAGATTGTATCGAGCGAAAAAGAAGGCTGAGAGAGATAGATTAAGATCGGAGGGAAAGCTTCCAAGGGCAAAATCTGTTGGACCAAGGGAGCCTATTGATATAGAGATAGATGGTAAAATGTTCAAAGGATATACAATAACAATATTGTCAAATCGTATAGGTAGAAGTAAGGATACAATTAATCATTGGATAAATATCGGTACTGTGCCTAAAACTCCATTTAGATCTACACGTGGTGATAGGCTTTATACAGATGGAATGATTTTAGCGATTAAAATGGCTATACAATCTAAGGGTATAATAGGATATAGTTCTGAAATATATAACAAGATTTCTTCAGATTGGATGAAGATTGGAGTATATCCAGTGTAATGGTAAGATGTTTAGTTGATGGAGGTTGAAAAATGGATGATAAAAGTAAAAAAATAGTAAAAGAAGTACAGGGAAACAGTTACGAATCCAGGGCTTTGAAGTTTAATGGTGAAATTAAGAAATATTCATCAAAAACAGCTGGAAGTAATAAAACTGGAATTCACATTGATGATAATAGTTTGTATTTTTATGGATTCGAATCTGGAAGAACAATTGAACTTAAAAGATTTGAATTTTGTAGAATTAAAATCTATTTAAAAGTTGGATATTTCAATATTGATGATGTTGATCCTGTTAAAAATTCCGTTAATGATTTTGTTTCCGAGATTTTAAAAAGAGAAGAATTTGGTATAAATAATAAGGAATATTCTCCTGTGTTTAGATATAATACTGTAGATATTTTAAACAAATGTTTGAATAGGAGAATATTTGTTTCTTATGGATTAACATTGAAGGGTACGAAACAATTTGAATCTCATCAGGTTGATATAATGGAAGAAATTCCAATATCAAATGGTGTTGATATTGTAGTTGAATTTGAATCTTTATCTGATAGAATTGCTTCAGGTATATCAAAAGAACATTCAAGGATAAAATCTATTGGAATAGATAACGGATTATAAGATATGGGGACAATTTTATGGGAAATCACATTTCTTTATCTGTTATTAAAAAATTAGTTAATAAAGAGCATGGAAGTGGAACGATTGGGAATGCTGGTAACATTAGAAAAATGGATAGGCTGTCTACCGGAAGTTTGGCATTTGATCGTTCACTTGGTGGTGGTATTCCAGTTGGAAGAACAACAATACTTGCTGGAGATGAATCATCTGGAAAGACGACAAATGCAATTAGGGTAATTGGATTATCACAAAATATATGTGCAAATTGTTATAGACCGGTTAAAAATATTTCAGTTTCTGAAATGATTGATTCAGAAGGAGAAGTATTTTACGGTGCTGAAGGTCATTGTGATTGTTATAATAGAGGTATTTTTAAGCCTAAACAATTAGATGACGAAAAAGATTCCGATTTTAAGAAGCGATTGGAATTATATTCTGAAAATTCTTATGAAGAATATAGGGTAGCATTTTTCGATCCAGAGGGAACGTTTGATAGAGAATGGGCTGTTAAATTAGGCGTTGATCTAAGAAGGTTGCTTTATGTTCAGGCAGATACCACAGAAGAGGTATGCGATATATATGAAGCATTACTTAGAACGGGTGAGGTTGATTTGTTTGTGTTGGATAGTATTGCTGCTATGACACCTGCGGTTGAATTAGAAGAAAGCTTTGAAAAATGGCAACAGGGTTTACAAGCGAGACTTGTGAATAAGTTTGTAAGGAAAGTTTTATCAGGAATAACGTATGTGTTAAAAAGACGTGGTAAGGCACCAACTCAAATATGGATTAATCAATTCCGAGAGAAAATTGGTGGGTCATCGTTTGTTGATAATCGTATAATGCCTGGTGGAAAAGGTCAACGGTTCTTAGCAAGTGTGATTGTGTATCTTTGGACATCAAAATGGACAAAAGAAACACAAGATAAAGAACTTGGAAAAGATATGGAGTCTGAAATTGGTACCCATGTAAAAATGAATTTTAAAGTGGAAAAGAATAAGACTGCACCACCAAAACAAAGTGGTAGTTATTATATGTGGCTAGCTGGTGAAAAAGCTGGTAATATTGATGAGTTTAAATATGTAATTGGTATGGCGTCTAAACTTGGTATGTATAGAGAAGAGGGTGAAGGTGTAAATAAAAAATGGTTTATTGGAAATGAGAAATATGAGAGAAAGAAAGATGCATTAACCAGGATGGAAGAGCCTGCAACTTTTTCTAAATTACGTGGTATTATATTGGAAAGGATATTGAATGGCCAGGCATGAGCCAAATAGATATTCGGGTAAAATATGTGGAGATCCAACTTTACAGGAAAATAGAATTGCTGATAGACTAGGTGGAAAAAGGGTTTCTGGATCTGGTGCAAATTATCATTCTAAAGGTGATGTTAGAGATGTTACCGTAAAGGATAAGACTTTTTTGATAGAAGCAAAGCAGACAAAAAATGCTTCTATATCTATAAAGTGGTCTTGGCTAAAGAAGATATCAAGAGAGGCTGAAGATAGTAATGCTGAGCCAGCATTGGCTATAGAAATAAAAGGTGGAGAAGTTGATAGTACTACAGATAGGGATTGGATATTGATTCCTGCAAGAATATTTAATGAATTCAGGATATGTTGTGATGAATAATGTTATTAATATTTTAAAGATATTTCCATGGGTTGCATGTCAAAGTATATATGATATTTATTTATATGATATAATTGATAATGCTAGTTTTAAAACTACTGATAATGCTAGTTTTAAAACTACTTATTTGTTAAATAATGCCTTGGATCAAAAGGATGTTGCAATAGATTGGCCGTATTGTATTGTTACTTTGACACAAAAAAGTGCAATAAGATTACGGGATTTATTTATTAAAATATCTATTGATCGTGGATATGAGATTTATGATGTTAAGCCAGGAAGGGTTATATTGAAAGGTGGATCTGAGTACGATTTTATTGCAAAAGAATTATTGGAAAGATGGATTCATGGAAGGTATTTTTTTTGCGATATTGTTGAAGATAATGAAGTACTAGAAGCTGAAAAAATGATTAGGGTAAGACGGACAAGAAATCCAGGTAATAGATTATATGGGTGATTCATATGAGAAAATTAGAAGATGATTTAGAAGATGTTGGTTTGGGTGTTGGTGAGGATGATTATTCTGAGATGATGTATTTTATGCCAAGATCGGATGAATCTATTGGTGTAAACGATGTTATTAGATTAAATGTTTCTCCTGGAGAAATAATTGTAATTCGTATTCCATTGTATAATATGACACAAGATCAAATAGAAAATATATGTAAACGTTGGCATGATCAATTTAAAGATATATTTGGAGAAGATATAAAAATATTAGTATGTGATAAGGAAACAGATATTTTTGTTTGTAAAGAGGATAGAAGAATTGTTAGAAAATATAATAAAGTTAAGAAAAGTATTGGAATATGGAGATAGTAATGAATGCTAAAATCGAATTTACAATAAAGGGGAGTTGGGAAGTAACAGATGAAGATATGCAGTATTATGGTGGTGCAAAAACATTTGAAGAAGTAGTCGCTTTTCAAAAACAAGCTTATGATGATGGCAAGATAGGATTATTGGATATTATAGAAGCTTCTGAAGATAGGGATGTTGAATTTTATTTTAAAAAAACAGGTGAATAATGAGTGATAAAAGTTTGATACATTGGACAGATGCTACTCTTAATCCAATTACAGGATGTTCTGAAGTTGGTCCAGAATGTGATAATTGCTATGCAAAGAAAATGTCAATTAGACTTAAAGCTATGGGGCAAAAAAACTATGAAGATGGGTTTAAGGTTAGATTACATCCTCATATGTTGAGTAAACTTAGTGATTGGAAGAGACCAAGATGGATTTTTTTATGTTCTATGAGTGATCCTTTTCATCAAGAAGTTCCGTTTGATTTTTTAGATGAAATGCATAATGAGATGAGAAAAGCAAATCATCATAAATATATGATTTTAACTAAACGTGTTCATCGTATGAATGAATATTTTAAGACAAGGAAAGGTTTGAATCATGTTTTTTATGGTGTATCTGTTGGGTTAAGGCAATCATTAAATAGGATAAAAGTTCTTCGTAGTATAGATGTAGAACATAGATTTGTATCGTTTGAACCATTATTGGGTGATCTGTTTAGTCCATATCTGAATCCTAATGAAGACGATATGATGAATTTATCTGGAATAGAATGGGTTATTATAGGTGGAGAATCTGGACCAAAAGCAAGGAGAATGAAAGTAGAACACGCTAAGAAGCTTGTTGAACATTCAAAGGCTATGGGATGCAGTATATTTTTTAAGCAAATGGGTAGTGTTTGGGCTAGAGAAAATTCAATTAAAAATGGAAAAGGTGATATAATAACTGAATGGCCAGAATGGGCTAGAATTAGAGAGAAACCATATATTTGATAAGATATCAAAAGAAAGGAAATAAATAGTATGGTAGAAAAAAATGATTTTAAAACTGATTTTGAATATTTTAGGGATGTTCTTTGTGCTTCATTGGATATTAATCGGGAAGATTTAGCTAGGGTTGATAAGAAAAAAGTAATTCAGAATAGTTTTGAAAATTCAAAATGTGTCATGCCATGTCCATGTCCATATCCGGATAAGCTTGGAATATATATTTTAAAAGAATCTATGTTTAATAATGTTCTTAGTATAAAAAGAAAACATATTAGATGGGATGGTTATAGGTTTATTGTAGATAATTTTTATGATAGAAAAGGTCTTTTTCAACCAGCTAAATATATGCCTCGTGATTTATTTAGTCAGTGTGATAAAAAAAGAATCGAACTAGATTTAGAAATTTGGGATCATATTGAAAATGGAGTAGATGAATATAGGAATGTTGATTTAGAGGATAAATATAAAAAAAAGAAAGAACCATCTATTTTATTTGATCCATATTTTCTTGGTGGTAGAAGAGATAATTTGTGGTGATATTATGGCTGAATATGACAAGGTATTACTTAAAATGCCTAGAGATAGGGCTGTTTTATATTTGAAAACTGGTCCTGGAAGAGCTTGTCAAATAGAATCAACAGAAGAATTATTGGGTAGTGATTATATAATTCCATTTCAGGCTTATGATATAGTCGTAAATCTTTTCGAAGATGATGAAAATTCAAATAAGTTTTTAGTCTTATTGGGTAGATGGCTTCGGAAGGTAACTTGGTCTAAAAAAATATTAGTTAATAAAAGTTTGGAAGATGTCGATATAAATGGAAATGGAATATTTAGTAAACTATATGTTGTTAGAATTAGGATATGGGTTAGTGATGAACAATATGCGAATGATTGTGTTCTGGCATCAAGAATAATTAGGCATAAGCTAGGTTGGGATTATATCGATATAGAAAAAGTTGATCAATTATCATATATGTTTAATACGAATGGATGTAATAGTAGTGATGTTAATTGAGTTAAAGATGAATAGTTATACCAGTAGGCGAACTCGAGTTCGCCAAAGGAGTGTTTGGAATGTTTGCTTGTACAAGATTTGAAACTAAACAGATTATGGAGGGTAAGGCATACGGTATTGTTAGGAGATATGTTGAATGCCCTCATAAGAGAGGAACGGTTATAGTTTTTACCTCTAAATTTCTAGATGGGTCTGGGAGAGATATCCCCTTTGCAAAAGTTGAGATACAGACAATTAGACCTGGTACTGTTGGGATTTTCAAAAGGGATCCGATAATATCAGAAATTGATGGTTATCAAAATGGTGAACATTGGCTGGGTCAGATGAGACAGTTGTATCCAGGGATAGGTGACGACGAGAAACTTTACCATCTGAAATTTGTTGTTAAGGAACTGGATAGAGAAGCTGGTAGGCGTGGCGATGTTGATTAAATATTATTGACGAGTTTTATTAACGATAGTATTGTTGTTGAGCTGAATGTTGATCGGAGGGTTAATGTTAGGTAGTGTTGTAAAAAAGCAGTTGATTGAAGAGCAGGTTAGGTCATCAAGAATATTAAGAGATGATATATTTAGATGTTGGAATAATTCTGGTGTTAAAACTAGGTTGTTAACTCTTGTAAAACAGGATCAATCTTGGAAAGAGTTTTGGTTATATGCATCTAATACTAAATTTTGGTGTCCTAGATTGTGTGCTATTAAGGCTTTTCACCAATTTGATGAACAGGAAAATACTGAATCACTGTGGAATATGAAGTTTGGAACTGCTGTTCATTCAGTTTATCAAGAAAATGTGCTGCCTTCATTGGGGGATAAATTTCTTGGTTCGTGGAAGAGATACGTTCCATGTGATTCTGGATTATATCGTCTTGAACGTACAAGTTATTCTAATATTATAAATGATGATGAAAATAGAGATATTGTTCGTGGTTGGGGACCAAGGCCAGATGGTGATAATTGGGAATATGAAGAATCGAAAGTTAGGCTACCATCATATAGAATAGTGGTAAAATTAGATTCTATATTAAGACTAGAAGATGAAGAAGTTCTAGAAATTAAAACAGAGAAATATGGTGCAAAAGATAATTTGGATCCATTTTTAGGCGGTAAACCAAGGGATTATCATTATAGTCAAATTAATCTTGGTATGTTAGCGACTGGATTAAGAAAATCTAGATTTCTATATCATTTTAAAGGTGAGTTGAGTTTTTCTAATTCTTTGATGGAACAAGTAATATTGTATGATGAAGATGAAATACTTGTATTGAAAAATAAAGCATTGAAATGTGTTGATGCTGTAAAGAAATGTGATAGTTTTAAGCGAGAAAATAATGGTTTTGAAAGTTTGGATTCATTTAATGAGTGGTTAGATGGGAATTTTAATCGGCTTTCAGAGTGTGAGAAGAAAAGCGAGGGTAAACCTAAATATTGTATAGGTAGAAATATTTGTTTTCCTAAAGGATACAGGAGAAAAAAATAAATGAATATTTCTAATCAAAAACTTAGGATAGATAATACTAACGAATTATTGAGTGCTCTTTCTTCTCCTGAATTTTTAGATAGAGATGAAGACTTGATAATTGAATGTTGGTCATGTGGAAAAAGTAAAAAAATAAATAATATCGTAGATACTAAGAAAAAATTTATTTTATATAATGTAGCTGACAGAGTTGGATTTATACCGATTATGGATTTTAGTAAAAACAGGGTTTTGGTTTTTTGTTCACATCGGTGTTATTTGAAAGCCATGAATAAAAATGGAGAAATAAGAGCTAGGAGACCACGTTGACTTGTTTAATTGTTGGTATAGATCCTGGTAGCACAAGTAGTGGTGTTGTTATTTTTGATGTTGATTTTTTTAAAATCGTTCTTGCGGAAGAATTTAATAATGAACAGTTGTTAAAAGTATTGAGAGGTTTTCCGTATAATATTGAAGTTGAATCTAAATTTATTTTTGATATTAGAGATATGGAAGATTTATACATAGAAGATATTGAAGGTATGGGATTGTCTGTTGGTCGTAGTGTTTTTGAGACTGCTAAATGGATAGGTAGGTTTTCAGAGGCGTATGAAAAATGCACCAATAGAAAATCTATAGAAGTTTTTAGGAGTGATGAAAAGATAATACTTTGTGGTACAAGGACGTATGTAAACCCAGTGAATGGTAAAAGAAAATCTGTTGGTGATAAGCAAATACGAGCATCTTTAATTGAAAGATTTGATCCTGTTGGTGGTGGAAAAATACCACAAATAGGCACCAAGAAAAATCCTGGTCCGTTATATGGAGTTAAGGGGCATTGTTGGCAAGCACTTTCAGTATTAATAACTGGAATTGAAATATCAAAGAAAGGGTAGTAAGATGAGTGATGAAGTCAATGGAAATGAATTAGTGGTTAATGAGAATGAGACTGTTTCGTCTGAAATAGTTGAGGTTGAGCATGCCGATATTCGACAGAAAGTCTTGGAACTTAAAGATAAGGCTGATGAGAGTTATTGGGAACTTGGCATTGTTCTTAATGATGTCTATAATAATGATTATTATAGGAATTGGGGGTTTGAAACCTGGAAAGATTATGTAGAACAAGAGTTGGATTTTGGAATAAGAACAGCACAGTATTTCCTGAAGATTCAAAAATGGTTCGAGACCATGACACCAGCAATGCAATCATGGTTGCGATCTTTGGGGTGGACAAAATGTCGTATGTTATTGGCAGTGGTAACCCCGGAGAATGCTAAATCTTGGAAGAATAAGATAAAAGGTAAAAGTGTAAGGGAGCTGGATGGAATCATTAATAGAGCTAAAAAAGGTGAGGATGATTCTAGTGGAAATGAAAGTAGTGGTTCTGAGTCGAATGATAAAAGTGTAAGTAAGGAAAGTTTGGTAAGAAGAGCATTCTCTTTATATTCAGGTCAAGATGAAGTTGTTATGAATGCTATCAATCGTGCAAAGGATATCGGTGAGACTGATAAGGATGGTCACGCCTTAAGTTTGATCTGTACGGATTATTTGGCTTCAAGTACAGATCTTATTGATATTGTTTCTCTTTTTAAGCATATTGAGGATATAACTGGTCATAAAATTATAGCGATTAAGCCAGTAGATGGTGGAGATGAAGTTGTTTTTGGTTATGAATATATAGAAGCCATGTCAGAATCAGATATGGATAATAAAAAACCTAATTCTGATGAGGAATAAAAAATAAAAAAAATATTTTAAGATCTTTTGTTGACAAATCCACTGAATGACATATCTTATATGTAAGATGACTTGCGAGATGCAAGAAAGGGTAAAAAGGGTAAAATGCCAACAATAAAAAGACATCCCATTACTAACCGACCAATTTATGTTGGACATGAGAAATTATTCAAGAATTTAGATTTGGTCGGATATGATTTGAGAGGGTATGACTTAAGTAAGGCCAACTTGATCGACGTTGACTTGAGAGATGCTAAGTTGAGCTATGCCAACTTGATCAGAGCCAACTTGATCAGGGCTGATTTGAGGGGGGCAAAGTTGAGCTATGCCGACTTAAAATGGGCCAAGTTGAGTAAAGCTGACTTGAGCAAAGCTGATTTGAGTAGGGCTGATTTGAGCTATGCCAACTTGATCATGGCTGACTTGAGCATGGCCAAGTTGATCTATGCCGATTTGAGATGGGCTGATTTGAGCGATGCTGACTTGAGCAGGTCCAACTTGAAGTATGCCAATTTGATATAATTGGATTTGACTTTACAAATGCTAAGTTGACAAGAGTGAAAAATAAACATAAAAACAGGGGGTAAAATGTCTAATTTGATGGATGATGTCATTTCTGGAAGCAGAATAATGCTTTCAAGATCTGAGAAAGTTGAAATTGAACTTGAAATGTTAGATTGGGAGTATAATATAAAGGAGAAAAGTGTTGAGAGCCAGACGATGATCAATGATGCTGCAAAAACAATGTTGAAGTATTGGCTGAGGGTCTATAAAATAGAAGACGAGTGTAGAATAAAAAAAGGTTTTTTTAAGATCTTTTGTTGACAAACCTGTTGTATATAATATTCATCTTTACAGATGGCTTGCAAGATGCAAGAAAGGGTAAAATGCCAACAATAAAAAGACATCCCATTACTAACCGACCAATTTATGTTGGACATGAGAAATTATTCAAGAATTTAGATTTGGTCGGATCTGATTTGAGAGGGTATGACTTAAGCAGGGCTGACTTAAGTAGGACTGATTTGAGAAGGTCCAACTTGAGCGATGCCGACTTGAGCGAATCCGACTTAAGTGAATCCAACTTGAGCGATGCCGAGTTGATTAGGACTGATTTGAGTAGGGCTGACTTGAGCATGGCTGAGTTGAGAAGGTCCAACTTGATCAAGGCAGACTTGAGCGATGCCGACTTGAGTGAATCCGACTTGAGTGAATCCAATTTGATCAAGGCTGATTTAAGTAGGGCTGATTTAAGTAGGGCTGATTTAAGTAGGGCTGATTTGAGCATGGCCAAGTTGATCTATGCCGATTTGAGCTGGGTAAAGTTGAGATTGGCAAAATTGAGTAGTGCCGACTTGAGATGGGCAGACTTTGGATGGGCAAGATTGGGCAGGGCCGATTTGAGATGGGCCAAATTAGGATGGGCAAAATTGAGAAGGGCAGACTTGAGAGGGGCAAAATTGAGCAGTTCCGACTTGAGATGGGCAAAATTGAGCAGGGCCAACTTGAGCTGGGCAGACTTGATCGATGTTGACTTGAGCGATGCTGACTTGAGATGGGCCAACTTGATCTATGCCGAGTTGATTAGGGCCAACTTGAGAGATGCTGACTTGAGAGATGCTAAGTTGAGATATGCCAACTTGATCAGGGCTGATTTGAGTGGAGCCAACTTGATCAGGGCTGATTTGAGTGGGGCAAGGTTGAACGATGCCAATTTGAGTGATTATGACATTAGTGGTTAAATATAATAAACGGAGGTGATTATAAAATGGAAAATAAAAAAAATTTGAATGAAAATAAAAGTAATAGTGATACTGATAGATATCCATGGCCAGAAAGTTGGAGAGATAATAGTGAGTTTGATTGGCTTTGTGAGATGGATACATGCGAAGATGCTATTTATTCTCTCAGGATGCATATACAGAATTGCGATAGAAAACATGAATCTCGAAGTATATATAATGCTGAAGATCTTATTGTTGAAATAGAGGATGAGATTGCAGCGAGAGAAGAACATCCTGAGTGGCCGACACGAGATAACATTATTAAGTACTGTGGTATATATGTGAATTCTTATTTTTTGGGGAAATCATATACGTGTAAATTGACTCCAGATCTTCTGAAAAGATACTGGTTTTCTGAGGATGATTTCATGAATTGGTTGAAGATAGAAGGCAAAAGGATTGGCCAAAGGATTGAGCCATTTCCAGAAAAAGAAAAAGATAATTGTTATAATAAACAAATTGTTAAAAGATCAGTTAGGAAAATAGAGCCAAATATTGGATGGGATCCATATGATTTAGGATGATATATGTTAGATATCGTTAAATATCCAAGGACAATGCATCTTCCTTGGTCAGAATCGTTATCAAACGATGACAGGGTTATATCGGATCTATCTATTTTGATAAATTCTGATGTTGTAGTAACTGAAAAAATGGATGGTGAGAATACGTCCATGTATCGAGATTATATCCATGCCAGGAGCATGGATAGTAGTTCTCATCCAAGTAGAGCATGGGTTAAGAATTTTTGGAATGGAATCAGGTTCGATATACCAAACGGTTGGAGGATATGTGGAGAGAATCTTTATGCAAAGCATTCAATAGAGTATGATAATCTACTTTCGTATTTTTATGGATTTTCTATTTGGAACGAAGAAAATGTTTGTTTATCATGGGATGATACTGTTGAATGGTTAAATATTATTGGGATTGTTCCTGTTCCTGTTTTGTATCGTGGAATATTTAATAAAAATGTATTGATTGAATTGGGTGAAAAAATAAACCGAAATTATCAGGAAGGTTATGTTGTTCGTTGTTCAAATTCATTTAGATATGAGGATTTTGATAAGAAAGTTGCTAAGTACGTAAGAAAAAATCATGTTCAAACTGATGAACATTGGATGTATAGTGAAATTGTAAAAAACAAAATAATGGTGAATGAATAATGGATAAAATAACTGTAAAATTGGGTATAGTTGATATTCCAAATAAAAATGGTTTGATGATTCCAAGAGATATTATGCAACAAGCCATTGATTCGTTTGAAGGTAAGCCCATATTTGGAATGTTTGGAAAATCATTTGATGGAAAAATAAAACTCACGAATATTACTCACTGGATTGAAAATGCCAGAATAGAAGGTGACGATATTGTTGGAGAATTGTATCTATTGGGTGATCTAAGTAATCCGGATACGGGTATAATTGAAGCTATGGATGAATTGGTTTGTTCTCCTGCTGGATATGGTACTACAGAAGATCGTGGAGATGGTATAATGGTAGTACAATCCGGATATAGACTGATAGCATTTAATATTGTAGATCCTAGATAAGGTTTCGAACTAAAGTTAGTTTTATATGGAATTATAATATGAACAAAAGAACCGCTAAAAAAATTGCATATAGAAGAGCTTGGGGAATTTTAAGATCAACATTGGCTTCTGGATGGGATCCAAATGAACTAGGAGATTATGAGTATTCAGATAGGGAATGTGGATTGATTTTAAATGCGATTGAAGAAATATGTTCTAATTTATGGATGAGATCTAGTGGAAATATTGAGTCAGAATTATTATTTAATAAGTTTATAGAGACAGAAGATAAAGATAGTTTGGAACAGGAGATAATAGAAGCTAAAGAAAATATTGAGACTGGACATAGAGTTGATGGTCCATGTGCTTGTGAAAATTGTAAAAAAATATGGCTTAATATTGATAATAATTGTTGACAAATTTATCTTATGAGTTAGTATTTATATAGATGATTGATGAGATTTCAGTTTTAAGTGGTAAGGAATAAAAAATGAAATATTTTGAAAAAGTTGGATCGTTCGGGTTGTTTTTTGATTTGAGCGATGAATATAAAGAAAAGTGGCTACGGGTAGAAGATATTTCATTAAAAAAAGATTCTTGGATTGGAATATATAATTTATATAATTTGATAAAATACGCATTTTTGAATTGTTTAATTACAATTGATGATGTTAATGTTTTTTTGAATTCTTCTAATTGGGGAGGAAAGCTCCCATTGAAAAACAGAGAAGACGTATTGAGGAATATCTAGGGAAACAGTAGTAATTATGAAGATCTTTGCATGTATATTTTTTTATATTTTTGTTCTATATGGAAATATAGATAATTTTTATAATTATAATTATATCTTAGATCTCGATATGGATTTAGTAATCCTTGTTTTTGTGGATTCGAAGTGTTTGCAGATCTGTCTTGATAATGATACATCAAGCTGCCTTTATGGTGTAAGGTATGTAGAGGATCTGCTTGGCCATAATATTATAAAGTATAAAATAAGAGGTAGAATGACTTTTACTTGAATTGTGTATATGTATATAATATATTGAGGCTCGAAAGATAGTCATAAAACTAAACCAATTGATGAATGGCGTTCCTAGACCGCGTAGTAGTCTAGGGTAAGGCTAGTCCACATGAGGCAGATGTGCCAGATACTGGTGTAGGATTGGCTATAAGCTGGTAGCCCCTATCTTGATGGTTCGAATCCATCCTAGTCTTAAAAAAGCATATAAAAGTTGACAAACTAAAATTTATGTATTAGATATCTCTATAGATGATTGGCAAGATGCTAATAGATAATCGAGGCAACAAAAATGAGAATTATTGAAGCTATTGAGTATTTAATATCAACAACTGATGGTTGTTTTGGAGGTGGAGCAACATTGGATGTATCAGATTGTTTGAATCGTGTAGCAGATTTGAATTTGATAAAATATGATGAGGCTAATACAGATAACATTAAGTTCATTTTTGAAGAAGCTTTTCCATTTTTGAGATATGATATCGAGTTTATAAAATTTGCCCATGCAGTGGCTGAAAATGCTTCTAAATGGATAAAAGAAAATGAAAAATAAGGTTCATGGGATTTCATTTAATCCACATTGGATTGGATCGAAGCATTGCCGTGATTATAAAATTGGTAATATTATTCTTAGAGATGTTCCTGACGATTTTGTTATTTCAAAGACAACATTTAGGAATTCATGTGTTTTAAATCAGGGGCATGTTAGCGAATTTGTTGATAGTATAAAATTGGAAATAAGGGTCAATGATTGGTGGGAAGCTACGAATGTTACTGGGGGAAAGAATGAGTAAGGTTTCAAAAGCTGATTTGTATTTATTGGGGGATGAATTGATATTTGTTTGTGATGCTAGGGGACATTTTGAGGATTGCGATTATACGGATGGGTATAAAAATAGATGTCCATATAAAGATGATGTTGGATGCATTTGTAAAAGTTATGGCGCGATAGAGAAAATTCTTGTTGATATGAAAAATGTTATCGATAGAGAGATTTTGAAAAGAGGCATTAATCATGAGTCTTGAAAAAGAATTGAATTTTTTTGAGTTGAAACCAGAATATTCATTGGTGGAATTGAAGAAAGCGTTCAGAAAAATTGCATTGAAAGAACATCCTGATGTCGGAGGAGATCGGGTTGTATTTGAGCGCTCCGTGGACTATTTTAAAACATTAGAAAAGGCATGTTCAAATTTTGGAAGTGGTGATGATAAATGTATCTCATCAGATAAGACTATTGATGGGATAAAATTATCTGATTTGGGTAAGGGATATCCAATAACCGAAAGTGCTGCTACATGTGAAGTATGCGATGGACATGGATATACCAGTTTTCATGACGAGTGGTCGAAAGTTTATCAGCCATGTGGAGATTGTTTTGGAACTGGAATATTTAGCTATCCATGTAAAAAATGCGGAGGAAGCGGAGAATATTCAAGGAACGGTAAAGTTATAGGAGAATGTAATTTGTGTAATGGGTCGGGTCGTTTTTATCCGGAAAATAAAAATCCGTTAAGGGGATTTTTTTATACTATTAAGTACATCCCTGGGACTATGAAAAAGGCAATTGCTTGTAAAAGATGCGATGGAAGCGGAACCGTGTTTGGATACGCCGAAAATAGTAAGTTGTTACATAGGGTCTGTGATAAATGCGAAGGAATTGGGGAGATAAAATTATTCAATCCGGTATTGCCTCGTGGATTTCTGGCAGGAATGAGTAAATGAAATAAAATGAGTGGTTCAAAGGTACGATTTCCTTTAACAAAGGAAGAAGAAAGTGCAATAAGGAGACTGAAGAGGTTGGCCAAGGACTGGCCAGATACCTTGTGGTTGTACTCTGCAAGCGGAAACCTTCATGTTATGCAGACAGATGAATTCGGAGAAGAAGCGATGGGGGGTGGATATAGAGGTGAAGGAGTAGATCCAGAATATGATATTACAACTATACATGGTATCCCGAATGATGGGGGAGACTGGTAATGAGTAATACTATTTCTATAATAAAAAAAGAGTTACAAAGAAGAATTAGAAAATATAAGCAAGAAGAGATAGACGAGAGACCAGAAGATGGATTTGAGGATTACGAAAGCGAAATAACATCTAGAGTTTATATTATGTTAATTGAAGAATTAGAATCAATTTTGAATATGATTAATATGATAGAGACTGCAAAAGAAAAATCATCTAAAGAGAATAGTTGGTAAATTTACAATGATTCATGTCAAAGAGCGTAATGGAAATTGGTTTTGGATTGATGAGGAGGGAGAATGGCATGGTCCTGTTTCATCGCGAGAATCAGCGCAAAAACGTAGGTCTTTATATCTATCATATTTAAGAAGCGAAATTAATATATGTAATGATTGGGATTGGGAAAAACGAAAAGATAGAGAAAAATCTGGAACTGTCCATCCATGTAATGTATCGGAACCATGGGACTGTGATTGTTGTGGAAGTTGTTCATGCCACTGGGAGGAAGCTAATGGTAATTGACCAAATAAGATTTGATAAAGTTGAGATAAGATATTCATATCCATTATTAGATAAGTGTGATGTTTGGACATCATGTTATGTATCATTACGTGAAAATGGAGTGGTTTCAATTCAAAGCACTGGAGATGTTTCGGTTGGTCATGTTCCATCTCAGTCCATTCCGATAGTTATGGAAGGATGGCACTTGATAGAATTATCTCCATGGAGATTAAGATTTAGTGCAAACATAACTAAAAAACATGATGGTAAGGATAAGATTTTTTATGCTGTTGTAGATTGCTATTTCAATATGTTTGATAAGAATTTGGATGAAAAAATATCAGGATAAAAACGAACTCGAGTTCGTTTGTAGGAGATAGACATGGGTGAAATAGCCGATGATGTTATAGCTAACATAGCTGAGTTTGGGGATGATTTCGATAGAGATGAAGAATGGCCATTTAAGCCATGGAATGCCAAGATGTTGACATGTAGACACTGTGGGGAGGAGGGTCTTTATTGGAGAAAAGTTGACGATAAGTGGAGGCTGTGTGAAAAAGATAGTGATAATAGATATTTAGTTCATGAATGCAATGATTATTTTGTGGATAAAAGTGATCTTGGATCTAAATAGATTAGTTGACTAAACAACTATAGTATTGTATGATGTTCAAGGTGTAAATGTTTTATAATTCAAATCCAGTTTTTATTTCAGTTTTTTTTATAATTGTCGCAATTGTACCATATTTTATTTTATTAGGTTGTTTTGTTTATAGAAGAATATTTGATAATAAACAGGTTAAATATTGGAAAATAGAAATAGAAAATTATGGAATACTATATATAAGAGGAACCAGGGAGCAGTCAAAAGCATGGAGGTTAATTAATTCTAATTGGAGGCATTCAAAGGCGAAGAAAAGAGAGATAAAAATATCAGATATGCCACCTGGTAAGATAGTTTATGATTTAAATAAAATTACATAAGAAGGATGATATGAAAATTGAAATGAAGTGGGAAGATGAGCCACCAGTAAAGATTGACACTGGTGCTAGAGATGTAACTTGTAGAGAGGTATATTGCGGAATTGGTATAGAAACAGAATCTGGATATTTCGGGATTGCTGAGCGGGATGGAGTAATAGAGATTATGTATAACGGTAATATTATTTTAGATTCTGATATGATGAAAGCAGCAATCAAAGGGAATATATGTAAAAAAAGAAATGAGTATTCCAAGGGACTATAGGTTGGAAAAATTAAAAAAGGTTGTTAGAATCCATGATGATGGTCCATTTAGAATATGTCAGTATGAACAGAGATATTTTTTAGAAGTGGCGATTTGGTCTAAACAAGACGGATGGACATCGCATTGGATTAGAAAAGATGGAAATCCAATATCGTTTAAGCGAAGATGTGATGCTAGTAGATATGCTGGAAAGCATTATCCTGGATATGAACGACAGCATTGGACTATAGGTTGATCTATGGGATGGAAGACAAAAAACGGAAATAGAGTATACCTAATAGATTTTGAACCAGATGCGCCAGAAATATGCGAGTTGTGTGGAAAGAAATTTATCCAGAAAGATCTAAGACCATATGGGCCAAATGATGAATGGGTTTGTTTTGATTGTGGTATGAAAAATGAAGAAGTTGCAGTAAGAAAATATATTAATAGAATATCAAATTAAATATTAAAATGAATTGTTGACAAATTAAACCTACTGTGTAATAGATAATATGAAAGTGGTTTAAAAATATTGGATCAATACTGACAATAAAAATACAATACAAGTAGCGAGGATGAGAGATGATAGTTGTTGATATAGAGCCGAATATAATTGGCAGGAAAGTATTTTATAAAAAGTGGGTTAGTATTTGTAGTGGGGTTGTCAGTAAGGTATGGTTTGTTGGTGGGATAAAGAATAATCCTAGGAATACTTTTTATATCAAATTAGAGGATGGAACAGTATTGGATAACTGGCATTTCTTCTTTTCTGAAGAGGGGTGTCGGTCGAAGGATATAAAAACAGAGCGGTTTGATATTATTGGATATCCTATTGGGCAGAAATTCTTTTCATTGGCGCATGGATGTATTTATGAATATGAATATATTGGTCCAATGATTTGTAGTGGATATTCTAAATATATGTTGGTGTTAAAAGACGATACAGCATCATCGATTGAACCTGTTTTTGATGAGTGGTCCGTATCGTCTTTATTGGCGATTAATACTTTTAAATGTTTTGAAACGAGAGATCTCTGCGAAGAACGGAGATTGAAGGATATACTAAGGCGTTCTTATGATGATATGAAAGAATTGGAAAAGGAGCTTGCTCTTGTAAAAAAAGAATTCAATTCTAATCGTGAAAGATTGGAACGTTATATAAAGTCTATGGGGGATAATAAAAAATGAGTAGTCATGAGCCACATCCTTTTTGGGGGCATTTGTCGGATTTAAAAAGACTTGAGTTCGATGTCAATGCATTGTTGGCTATGACTGATATAGACGTTAGAATGATTGCTGTATGGCCAAAGGTAACAAGGACGATACTGGGATCACCATTTGAAAACAAATACGTTCATGAAGCCTGGAACTATGTTGATTTTTACGCTGGAGAGTGGGCCAGGATGGCAAATATTGATGATTCCATTGTTTGGGATAGGTGGAAAAGTTTGGCTAACTCAAGGATGATATATCCTGATGGGACATATCATGAAAAAGTAAGGGATGCTATTAAGACAAGAGTTGATGTTATATCAAAATTAAAGTGATTATGTTTGATTGGAAATCATATGTTATCGCTCAATTGGGGGTTATAAATGGAAGAAAAAATAAAAAACCAGATAAGTGTTGGTAGGAAAGTAAAAATAGTTGGGGATACTGCTTACACTAGTATTTATAATGGTCATTTTGGTATTATTAATAATATTGATGATAGTCGCGTATTTAAATATGGGGTTATTATTGATGATATGAAATCGGATGAACCTGTGTTTTTTGCTGATTACGAGTTGAAGCTAATCAATGAGTGAGAATGAGACTGGATTAGGTAAATGGAAGATATAAAAATTGATGATAATGTCAAAGTAATTAGGATAGGACTTTTTGAATCATTTTGTGGTAGAATATGTGAAATAGATAACGATAGTCTCTTTCGATATAAAATTGAGTTTAAGAGTACTGAAGGTAAGCCATTCTATTCTTGGTTTAAGATGGGTGAGATTGAAAAAATCGGTTGAAAACGAACTCGAGTTCGTTTGGATTGGGGGTATAGATGCATTTGTGTAAAATAAAAATAGATGATGAGAAACTTTCATTTTTATGTAGATTCCCTTGGGATTCACGTAAGAAAAAAGAATGCAGTTATTTCAATGGTGGTGTGGATTGTAAGGATAATGTGTTATTTTCATGCAAAAATTCAAAGGCTCAGTTGGCAGCTATTTTGGATTTAAGTGGGAAGATCGATTTTGTGAAGAGTTCACTTGTTAAGAGAGTTGAATCTGATGTGGACCAATCTTGAAAAATACTTTTTTGAAATACTTTTGGTTCTAAATACTGCATTTTGGATTTTTGTTTGTTTGAGTGATTTTGGTTATTTGGTTGTGGATCTTACGTGGATTTATTATTTTATTATTGGTTAAAATGATAAAATAAAAATCGGATGTGAATAATGGAAAAAAGTATTTTTGATATAAGGTTTGATAGGCCAGCTAAGCGGATACAAGAAGCGCTTTATAGGGAGATGGAAAAGAGAGATGGTCGTACTTACTATGAATGGAATAAAGAAGAGAAGAGAGCATTAAAAGAAGCTGTAGATTTTGAAAGGAAAAAACTTGGTAAAAGTCCAATTGAAATGTCAGAAGTGGAAAAAGCTGATATGTGTGCATCTGGACATATTGATTATGTTTTAAAAGTTGCTTTATATTGTGAGGAATTAGTTTTTAAATAGATGGAGATAGTTTTTTAGTATTGTTTCATTGTTGTCCAAATTGTTGGGTAATTATTAATAAGGAGAAGTTACGGTGGATACAAAGAGTTTTGCGTTTAATATTAGAAAAATTGAAACGAAAGTTGACATTGAAGATTTGTCATTAGAGGAGCTTAGAATTTTTCATAAAAGAAAGCTTTTGGAAGCATACGAATTGGTTCATTCTCTGTTATCGAAATCTACAGATAGTGTTAAGTTGAACGATGAGAACAAGACTATTATTTGGATTCAACATGATGAGTTTATTAGACTTCATACCTCAATTGTTGAATTGCAAGAGAAGATAAGATTGTTAGTAGATAAAAACAGTAAATTATTTCAAGAGAAGGTCATGTCTGAATCAGTTGAGAATAGATTGGATTCAAAGCATTTTAATGTATATGACAAGCTTTCTGGTGAATTGTCAGGGCTTAGGGGGAAAGTGACGTCACTAAGTGATACAATTTCTCTTTTTGATCAGGAAGAAATAGACATAAAGAAAATATCTAAAATTAGAGATTTGAGTAATAGTTATGGTTTGAATATTTCTTCTGATACGGGTTACTTATCGAAGCTTTTAGAAGCATGGGATAGAGGGGGATTGGATGAGGTTTCAGAACAGATTCGGGTTACATTAAAAAAAGAGGTATAAGATTGATATTTATTTCTCTAAAATGTGATGGGTGTGGAAAGATATATTCCAGTAGAGAATTTACAAATGATACCGTTGGTGAATTATTGGGGGTTTTTGAATCAGAGGATAATGGTAGGCATTTATGTATAGAATGTTCTATGGATATGTCGAATAACTCGAGATCATTATGGGAGGATGTTAATATAGAAGGGAAATCGATAAGATTGTGTGGAGCATCTAGTTTTAATGAAATGGCTCTTGTGTGCTCTGATAGTATATTTGAATTTGGAAATGATAATAGCCATATTTGTTTGAATTATAAAACAGAAAATATTGATGATACTGAATATGGTATATGTAGGTTTGCTGAAAATAATGATGATAAGAAATAAGAGATGTATATAAAAGATCCATTTGAGATACTAGAGGGTAGAGTTGAAAGGTTGATGGATGAATTTGTTGATGAATTTACCTGTATGGAATGTGGAAAAAGATATGATTATGAAATGATATGCGTAGATCCAATGGGATACGGTCCTGTTATTTGTGAAGAATGTTTTAAGATGGGGAAAAAGATAAAAACTGAAGAGTTAAAAAAAGGTATGTGGGTTAAATATGTTCCTTTTCTGGGTGGAGTGTCAGAGATAGGAAGAGTTAAAAGTTGGAATGATAAATTCGTTTTTGTAGTTTATAAATGTGATGAAAAATGGGATCAATATGAAAACTATACTGGTGCTGCTACAAAGATAGAAGATTTAGTTCATTGTAAAAAATAGTTTAAATTAGATATAGGTTCATTATGAATATTGATTTAACAAATGTACCAAAATGGGCTGATATTTTTGAAGTTTGTAGTGAATGGGAAAGAAAGAGTATTTGTGGTGGTCCATTTGCACCATTTGGAGGTGGATACAGAGTAATAGGGCCAACATATTATAGATTTCAGTGTAAAAAGTGTAAATCTATATTTGATGAATATGATGTAGCAGGAGATATAAAATGTCCATCTTGTGGGTTTGTAGGATAGTTGGAAAAAAATAGTTTAAATATTAATGTTGATTTAACATGGTTTCCAAAATGGGTGGAGATTTATGAATGTTTTGGTGGTCCATTTTTGACATTTAGGGGTGGGTACAGAGTATTAGGACCACCATATTATAAATTTCGTTGTAAGAGATGTAGAAGTATATTTGGAGAATATGATTTAACGATAGGAGAAGATAAGTGTTTGATATGTGGATATGGGGGATAGTGTGAAATCGAGTGATATGAAAAAGGCCAAAAACAAATGGAAGAAATCTGCACCACCAATGAGTGAGGATGATGCAGTTGATATTTTGGAGTCTTCTATGCGTTGGTTACGAAGACATGTCGAAGGTGATTTGAAGCAGAGCAGGGAGCTTGGTGAGATGCTGAGGGATAAGGGAATATGGTATATGTTCGTAGATGATTTAGATGAACAGAGACCAATATTTAAAACAAAACATGGTAAGTTTAGGCGCATGGATTGGCCAAAAGGTTTTATATATAAATGAATACCAATTAGAAGGTTTGGTATACAAAATGAGAGATAATTATTCATTAGGTCCCGATTGGTTTAGAGAGGATGTGGCTAAAGCTTATGAACAATATTTTAAGGAAGTTGATATTATAAATCATAAATATTGTTTTCTGGATCCAAGGAACGGAAAGGTTTTATATGTAAATGGATTAGTTCATATCATAAAGGGAAATGAGGAAGAACTTCACAAAGAAATGATGCAAGCAGCAAAGCGTAGAGATGATGAAATAAACAGGCTAAAATCTAGGTTGGTTTGGCTATATCCTAAAAGTAGAAGAATGAATAATGGAAAATCAGAATAAAAATAATTTCTGTACTGGCATCGGTACTCCTCTTGGTGGTTTAGAAGTTATTTATAGGAATGGAAAATTATTCCTTGCATTAGCTGGAAAAGAAATATGGGTATCAGATGGTTTATCAGATGCTGTTCATACGAACTCGAGTTCGTATGGAGATGAATATAAGTTTGTAAGAGCAAAACAGCTCTTTGGTGATGATGAATTGGGTATTGCGCCACTTGTTCCGTTTTCACCAAGGGAATGGTTCGATTTGATCGATGAAGGTAAAGCACCAATGCCAATACAGAAAGACTCGAATAAAAGTGTTTGGCGATTAAAAGATGTTATGGATTTCTTAGTGGAATATTTGCCTGAATATATTTCCGAATAAATTTGTTGACAAATCTATCTTTGTGGTTAATACTCCATTGTGATGTCCGGTTAGATTTCGGTTAGGAGTAGTATATTGAATAGTAGTATTGTTAATATATGGTTTATGTGGTCGTCTTTTGTTAGGTCAAAGATAAATACTTTTTTCTATGCTTTATTAGCTTTGAATATTTTCGATGCATTTATGACGAAATATTGGATATCAAATGGGTTGGCTACTGAGACAAACATATTGATGAAATATTTTATAGACAAAGATTTATATTTGTTTTTATTTGTGAAAATATTTTTTGTTTCTTTGTTTTTGATTATTCTGAGGAAGTATTCTTCTGATTACTGGAAGGCAAGATTTGGAATAATGTTGTGTTTTATTGCTTATACGTTGGTTTCAGTTCAACATGTTCGTGGGATTTTTCTTTTGATTGGTTAGTCGTTTTTGATAGAGGTATAAAAATGGCCAACAAATACAAAATTACGAACGAGACGAAAACTCTGTCGAACTGCATCGTTCTGCATAGAATCCAAGCGCTTAAAGATTTTGGCTATATCAAAAAAGGTGATTTAGGGGGTTGGATTGAATCATACGATAACCTAAGCCAAA
>Ga0307423_1000216_pt1 | contig 38528 bp, 31 predicted proteins | sample SalMarWE160310MG_FD_202154 | JGI IMG/M metagenome (GOLD analysis project Ga0307423, IMG submission 202154) | Salt marsh sediment microbial communities from the Plum Island Ecosystem LTER, Massachusetts, United States - WE1603-10 | ecosystem: Environmental > Aquatic > Marine > Intertidal zone >... | reverse complement strand
TAGTGACTCAGGAGTATCGTTATTACATGCCTGAAGCAGGAGAGGTGTATTTTGTGTGGGGATTGAATGGATGGCAGATTGCGCCTGATAGGCTTCGCCCAGCGGGAACGAAAATAAAATATATGCTCATGCATACGCCCATGGTTCAGATAGAAGACGTATTCTTTGCAAAAATAAGGGTGCCTGCTGGTACAGCGGTTGACTATTGTTTTCTGGTTACAAAAAAAAGAGGCTCTTTTGATGTTACGTGGCCTGTATGTGACGGTAATTATCGAGATATTCTCTTAGAAAACGGTGTTAAGCAAATAAGTACAGCGCTGACGTTGGACTTAGTAACCGAAGAGATTCAGTATTACATGCCTGAAGCGGGTAAAGTTGACATGGTTTGGGGGCTAAATGGCTGGCACGTCGTCCCTGAGGAGCTAAGGCCACCAGGGACTGAAGTAAAGAATAAGGTCATGCACACTCCCATGGTTCAAGAAAGGATTACCTTTGTTGCTAAAGTTTGGGTGCCCGTTGGTACCACGATTAACTATGGTTTTCTGATCACAGAACGGCGTGGCATTTTTGATATTGTCTATCCTGTGTGGGACGGTGACTATCGAGTGATTCCTGCTAAGAACAGTATCACCGAGATAAGGGGTACACCAAACCTTTCTATTGATTCATCACAAATTGTTTTCGGACTGTACTTACTGCTTGGAATTACCTTACTTTTTGGCATTGGTGTTATGATAAATCATATTCCCCATCGGCATGGAAAGAAAAAATAGGTTTTGATCATGAGATCCAAAATGGCATTGGTTATTTTTTCTGTTTTTGCCGGATTGGCGGGATGCAGCACCCTTAGATCATCGTTTCATACAGTCACGCCTTATCCCGATAGTTTATTAATTCATAACGCTCTAACATGGAAACTTGTATGGTCTGACGAATTTGACTATAAAGGATTCCCAGACCCCTCAAAATGGGGATATGAAACAGGATATGTCCGCAATAATGAACTCCAATATTATACAGAATCAAGATCTGATAATGTAAAAGTTGAGAATGGTCTTCTCATTATTGAAACAAAAAAAGAATCCTTTAAAGGTTTCGATTATACCTCAGCAAGTCTCACCACCAAATATAAAGAAAGCTGGCTTTACGGTCGAGTCGAAATAAGGGCAAAACTTCCAACGGGTAAGGGAATGTGGCCTACAATCTGGATGCTTGGCAGTAACATAGATGACGAAGGATGGCCTGCTTGTGGAGAAATCGATATCATGGAGAATGTGGGCTTTGATCCTGATAAGATTTATGTCTCCATACACACACAAGCCTATAATTCGACGTTGAATAACCAAAAAAGCTCTACGATTCTTGTACCTCATCCTTATAGATATTTTCATGTTTATACGATCGAATGGTTTGAAGACAGGATTGATTTTTATATTGATGACAAAAAGTGTTTTACTTTTAGAAAGGAATGTACAGGATTTGAAACATGGCCATTTGATAAAGCACAATATTTAATTATAAACGCTGCAGTTGGAGGAAATTTAGGCGGGGCGCACGGGGTTGATGGAAGCATTTTCCCCCAGAAGTTTTATATCGATTACGTGAGGGTTTATAAAAATGATCTCTCTGAAAATTAGATATAGAATTCCTATTCTTTGAAATTCAGTTAATTGGAAGAAGGACTGCATCAATTTTTCTCAAGGGTTTATTCGATCAGGTACTGTGAATTTTGCGGTGAACACTCTTTCGTAGATTCTCAATTAATATCGGAGGTTTGCCTATCGGTGGATCACATTAACTTACTCTTGAAATCTTAGACTTCGATAATCAGTTGTCACTATCGCGAATCGTAAACGGCTACCATCGTAAACCTATGAATGAGAAAGTCTGAATCGATGCAAATATTATAACTTTTCTTATTTAAACAGACACACCATATATTGGGGTGGGAGGAGTAGCGTAAAACCGGTGATATCTCCTTATTCAATTGTCGGGCGAACTTGTGGTATCTGCAATTTATCGCTGAGCAATAAAATCCCTTAATGAATTTGATACCTTATGAGTATCACACTTGAATGAATCCTCATTTTCCTTGCTGGATGGAGGCGGGAAAAATCAACATCTTGTGGTCTGAGTTTTAACCGGTTTGCCGGTTTTTTTGAGTCTGCCTCGTTGATGAATGAGGGTGATCCTAAAAATCGTGAGCATTGGGTTCAAATCATCACTACGATTCCTGAAATATCATCTACAGATCACAGCCGCAACCAAACCACCGATAAGAGAATAGTATCGAGGAAATCCCGGCAGGGGAGCCATTGAGAGAATTCTCAAATTTTAAAAACGCCTTTTTTTGCCCATTTTGCCGTTTGCCGGCTGTGGGTTGCGAAATGGCAAAGTCTTTTGGAAAGCGCCAAGGCACCTCTGCCACTCAATGGTAATACCCCAAATGATCGTAAACAAAATAGGAAGAGTGTTTGATGTGTTTGATTTAGGGTTAAAGCCTAAATTTCCAGTTCATTTCGAATGGTCTCAAAATTCGTTTTCTTTTATTTACACAATTGATACAGTTGCAGCCTTTTGTCATTGGATGTTTGCCAAGCTTTTCAGCCAGCATAAAGCCGGCATCAATCATTTCAATAACCATCCTGCGCTGCGTCTTGTGTAAAAAATTTTTATTAACCTGATTTTTCATAATGAAAACGGCCCTTCTTCGCCACCGGAGGCCTGATCGAGATATTTATCGATGAGCCTTCTCTGACCGAAACGGTCTGCAAAAAGGTATTTGGACACAGATTTTTTTACCATTCTTTTATGCTTAAAAGTGCATCCAACAACGGCTTGACCTTCATCCGGTGTTCAGGCGGCACCATCAATACCTTAATCTTGAAATTAGAAACAAAACCAGCACCCGGATGGGCTAAAATGTTCATCTTGTAATGGTCACGATTTTCTTTTGATGCCATCAACAACATAATATCTGCAAAATTACCCGAAAAACCCATAAAATCGACATGTTCTACGAACTGCATAAATAGCGTGCTTACCGTCATATCAAAGGGATCGACTTCGGCATACCCTGCTTTGCTGCAATCGTGCGTTGAAATAAAACACCGGCACCCAAACGGCCGAACCTTGTAAATCGGACACAGGTTATCTTTTAACACCGGGCAACTTTCTTTTGAATGTGTCTTTTCCTCCTCCGGCGGATCGTTTCCTTTCATGCAAAGATCTGCTAGCCTATTGGTGGTAATTTGGGGCTTAAAGCGATGTTTGGATATCTTTGCTTGAATATTTTCAAATACATCCGACTGACCATTTGAGATCATGTGCTCTGCGATAAGATATCCCTCGAGAGTTGTCATGGTTACATTGGGTGTGCAGCATGCTGAACAATATTTTTTGCAGGCCACATCCGGATTTTTTGCAACATCGTTATAAAGCCCGTAAATTTTGTTTAGGATATCTAATCTTTGCTCCAAAACCATTTGATCCGTCCCATATTATCATTTGTCGGAAGACTCTTTCATAAGTAAATAAAAAATTCCCACCAGCAGCAAGTTGATCAACGCAGTGATCAAGAACCCGCTTTCAAAGCCGATTTTCCGAATAATCGGTCCCATGGACGCCGAACTTATCATCATTCCAAAATAGATGCATGTATTATAGCCGCCCATTGCAAGACCTCGGGATTCAACAGGAACGACTTCCGCAATAAGGGCGCCGATGGAAGTAAATGCCAGCCCCATACTGATACCGAATGCAACGGCAAATGCTACAAAATGAATCACCCGCGTGGATATTCCAAAACCCGCCATTGAAGCGGCAAATCCAATAAGTCCTATAACAATTAGAGTGCTTCGATTCTTTACTTTATCGCTCATGTGACCAAAAGGAATTCGAGATATTGCATTACAGATTCCCTGAACCGCAAAAACAAGACCGATTTGCCATATGGTCAGGTTTTGATTTTGAGCGTGAAGGGGAAGAAACGTAATGAACATTCCCAGAGCGAAACACCCTCCAAGGGTCACAAGCCAGCAACTCAAAAGAGGACGATTTTTCAAAAGTCCCTTCATAATGACCGATGTTTTCTCTTTTTTTGGTCTTTCAGCAATAATAAGATGGGTCGGCGGCAAGAAAAAGACGACCACCCAAAAGGTTAAGAAAATAATGATGCCGGAAATGAAAAACACCTGAAGAAATCCTCTTTCTTCGGCAAGGAATCCGCCGATGGCGGGACCCAAACTCATTGAGGTGTAAAGGGCTGTTGTATACCAACCATATGAGCGACCTAAATGAGTGGTGGGGGAAAAATCAGCTACAAATGCCATCATCGTGGGACCGAATGCCGCCACTCCGGCACCGAAAAAAAGATAGATCCAAAAGAGTTGCATCGGGGTCCTGCTGAAATAGAGCAAAAATGAAGTGACTGTCAGCACGACCAGACCAAGAGACGCAAACAGTTTTCGTCCAAAGCGGTCGGAGAGGATGCCTAATGGCAAAGACAATACTCCGGCCATAAGTAAAAAGGCAGCGTTGATGATGCCGATTTGAACGGTATCTGCACCGATAGATTTTGCATAAAGCGGGACCACGGGAAGGCGCATGTTTGACCCCAGATAACCGGCAAAGGCAACACCGCAGCAGATAAACAGTAAAGTTCCATAAGACATAGGGCGCCACTTTTTCTGGGCCATGGTTTTCATGCTGATCTCCGAATAAAATGTTTCGTGATAAAACGCTAAGCCAAACATCTTGACTTTGGCATGGTCTATCGGTAGTTTTAACCAAGCTGAGCGTTTCCAATTTCGCCGCATCTACTGCGTCAGATGCCGTTCCGCATAGATGACTATAGCGAAACGATATCTTTCTTGTGTCTGCCTGCCCTGTGAAATGCGAAGCCTATTTCTCTGGGGCGACAAACTTGAAAATCGCTCAACTTAGTTAATTGAGAGGTCAGGGAGTTTTTCTCTTAAATCCTTGAACATTGCGGAATGGATGATCTTTTTTTAAATCGGATGCTGTTTGAGTGGCTTAGGGATCGTTAGAAAAAACAGGCGCATACCGAAATTGTATCTTTAAAAGAATTTTAAAATAATGCAGAGAACCTATTGATATTTCAAAGATAGTTTCCTGTTTTTTCTTTACGATCCCTTGCCGCGAGTTCATGCGGTTTAAAAAAAGATTATCCATGTAGCGATTGTTTAGAAAAACTCCCCGACCCCTCTGTTAATTAAAGTAAAAATCTTTTTATAACTTACTCTAAAAACTTGAATGAATATCCTACAGGGAGGATTCCATGAAAAGCAATGTCTATTTCATCGATTTAAGGGCATCCGCCAAAGAAAATCTCGTAAACAAGCTGGCAAGACTTCTTGATACGGCAGGCCTCTCCGAAACCGTTATAGAAAGGGAGCTTGTAGCAGTGAAGCTTCATTTTGGAGAAAAAGGGAATACCGCCTTTATTCGGCCGGTCTTTATTCGAAAGATTGTGGAGTCCATTAAAAGTATTGGCGGATATCCGTTTCTGACCGATGCCAATACGGTGTATGCCGGGACCCGAAGCGATTCACCTCATCATCTGTCCACGGCCATTCAAAACGGTTTTGCCTATTCAGTGGTGAATGCCCCCATTATCATTGCCGATGGATTAAGGGGAAAAAGCGAAACCGTGGTTACCATCAACCAGAAAAATTTTAAAAAAGTGTACATCGGATCTGATATTGTTGAAGCCGATGCCCTGATATCGGTGGCACATTTTAAGGGGCATGAACTTTCGGGTTATGGTGGTGCCATTAAAAACTTGGGAATGGGATGCGCTTCCCGGAAGGGAAAACTGGCGCAACACTCCACTGTCTCGCCAAAAGTGGTCGAGGAAAAATGCATAGGTTGCGGAGACTGCGTCCCCCATTGTTCCCAGAATGCCCTTTCAGTGGAATTTGAAAAGGCCGTTCTGAACGCCAAAAAGTGCATCGGATGCGGAGAATGTATCCTTATCTGTCCCAACAGCGCCATTGAAATTCAGTGGAACCAGGCCATACCGACCTTTCTGGAAAACATGGTGGAATACACCATGGGTGTTTTAAAAAATAAAACAGACAAATTGTTGTGTGTAAATTTTATCACCCATGTATCCCCGGCATGCGATTGTTACGGCCACAATGATGCCCCCATCGTCAGAGATATCGGCATCGTTGCTTCCAATGATCCGGTGGCCATTGACCAGGCGTCAGTGGATCTTGTGAACCAGGAAGAGGCTCTGCCGGGATCATGCCTTGAGATCAATACTGAAAAAGGCGGGGATAAATTCAGAGGGGTTTATCCGAATGTCGACTGGACCCTTCAACTGGACTATGCCGAAAAACTCGGACTCGGGAGCCGAAGCTATGAGTTGACAAAAATATAGCCCGCCAGAAGAAACGCTGATAGCGTTTGAAGTGAACTAAAGCCCGCCCTGACCGTCCGGCTCCGCTTTCAGCTCGGAGGGACCAATTCAGATAGAAGCCTACCGGAACGGTGCAAAATATTTTGCACTGTAAACAAACCCATCTTCGACCAAACCAGCTAATTTTATTAGTTTACATAAAATCTAATGAAAATGTGTCAATCGTTTTTGCATCCTTTTGGGAATTATTTATTTACGTTAAACATCTCCGATATAAAAAAATATTCATTTTTTCCCCTCCTCTCTTTTCCCGACAAAATGTCTATCCAGCTTAAAACACTATAATATATTTCGACAACTCAATATTTTCCTGATTTTTCCAATTTGGGTTTATTTTGTCTGATGAATTATAGAGTAAAAATGGTACAACACTTGCTATATGTTTAAGAAAAAGAGTTCCGCGATGAAACGGGAAAAATAAAATGGGGTTCATTGTAAATTAAAACGAATGGGGTTCAACCAATGGGATACATACTTAGGGTTATGAGTGTCGTTTTTCTATCGCTGGTTTTGGTGGCTTGTATCTCTAATAAACAATATAATAGGGCGATACTCCAGCTAGAATCCGCATGGAAGGAAGCGAACGACCGCACCCTCGAAAGCGAGGGGCGTCGCTTTTTCAAAGCGACCAAACATCAGGGATTTGTGGCGATGCAGTTGGCCGTCCGTCGGCTCGGAATGGTTGTCGAGCAACAGAGCTATGAGACCGGATTCCTGTTAGTTACCGCGCCGGCACCTGTCCCGTTAACCATGTCGGATTGGGCGGTGGTCCAAAAGTCCGATACGCAGGAAATGCGATCCATCATTTCTGAGGAAGTTGGAGTCGCTAGCTGGTTCGTCACCTTGGACCCGTCGGCCAAGGACGTGTTGGCCAACGTATTCATTACCGAGAAAGGAGAGGGTGTCGAAATCTCCATCGGATTAAGGCTCAGGAACAAAAAGGTCGAGGCAGATAGGAGCAGGCGAATGCAACCGCCGCCCAGTGCAGTGCGCATGGGGCTACACAAATTATGGTCTGTGTTTGAACAAGAACTTGTTTCCGTTATAGACAAAGGAATAGCTTCCGGGCCGGAACCGGTCGTTTATCCGTATACTCGAAAGTCACTGAGTTTGCCTAAAGCTGCTATGCCTGAAGTCACGCAGTCCCAAGAAAACCTGAATGCAGTCGCCGTAATAATCGGTAACAAGAACTACAGGAATCGCATTTCACAAGTCGATTTTGCGCATAATGACGCTGAAGCGATGAAGCGCTTCCTAATCGAGATTCTTGGAGTTGTCGAAGGAAATATCATCGACTTACGCGACGTGACATTAGCCGAGATGGAAGCCGTGCTCGGCAACGACAGAACCCAAAAGGCTAAGCTTTGGCGATATGTACGGCCTCGAGAGTCAGACGTGTTCATCTATTATTCCGGGCACGGTGTGCCGGGATTGAAGGACGGATATCAGTATCTCCTGCCGGTGGACGGGGATCCGAATGCGCCTGAGATTCAAGGATACCCTACAGAACTGCTCTATAGGAACCTGGGCCAGCTGGAGGCGCGGTCCGTGACGGTATTCATAGACGCCTGTTTCTCAGGGGAAAGCTCGGGTGGATCTTTGGTCCGATCTGCATCTGGTATTCATGTGGCTTCCAAGAATCTACCGGATGTGCCGTTTACCGTCATATCGGCGGCCAACAAAGATCAGATTGCGAGCTGGGACAAGGAGGCACGACACGGTCTTTTCACGAAGTATCTTCTTGATGCGCTCTACGGTGCTGCCGACAGCAAGCGTTATGGTAACGCCGACAACCGGATCACGTTAAGCGAAATCAAAGGTTACTTAGATCGCGAGATGACATACGCTGCCAGGCGACAATTCGGAAGAGAGCAGCAGGCGACAGTCATCGGCGATCCCGAAAAGGTGATCGTATTTCTAAACAAATAGTTTGTTCGAACAGGTTGAGCTCGCGAGAAGATTTCTTACAGATTGATCGTGCCACAACAAATTTGGTTTTTTTGGAAAGTCTCCCTATAATTTTTTCCCAAAAATCTAAGCAGCAAATGTTGCCGATCATTGTAAGTACCTATCGTGATGTTACCAAAAAACAATATTCTTTAAGCGCGTATTGGCAGTCATATTTACGATTTACATAGACAATCTATAATGGTATTAATTTAGAGGATATATCTCTGATAATAACCCTGTATTTTTATATAGAGTTCTTTTTCGCCTCAAATATGGATTTCAAAATTTCTTGAAGATCGAATAGGTATCCATAGAATATTTTATCCAACTTAAGCAAATATCCGATCATGAGATCTAATTTTCATAAATCTTTTTTAATTTTGACGGGCGTTTTCTTTTTATTTTTGGGTGCGTGCAATCATAATTTTCAAGAAAAGACTCCTCCAAAAGCAATTAAAGGTATCCTCGATCTAACCGATTGGAATTTTAAAATCGATGGCGCCGTAGACCTTTCCGGTGAGTATGAATTCTACTGGAAACAACAACTATCACCGTCGGATTTTATTGGACCCACTCTGACTCAAAAAACAGGATTCATCCAAGTGCCTGGGTTTTGGAAAGGTTATGAAATAAACGGAAAAGAGATTCACGGAGAAGGATACGCTACATACCGATTGAAAATTCTCTTGCACGAAAAAGAGGAACACCTTGCGCTAAAATTATTAAGCATTAATACCGCATATACCCTTTTTCTGAACGGTCAAAAAGTAAGTTCAATTGGGATCGCTGGAAAAGATCGTGAAACGACGGTTCCTCGGTATTTCCCTCAAATCATTGATTGCAAGATCGAAACAAACCAAATCGAGCTTATTCTTCAGATATCAAATTTTCATCACAGACGGGGGGGCCCCTGGGAAGTTATCCGGTTAGGGGAAGAAAAAGAAATTCAAAGAATCAAGGAGAACGAGCTCGGCTTTGATCTCTTCCTATTCGGCAGTATTTTCATTATGGCATTGTATCATCTTTGTCTCTTTACGCTCAAAAAAAAGGATCGCACATTTCTGTATTTTAGTGTTTTCTGTTTTCTAGTTACGTTAAGACTTCTGTCCACTGGTGAAAGGTATATCATTCATTTTTTCCCAAACATTCCCTGGGAAGTGCTCATCAAAATGGAATATCTTTCTTTTTATCTTTCAGTTCCTGCATTTGTACTATTTGTTCAATCCTTTTTTCCCCAGGAAATTTCAAAGCGAATCCTGCACCTGATTGTTGCTATCGGGCTTGCTTTTTCATGCATCGTACTCTTTACGCCGGCACGAATTTTCTCATACACACTCCCAATATATCAAATTCTCACCATCATCATAACTATATACTGTCTTTATGTGCTCGTAGTTGCTTCAATCAGAAAAAGAGACGGGGCGTTTATTTTTCTCCTTGGGTTCATCGTTTTGGCTTTTTCAGCCACAAATGACATGATGCACGCTGAAGCAATAATACAGACCGGATACTTTGCACCTTTGGGCCTTTTTATTTTTATTTTTTCACAGGCATTTCTTCTTTCACTTCGATTGACAAAAGCCTTTGAAAATGCCGAGGTACAGTATAAGGAATTGAAAGAGACATACCATGCGTACAGAGAAGAAATTATCAATCGTGTGCAGGCCGAGGAGGCTTTGTACGAAAGTGATAAGAAATATAAAACCATTCTTAACAGCATGGAAGACGGATATTGGGAAGTCGATCTGGCCGGGAATTTGACCTTTGTCAATCCGGCCCTGCGCAGACATCTCGGTTATTCTCAAGATGAATTGATCGGCATGAACGATCGTCAGTTTATGACTGAAGATACCGCTGAAAAAGTATTTAATATTTTTAACGAAGTTTACCGAACGGGTAAACCCGCTCTGGCATACGATTGGGAAACCATGGGAAAGGACGGAACAAAGAAGTTTATCGAGACCTCTGTAGCACTAATCTATGATACAAAAGGTGAACCCATCGGCTTTCGGGGTGTCGGTCGTGACATTACCGAGCGTAAGCGGGCTCAAGAACAGGAAAGATTGCATCAAGAGCAGCTTTTTCAAGCAAGCAAAATGGTGGCACTGGGTACACTGGTTTCTGGTGTAGCGCATGAGATAAACAATCCCAACAATTTTATTCGGCTAAATACGCCCACACTGCAAGAAGCATGGGAAAGTGCTCTGCCAATCCTTGAGGAATACTACACGGAGAATGGTGATTTTATGATAGGGGGCATGAAATACACCGAGATGCGTGAAAAGATACCGGTATTGTTCTCTGGAATATTGAATGGGTCCAAACGTATCATGCAAATCGTTGAGGACTTGAAGAATTTCGTACGAAAGGATATTTCCGAGGCAGAACAATCTGTGGATATTAATGCTGTTTTACAATCTGCCATTTCACTTATTTCGAATATGATAAACAAATCCACAGATCGTTTTTCGGTAGAATACGGCAAGGATTTACCATCGCTGACCGGTAATTTCCAAAGGCTCGAACAGGTATTTGTCAATTTGATCCAAAATGCCTGCCAGGCCTTAAATAGACCCAGTAAAGGCATTTTTATTTCAACGTATTTCGATGGAGAGATGAAAAGTATTGTGATTGAAATTCGGGATGAGGGTATTGGAATTCCTTCCGAAAATTTGTCGCAGATTACGGACCCGTTTTTTACCACCAAGCATGATTCAGGAGGCACTGGACTGGGTTTATCAATTTCTTCAAAAATTGTGGAGGGACACGGCGGTCGAATGATTTTTGACTCGAGTGTCGGGAAGGGAACAACAGCCAAAATTGTTTTGCCCGTTCAAGAAAAAAACAACACATTGAAAGGGATAATAGAATGAAAGAATCTGTATACCCTGAATTCCCAGTCATTTTGGTAGATGACGAAATGCTGGCTTTGGATAGCTTTGAAATTGCGCTTCGTTCTGCAAATATGAATCATTTTATCCGTTGTCAGGATAGCCGTGATGTGATGCCGACGCTTTCCAGTCGGGACGTTGAAGTCATGCTTCTCGATTTGAGAATGCCACATGTGTCTGGTGAAGAACTGCTTCTAAAGGTAAACAGCGATTTCCCCGAAGTTCCTGTCATCGTTATTACAGGAGCAAACGATGTGGAAACCGCCGTAAAATGCATGAAACACGGAGCATTTGATTACATGGTTAAGCCTGTTGAAAAAAGTCGCCTTGTCAGCGGCGTAAGACGGGCCTTGGAACTCCGTGAATTGCAAAAAGAGAACAGATTGTTAAAAGCCCATGTTCTGTCCGACAAGATAGAACATCCTGGGGCTTTTTCGAAGATTGTGACAAACAGTGCCGGTATGCGATCTATCTTTCAATACGTTGAGGCGATTTCTAAAAGCCCGCGGCCGGTACTGATTACCGGAGAAACCGGTGTCGGCAAGGAGTTGGTGGCCAAAGCGGTCCATGTTTTAAGCCATCGAGAGGGCGATTTTATCCCTGTAAATGTGGCGGGTTTGGATGATAATGTTTTTTCGGATACGCTTTTTGGGCATAAGAAAGGTGCCTTTACCGGCGCAGAGCAGGCCCGTAGCGGCTTGATAGAACAAGCGTCAGGAGGAACACTTTTTTTAGATGAGATCGGTGATCTGAGTGCTCCATCACAGGTAAAACTCTTGCGGCTTCTACAAGATGGAGATTTTTTCCCTCTCGGTTCCGATGTTGCAAAGGGATCCAACGCCCGAATAATTGTTGCCACCAATCAGGACCTCGATGGGCTGAAATCGTCCGGCAGATTTCGCAAGGACCTTTACTACAGGCTTTTCTACCATCATATCCATGTCCCAGCCCTTCGTGAGCGTCTGGAGGATCTGGCTATTCTTGTTGAGCACTTTTTGGAAAAGGCATCCAAAACCCTGGACAAGAAGAAACCTACGCCGCCTGAGGAACTGACCATCCTGCTTTCGACCTATCATTTCCCTGGAAACATCAGAGAACTGGAATCCATGGTTTTCAATGCGGTCAGCAGTCATAAATTCGGTAAGCTTTCCATGGAAAGCTTCAAGTCTCATATCTATCAAAAGCATCCTTCATTTGAAACAGAATCAAAACAGCTGCTCAAAGAGAAGAAGGTTTTACTGTCTTTTTCCGAGCAATTACCAACACTCAAACAGACGGAACAACTCCTCATTGATGAAGCCATGAAAAGGGCGGATGGCAATCAGTCCATTGCGGCATTGAGCCTGGGAATAACGCGCCAGGCATTGAACAGGCGTCTGAGGTTGAAAAACAAATAGTCCGCAATTCTGATTCAATATATCAGATGACACACTAAAACCAAATAAAAATACAAAAAGGGCCCAAAAGGAGTTCAAATGAAATTAAGAAACCTTTTTATTCTTTGTTTTAGTTTGGTCTTATTAACAAGTTGTGCCACCCATAAAGCCGCTCGTCAGCCGAACTTATCTTATGACTTAAGAGCGCAGGAAAACAAAATTGACAATGAAGGGGTCACCCTTATGGCAAAATGCTTTCACTTAAAATCAGAGATGGTAACTTATTTTGATGATGACTTGCTTCAATATGGCTTGCTGCCAGTCCAGATTAATCTAAAAAACAACTCATATCCGAGAACTCTTGTGTTAAACGCCGATAGAATCAATCTGATTGATCCAACAGGTGTTAAAATCCCCATTATGTCATATGATCAAGTAATAGATAAAGCAAAAAAGAGTTATTGGAGAACAGCAGGGTGGGCTGTTGCCTTTGGCCTCTTAGGTGCTATACCCAGTTTGGTAAATGTTTCAAATACAAATGAGAAGATTCAAGCCGATTATGAATCACGTATGCTTAAATGCGGAAATCTAAATTGTGGCAGTGAGACGGAAGGCCTGACCTTTTTTTCGGTACCTGAGGATTTAAATAGCTTAAATGGATGGAAAATATCGGTGATTCTAAAAGATATAGAAACTGAAAATGACATTATTCTTGATTATGGCTTATATGGTACTATTGTTCCACCTAAAGAAAGGAAACCAAAGGTGGAAGATAATGATCACTATAGTGAAAAACAGAAAGAAGAAAAAAGTGAGATTGAAAATCAGCGACTTATTGAGGAACCAGAAAAGAATACGTTAGTTGACATCCCTCAGACAACTTCACAGATGCATAAAGAATCCGGTTTTAAGCTAGCCATTTTTCCATGGAAATTGGTTAACTTTAGAACATACGGTGATTCTGAGACTTCAATTAGAGCGGAAAATGAATATGCCCTGAATAAGGCCATAAAAGCCGATAAGATATTTATCCCCGAATTTTCTTACTATGACCTCAAAAAAATAAAGACTAAGAAAATCAGTGATGAAATCCTGAACAAGACGACTCTTGAAAACCTGTGGATCAGAACAAATACCTCTTCATCATTTACACCTAATGTCGATTTGATCTGCAATATCGGCAAAAAATTACATGTAGATGCCATCCTTACTTATTATATATATGTCGGATCTTATAGTGAGCCTGTTGATGTTGATGGCTTCCTAATTAATGTTAATACAAGGAAAATATATCATGAAAGAAGCTCTGGGCAAAATATGCCTTACAATGCAACTCTGGAATTTCAAATGGTGACACATAAAGTATGTGATGCCTTTGAAAAAGATGCTTCGCCATAAATTTTTTAAATTATTTGCCAAATTACTACTTACTCTCAGTATATCGCCCCTATTAATGCAAATATCGATTCGAAACTTGTGTGCACTGCTCAATATCTCTGGAAATCTGATGTCAGTTCAATGGAGTGTAATATTATATTCCGAAAATTAAACCGTCAAGGGATGTATTGACCCACCTTACGATTCTGTCAATTGTAACTCGTTCAGATATTGGCCGCGCTTATTCTATTTCATAAGCGATGCTGACCTGAACCCGAATACGACTCTCCCCGATCTCCATGGGCGGCGCCATCGCCCCGGCGTCTGCCTTCATCTCGGCTGCTCGCAACATATGAGGCTGGGGCGGCGAATACATCGGCTGTGTGCTGAGCGAAACAATGCCTTTTAGCGTCACACCTGCGGCTTCGGCCAATGTTTTTGCCCGTTCCATTGCTTCTTGTGTTGCCAATTTTAAGGCTTTTTTTTCTAATGCCGATTTATCTTTGAGATAAAACTGAATACGTTGAATGGCATTGGAACCGCTTTCAAGGGCTTTTCCAAGAATCCGGGAAACATGTTTGGCTAAAGGCTGAGTCTCAAATCCTTCCAGGGTCACCACGATGGCATTGCTGACTTCATAACCTGTTATCTTGGGCGGCCGGGCCTTATAATCCCTTTGGGGCGTCACACGATAATTGGATGTCTCTAGTTTAAGATGTTTAATGTTCAACCCATTGATGGCGGTTATGACGGCTTTGGTTTTGTCCGCATTTTCCGAACCGGCCTGTTCCAATTTCCGTCCCTCTGTCACAACGGCGATGAAAATTGTTGCTGAATCGTTCTGACCCATGACCTCGGCAGTACCTTCGGTAAGAATCAGGTTGCGATTCGAATCAGCAGGAGATCCGGCAAACACAGAATTCGCCACGAGACAAAAACATGCCGTTAGAACCAAAATAAATGCTTTTTTCATCACTTCCTCTCTATGATTGACAATTTTCGATTAAAGATTGTATGTGTTAAGAAATTTTTCTCATTTTATTATTAGTAAGTCAAGTTTCAACGGGTTGCTGCCCAAATGAAAATCTTTTTGAGCGTTCATTGAAACGTTTTTTGTTCATAAATCTTGGCGAAGTGAAAGAAAAGCGATTCCAACTGTTTGAGCCCGAAGGGCGAGTTTTGGAATCGCCTTGAACGAGCCTTAGATTTATCAAAAAATGTTTCAGAGCCAGCGAAAAATGATTTGGGCAACAGCTCGTCAAGACCTTATTTTTCAGCACGGAGGCATGATCATGCGCCGAAAAATTATTTTAGGTGTCCTGGCCGGTATCATTCTCATATGTCTTTTGGTCATCATTGTTGTCGTATCGACTTATGATTACAACAAGTTTAAGCCAATGATTACCAGAATCGCCAAAAAATACACTGGCAGAGAACTCACCTTGGCCGGTGACATAAAAACAAAAATAAGTTTGTCGCCCACCTTGCAGGTAAACGACGTCTCGTTTCAAAATGCTCCCTGGAGTTCTCATCCGGAAATGATCCATGCCAAACAAATTGAAGTTCAATTGGCATTGATTCCCCTCATCAAGGGCAACATCAATGTAAAACGCTTAACGCTGATCAATCCGGATTTGATGATTGAAGTCAACACATCCGGTAAAACAAATCTGGAGTTTGATTTACGGGAAAAAAAGAAAAACCGGGCAGCACCGGCAAAGAAAGATGAAGCTGAAACCGCACTGTTCGATTTTAAAGAGATCCTTATCAAAGATGGAAAGCTGACGGTTAAAAATCATCAAAAGAAAACAACCTTCGTCTTAACCATAGATCAAGGTAGTAGAAAATCAACAAAGTTCATGGGCGATGGTGACATTGAATTGAAAGGCTCGTTCAACGATATTCCATTTAACGTGTCCGGAAAAATCGGTTCGTTTGCGGGTATCACGGACCCTGATGTATTCTATCCTTTGGATCTAAAGGGCGATATTGCTAAAATAAAATTCGCCGTTTCCGGTAAGATTAAAGACCCGGTGGCTGAAAAGGGTATTGATGTCAGATTCTCGGTCAAAGGGGATGATCTGGCCAGGATTGAAAATATCACACAAAAACCCCTGCCAATCAAAGGTCCGTTCCAGATTTCCAGCCATCTTATTGCAGCCAAACCCGAAAAAATTCAAATGTCCGATATGTTGATAGAAATGGGAAACAGCAAATTAAACGGTTCCGTAACACTTGACCGCTCTGCAAAACAACCGCGAATTTCCGGTGATCTTGTTTCCGAAACCCTCGATCTGCGTCCAATGTTAATAAATACAGAGAAAAATACCGCCGGTGCAAAAGAGACAACAACGACACCTGAAAGAAAATCGGACAAACTGTTTCAAAACACCCCCTTAAAATTGGACGGTCTGCATCTTTTCAACGCCGCCGTTGATCTTCAAGTCAAACAATTGCTTTTACCAAAACTCGCCATCGATAATATTGTTACCAAGGTAAAGCTTAAAGATGGTAATCTCACGGTAAATCCCCTGACAGCTTCCATCGGCGGCGGAAAGCTGGTGAACAGTCTGAATGTTCAGGCAAAAGAAAATATGGTTGTTGTTGATGTAATGGTGGATATCAAACAAATGAACCTCGGGGAAATGCTTAAAAAATTGGAAATGACTCAATCCTTGGAAGGCATTCTCGACCTTGACATTGATCTGAAAGGTCAAGGAAAATCCGTGGCAGGGCTCATGGCAGGGTTGAACGGCGATGTGGTTGCCTCCCTGGGACAAGGGAAAATACCCACCGGTTTTTTAAATCTTGTGAGTGCCGATATCAGCTCAACGCTCATGCGCATCATCAATCCTTTTGGTAAAAAAATCGACAGCGCCCAAATTAACTGTGCTGTTTTTGATTTTAATATCCAAAACGGCATGGCCAAAAGTGACATCATCGTCGTCGACGATCCCCATAAATCATTGTTCAGTAAAGGAACGATAAATCTTAAAACCGAAGCATTGGATTTTAATATCGAAACCCATCCCAAAGAAGGGATTGGGACACAAGATACCGGAAAATTGAGTATCAGCTTAAGCAAGATAACCAAGCCTTTTAAACTGGGGGGCACACTGGCCCATCCTTCGATGGAAATCGATATTGTAGGTTCCGGTACCACTATCGGTGCAGCCCTTTTAGGACCGGTGGGCTGGGCCTATCTTTTGGTTTCAGGATCATCGGGAAAAGGAAACCCCTGTAAAAAAGCCCTTGAAATTGCTGGAAGGGGTGCAGCCGGCACAACATCCAAAACCAAAAAACGAAAAGAAGAAACCTCAGCAACTGAAGAGAAAAAACAAGGTATTGGAGACAAGATATTAAATATTTTCAAATAATGATCCTCGGGGCATCCACGGAGCATTACAATCGGTTTATAACAAAGTCCTGAATCTCAACTCGTTTTCTTCATGGATGATCCAGAACCTTTCTAACAAGCCTGGATAGCTTGCCTTTATCAAAAGGTTTTTCAATATACTGACGAATACCGATTTCTTTCGCTTTTTCTTCATTGATCTTTTCACTAAAACCGGTGAACAGAATCGTCGGCATATCCGGACGAATTTTCAGGATTTCTTTCACAAGTTTGTCCCCCGTGATATGGGGCATGGTCATGTCGGTAATCACCAGGTCAAATTGGTCGGGATTGGTCCGGAATAATTCCAATGCGTCAATGGGATTTGTTCTGGCTTCCACCTGATACCCCAATCGCTCCAGTCTCCGCCGTCCAATATCGACCATGGATTCCTCGTCATCCACTATCAATATTCTTTCATTTCCTGTGGGAAATTCATCAGCAGGTTCCGTTTCTGTAACTGCTTCTTCTTCAGCCACTGGGAAAAGGATACTAAAGTTGGTCCCTTCTCCAAATTTACTATCAACGAAAATGGCTCCGTTGTGACTTTTAACAATACCGTGTACCACCGACAATCCGATGCCCGTGCCTTTCCCTACCTCCTTGGTGGTAAAATACGGATCAAAAATTCTGTCTTTAATCTCATGGTCAATCCCGGTCCCGGTGTCGCTCACCGTCAATTTAACATAACTGCCTGGGGGCAAATCAGGATAAACCGTCGCTGAGATTTGATCCAAATCAATATTCTCAATTCCGATCGTTATCACACCGCCGGTATCTTCCATGGCATGAGCCGCGTTGGTGAACAGGTTGATCAACACTTGATTGATCTGGGTGCTGTCTGCAAAAATGGTATCGCCTGTGTCATTGGGTATGCGTTGATGAATCTCAATACTCGTCGGAGTAGAAGACCGTAAAAATTTGAATGCATCTTCGACAATCTGAACAAGCTTTACAGGTCTTTGCTTTGGATCCGTCTTTCTGCTAAAACTCAAGAGCTGTTTTACAACATCCCTGGCACGCAAACTGGCGGTTCGTATCTCGTTAAAATTAGACTTTGCCGGATGCCATTCCGGCAAATCATCCATCGCCAATTCCGCATTGCCTAAAATGATGCCAAGAAGGTTGTTGAAATCATGTGCGATGCCTCCGGAAAGTGTGCCGATGGACTCCATCTTCTGGGCATGCAAAAGTTGGGATTCAAGTGCAGCCTTTTCCTCTTCGGCCTTCTTGCGTGCGGTAATATCATGAACAATCGAATATAAAAGTTCCCGGCCATGCACCTTGATGGGACCGCTGTATACCTCTACATCTCGTATTTCCCCGCTGGCCAAAAGGTGTCGAAAATACAAGTGCTTTCGCTGTTCCATCTTGACTTTTTTCATTACGTCAAACACCTGTTCTTTCGTCAGCCTATTGATATCGGTAATCTTTTTGCGGGTCAGCTCTTCATAACTCCAGCCATAAAAGGAGACGGCTGCCGGATTGGCATCTACGATATTTGCGGTCTCAGGATCGATCAGGAGCATGACCGAGTGGTTGTTCTTAAAAAGACTCCTATATTGCGCTTCACTCTCCCGCAGGTCTCTCTCAACCTGCTTGCGGCTTGTTATATCAAGTGCCGTAAAGGTGACACCCATTGACAAATCGTTTGAATCCATCGGCGTCGAACTTAGAAGTACATCAATCATGGTGCCGTCTTTACGCTGCCAGCGCGTTTCCACGGTCCCGGTATTTCGTTTGCTAATTTGTGCGTATTTCTCCCGCCCGACATATTCGAAATCTTCGTCGGTGCCATATAATATTCTTGCGCTTTTCCCCAACAATTCTTCTCTGGTATAACCGGTTATGTTGCATAACCGTTCATTGGCTTGCTGAATCACTCTATCGCATACCATGCCGATACCTGTTGGGGCTGCACGAAAGATGCTTCTTAAAGTGGCCTCGCTTTCTCTCAACGACGCCTCAATTTGATTGAAGGAAAGCACCTCTTTTTCTAACTGCTTAACGCTTTCTTCCAATTCTTCATAGGTCGGTTTATCGGCCATTTGAATCATCTCCAATGGAAATTAAACTAGGAATGCTAAACTTGAATTATATCGCTTTATATGTAGAACTTATTGTATTTTAAGCGGAATGACAATTTAAGTAAAGCGTTAATTATTCACTATCAACACCATACAATTGACAGGTGTTGTTCCATACGATTTCAGCCAGTGAGACAGGATCTTCCTGTCTCACTTTTGCAAGCGCCAAGAAGACCGACCGGACAAAGGCCGGTTCGTTTCTTTGGATGTGGTTTCTTTCGGGTGTCGGGGTCAAGTAGGGAGCGTCGGTTTCAATCAGGATTCGATCAACCGGAATCGAAGGCACTATCTTTCTCAAGTCCTCACCACGGCCCTTGATGGTCACAATGCCGGTAATTCCGATATATAGGCCCAAGTCAAGATACTGTTTCAGCTCATCCTCATTGCCGCTGAAACAGTGCACAACTCCATTTCGGCCGGTTGTAAAATGTGTTTTTAAAATGTCGATCAGACGGCCGTTACTGTCCCGTTCATGGAATATGACCGGAAGTTTCAGCTCATCGGAAATTTCAAGCTGCCGGATAAGCCACCTTTCCTGAACGCTTCTGGGAGAAAACATTCGATTAAAGTCAAGGCCGATTTCTCCCCACGCACAAACACTGGGACTTCGGGCAAGATCCTTAAGCGTCTTCAGGACATCTTCATCGCAACTTTTTGCGTCGTGAGGATGAATGCCCACAGAAGCATACACCCCTGGTATGGATTCCGCTATGGCGACCCCCTTGGCGCAGCGTTCAAAAGTTGTTCCAATGGTCATGGCCGATACAACGCCGGCGTCATGCATACGATGAATGACATTATTCAAATCTTTGTCAAAGGCCCTGTCGTCCAAATGACAATGACTGTCAAAAAGTCTCATGAATTTAACCTGTTAGATGTTTTATAAATTCCAAATATTGGGGCACACTGCCACAACAAGATTCATATCGAAGTGCATTAAGTGCCTAAAGTTAAGGAGTCGCTTCGCTCCATCTATTCATATATAACTGACAGAGTACCTTAATTTTAGCTCACTTCAAACTTTAGGCACTTTTAACGATCATTGCTCGTTTACCATCGAAGATCAGTGAGATCAATGCATTTTTGTGAAACCCTATGAATTGACTCTTGATATTTCCACTATTTGTTGGCATTCTGTTGAAGAAATCCATAATTCGAAACAAGAGACGTTTCCCTAATGATCGGTGCCAACAATTTGGTCAATCCGGAAACGACCGTGAGTGTTGTAACCCCTATTTCCGGTATGCCCATTCTGGTTTCGGAGGTCGGGGTTGGAGATCATTGGTCAGAGGTTAAATTAAAATTATTAGGAGTGGAAATGAAATCAGATCGTTACAAACGCGGTTGGGAGAAACTCAAAGAAATAGACGGCCGTGCCGGTGAACGGGTCATTGAGGCGCTGAAGGATATTGCCCCCGATCTCGCTGAATATACTATCGAGTTTCCTTTCGGCGACGTTTATTCCCGGGGTGTACTTTCACTCAAGGAACGCGAAATAGCGACAGTAGCGGCATTGGCCGCGCTGGGCAACGCACAACCGCAACTCAAAGTTCATATTCACGGCGCTCTCAATGTCGGCTGCACAAGACAAGAAATAGTGGAAATTATGATTCAAATGGCGGTGTATGCAGGATTCCCTGCCGCGCTTAACGGCATCTTCGCCGCAAAAGAGGTGTTTACAGAGCGCGATAAGGAAGGCGGGAAAAATTGATCATGCCGGAGCGATTCGTCAGCGAAGTCATCAGACCTGTGGTTGCCACAAGTGACACCTCACGCATGGCAACCGGAGAACCGGGACTCCCGCGCGAGTTCATGTGGCGAGGTCGAACCATTAAAATCGCGGCCGTACTGCGCACCTGGCGTGAAACCGGAAAATGTCGCCACGGAAGTCCTGAGATGTATGTTCGCAAGCACTGGTTCGAGGTCGCCACGACCGCCAACAGTACGATGAAAATCTATTTCGACAGGCAGACTCGCGGTGCTCGCAAGAATGATAGATGGTGGCTTTTCACCATTTGTGAGCCAGAAGAATAAATCCGCATTAGCATATTACTACCCTGCCGTCACTTGCCTTCGAAAATCATTGAAATCAATTTGTTTTTTTGAAACCTCCCGGATTATTCCTTGACAAAAAAAGGAAAATCATCCTTTATAGTTAGTGTTCATTAAAAATATGATTAAATATATTATTTCAAAAATTTGAAACGCTTAGCTTAGGTTTTAATCATGTTTTATTAAATAGGGACAGGAAAAATGGCTCAGATAAGCGGCTCTGTAATGGTAGTCGGCGGCGGCATCTCCGGCATGCAGGCAGCTCTCGATCTTGCCGACTCGGGCTTTTTTGTCTATCTTGTGGAAAGATCGTCCTCCATCGGGGGTATCATGGCCCAGCTGGATAAGACCTTTCCCACCAACGACTGTGCCATGTGAATCATCTCGCCCAAACTGGTCGAGGTCGGCCGGCATCTCAACATCGAGCTTCTGACATTGTCGGAAGTGGCAAGTGTCTCCGGGACAGCAGGTGATTTTGAAATTAAGGTGGTTCAGCACCCGCGTTATATAGATGTGGATAAATGTATCGCCTGCGGCCTTTGCGCTGAGAAGTGCCCCAAAAAAGTCCCAAACGAATACGACGCCGGACTGGCCAAACGGAAATCGGCCTATGTCAAGTATGCCCAAGCCGTCCCCTTAAAATACGCCATTGATGACAACTGCATTTTTCTTAAAAAAGGAAAGTGCAAGGCCTGCGAAAAATTCTGCCCCACAGGCGCCGTCAATTTTGAGGATCGAAAAAAAGAAATCACGCTGAACGTCGGAGCAGTGCTCATCGCCCCGGGCTGCAGTGTGTATGACCCCGTTGCTTACGATGTCTATGGATATCAAACATCTCCCAATATCGTCACCAGTTTGGAATTTGAACGTATTCTCGCCGCCACCGGACCCTATAGCGGCCACCTGGTAAGACCTTCCGATCACAAAGAACCGCAAAAAATCGCCTGGATACAGTGTGTGGGATCCAGGGATCTTCATCCCGGATCACAGCCCTATTGCTCGGGAGTCTGCTGTACCTATGCCATCAAGGAAGCCATCATCGCCAAAGAACACCAAAAAGGTGCCCTTGACACGGCGATATTTTACATCGACATCCGGACCCATGGAAAAGATTTTGAACAATACTATAACCGGGCCCGGGAAACCGGAGTCCGATTCGTAAAATCGAAAATCAGCAACATCCTGCCGGTTGACGAGACCGGAAATCTTGCCATAGGTTATGTGGACGAGACCGGGCAACGGATTCAAGAGACCTTTGACATGGTGGTGCTGTCCGTGGGGTTTAATGTTTCAGCCCAGGCAGTGAGTTTGTCCCAAACACTGGGGATAGAACTGGATTCATATCAGCACGCCGTCACCGGCAGCTTCGAACCGGTGCAGACCTCTAAACCCGGCATTTTTGTGTGCGGCACCTTTGAAAGCCCCAAGGACATCCCCCAGTCGGTCATCGAATCCAGCGCCTGTGCGGCCATGGCAGAGCAAATCCTGGGCAAATCCCGGGGGACAATGGTCCGGGTAAAAGAAATGCCGAAAGAAACTGATGTTCAAGGAGAACCCGCGCGAATCGGTGTATTCGTATGTCATTGCGGCACCAATATCGGCGGGTTTCTGAATGTTCCGGACGTTGTCGAATATGCCAAAACCCTTCCCGGCGTGGTCTTTGTCGAAGATAATCTCTTCAGTTGCAGCCAGGACACCCAGGAACAGATCACCCAGGTCATCAAGGAACAGAATTTGAACCGGATTGTCGTGGCTGCATGTACCCCCCGAACCCATGAACCGTTATTCCAGGAAACGGTCCTCAATGCCGGGATCAATAAATACCTGTTTGAAATGGCCAATATCCGCAACCAATGCTCCTGGGTCCACAGCACTGATAGAGAGGCCGCCACCCAAAAGGCCAAGGATCTGGTTCGCATGGCCGTTTCCAAAGTCGGCTTGCTGACGCCGTTGTATGATCCTGAAATCGACATGAACCCCTCTGCTCTGGTCGTGGGCGGTGGACTTTCCGGAATGACCGCTGCTTCTAATCTGGCAAAACAGGGGTATATCACGCATCTTGTTGAAAAAAGCGATGCTCTGGGCGGACAGGCCTCGAATCTATATGAAACCTGGCAGGGGGAAGATGTTCAGGCAAAATTAACCGGACTGATCAAGGACGTGGTATCTGATCCCAACGTTAACATTCTGACCAACAGTCAGGTCAAAAAAGTGGATGGTTTTGTCGGAAATTTTAAAACGACCATCGACATTGGCGGAAAGGAACAGGTCATCGATCACGGGGTTGCCATCATCGCCACCGGTGCACAGGAATTCAAACCCGATCAGTATCTTTACGGAAAAAACCCCCGGGTTTTAACCGCACTCGAGCTGGATCGAAAATTCATCGACAAGGATCTTGACGTGAATGACATCCATTCAGCCGTCTTTATCCAGTGTGTGGGCTCGCGGATCAAAGAAAGACCCTATTGCTCCAAGGTCTGCTGTACGCACTCGGTAAAAAACGCACTCACGTTAAAAACACTCAAACCTGAAATGGATGTCTTTGTGCTGTACAGAGATATGCGCACCTATGGATTGCGCGAGGGGCTTTACCAAGAGGCCCGCGCCAAAGGGGTTGCCTTTATACGTTTTGACGTTGATCAAGAATTAACGGTTTCCCAAGACAACGACACATTGACTGTCCAATGTTTTTCCACCATGTTTCAGCGGAAAATCGAAATCAAACCTGACCTTCTGGTTTTGGCCACCGCCATCGTTCCCCCTCAAGACAACCCTGTTGCCTCGCTGTTCAAGGTTCCGCTAAATGGCGACGGGTTTTTTGTGGAAGCCCATGTCAAGCTCCAGCCCATCGATTTTGCCACCAAAGGGGTGTTTGTCTGCGGCCTGGCCCATGCGCCGAAACCTGTGGACGAAGCCGTGGCCCAGGGGCTGGGAGCAGCAGCGCGGGCGGCAACGTTCTTGGCTAAAAAGAAAGTGTTCGGCAATGCCATTGTTTCAAATATCGATGACCGGCTTTGCAGGGGCTGCCGAAAATGCCAGGAAGTCTGTCCCTATCAGGCCATCGGCTTTTTGGAAGATCGTATCCTATGTGAGGTCAACCCGGCCATTTGCACGGGCTGCGGCTCCTGCGCGGTGGCCTGTCCCACGGGTGCGGCCTCAATTTTTCATTTTGACGATGAAAAAGTGCTGACCATGGTTAAAGCAGCATTTAATTGATCCTAAACTGAGCGTTTCAAATAGTGACAGGGCTATAAAAAAGCATTAATTACAAATAAAGACATCTCAATGAAGTTGCAAATAGATCTCATCTAATAGGTGGATTTATTTAAACAAAAAATTGTCACCATTTGAAACCCTTCGGGATTGCCGATTTTGCCGAATCGCTCCATGGATAATGTTTTTTTTCAAACCGTGTAAACTCGTGGTTAAAGGATCGTAAAGAAATAACAGATTTCAATATAAGCACAATCAGTTCTACTTGAAACAAACACTTTCTTTCTGTTGAAATATTTTTGCATGCGTCTGTTATTTCTAACGATCCCTAAACCACCCTGCCCGCTCGTGCCTTACGTGGCAGGCGGGTCAAACAGTACACGCTTTTCAAAAAAGAATATCCATTCCGCTGATTATCGGATGGCAGCTTAAAACCTGTTTAATTTTTTGATGTTACCATTTAACCACTTGACTACACCCACGGGGGGTTTAACATATGGCTGAAACATTCGATCCAAAGATCATTGCATTTGCCTGTAACTGGTGCGCTTACTCGGCTGCCGATCTCGCCGGTGTGAGCCGTCTCCAGTACCCCACCAGCCTGCGTATCATTCGTGTGCTGTGCTCCGGGAGGATCAACCCCAACTTTATCCTAAAGGCATTTGAAACAGGGGCCGACGGGGTTCTGGTGGCCGGGTGACACATGGGAGACTGCCATTACCTGGACGGTAATGTTAAAGCTGAAAAGATGTTTCAGATGACAACAGAGCTGGTCGGCTTGCTCGGCATTGATGTCAAAAGGCTTCGACTGGATTGGGTGTCTTCGGCAGAAGGGGTGCGGTTTGCCGAGATTGCACGTGAATTTACGGAACAAATCAAAACATTGGGGCCGTCTCAATTGAAGCAGGCGGCTTAAGGACAAATACGGCAACTATCTATGGATTCAAAGGGTGTGCTTCCTCGTTGAACGATATTGGCGAAGTGGCTTCGTTATTTCAATCTCTTAGCAGTGGGGGAAACCGCGGCTCCCGCATGCTTTTCGCGGGAGAACGCGGAGGGGGCAGGAATGCCCCCGCTGCTAAGTCGTTGAAATAACCAGACACGCAGACGCAAGAGTGAAACGGGGAGGCACACCCGGTGAACAAGCACAAAAAAGTAACCTTAGGCAGAGCACTTTGACGCCTCTGAAATAAGCGTGGTGGAGAACGTAAAATGACGGCCATTGCCGAACTGGTGAATGCCACCAAAACCTATTATTGCCTCGATTGCGGAGTGTGCACGGGAAGCTGTCCGGTGGCCAGGGTGTTTCCTGAATTTTCCCCCCGGCAGATCATCGAGCGCTCTCTTTATGACCTTGAGGAACTTTCAGACCGTACCCTCTGGGACTGTCTGACCTGCGCCCAGTGCAGTGTACGATGTCCGGCCGAGATTAATTTCCCCGAGTTTATCCGCCTGATGCGGGATGAGGCCCGAACCATCGGGTTTGACGGAATGCCCGCCCACAACGGCATGCTTCAAACCATCATGTCCCTTCAGACCAAGCATATTCAGCAACATCGAACATCATGGATCGAGGATGGGACAACAAAAGAGACCGGAGATGTGTTTTATTTTGTGGGATGCCGTCCCTATTTTGACGTTATTTTTCGGGATATCGATGCAGGGTCCATTCAGGGGGCTCAACATATCCTCAAAATTCTGAACCTGTGCGGAGTGGAACCGGTGGTCAGCAATGATGAGCGATGCTGCGGCCATGATGCCCTCTGGAACGGCAATGCCGAAACCTTCAAACACCTGGCCCGACTGAACCTGAACACCATTAGATCTTCAGGAGCAAAGCAGGTGGTTTTCAGTTGTCCCGAAGGTTACCATACATTTAAATATGTTTATCCTGAATATTTCGGCGATCTTGGTTTTGAACCGGTTCATATTCTGGATTTTCTGGCAGACAAACTCAACCAGGGTGTCATCGAATTTAAAAATTCAGAAAAGAAAATCGTGACCTATCACGACCCGTGCCGCCTGGGAAGGATGGCCGGCATCTACGATGCGCCCCGCAACTTGATCGAAGCCTTACCGGGCCTTGAATTCAAGGAAATGATCCGCAGCCGGGAAAACGGCGTCTGCTGCGGAACCAGCGGCTGGATGAACTGTTCCAGCTGTTCCAAAGATATTCAGATGCAGCGCCTCGGAGAAGCCATGGAAATTGGGGCAGATACGCTGATCACCGCCTGTCCCAAATGCCAGATTCACTTCCGGTGCGCCAAAGCCGCGTACCACCTTGACATTGAAATTACGGATCTGTACGACCTGGTGGCCGGCTGTCTGAAAAGAACTTGACAAGATTTGGTGGTTTTTTAGACAGGATTAACAGGATGTTCAGGATACTTTATATCCCATTTTCCTGATGAAAATGGATTGAAACCATCAAGTAATATATTCTCTGCGTGTTCAGGGGGTGGGCTCCCTCGTTGAACGATATCGGCGAAGTGGCTTTGTTATTTCAATGTCTTAGCAGTGGGGGAGACCGCGGCTCCCGCATGCTTTTCGCGGGAGAACGCGGAAGGGGCAGGAATGCCCCCGCTGCTAAGTCGTTGAAATGACCAGACACGTAGACGCAAGAGTGAAACGAGGAGGCACACCCCCTGAATCCGTAGTATATTTTTAACCCTTTAACTTAAAAAGAGTCCTTTAAAAAATGATGAGTAAAGATGTCCTAATCATCGGCGGCGGCATCGCCGGCATCCAGGCTTCTCTGGACCTTGCCGATATGGGGGTAAAGGTCCACCTGGTGGAAAAACTTCCCAGTATCGGCGGCAAGATGGCCCAGCTGGACAAGACCTTCCCCACCAACGACTGCGCCATCTGAATCCTGTCGCCCAAAATGCTGGATGTCGGTCGACATCCCAATATTGAGCTTCTGGCGTATAGTGAAGTGGAGAACGTTCAGGGACAGGCCGGAGATTTCAAGGTCTTTGTTCGAAAAAAAGCCCGGTACGTGGAAGAAAACAAGTGCACGGGGTGCGGAGCCTGCAGCGAAAAATGTCCGACCACGGTTCAGGATGCCTTTAACGAAGGGCTGGGCACCCGCACGGCCGTCTATGCCTATTTTGCCCAGGGCATCCCTTCCACCCGAACCATAGACCCTGACCATTGCAGACAATTGAACGGCAAAAAGTGCGGGATCTGTGCAAAGGTCTGTCAGGCCGACGCCATTGATTTCGACCAAAAAGACCGGATGATGGAACTTAACGTCGGCGCTATTATCCTGGCGGCAGGATATGATGTGTTTGATCCGTCTTTAATTCCCGAATATCGATACCGGGAGATTCCAAACGTCATGACCGCCATGGAATTTGAAAGGCTTTTAAGTGCCAGCGGGCCCACCGGCGGGCATGTGGACCGCCCCTCGGACCTTGCTGTTAAAGCTGACATTGAACCGCTGGAAAAGAAGATAAACAAATCAAGCCGGACGCTGGAAAAATTTGAAAAAAAATACGACCTGACATCCCAGGAATTTTATACCAGCTACACGTCCGGAGAATTCAAGGATGACGATGACCGAAAGAAATGGGCGGACAAATACCAGGATCATCTGAGCATTGTTCAAACCCTTGAAGCCTTGAAGGAAAAAACAAAAACCTTTGGGCCGGCGAAAAGACTGGCCTTTATTCAATGTGTGGGATCACGGGACTTTCGCTTTTATCCGTTTTGTTCCGGTTATTGCTGTATGCATTCCATCAAAGAGGCCATTATTGCCAACGAGCATGAACCCGAAACCACCTCCACAATTTTCGGCATGGATATCCGTGCCGTGGGCAAAGGGTTCGAAGAGTATAAGGTCCGCGGGGGAAACACCTCGGGCATTACCTATGTCCGCGGGAGGGTGGCCGAGATCACAGAAGGTCCCGAACATAATCCGGTGGTGATCTATGAAGACACCAGGGAAAGAAAAGTAATAGCTAAAGATTTTGACCTGGTGATTCTGGCAACGGCATGTGCACCTCCAAAGGGGATGGTTGAACTCTCTAAAATTCTGGGAATCGCACTGGATGACTATGGTTTTGTGAAAACCAGCGCTCTGTCTCCGGTGGACACCACCGTACCCGGTATTTTCGTTTGCGGGTGTGCCGAATCGCCCATGGATGTTCCGGAATCCGTTGCCCAGGCGTCAAGCGCGGCGGAACGGGCCGCAGAAATTGTTTTCCAATCGGATTTAGAAAAGGATAAAGCCATTGCCTGAAAATAACCATACCGAACCCCGAATCGGCGTGTTTATTTGCCATTGCGGGTCCAATATCGCCGGATATCTGGACATGGAAGCTCTTGCCGATTATGCTCAGACCCTTCCCCAGGTGACCTTTGTCCAGCGGAACCTGTATACCTGCTCCGAGACCGGAATTAATGAGATTAAAAAAGGCATCGAGGACCACAACCTAAACCGGGTAGTGGTGGCCTCCTGCTCCCCAAGAACCCATGAGCCCCTGTTCAGAAGCTCCTGTGAAGAGGCAGGCCTGAATCCTTATCTGTTTGAAATGGTCAACATCCGGGACCAGTGTTCCTGGGTACACATGAAAGAAAAAGAAGACGGCACGGCAAAGGCAAAACAACTTATGGCCATGGGGATTGCCAAGGCTGCCCTGTTGAAAGCCCAGAACCCCATTAGTTCTAAGGTGACTCCCCGAGCACTGATCATCGGCGGAGGGATAGCCGGATTGACCGCAGGGCTGGGTCTGGCCAATCGCGGATATGAAGTGGTTCTGGTGGAACGCGAGACATCTCTCGGGGGAATGCTGAACCAATTGAACAGAATCGGACCGAGCATGATCAATGCAAAGGACTTCGTCCAGGAAAAGATCCGGGCCATAATGAACCATCCGAAAGTAACGGTATTCACCGAAGCCCGTGTTTCGGATGTGAAGGGATTTATCGGCAAATTCCAGGTGAGCATTGAAACCCGGACCGGCATCAAAACCATCGACATCGGCGTGATTGTGGTGGCGGTTGGCGGGGCTCCTTTTGTACCCCACGGGATGTACGGATATGACGGGCAAACCGTCATCACACAGTTTGAATTTGAACAACGTCTCAAGGAAGGCCCGGACCCGGAAATTAAGAATATCGTCATGATCCAGTGCGTAGGCATTCGCAATGAAGAAAGGCCATACTGCTCCAGAATCTGCTGCCAGACAGCGGTTAAAAATGCCATGCTGGTCAAGGATCACAAACCGGATGCACACGTCTTTATTCTTTACCGGGATATGCAGATGTACGGTGTTGAAAACGAGGAGATGTTCCGGGACTCAAAAGCCAAAGGCGTCCGTTACATACACTATGATCCGGCAATACCTCCGAAGGTGGAATCTCATAAGGTCAAAGTATACCATTCTCTGTTTGGAAAGCACATGGAGCTTCCGGCAGACCTTGTGGTATTGTCCACGCCCCTTGTCGCCCATGAGGATGTGAGCGAAACATCCCAGCTTCTTCGGGTTCCTGTGGATGAAAACGGCTTTTTCTTAGAAGGCCACGTCAAATTAAAGCCCCTTGATTTTGCCACGGACGGGATCTTTCTTTGCGGCAGTGCCCGTTTTCCTGCCAATATTCGTGAAACCATTGCCCAGGGGCTCGGCGCAGCTGCCCGTGCCTCCATTCCCCTTTCCAAAGGATCGGTGGTGGTGGAACCGATTATTTCAGTATTGGCCGACGAAGATGCGTGCAGGGGATGCGGGCTCTGTGTCCCACTTTGTCCATACGGCGCCCTTGAAATCGAGCATACCCAAAAGGGGAGAAAGGTCCATGTCATCGATGTGGCATGCAAGGGATGCGGAGTGTGTGCGGCCACCTGCTATCAGCATGCGTTGTCCATCAATTCTTTTACCGATGAACAGATCGACGCCCAAATCGAAGCGTTTTTGGAATAGTCGAGCGGTTAAATGATCGAATCGTTGAATGGTTTGGTTGTTAATATTTGAAATAAAGTGAAATTTAAACATGTTCAATCCTAAAATTCTCACGTTCTGTTGTACATGGTGAGGTTACTCCGCCGCTGATCTGGCTGGAGTTTCCAGGCTGCAATATACCCCTGAGATCAAGATCGTTCGGCTTATGTGCACCGGCCGCATGGATCCGGCAGCGGTGGCCAGGGCCTTTAAAAAAGGGCTGGACGGTCTTATGGTGGTGGGCTGCCATTTCGGAGACTGTCACTACATCACCGGCAACTATCAGGCCCAGGCCAAGATCGATATCACGCGAAAACTTCTGGAATATATCGGCGTCAATAAAGAACGCCTTGCCTTTCGACAATGTTCCTCCGGCGAGGCGGCTGTCTTTGTCCGGCTCGTGTCCGAGTTTGACGCCAAAATAAAAGAACTTGGTCCCATCGGTGAAGGCGGGGATCCATTGAAAGCGCCGGAAATTTTTGAAAAGCTGAAAATGGCCGAGGCGGTTCTGGCCGGAGAAAAGATCCGGTGGGTCATCGGAAAGCGGACCCCGTTTCTTGAGTCCGGAAACATATACGGTGAAATTTTTACAAAACATGAGTTCAATCGCGCCATCGATATGATCATTGTGGAAGAAACCGAGGTGCAGGAGATTCTCGGCAAACTGGAAGAGGGCGCCCGATCGGTCAGGGATCTGGCTAAAGATCTGGTCATTCCTTCGGAAAGGGTGTTTCGATATGTCACTGCCCTTGTTAGAAAAGAGATGATCCGGCTGGACACGGTGGATGATCGAACGCCGTTATATCGGATGGTTTGACTATAATAATATAAAAACCGGATCATACGAATGCTCACGGTAAGCCGGTCGCAAGTTCAGGTCATGGAAAAATAATCTATTGTAGATAATCCGAACAAACAGGTATTAATCAGTGGAAGAAAAAAATATTCTAGTTATCGGCGGGGGTCCGGAGGGAATCCATGCTGCCCTTGAAAAGGCCGAGGCAGGCATGCAGGTCACCCTTGTGGAGAAATTCCCCACCCTGGGAGCTGGGCGGATTCCCAGAGACCGCCTGATTCAACCGCAAGACGCCTTTGTGAACGGGGATCTCGACAAGGTTCGCATTCACCCGAATATTCAGGTGTTGACGTACAGCGGTCTCAAATCCATCCGACGGAAAAATGGAAAAATCCGTACGCGAATCTTAAAGCACAGTCTGCGGGTGGACAACAGCAAATGCAATGACTGCAAGGCCTGTATCAAGGTCTGTCCGGTGAACATGTTCGACGATTTTAACGAAGGGTTAGGATTTCGCACGGCAGTGGACTACTGCAACCCGGCAACCGGCGAATACAATGTTTACAAAGAAGATATGCCGGTCTGCCAGGCCACCTGTCCGGCGCATCTGGACATCCGCGCCTATGTCGGATTGATCGCCGATGGGAAATATATCGAGTCTCTTTCCAAAATCCGGGAAAGACTTCCCCTTCCCGGCAGTATCGGCCGTATCTGTCCCCACCCGTGCGAGACCGCCTGCAACCGGCAGTATCTTGACGAACCCATCAGCATCTGTTTTCTCAAGCGTTATGCAGCTGATGTAGAGCTCGCCCGTGAAATTGAACCCATCTATGAAACGCCTGAAAAGAAGTATCCGGAAAAGATCGCCATCATCGGAGCGGGCCCTGCCGGCTTGACCTGCGCCTACGATCTGGCGAAAATGGGATACGAACACATCAAAATTTTCGAGGCATTGCCGGTTCCCGGCGGCTATCTCTGGGTGGGCATCCCGGAATATCGGCTTCCCAAAAAACTCCTTCAGCGGGAAGTGGATCTCATTTGCAACATGGGAGTGGACATTCAATACAACACCCGTATCGGAAAAGACATCGCCTTTGAAGATTTGAGAAACGCGTATGATGCCATCTTTATCGGCGCCGGCTGTCATCAGGGATTGAAGTTGCGAATTCCCGGGGAAGACGACTATGACGGTATCGTGGACTGTGTGACCTTTTTGAGAGATCAGGCCCTGGGCAATCTGCCCGAAGCAAAAGGGAAACTCATTGTCATCGGCGGCGGAAATGCGGCCATCGATTCAGCCCGTGTGGGCTGGCGAATGGGGTTTGACGAAGTCTACATCCTGTATCGCAGGACCAAAAAAGAGATGCCAGCCAATCCTTGGGAAATCGATGCCGCCGAGCATGAAGGGGTGATTCTTCAGTATCTGGCCGCACCGGTGGAGATTTTGGGCCAAAACGGCAAGGTCACGGGAATGAAGTGCATCAAGATGGAGCTGGCAGAGCCGGATGCATCCGGCCGCAGGCGACCGGTGCCTGTCAAGGGCTCTGAATATGTCATCGATGCTCAGACCATTGTTCCGGCCATCAGCCAGGGGACGGATTTGAGCTTTCTGGATAAAGGGCATGAACTTAAACTGTCCCGATGGAACACATTTGAAATCGATGAAGAAACCGGTGAAACCAATCTTCCCGGAGTGTTTGCCGGAGGAGACGTGGTCACCGGCCCGGATATCGCCATCCGTGCCGTTGCCGGCGGAAAGCGGGCGGCCGAAGGCGTTCATTCCTATCTGAGGAGCAGGTAAATGATCTACGAAAAAGAAAAGCGCTATATCATTCCTTTTGGCGACGTGCCGTCTGAAAGAGCCGAAATGCCCGAGATTTCCGTGGATGAGCGCCGGGGAAATTTCTTGGAAGTGGAAACCGGCTTTCCCGAAGATATGGCTGTAACAGAAGCCAAGCGTTGCCTGGGCTGCCGTCGCTGTCTGGGATGTGCCCTGTGCTGGGCCGAATGCAAACCCGAAGCCATTGATTTTAATATTCCTGATGAAGAACTGGAGCTGGAATTTGACGACGTCATCATCACCAACGGCCAGGACAATGTCTTTCATTCCTTTAACTCCCGGCTGGGTTATGGAAAATACCCGGATGTGATCATCGATTTACAGTTTGAACGCATGCTATCCCCCACCGGCCCCACCAACGGCATGGTGCTTTCCCCTCTGGACGGAAGAATCCCCGCAAATGTTGCCATTGTTCAAGGACATCCTGAAGATGATGAAGCACATCTTCTTTCCAGCCTGGTGTTCGGGGTGAACGCATCGATCATCGCCATTGACAACACCGAAGACCTCAAAGTGACGCTGATCTCACCGTTTTGCCAGTCTTTTCAGGAACAGTTTCTATCATCGGCAGAAAACATCCCGGGTCTTGCCGTGATACCCGGCTCGCCGATATCGGTTGAAAAAGGCGATGACACCCAGCCGCTGCACCTCACCTATTCGAAAAATGGAGAAGAGTTCCGTCAATCCTTTGACCTGATCGTTGTTCTGACAAAACCGAAAGTTTCCCCAGAACAAAAAACCTTAATGAAAAAACTAAGTTGAAGGTTTCGCATTGGGATCCAAAATTTAAAAAATAAAAAAGGGAATCAGAGATGGCCTGATTCCCCTATTGCTTGTGCTGTTTTGAAATCGAAACAGTGAAATATATTCTGTTTGTCAAATTTATCAATTATCCAGCTGAGCGGTCACATTTACCGGATTGGTAATGGTGTCAAACACGGGTGAGTATTTCGTACCCATCTGAATAAGTTCTTCCAACTGGTCATCAGGAACATCCGCGTCGATTTTGTAGTATATACGAATATTATCATATCCTCTTCTAACGTCATCCGATATTGCGAGTAGGCCACGGACATCAATATCGCCTTCTAATCTTGCTTCTATAGCATTCAATTTAATTCCTTTTGCAGCAGCATGATAAACCAAAGTTGTCGTCACACAGGCTGCCAAAGCGGTCAGGACGTATTCAACAGGGTTGGGTCCGATGTCTTCTCCCAGAAGAATGGGGGGTTCATCCGCATCCAATACGAAGGGCTCGGCATGATCGTGCTCTTGCTGTACACCGTGAAAGTTTTTTATTGTGGTTTGATTATGGCCACCATTGATCCATTTATGGTTGGCCCGAAACTTGAATTTTCCGAGGGTAGGGGCATTTGTTATTGCATCAATATTTCCAAACAACTGGTCAACATCCACGCCATTTAATGTTGTTGATTTTTGTTTTTGAGCGGTTTGGTGTTGCATGTTATCCACCTCCTTTCATTTTAATAGAGGTGAGACGTTTGTAGCCTCATATTTTTATTCATTGATTGGTTTATTTGAAAATAACAAGGCTGTAGTTAGCCTGATCAGCAAAAATAATCCCACATTGTGGCACTGTCAATCTTCTTTGTCAAAAAAATGGGGAAAATCTCTGCACAACGTCAATAAAGGAGGTTAAATTTTGAAGGTTTGGTACCTAAGTCATTCAATAAGGGATCTTTCTTATCTATGATCTTTCGGGGTTGATGAATAATCATTGGGATCAGATCCTGCATCAACTTCAGCCTTGTCCAACCATCCATCTCCATCCGAATCAGGGCGACGAGGATTCGTATTATTTAAAATTTCTAAAAAGTCGTTCAGGCCATCATCGTCAGTGTCTGCATCACATGGATCACTTTTTTCCCAGGTCACCTCTTGATAATCAGATAAATTATCATTATCAGTGTCAGGGTCTGTAGGGTCAGTTCCGTATTCTTTTTCTTTTTCATTCAATAATCCGTCCATATCTTCATCAGCTAAAGGATCAGGTGTGTTTATTGAATCTTTGGGGTCGGTACCTAATTTTTCTTCATATTGATCAGGCCAACCATCATTATCAGAATCAATTCCTTGCGCTCTGGAAAAATTAAACCTGACTAAAATAAGTGTTAACAAAATAAAACTCATAAATAAGCATTTAACGATCCTGCCCATATTTTATCTCCATTTTTTTTGCTGATGTTTCGTATCGTAAGATAGCAAAAAACACATATTACCAATATCTTGACCAAATATTTGTTCTTTAATTGGAATGAACCCGTCATTTTTCTATTACATATATCGGCAAATATATGGAAAATCTTAACCTCAGAGCATAGGCGCAAACGGCTGAAAAAAACACCCCTGCCTCCTTTCCGTTGATTAAACGTATAAATTTAAAGTTAAAGAAAATTTATTATGAGAGAAAGCGTCAGAGGCCACTGTAAGCCAAATTGAGGCAAAACTTGCTTTTGGGGAGTTTAAAGGAGCAAATCAAATGAAAACATCAAATTGGGGGTAGATCGCTTCGGCAAGAACAATTGTAAAAAATTCCAAGGATTTCAGAAAAATATCAAAGCTTGGAAAGAAAGAAGGTCGCAAACATCTTATTAATACCGATTTTATGGCTTATTGATAGAAGATTTAATGTTATACAATAAGTCATCATAGCTCTTATTTGCCGGTTTTAATTTTACAGCTTCTTTTGCATCTATTATTGCACGCTGGAAATCTGATTTTTTATACCATACATACGCTCTGCCATAATACGAGGCATCAAGTTCGGGATCGATTGATATTGCGCTGCTGAAATCCTCAATCGCTTTATCATAATTTCCATTGTCAATATAAGACCATGCTCTATTATGATAAATGTCTTTTATATCTTCGTGTTTTGGGATAAGTCGGATGGCAGCTGAGTAATCTTTTATTGCATTATCAAACTCCTTGCTTTTCTGAAATGCATTCGCTCGCCACTTTAACACATTAAATTTTCTTTCATTGCCTTTCCCGGGGACCAATTCAAGTGCTTTGGTAAACTGATAGATTGATTTATCATACTGACGCTGCTTAAAGTATGCCATCCCTAAGTTATAATAAACCAAATCATTATCTTTTCCGTATGGCGCGACTTCCAACACCTTTGTGAAACTATCAATCGATCGATCATACTCCATTCTTTCATAAAACACTAGCCCTTCCTGATAGTACTGATCAGCATATTTATTGTAACCGGTGGCACATGATAACAAAAAAAATGAACTGATTGATATCAGAAAAATACATAAATATTTAGATGACGTTTTCATAATTAATAGCTCCTTATTAGAAAATTAAAAAAGAAGTCATTTTATAAAAGCAGATGAATCGAAAGGATAAAATCGGACACCAGATTTTTTTCCGGTATCGACACCAATCACAACATCAATTTAGGTATAAATATTATATTTTTTAAGTGTCAGGGTCAAGTAAATCATATTTTTCACCGGCTTTCACCGAATCCAACCACGCTGTATGCACAGAAAACTGTGCACTCCCGAACTCGCTAATATCAAAATATCAGCAATATCAAACAGTTGATTTCTAGTCTGCCTATTACAAAAACAAATCCAGGTGTCGGAGGTCAGGGATCGAGGGCCTGGGACCAGAGGTCGGAGGTCGGGTGAAGTCTAAATTCTAATAGGCGTGAGGTTATATTTATGAACATTAACCAACAAAATACTTGAGATAACATCAGAAATTGGTAAAATGCTAAATGGGTTGCCAAGATCCATAGAGAATGGAGCTTAATCCTGACAACTGACAACTCGCCCCTGAAACCTGACACCTGATATAATTGTCAAAGGGAATACGACCATGAGAAATGTCATTCGCCAATCTGTAGTGTTGTCGGCCCCTGCCGAAACGCTGTTTGACATGTATTTAGATCCCGCCGCACACCAAGCCATCACAGGTGCACCCGTCGACATTGGAGATGAAAGAGGCTCCAAATTCAAAGCTTTCGATGGTGCCTTGACAGGGACAATCCTTGAGGTGTTAAAGCCGAGGCTGATCATACAGTCGTGGCGGTCGAAGGTATTTAAGGCCGAGGACCCGGACTCCACTTTGATTTTGTCCTTCACTCCGGAATCAGATGAAGGGCGAATTGACTTGATTCACCTCGATGTGCCCGACCATGACTACGACGGGGTAACCCAAGGTTGGGAAAAATATTACTGGGCACCTTGGCGCGCATATTTAGCAAACTTGTAGGGAACCCAACCCATATGCGACGGAAAAATATAACATTCATATTGATGATTTGTCTGATTGCCGCTCCCATCATCGCCACCGGCGTGGAATCTATCCACATACCCGACGGCGTTGAAATGATCGTCTGGGAACACCAGAATTGGGAGACCAACGGAGGCTTTGAAAGGCTTACCCTTTGGAGCGATGGGCGCTCGGAGGTCGTGGTGGTCCCCCTGCGACATGCCCGTAACGGCCAGGAAAATCTCCGGCCGAAAAGCGGTTGGAAAAAAGTAAAGCATCAATCACCACCTCACGTTGGGTTTGTCCGCAAAAATATTTATCCGCCGGATGTGGTACGAAAGAAAATCAAACAAGCCCTTGCGGCAGGCATTCATCTCCTCAAATTTTTCAGGCCGCGATATGTCGACGGAGGTGGAACTCGAGTGGTCACTCAAATAAAAGGCCGGCAAAAAGAAATTATTATCCCCATGTTTATGGACCAAGACAAAGGGACGTTGAATCACAAGCGCTTTCTTGCAGTATCGAAAGTTTTAGGGGGATTCGATAAATCCGCATACGAGGTTGTTCCCCAGTAGAAGGCGGAGGTCGGAAGATCAGAAGCTGAGAAGGTGAGAAGGTTGGAAGGTTGGAACGATGAGAAAAAAACTAAACTTCTGATCTTCTTAAATTCTAAACTTCTTGTTCGGAAGAAGGTCGGAAGTCAACAATCGGAGATCAAGCAAAGTCTGAACCCGGAGCCCTGACACCCGACACCTGAACCATAGCTGCATAACATAAATGTAATATTGCAATTTCGTCTTATGCGTCATTCTCTGTACGCCTATCGCGCAAAGAGGATTTAGGTCTAAATCAAAATAACTTTATGTAATCATTCATAAGTAATTGTATGAATACTATACTTCACTATATGG
>Ga0307423_1000215_pt1 | contig 38647 bp, 32 predicted proteins | sample SalMarWE160310MG_FD_202154 | JGI IMG/M metagenome (GOLD analysis project Ga0307423, IMG submission 202154) | Salt marsh sediment microbial communities from the Plum Island Ecosystem LTER, Massachusetts, United States - WE1603-10 | ecosystem: Environmental > Aquatic > Marine > Intertidal zone >... | reverse complement strand
CCGTGAACTGACCCAACCCAACCAGAAAGACCAGCGTCCCGGCGCCTCCTGCTAGACCGGTTGTCTCGGTATCGAGAAAGATTAGATCCTCAGCTTCGACTGCACCCAACCCAGGATCCTGAGCCACGCTCGCTGCCAGGTTCGAATCAAAGTGAAGCAGCTGCCCTAATGGAGAGGCACCGTGTTCGTAGTCGTGGGTGTAGAGCTGCTTAATCAGGAAAGCTGGTCCAGAGGTAGTTACGACCGGTTGGCCGAGGTTTGCGTCAGGTTCCGCAGGTTTTGGTGTAATTTTGCGGGTGCGTCCAGCGCCACGCTCTCCGCTCAGTCGGCGCAAACGTTGGTGGAGCCTTGCCCGATCTTTTTCATTCCCGCCACCTTGCATCGATCTTGAGCACTCCCGCCCATGGCCTTGGACAACGCCGGGCTGTCATGTAGGTATTGCTCGTGAAGAAAGTCACACAGCCCCGATGACCTTCAACATTACCCCGCCCGCGCGCGAGCAAGTATTATAACGCTCGGAGACGAGAGACGGGGCACCCCTACGCTCATCGCTGTCTCCTCCTTTGGCGAAGGCCTCCGCCGGGTTACCCCCCTCACCGCCCCGGCGGAGGCGCCGTTTAAACCAACAAGCGCGGCCCTAAAGGGCCGCGCTTGTTCTTCATCGAACGCTTTAGCTGGTGAGGCTGGGCATGACAACCGTGAAGGTCGTTCCCTCGCCAACCTGGGACTCGACCCAGATACGCCCTGCGTGTTGTTCGACTATTGACTTCACAATCGAGAGTCCCAGGCCGGTACCACTGGTATCCATCGGTACATTGCTGGCACGGAAGAATTTGTCGAATAGGAAGGGTTGATCTTTAGGGGGGATGCCCATTCCTGTATCGCTGATCCGCAGGATAAGTTGCTGGTCCTCTACGCTCAATTCCAGTCGAACCTCGCCGCCGGTTGGAGTGTACTTGATCGCATTGCTGAGTAGATTGCCAATCATCTGACGCAACCGAATCGGGTCACCGTGCACCTTCGGGAGTTCAGAATCGATGCGTGTGACCAACCTGACACCCTTGACCTCAGCCTCAGATTTCAAGCCCTGCACGGCATAGTGGGCCAGGACTGCCAACTGCGTATCTTCCTTCGACGTATCGAGCCCCGATTCAATCCGGCCCAGATCAAGCAGGTCGGTAACTAAGTCTGTGATTTGCTCAACACTTAAACGAACGCGGTCGAGAAAATCAACCTGTTCCGGGGTCAGCGGTCCAACACGGTCGATCAACTCTACGTAGCCGAGAATCGCCGTCAGGGGTGAACGCAGATCATGGGATACGGTGGTGACAAACTCCGATTTGACGCGATCAAGCTCTTTCATATGGGTGATGTCGTGGAGGATGACCGTTTGACCGATGCCGCGAATCGGAGTGCGAGTTGCACTGAACACCCGCCCATCCTCGAAAGCGAGCTCATCATGCCGGTTGAGGTCGCCGCCCTCCCGCAGTAATGACAACAGACGTGGCTCATCGAAAACTTCGGCCGCAGAACGGCCCTCACAGTCGCCCTCAACATGAAAGATCGACCGCACCGTGGGGTTGATCAGCAGCACTCGATTTTCGTTGTCCACGACGATCAGGCCGCTCTCGGACTGGGTCAGGATCGTTTCAAGCTTGCGGCGCTGATCGTTGCTGTGGTTATACAACTGGGCATTCTCGATCGCGATGGCGGCAAAATCGGCCATCGCTGTTAGAAGCTTTATATCCTCCTGAGCGAGGGCTCGACCGGCTTTGCGGTTATCGACTCCCAGGACACCGATCACGCGGCCATGGACCCGCAGCGGTACGTAAATTAAACTATGGACCAGGTATGCAGTTTTGATCTTTTGCGGGGAGCTCTCATCCAACAGGACCGGCTCACCGCGCGCTAACACTGCACCGGCCAGCGAATCGTGCACCTGCAGCCGGAAAGCTCGGGCGAATTCGTCATCGAAGTTCTTCGAAGCCCGCATGTACAGTTCGCCGCTCTCTGGTTCGAGCAGCAGCAGGCTTCCTTCTTCCGCCCCGGTCAAGCGCACGGATTCTTCAACCACGGTCGTCAAGACCCGGTCAAGATCCAGCACGGAGGTCACCGTACGGCCAATCTTCGAGAGCGCTTCGAGTTCATTCACCCGCCGCACCAGCTGGCCATTTCCTGGGCGGGTATCCTGGTTAATAGAGCTTGATGGTGACCTCGGGCGTTTGAGTTTGAGCGCCCGGCCGACGGCCGAGAGCAGCTGCTCGGATTCGAATGGCTTCGTCAGGAAGTCGACTGCTCCCGCCCGCAGCGCTTCCAGAATGAGATCTTTGCTCGCCTCGCTCGTCATTAAGATGACAGGGATCTCGGGCAAATCGCGCTGCAGGCGTTCTGCCAACTCCAGGCCAGTCAGGTTGGGCATCTGGTGATCGGTAACGACAAGCTGGGGATGTAAGCTGTGGGCAAAAGCCAGGGCGGCAATCCCATCTTCAACGGCCTGCACACGGTAGCCAGCCGGTATGAGCACCGATTCCTGCAGGAACGTACGAATTTCTTCGTTGTCCTCGGCGAGCAGAATCAACTTCTCATCCATCTTCAAGACGGACCTCGTTCCATGGGTTGATCACACTCATTCGCCTAAGCTGCAGGGGTAGCCAGGTCGGGAGCGTGGTTTTCTAAAAAGCCCTCAAGCCTGTTCGTCGGGTGGGCCGACTTTTGAGATCTTATCCAAAATCACGTCCAGGTCTTCCTGAACGATGCCCAGACGTCCTTTGAACATACCTTCTTTGTCTTCATCCATCATTGTCGCCAGTTCCGCCTGAGCCGCGCGCACACTGCGGTGCACGTCGCTTAACCAGCGCCCATCGACTTCTCCGCGGCTGCCCTTGATTTGGCTTTCCAGCCGCTGGGCGCGATCCTCAAGTGCTTGAAAGAGCCTGGCATTGACCAGCGAAATGGAGGCATAATCTGCCACCGCCTCGAGCATGACCAGCTGCCTTTCCGTGAAAGGGCGTGTGGAGGTACGTGCAACGCAGATCACGCCAATTGGCTGGTCGCGAACCTTGATCGGCGCGATTAGTGCCGCGCCGGCGAATTGTGAGAGCTTGAATTTGCTTAACCCTTCTCCATGAATAGCAAGCGCTTCACCCGAGAGCATGACAAGCGAACTAACGCCGTCATCCCACGCCTGATGAGCCTTGGCAGACACTCCCGCTGGCAGGTTGCGCTCGGCCCTCAGGTTCAAGGTATCCGAGTCCTCCATCCGCAGCAGCACCCAGCCCATGTCAGCTTCCGTGACATACAGGCTGCCCTCCATCAGTTTGTTGAACAGCTGCCCCTGGTGGGTCGTCGAGGTGACGGTCTTTCCGAGTCCAAAGAGCGTGGTCAGTTCGCGCACCCGGCGTTCGAGCTGCCGGTTGCTCTCCGCCAGCTGCCCTGCCAGCTGACGGTGCTCACGCCGCAAGCGGATCTCGGTGATGACACGTTCAAGTGCGGCGATGACTTCCGCTTCACGCAGGGGCTTGACCAGATAGTCATGCGCTCCCAGGCGGAAAGCCTGGATCGCATCAGCCTCCATCCCCTTCTTGGCCGTGACGAGCATCGGGACATCAGTGCCCTGGGCACGCAGCGCTACCAGCAGGTCCTTACCGCTCAACCCAGGCAATGTCAGACTGGCGATAATCATATCCGGCCCGAACTGCAGTGCCTTCTGAATCGCAGCACCTGCTTCGCTTGCTGTCGCCACTTGGTAGCCCTGGGGCTTGAGAATCTGACGCGCCAGCAAGTCGAGCGTATCCGGATCTTCGTCTACAATCAAGATGCGTTCCAGGCGGATCCCTTCCATCATGTGAGTATGATAGCACGGAATGTTAACCGGTCCCTCTCCTACCGTAGTCACCCGGGTTGAAGGCAGCGCGTGTTAGAATCAAAGAAGCCGAACCTCATATGATTCCAGCCTGGAATCACAACAGGGGAAGATCGCAGGACAATGGAATACAAAGATTACTATCAGGTTCTTGGCGTCGATCGTAAGGCGAGCGCAGACGAGATCAAGCGCCAGTACCGCAAATTAGCCTTGAAATATCATCCCGATAAGAATCCGGATAATCCGGAGGCTGAGACCCGCTTTAAAGAAATCAATGAAGCCTACGAAGTACTGGGCGACGCGGAAAAGCGCTCTAAGTATGATCAGCTCGGCTCAACCTACCAGGATTGGGAGAGGATGGGCGGTCAGCCAGGAGGCTTCGATTGGTCGCAGTGGGGCGGCGGTACGTCCGGCGGCGTTCGAGTCGAAGTTGGCGACCTGGGCGAAATGTTCGGGGGGGGATTTTCCGATTTCTTCAATGCCATATTTGGCGGCACGGGTGCCCAAGAGAGCTCGGCGCGCAGTACGGCTAGCAGCCGCGGTCGCGATATCGAGCAACCCATTCAGATTACGATGCAGGAAGCCTATGCGGGAACTACACGCTCATTCCGGCGTGATGGAAAAACGCTCGAGGTGACGATTCCACCCGGGGCGAAGACCGGAACAAAGATCCGTGTCAGCGGTAAAGGCGAAAGCGGCCAACGTCAATCCGGCGACCTCTTCCTGGTGGTCGACATTCAACCTGACGCCCGTTTCAAGCGTGAGGGTGACGACCTGCACACGGAGGTTGAGGTCGATCTCTACACGGCGGTTCTCGGCGGTGAAGTTACCATCCCCACGCCGGGAGGAGATGTCGTGCTCACCATTCCCGCCGGGAGCCAACCCGATCAGAGCTTCCGATTAAAGCGCCGTGGCATGCCAAAACTGCGCGGTAAGGGCCAGGGGGACCTGTACGCACATCTCGATGTTAAACTGCCTCAGGACCTTACTAAAAAAGAACGCGAGCTGTTCGAATCCCTGTCAAAAGAGCGGCACAAATAAGAGTGCCGCACCCGGTTGATCCCAAATCTGAGGATAGGTAGCGATGAAAAGACGAGTTACCGTTCTTGTATTCATTGGAATGCTATTAAGCTCACTTGCGTGTGGAATCCAGTTGGCACCTCAAACGGAACCACCGCTGGCCACCAGCCAGGCCGTTCTTCTGCCCACGAGCGAGGCTCCGCCCTCAGTCGCTTCGCCACCCGCTCCGGCTCAAGCGCTCCCGTCCGGTTCCGCAGACCTGGCAGGATTGTATGAGCTGGCGAATTCCGGCGTTGTCACCATCTGGTCCTTCGAACACCAGGGCAGCGCCGAGGTCGAAAGCTTGCCTACCGGTCAGGGCTCAGGTTTTGTCATCGATCGTGAGGGTCACATCGTCACCAATCAGCACGTGATTGCTGAAGCAGTCGAGATCGAGGTCGATTTCGTCAGCGGTGCAAAGGCCTGGGCTGAACTCATAGGCACCGATCCCGATTCGGATCTCGCAGTCTTGAAGGTAGATCTTCCCGCTGATCAGCTCTCGCCGCTCCCGCTTGGCGATTCGGACCTTGTGCGGGTCGGCGACTTTGTCGTTGCAATCGGCAATCCGTTCGGCCTGTCAGGCACGATGACGCTTGGGGTCGTTTCGGCCATCGGTCGCTCTCTCACTTCAGAGCGGGCCGCCCCCGGCGTCAACCGGATCTTCTCCGCCGGAGACTTGATCCAGACCGATGCTGCCATAAACCCGGGCAACTCGGGCGGTCCCTTGCTCAATCTCGAAGGCCAGGTCATCGGAATCAACCGGGCCATTCAAACCGAATCATTTACCGTCGATGGAAGCGCAGCCAACTCGGGTGTTGGTTTCGCCGTGCCGGTCAATTTGCTGCGGCGTGTTGTCCCGAACATCATCAGCAACGGCCAATATGATTATCCCTACCTGGGCATCAGCAGCCTGAATGATGAGCGCTGGAATTTAAAGACGATCGAGGAGCTGGGCTTCACGACCAGCACTTATGGGGCGTATATCACGGAAGTCGTCCCCGGCGGGCCGGCTGATCGTGCAGGCTTGCGGGCCGGGGAACGCGAGACCGCCATCCCGGGCTTGCTTGCCGGTGGCGATCTGATCATCGCCATCGATGGGATCACCGTGCGCCAATTCGATGACCTGCTCTCCTATCTGTTCAAGAAAACCGAGGTTGGGCAGGAGATCACCCTGACCATTATTCGTGATAACCAGGAGGTTGAACTCACCTTGACTGTTGGCCCACGCCCTTAACCTCGGCGGGCTGATTTAACCCGTCCAGGACAGCCAGGAGGCATGCAATGCTCAGCGACCGTATTCTGCAGGACATGATCGCATTTAAACCCGCCGCCCCTGTTCTCAGCGTCTATCTGGATGTGGATCCCTCGAGCGGCGCCGCCGACACTGTGCGTCTCCGGCTGCGCGCGCTGGTCAAAGAGTATGAGGCCCATGCCCCGCAGGATGTCGATCGGGTTTTACGGTATGTCGATCACGAATACGACGGCTCGGGGCGCAGCCTGGCCTTGTTTTCCTGCGCCGAAGTTGGCTTCTTCCACGATTTCATTTTTGCTCTCCCGCTCCGGAGCAGGGCGCGCTTGCTTGAGACCCCCTACGTCAAACCGCTTGCTGACCTGCTTGATAATTATGGCCACTTCGGCGTGGCCGTCGTCGACAGTCAGGGAGCACGTTTATTCCACTTTCATCTCGGGGAACTGGTCTCGCAGGAGGGCACAGCTGGTGAAAACGTTCGATCGAGCAAACACGGCCGAGGCTCGAGCGCACCCGGTCGACGGAGCAGCTCCGTGGATCCGGCGCGAGACGGTGATGAAAAGGTTGAGCGCAACTTGCGTCAGGCTGCCGAGTTTGCCACCGAATTCTTCACCACCAGCCAGGTCCGACGGGTGCTGGTGGGAGGCACCGATCCCATCCCACAGCGCCTGATCGACCTGCTACCGAAACGCTGGCAATCTCTTACCCTGGGGACATTCCCGATCGAAATGACCGCCGGACATACCCAGGTGCTTGAAAAGGCGATGGCTTTGGCAAAATCGGCCGAGCAGTTGAAGGATCAACGCTTGATAGAGTCAATCATCACCTCCGCCGCCAAGGGCGAGGGAGGCGTGATAAGGCTCGAAGACACGCTCGACGCGGTCCATGACGGCAAGGTACAGACGCTGGTGATCCGTGATGGGTACCGGGCTCCCGGCCACCGCTGCAAGAACTGTGGTTACCTTTCAATGCGTTCCATGCCGGCCTGCCCGTTTTGCGGTGGTGATTTCGAGTACATCGAGGATGCGGTTGAATTCGCCATTCAGCGTGTGATCGAAAACGGGGGAGAAGTGCAGGTTATGCATAACAACCCGCAGATGGACCAGATGGGCAACATCGGTGCATTGCTGCGGTACTGACCCATAAGCGTTCACGGTCTAACCTTCAGGGGAGCGGTTTCCTCGCAGTACGTCCATCAGCAAAATTATGAGCAGATAAGCATAGCACCTGGAAAAGTAAAACGGGCCGCATGGCTGCATGCGGCCCCTTCGCACCCCGTTCGATTAAGTCATTCACCGAATAGCGATCGCTCCAGCGAAAGCAGGTTGTTGGCGAGAATTTCAAGATCGCGTCGGGCGGCGAATTCATCTGATTCAACTTCATCCAGCACCAAGGTCAGCCGCTCACTTAACCCTTTCACTGTCTCAGCCTCCGCCCCGCTCAGATTCGACTCCAGGTTTCCGAGGCGAGCATCCGTTCCACTTAATGCGGCCTTGGCGGCAAGGATATCTTCCTGCACCATCGCCAGCTGAGCACTGGTCACATCAACGAGCACGAAGAGCAGATCGAGATGCTGTGTGCTGCGCTTGAGCTGAGTTCGCAGCGCTTCATTCTCGCCTTCGAAGGGCGATAATCTCGTAACCTCGGCCTGCAGGTTCGCGGCCTGGGCTTCGGCATCCCCCGTGCGACTCTCGAGGCTGGCAATCAATTCACGCTGGGGTTGAACCTGGGTCAGCCAGCACGCACCCACCCCGAGGCTGAATACGAGCAGAATTGCGAGGACCCAGACGAGAACGCGCCGCAGTCTGCTTGGTCGGGCTGGTTGCATTTCGGCGGAGGACGTTTCAGGCAGCGGTTCAACCGGGGAACGTTGTTCGTCTATTCCGGCTTCCGCGTCCATGTTGATCGATTCGGGTTCCTGCCCCGGGCTTGCGTTTTCCTGTTCCTGCATTACCGCCTCCCTCCAGGCTATTCCGTCACCGCATCGACAGAAGGCTCAAGAGTTGATGAAGTAAACTCAATTAACAACTTCCACGCGATCTCGAGTTCTTCTTCGGCCACCGCTGGCCTGCTGAGCACATTGCTCAATGCAGCTGAAAGATGATCGCTCGCCTCAACTAGCCCCGGTTCGGCGGCTGAATCACCTTCCGCTTGCCCGGTGCTTCCTGCCGTGAGTATAGCCAATATATCACTCGCCGCGCCAAGGTCAGCCTGAGCCAAGCCCAGGTTTAAATCGTTTAGCGACACTCGTGCGCGAGTCATGATAGTCATGGCCCGCAGCAGCTGCAGGTTGCGGTCGATTCGCTCCGCTGGCAGGTCGCCGCCGGCAACCAGGTCTTCTAGTTCTTGCATGCGGGTCGTCAGAGCTTCCTGGTCATCGACCAGCGCATTCAGACGCCTCTCGAACTGGGTTAAATCGCCAACCTGAGATTGCAAAGCACCCAGGTCATCCTGCTGGACGCCAACCCGCGCTTCAAGTTCGGAGAGCTGCTCGTTGATAGCTGCTGCACGGCCTTCGAGCTCGGTCAAGCGAGTACGCAGTTCCACCATTTGGTCCTGCTGGTTCGCCGCCTGGTGATCGAGCTGGAACTGCAGGTCCTCCAGGCGCGTGTCGAGCGTCCGCAGTGGTTCGATCGCATCTCGATAGAGCTTGATGGCACCGTAGTAGATCCCCGCCCCCAACGCCGCACCAAGGATAAAAACAACCAGCAGGCGAAGTAGAACCCGGCCGATCCTTCCCGCCAGACTAGGGCCAGGACCGCGACCGGAAGCAGCGGCTGAGCTGGATTCCTCTGGATTCGTTTCAGGTACGCTCTCAGGTAGCTGGTTCTGTTCGGTCATGGGACCTCCATTGGCTGCTGCGGGAGAACCTCCTGCAGGATGCGTTCGATCCCGCGCAGGAAGGCGTCGAACACGCTGACTCGGCTCTCGAGTGATCCGATCTGCCCGGACAAGCCCGACACAGTCGTTTGAATTCCATCCACTTCAGCCCGCGCCGCATCCACCTGTTCTCGCATGGAAGCGAATTCGTCTTCCATGGTGGTCATCCTGCCGCTCAGTCCTTCGACGGATTTCAGGCGGGTTTCGAGCGAATCGATGCTCGCACCAAGCTCTTCAAGCTGCTGCTCCGCGGCTGAAGCTCGTCCATTCAACTGCCGGATGCTTGCATTGCGTTCTATGCTCAAGGTGCCGTTAATCCCGGCCAGGATCGCCAGGCTCAGGATCACCGAGACAAGGACGCTAACCAATCCGGTGCCGAGACAAAACCAGAGCAGCGTCTGGCGAGTGATCCCGCGGCCTGCTTCCGGAGCGCCTTTCTCCACTCCAGCGCCGGATCTACTGCCCGGTGAGGGCATTCCTCTGGAGGTGCTTCGAACACCCTGGTTGTTTGAGCCCGGCTCTGCATTGAACACCAGATAGGGGGTCAGGCGCTCGACGCCCTTTGGACCGATGCCTGGAACGTTCAAAAGTTCGCCAGCCCCCTTGTAGGGGCGCCGCGAGATAATCCGGGCGGCAATCTCCTCACCAACACCAGGAAGAACTGTTAAGGCCTCCAGTCCTGCCTGGTTGACATCGATTTTCACGGGCTTTTCAGACATACCGCGACCTCCCCGCGCAGTTCGAGCTGCGCTTTCATTCGCACAAAATTGCCCCAAATCTCATTAGCTCAAGCTGATTGTATCAGCCATAGGACCATGGATCTCCCTGATGTCGGACGACCATCACTCGCGGCCGGGGGACGAAAGCCCGGACCAGGATATAGCCAAAGATAAAGCCACCGATATGAGCCCACCAGGCGATGCCTTCCATCGCCAGCCCCCCGATCATCAGGCCGCTGAACAGTTGCAAGATGAACCACAAACCGAGAAAGACTACCGCCGGGACTTCGATAAACCAGGGGAGAATGAAGAGCGGGACAAAAGTCAGCACTCTGGAGCGCGGGAAAAGATAGAAATAGGCTCCCAACACGCCTGCGATCGCACCGCTTGCGCCCACTGTTGGAACCGCCAACCCAGGTGCGAAGAAGACATGGGTCAACGCTGCCAAAATTCCAGACAGCAGGTAGAAAATCAGATAGCGGATCGATCCCATCCGATCTTCGACGTTGTCACCGAAGATATATAGCACCCACATATTGCTCAGCACGTGGAACCAACTGCCGTGCAAGAACATCGATGTAATAATCGTCAGCAAGCTGTGGGAACTGGCTAGCGTGAAGGTGGCTGGTATTAATCCAAACGACCCCAATAGTGTTTGAAACCCGCGCTGGGAGAGGATTGATTGAAAAAGATAGACCAGGACGTTCGCAGCGATTAGAGAGTAATTGACGATCGGTATGGAACGACTTCGAATTGTATCCCGAATGGGGAACATACCGTCTCCGAAAAAGCAACAATGGGCGGCATTTGCCGCCCATTGTACCTCAGAAGGATTTATACCTTAGCGTGCCTTGACTTCGATCACCTTTGGGCGTGCCTCTTCGGACTTCGGGATTCGCAGTGTGAGCAATCCATTCTCGATCTTCGCCTCAGCGTGCTGGGCATCGAGTGGAGCCGGAAGCCGCAAGCTGCGCTCAAAGCCTCCCTGGGGGATCTCACGCAGCAGGACCGTCTCCGATTCCACCTCCATATCCTGAACCTCGGCCTGTAAGGTAACAACATCATCCAGAATCTGGATCTTAAGGTCTTCTGCTTTCAAACCGGGTACGGATGCGCTGATCACAAAATCATCACCGCTGGCGTGCACATCGACTGGCAGCCGGCGTCCGCCGTTAAAGCCTACCGGACGATATCCAACCCAACGGCCATACTTGCGCGGTACCAAATAGTACGTCATCGTTTCTCACTCCTTTAATTCGGTGAACTTACTCTCAGATGATATAGATCATATTCGTCCATTATCAGAGAGATGCAATACGTATATTGGAACTCTATTAACGCCGCCCCAGATACTGCGTTAATAATGTGCCAACGTTCATCATATATGCGGACCCTACAATTAAGCTGTCTGAGCCCTGGGATTACGAAGCAGGGGACAGGGCTCAAACCAAACGGTTTCTTACGCTTGATTTCAGGAGAAGTTGATATGGACCTTGAACGGTATACACAGAAAGCCCAGGCGGCATTGATCGACGCCCAACACCAGGCGCGTGAGATGGGTCATGCCTCGATTGAGCCAGAGCATTTGCTGCTGGCGCTGCTGCGCCAGCCGGAAGGCGTCGTTCCGGCTATCGTCACTCAGATCGCTGGAAGCCCGGCCATGCTGCTGCAGGAGATTGAACAACAGCTCGAGAAGCGCCCAACGATGGTTGGTGGGGGCGATCAGCCTGGCATGGCACGTTCAACCTCGCAGGCACTCGCGGCAGCCGAAAAACAGGCTGCGGCCATGAAAGACGAATATGTGTCAACCGAACACTTGCTGCTGGCGCTCACTGCTGGACCACTGTCTGACACGCTGAGCTCTTTTGGGGTCACACCGGAAGCTATTCTGAAAGTCTTGACTTCGATTCGCGGCTCACAGCGCGTGGTAACGCCCAATCCAGAGGATACCTTTCAGGCGCTCGAAAAATACGGCCGCGATCTAACCCAGCTTGCCCGGCGCGGCAAACTCGATCCGGTTATTGGCCGTGATGAGGAGATCCGGCGTTTAATTCAGGTTCTCTCGCGGCGCACCAAGAACAACCCGGCGCTGATCGGTGATCCGGGTGTTGGCAAGACGGCGATCGTCGAAGGCCTGGCACAGCGGATCGTCAACGGTGATGTGCCGGAGGGTTTGAAGAACAAACGCATCGTGCAGCTCGACCTGGGCGCGCTGGTTGCTGGATCCAAGTATCGCGGTGAGTTCGAAGAGCGGCTTAAAGCGGTTCTGACCGAAATCACCGACGCCGCCGGGGAAATCCTGCTCTTCGTCGACGAAATGCACACCGTCGTCGGAGCAGGATCAGCCGAAGGGTCGATGGATGCCGGAAATATGCTCAAACCTATGCTGGCACGCGGTGAACTGCACATGATTGGCGCCACAACACTCGATGAATACCGCAAATACATCGAGAAGGACGCCGCACTCGAACGCCGCTTTCAGCCAGTCTTCGTCGCTGAACCGAGCGTCGAAGATACCATCAGCATCCTGCGTGGCCTGAAAGAGCGCTATGAGATTCACCACGGCGTGCGCATCCAGGACAGCGCTGTGATCGCTGCCGCCACGCTCTCGCATCGCTACATCGCCGATCGCTTCCTGCCCGACAAGGCGATCGATTTGATCGACGAAGCAGGCGCGAGGCTGCGGACCGAAATCGACTCTAAACCCCAGGCGCTGGATGAAGTCGACCGGCAGATCATGCAGCTCGAGATCGAGCGCGAAGCGTTGAAGAAGGAGAAGGACAAGGCCTCCCGCACCCGGCTTGATAAGCTGGAAAGCGAACTGGCTGACCTTCGCGAGGAGTCGAGCCAGCTCACCAGCCGCTGGCAGGCCGAGAAAGGGGTTATCGGCGAGATACGCGATATCAAGGGGCAGCTCGAAGATACCCGGCTGCAGATTGAACGCGCCGAACGCCAGGCTAACCTGGAGGAAGCTGCCCGCCTGCGCTATGGAACCCAGCGCGAGCTTGAGACCAAGCTGAGTGAGCTTGAACAGCGCTTACATGAGGCTCAATCCGAAGCCCCACTGCTGAAAGAAGAAGTGGATGCTGAGGATATCGCCAACGTTGTTTCACGCTGGACCGGGATCCCTGTCTCGCGGCTGCTCGAAGGCGAGATGCAGAAGCTGCTTCATATGGAAGACCGCCTGCACCAGCGTGTCATCGGGCAGGACGAAGCCGTCCGGGCGGTCGCCAACGCCGTTCGGAGGGCGCGCTCAGGTCTGCAGGATCCCGATCGGCCAATCGGTTCGTTTATTTTCCTGGGGCCGACCGGGGTGGGAAAGACCGAACTCGGCCGGGCTCTGGCCGAATTTCTCTTCGATGATGAACACGCCATGGTGCGGATTGACATGGGGGAATACCAGGAGAAACATACCGTCTCAAGACTGATCGGTGCGCCCCCAGGATATGTCGGCTATGAGGAAGGTGGCCAATTGACCGAAGCTGTCCGCCGCCGCCCCTACAGCGTGATCCTTTTTGATGAGATCGAGAAGGCCCATCCAGAGGTCTTCAACGTTCTCCTGCAGCTCCTCGACGATGGCCGCCTGACCGATGGCCAGGGCCGAACCGTTGACTTTCGCAATACGGTTGTCATAATGACCAGCAACCTGGGTACGGAACTGTGGGATGATCCCGAGGGCAGCACCGAGGCAACCGAAGCGAAGGTGCGTGACCTCCTCACCCGCCACTTCCGGCCAGAATTTCTCAACCGCATCGATGAGATCATCATCTTCCACCGGCTGACGATGGGCGATTTAAAGCAAATTGTCGAAATCCAGCTCCGGCGGGTGCGTGCACGGTTGGCAGAACAGGGATTTGGTCTCGACCTGAGCGAGGCGGCTAAAGCCTACCTGGCGGAAACGGGCTACGAGCCAGTTTACGGGGCTCGGCCTTTGAAGCGCACGCTGCAGCGCGAACTGCAAGATCCGCTTGCCCTGCGCATCCTGGCCGGCGACTTCAAACCCGGAGATACGATCCATGTCGAGCACGGGTCAGAAGGCCTGACCTTCGAGGCGATCAAGCCCCGCGAGGTATCCGAACAGGCTGCGTGACGTTTATCCACTTATCAGAGACCGCTCAGGGGCCGGGTAACCCGGCCCCTGAGCGGCGATGGTTAACTCACTAGGTTTCGTAAAGCCCTGCCTGCTGGAAGGATCCACGCAGCAAAGCAGGCCCAGGAAGAACAATCGGAAGGCGGTCGCCCAACGTTTCGATTTAGACGAATAGCGTTTCAGCCTGCTACTGGTGCGACGGCCTCGGTCGTGATGTTAAATTCTGGAACTTGCTCAAAATGCTTCTTCACTGCACATAACTCAGCGGACCGCACCAGTGCCTCATGATACTTCTCGGGGAAATCCTCGGGGACTACAATCTGCAAGTCGATCTTCGTCACCATACCAGTCATTGGGTTGCTGTGCGTGCGCTGAATGATGCGGACCCCCTCAGTCGGCAGGCCACGCTGTCGCAAAAAACCAAGCACGTAGATCCCGGCACAGGTGCCAATTGAAGCCAGAAAAGTAGCGAAGGGTGTCGGTGCGGAGCCCTCGCCGCCCCCCATCGGGGGCTGGTCTGTCTTCACACTGAAGGGCCCGAAATTCGCGTCCACGCGGGCTCCGCCGGGGAATGTGATTTCCATTTCCATAGTATCGTTTCCTTACATATTGGTCTAACCTCATTCGATGCGGCAGTCTGGCTGAGGTTACATGTAGAACGAAAAAGGACGGCCGCTGGCCGTCCTTTCTGTTCTGTTTTCTTTGTGCGGTCTAGAAACCGAACCAGCGCAGGGGTGCGTAGAGCACGTCCGGGTAGAAAGCATCCATGAAGAATAATGTACCGATGCAGGCCAGAATCAGGACAAAACATCCGACCGCTGCCAGCTTCCAACCTCCGAAGCGTTTCCTTGGTGTTTCAGCGGCCGGTGGGGCAGGAATCGCTCCCATGGGGGGCGCGCTGGCTGCAGGGGGAGGGGCAGCAGGAGCGGCGGCTTTCCGAGGTGGCGCAGCTTGTTGTGGTTCCACCGTTGCCGGTGAACCCACCGGGCTCGCGACCGTCGCGGCTGCTTCTGGCGCAACCGCGTCGAACATCAAGTTAACGTTTTCGCCTAAGGCGATCAAATCGCCCGGATTGAGCACGCGCGGTGCCATCAGGCGCTCGCTGTTAACAAAGGTGCCATTGGTCGAACCAAGGTCCTCGAGCACGTAACCGCCGGGGGTGCGCGTCAGGCGAGCGTGCTGGCGTGAGATCTCCGCATCGCCAATGACGACCTCGTTCGTCACATCGCGCCCGATAGTCGATACTTCCCTGGTCAACTCGAAGACGGTTCCTGGATTCGGACCGCTCCTCACGATCATTCTGTAGGCAGAGGGTGTCATAGAAAGCCTCCTTGACGCTTGCGCGCAAGTTTACATTTTCGGTGGAACTGAGTCAACTGCAGGCTTCACGTATCTGCGCACGCGCAGCTTCAGTCCATCGACACCAAACACCTGGATACGCGTTCCTACACCGAGCGGTTCATCCTCTTCTTCAACCTCAGCCGACCACAATTCCCCCGCGACCTGGACCATTCCAACCGGGGCAAGTGCGGTACGCACCTCGCCCACCCTGCCGATGATCGCTTCAGCGCCCGTTTCGACAGGACGTTTAAAACCGCGTATGGCAAAGGCGAGAATGGTCATAAAGAAGGCCGCCGTGGCGATGCCGGTTCCAACCACCAACGGCACCGAGACGCGCTGGAAATCGGGGGTGGAGGGAGAGTTGAAGAGCACCAGCGATCCGACGATGAACGAAGCAACGCCGGCCACCGTCAATGCACCATGCGTGGGTGCTTTTACATCCAGAATAAAGAGCACGAAAGCGGTGAGCAAAAAGGCCAACCCGAACCAGTTGACCGGCAGGATGCCCAGCCCGTACGTTCCCAGCGCCAAACAGACAAGCCCGATAAAGCCCGCGATCCAACCACCCGGGCTTGAAATCTCGATTAAAACTGCCTGCACGCCGACTGTCAGAAGCAGAAAGACGATGTTCGGATTGGTGAGGATTTGTAGAAATTGCTCGATGAAGCGCTGCGGGACGATGTCGACCTCGGCGCCAGCCGTCGCGAGTGTACGCCCGCCATTGATAGAGACGGTGCGCCCATCGACCTGGCGCAGTAGGTCAGAGACATCAACCGCGATAACGTCAATCAAGCCAACCTGGAGCGCTTCTTCGGCCGAGGCGGCCTTTGCCTCTTCAATTGTCGCCTCGGCCAATGCAATCGCCTGCGGTCCCCGGTTGACGGCCAGGCTGCGAACGGTGGCTTTCATAATTTCCTTCTGCTTGGTTTCTATGGTTTGTTCGAGGTCTTCTCCCTGGCCCCCGACCGGGCTGGCGGCGCCGATCGCCGTCTCCGGCGCCATCGCAGCCAGGTGTCCTGCGAGCGTGATAACGGTCCCAGCGCTCCCGGCGATTGCACCGCGCGGTGCGACGTATACGATGACCGGAGTGTCGCTGGCACGGATCGCCTGCACAATATTGTTCATCAGATCGATCGAACCACCCGGAGTGTCCAACTGCAGGATCAGGGCTTCTACCTGTGAACGATTTGCCTGTGAGATGCCGCGCTCGATATAGCTCACCGTCGCCGGGGTCAGCGGTCCCTGCACATCCAGCAGCAGCACACGGCGCACGGCCTGCGCCTGCGTAACGGATGGGTGCAGCATAAACAGCAGAGCCAGCAGAAAGAGCCAGCGGGTGATTGATCTTCGCATTCTTCCTCTTTCTGCCTCGATTATATCCGCACATCTACGATCAGCGCTTGTCCCGGCCCCTGTCTAGAATATAATGGGCGTAAGTTCCGGCCGATGGTTCTTAAAGTCGGGCATCGAATCGGGAGAACGGGCAGGGAGCAGCATGAGACACATCGAACTCTCAGAGTTTCGAGATAAAGATGGCGAGATCACCCTTGAGAACAGGATCAAGGGCAGCCTGCGCCATGGGCTGCGCTGGTACAACGATATGCAGGCTCAGGACCAGGCGATCGAGATGCTCTCGCGTACCCTGGGTCCTGAACATGTGGCGATCACGAATTTGATGCTCGCCGGAACGACGATCAGCATCCCGATGATCGTGCTCAGCCCACAAGGAATCTGGGTCGTGCACCCCAGCCCTCTGAGCGGTGTTTTCCGGGCGAAGGGCGAGGACTGGCTTAAATATGGCGGGGGAGGCACGCAGCGTTTCTCACCAGCCCGGCCCAACATCCTGACCGAGGTCAGTTCACTCGCCGAACTCGTACAAAGTTATTTACGCGGCAAGGGCTACGACGTACCTGAAGTCGAGCCGGTGATCATCTTCACCAACGCGCGCACCCACATCGATACCCAGACACCCTCCGTCCGCATCGTGCAGGCTGACGCGATCGATCGCTTTGCCTCGAAAATGCTGGAAAACCAGCCACTGATGGATCAGGACGACATCAACGAACTGGCTGCGATGCTTACCAAACCGCCGCCTGCTCCGATCGAGGAGCGCCCCGCACCTGAGCCGGAAGCCAAGCCACGACCCGTCGCGCCGATCGATCTTCCGGAGCCATCGACCCTCGAGCAGGGTGCCTTCTATGCCGGCGATTCTTCGGCGCTCACACCTCGCAAGGAGCGCTCCCTGGGAGTCCGGCGTTTACCCTTCACACGGCAGCAGACGATCCTGCTGGCCGTGATGGTGTTCTTCGAAATCCTTGTCCTCGCGGTCATGATCATGGTCGTACTGGCCAATACCGTGTACAGCTGATTGCGCCGCGTAGCAGGAATCTCCGTTGCATCCTCTCCTATCAATCGTCATCCCTGCTCACAACGAAGAAAGCCGCCTGCCATGGACACTCGAGCAGGTATGGTCCTTTTTGCAGCAGCAGGACTTCGAAGGCGAAATTCTCGTCGTTGAAAATGGCAGTTCAGATCGCACGTTATACCTGGCGGAGGAGTTCTCCCGCCAGCACTCAAGCGTCCATGTATTGCAGGAGACGCCCGCCGGAAAAGGATTGGCCGTCCGGCGTGGAATGCTGCACGCGCAGGGCGAGTACCGTTTCATTTGCGATGCAGATCTCTCGATGCCGATCGAGGAGGTGCTCCGCTTCCTACCACCCAGCGCTCCCGAGTACGACATCGCCATCGCCTCACGGGAGGTTCCAGGCGCCCAGCGCTTTGGAGAACCGGCCTACCGCCACTTCATCGGCCGGATCTTTAATTTCATGGTGCGTACGATTACGCTCCCTGGCATCCAGGATACACAGTGCGGCTTCAAATGCTTCCGGGCGCAGGTCGCTGATGATCTTTTCCGGGTTCAGACGATCGACGGCTGGACGTTCGACGTGGAACTGCTCTTCGTAGCTCTTCGACGCGGCTATCGGGTGCTCGAGATCCCGATTCCCTGGTACTACCGCGCCGGAAGCCGGGTCAGGATCTTCCGTGATTCGCTGCAGATGCTGGCCGATCTCTTCCGCATTCGCCTCAACAGCCTGCGTGGACGGTATGACCCCCCGGAATAACTTCCACGCACTGCCCGGGCTTGAGCTTGAAAAAGCACTTTATAAGGCCGGGATGGAGTGCATTGCTGGCCTGGATGAGGCCGGACGCGGCGCCTGGGCCGGCCCGGTCGTAGCCGCAGCGGTAGTATTGCCATTAGAACACCGCGATCTGGCCCGCAGATTGAAAGGCGTGCGCGATTCCAAGCTTGTGCGTGAGCCAGAGCGCGAAGTGCTGGCAGAACGGATCCATTCCGTGGCTACCGCCATCGGCGTCGGGGCGGCAAGCGCCCTGGAGATCGATCAATGTGGCCTTTTACCGGCCACACGGACAGCCATGCGGCGGGCGTTGCACGGCCTGGGAATCCCGGTCGAGTTCCTGCTGCTGGATTACATCCTGCTGCCTGAGATGCACGTGCACCAGACCGCATTGCCGCACGGCGACGCTCGGGTGTTATCGATTGCAGCCGCATCGATTATCGCCAAGGTCAGCCGTGACCATCTCATGCGCTCCATCGACGGCATCTTTCCGGGGTATGGCTTCGACCATAACAAGGGCTATGGGACTGCAATGCACCGGCACGCCTTGCATCTACTCGGACCGTCGCCGGTCCATCGCCAGTCGTATCGGCCCGTAGCTCAGCTACGATTGGAAGAGCTGCTTTAGACCAAACCCTCTTTGGAATACGACAAACATCCGCTAAGGCCGTGAACGTCATCCGTATCCAGCTCGAAACATCTGCGATAGACTAAGCGTTGGATCGGTACATCTGGAGTTGCGCCCGTGTCGCTTGACGGATTCTTCACGCCCCGCTCCGTTGCTGTGGTCGGAGCCTCAACCCATCCCGAGAAATTGGGCTATGCCGTACTCAATAACCTTGTGAACGGAGGTTACCTGACGGCCGAGCGCAGAGTTTACCCGATCAACCCCGGCGCGGAATCAATTCTCGACCTACCCGCCTATCCATCGGTGAAGGATGTCGAAGGGCCGATCGACCTGGCCGTTATCGTGATCCCCTTCACTCACGTCCCGGAGGCTCTGCGGGAATGTGGCGAAAAGAGCATTCCAAACGTGATCGTGATCAGTGCAGGCTTTCGTGAGGCCGGCATGGAGGGACTCGAACGCGAGCAGGAATTGATCGAGATCGCCCATGAGTTTAACATCCGCCTCGTCGGTCCGAACTGCCTGGGCGTGATCGATACCCTGACCCCGCTGAATGCCAGCTTTTCTGCCGGTTTGCCGCCAGGTGGCCCAATGGATTTCATGTCCCAGTCGGGTGCGCTCGGAACAGCCATCCTCGACTGGGCGCAAGCCGGGCGGCTCGGAATCAACAAGTTCGTCTCGCTAGGCAACAAGGCAGATGTGAACGAAATTGACCTGCTGCGAATCTGGGGTTCCGATCCCTCCTCCAAAGTGATCCTGGCCTACATCGAGGGCCTGCCGGATGGAGAAGAGTTTATTCGTGTTGCCCGGCAGGTGACCCGGACCAAACCGGTGGTGGCACTCAAGTCCGGCGTGACCCAGGCCGGCTCGCGGGCAGTCAGCTCCCACACCGGCTCGCTGGCTGGATCGGAACAAGCCTATGAAGCGGCCTTCCGGCAATCGGGTGTAATCCGCGCCGAATCTCTGCAAGACTTATTTGACTACGCCCTGGGCTTCGGCTACCTGCCACCGCTGATGGGTGACCGGGTGGCGATCGTAACCAATGCTGGCGGGCCGGGGATCCTGGCGACGGATGCACTTGAGAAAGCCGGACTGCAGCTCTCACGCTTTGACCCCGAATGCATCCATGTTCTCGAGCAGTTCCTGCCGGACGCGGCCAGCGCCGCGAATCCAGTCGATGTCCTGGGCGATGCCCGCGCCGATCGTTACAAGTACGCGCTGGAGCAGGTCGTCCAGGATCCCCACGTTGATTCGGTGCTGGTGATCCTTACTCCGCAAGCGATGACCGAGATTGTGGCGACGGCGCAGGTGATCGCCGACGTGGCAGACAAGACCGACCTGCCAGTTCTGGCCTGCTTCATGGGTGAAGCGCGAGTGAGCGAGGGCAATCGCGTGCTCGATGCTCGCGAGGTGCCTAATTTCGCCTTCCCGGAACGAGCCGCGATGGTCTTGAAGGGCATGAGCCGCTTCCGCGGCATTCAATCTGAGCCCCCGCCCAGTTTTGAGACTTTCGATGTAAACCGTGAAGCGGTGCGGGAGATCCTTGACCGGGTTCAGCGGGAGGGACGGGTATCGATCGGCGACTCGGAAGCTCGCTCAATTCTCACGGCTTACGGGTTGACCATCCCGCCATCAGAATTGGCTGAAACGCCGGATCAAGCTGTCGAGTTCGCCAGCGCTATGGGATATCCGGTTGTCCTGAAAGTTGCCTCACCCGATATCCTGCACAAGACCGATGTCGGTGGCGTAAAGGTTGGGTTGGAGAACGCCAGCGACGTGCGCGATGCCTTCGATCTGATCACGTACCGCGCCCAGCGTTATCTGCCAGAAGCCCGCTTATGGGGCTGCCTGGTTCAGAAGATGGTCCCCTCCGGTCTCGAGATCTTGATTGGAATGAACCGTGATCCACAGTTTGGCCCGCTGGTCACCTTCGGCCTGGGAGGCATTTATGTCGAAACGCTGCGGGATGCATCCTTCCGGATCGCGCCCTTCAGCCGCACAGAAGCAGCCGAGATGTTGAGTGAGCTGCGCGCCAGCGCCCTGCTCGACGGTGTCCGCGGAGAGCCCCCTGTGGACAAGCAGGTATTGATCGAGGCGCTGCTCCGCATCGGACAGCTGGTGCTGGATTTCCCCGAAATCAGTGAGCTGGACATCAATCCATTCATGGTTTACGAATCCGGTCAGGGTGGAACGGCGCTCGATATGCGGCTGATTCTAAAATCCAATCCTGCGGACCCGTCGCGCATAGCCCATAACTCATCAGGGAGTGGTTCATGAAAGCGTTATACGTCACTTCGGTCGAACCTTATTCGGGCAAGACGGCAGTCTGCCTTGCTCTTGGCCAGCAGTTCCTTGCCCGTGGTCTAAAAGTGGGTTATCTGAAGCCGGTCAGCACACAGCCCTGGCGCACACCGGACGGTCAGTTGGCCGATGAGGATGCAGTTTTCGTCCACAATTCGCTCGGGTTGAAGGGTGATCCGCTGAAGGCCGCGCCGGTCATCGTCACCTCAACTCAACTGCGTGAACGCCTGAAGGGGCTCGATCAGGACGACAAGCTGGTTCTGATTGAGGAAGCCGCGCAGCAAGCCAGCAAGGGCATAGACGTCCTGCTGCTTGAAGGTGGCAGCAGCCTGCGTGAGGGGTATGCAATCGGGTTATCTAACCTGCGCGTAGCTGAAGCTCTCGGAGCGCCAGCCCTGGTTGTTGTGCCGTACCGCGGCGAGATGCGCATTGTAGATGACGTCCTCACATCTCGTTTCCGGTTGGGTGAGCAGCTTTTGGGCGTAATCCTGAACCAGGTTCCGCTCGAGGATGCCGTTTTCGTACAGGATTACGTGCTGCCGTTTCTCGAGTCGAAGGACATCCCGGTGTTGGGCTGCCTGCCCAGCGTCCCGCGTCTCTCAGCGCTGAGTGTCGGTGAGTTGTGCACGCTGCTCGAGGCCGAAGTCCTTACAAAGAACATGAATCCTGATGCATTGGCCGAGAGATTGACTGTCGGTGCGATGACAGCCGACGCCGCGCTCTCCCGCTTCCGACGTTATCCAAATAAAGCAGTCGTGACCGGCGGGGACCGTACCGACATTCAACTGGCAGCGCTGGAAACTTCAACGGTAGTCTTGATCCTGACTGGCAACTTGCGTCCCAGTCCATTGATCATTCAGCAAGCCGACGCGCTCAACGTCCCAATCCTGCTGGTAAAAGAGAACACAATGGAGACAGTCGAGCGCATGGAGCAGGCTTTGGGTAAAACCAGGCTGGGGCAGCCGGAGAAATTACAGACCTTCCTGAAGCTGATGGAGGAGAACGTGAACAGCAGTGTTATCTTCCAGACGCTTGGCCTGGATTGACTTTACGCGGATTTTGATTCGATCCCATCTGCCTGCAAGGTTGGCAGCCAGACGAAAAATGTACTTCCCCGCTGGGGAGCACTTTGCAATGTAATGCGCCCACCGTGCCGCTCAACCACCTCCTTGCAGATGGATAGCCCCAGCCCGGTCCCGGGAGTGCCCATCTTCCGGCTGGCGTTGCCGCGGTAGAAGCGCTCGAAGATGTGCTCCTGCTCGTCTTTCTCAATTCCCAGGCCATCATCTGCCACGCTCAACACTATCCATGCCTGGTTACTTTCATCACGCTCGATCTGCGTCTTCAAGCGGACCTTACCCCCGGCCGGGGTGTAGTTGAGCGCATTCGTCATGAGATTCGCTACAACCTGTGAGATCATGCGCTCGTCGGCAGTGACCTTCGGCAGGCGTTCATTGAGCAGGACTTCCAGTTCCAGGCCGCGATCGGCAAACAAGCGGCGGCGGTCTTCGACCAGGCCGCGTGCCAGCATGTTCAGATCGAACTGCACTGGATAGGGAACGACGCTCCCGGCATCGATGCGCGAGATAGCGAGCAGGTCCTCAATTAAAACGACCAGGCGATCCGTTTCACGATTTAATGTGCGCAGGTAGGTTTCGTAGCGCTCCGTCTTCCCGCGCCGCATTAGATCCAGGTAAAGACGGATGTTGCTGAGCGGAGTGCGGAGTTCATGGGATACATCCGAGACAAACTGGCTTTTCAGCTGCTCGGCCGCCCGGGCTTGTTCCAGCGCAAGCTCCAACTCCGCCGTACGTGCATTCACTGTCTCTTCCAGGTTGGCCGCGTGCCGGCGAAGCCTCTCATAGAGCGCTGCGTTCTCAACCGCGATGCTTAATTGATCCGCCAACAGTGAGAGCAAGCGTACGTCATCTTCCGAAAATGCCCCCAATATCGGCGATTCGATGTTTAAAACCCCGATCACCACCCCTTCTTTGTGGAGCGGCACTGCGATCTCGCTCTGGGTTTCGTTCAAACCGACGACGTAATCAGCATCATATTCCACGTTGGGCACAAAAGACGGCCGGCTCGTCCGGACCACCCGACCTATAATCCCCTGGTTGATCGGAATGTGGACACTGGTATCGCGTGGGCCGCCAAAGGCCGCCCCCAGCACAAGATCGGTCTCCTCAACCAGATAGACTTCGACCACTGGATAGCCGAGGACCTCACCCACCTGATGGACAACCTCATCCAGCAACGCGTTCATCTCCAAGCGCAGGTTGACAATTTCCATCACCTGGCGAACTACGGTTAACTCCGTCAGGCGGCGGTTTACTTGACTGTACTGACGGGCGTTGGAGAGCGCCAGGCTTACCTGGCGAGCGATTGCAATCAGCAGGTCGAGATGCTCGACGTTGAACATGCCAACTTCACGGTGCAGGAAGCTGATCACACCCTGCACCTCGCCTCCCGAGATTAACGGGGCACAGACTGCCGAACGGGCATCATCATCCACACCATGGATCGGGAGCCAGCGCTTATCCGTCGTCACGTCATCGATCAGCACCGGCATCCGGTGTTCTGCCACCCAGCCCACCACCCCTTCCCCTAACTTCAACCTGAGCTTCTCTTCGAGCAACGAGCGTGGCAGCTCGTCGTCACGATAGGAAGCGTTGAGGTAGAGATACCCGTCCTCCTGGTTGAGCAGGAACGCCTCACCAGCCCGTGCGCCGAGATGGGCGTTTGTCAGCGCGATCGCACGGTCTAGTATTTCGGACTGGTCCAGGCTGTTAGCAAGTTCCTGGGCTAACCCGTATACGAGCTGGACGGATCGCCGCTCTTTAACGACGTTCTCGTACAGGCTGGCATTCTGGATCATCAGAGCTGCTTGATCGGCAAGTAGTTCCAGCGCGCGCAGTTCAGCTTCGTCGAACTGATGCGGTTTCCGCATCGCCACATTCATCACGCCCACAACTCGATCTCGAAACTTCAACGGCAGGCCGACAATCGCGCCGCCCCAATTCCATCCCTCGTAGAGTGGGTGCTGATCAACATCGGAGATCACCATCCGCTCGCCATTTCGTGCGACGGTGTACGTGAGGCCATTCTCCCGGATCTCGGTATAAACCTGGCCCGCGGAACCATCTGCCGACTGTGCCGCGCCGAACGTGAGTTCGTTTCCATCATAGAGAAAGATATGAGCATCATCCGCCGCGACCAGGCTGAGTGTGCTGGTCAAAATTGAGGATAGGACCGTCGTCAATTCCAGGTTGGATGCAACACTCAGGCTGGCTTCACGCACCGCTTCCAGTTCCCTGGTACGCAGGCGTTCTCGGTCCAATGACTGCATTTTCGCCAGTGCCAGGGCAACCTGGCCCGCCGCTTGTTCCGCTAATTGGAGCTCCAGCTTGGTAAGTGTGCGCGCCTCTGCTAACGTCACTAATGCCGCACCGAACCAAACGGCATCGAAGATCATCGGCATCGCCAGAACCATGCGGCCCTCGAAGATTTCGCCGACCCGGCGAGAGATCAGTTCGCTGTGGGCTGGATCCTGGATAACGATTGGATGCCCTGCTTCGAGCACTGCGCGCGTCAGGGTTCGTTCACCTTCTTGGATTTCAAGCCTTTGAAATCTTTCCTCCAGCACCCCTTGCTTGGCCGCGACCGGAATTTGCCGAGCAGCGTCCCAGAACGTGATGACACATTCTTCACCTCGAAAGAGTTCCGTAAAGTGCCCGGCGACCAGCTGGACCAGCTCATGCATGGTCCCTGCCCGCAGTGCATCACGTGTCAGTTGGTTCAGCTGGTCCAGCTGCCATACACGCTGGCGCACGTCGGTCAACAGGCGGATGTTTTCGACTACGACCGCGGCCTGATCAGCGAAGAACGTCAACTGCTCCAGGTCTTGGTGGCTGAATGGAATCGTGCTCTTGTCACGCAGCACGTGGATCACGCCGCAGAGTCGCCCTTCCCATTTCAGCGGCACGCTGATGATCGCGTGGAATGGCTGATCATCATCGAAAATGCTTGCCCGACCTTCCCACTGGCTGTAATCATCGATTTTGAGGGCGCTTCCGCTCTCGGCCACTTTTCCGGCTGCACCTTCGCCATAGTTTAAGATTGTGCCGGTGTAATCCGCTCGCGTCTGATAACTGACCACACAACGCATGATTCGATGCTCGGGCTCAGCTAAATAGAGCCCACCCGCATCACCACCCAATAATTCCGTAGCACGCGCCACCAGTGTTGAAAGCATCTCAGGCAGCTCAACGCCTGAAATAATCATTCCCGACAGTTGGTGAAGTTCCTCGACCTCTGCAACGCGGTGCTGCAGTTTCTCTTGTTGCATCTGATGCAGGATGGAAACGCTCAAGTCCAGGGCAAGTGTCTGCAGTACGGCAAGCTCGCCCTCAGGAATCCCGCCCTCGCCAGGTTGAATTACACCCAGCCAACCGAGCACACTGGTTCCATGTTGTAGCGGAATGACGGCGACCGCCAGCGGTTCTTCTACAGTCCCAGCATCGGGTTCATACAAAATCTCGCCCTTTGCAAGAACCACCGCCACCAGTGGGAATAAATCACCGGCTGGCTCGAGGCGTGCAGCCAGCCCCGCTCTGCCGCTGGCATGGCGGCAGGATGCAAGCGCAGGCGGCTGTTCCTGTTCGTCCATCCACTCAAGCATGGCAACGCTGAAACCGTAGGTTTCAACCAGCCTGCGGCAAACCTCACTTATCAATTCGGACCGATCATGAGTGTGGATGAGCAGCCGGCGCAGATCAAGCAGCATGTTCGTGTCCGATGGCTGAACGCGGGAAGCAGAGAGCGTCTTCCGGTGGCTAAAATCCGGCAGCCGCTCGCGAATTTGTTCCATCCAAGTGCGGATTGTCATCCAATGAACCTGTATTGATCAACCTGCATGCAATGTAGCCCGCCCGCACCCCCCCCGCCGCAGGCTGCCCTGGTCCATACTTTACTCTCAATCGCCGGGTGGCGGTATGGGGCATCCGCACTAAGCGTGAGAATGTATTCGCGCTGGCTACATGCCCTGCCGCCAACAACTCAAATCCGACTGGAGCAGACCAATTCGATTATACTCAGGGCATTGAAGATATCGACCGGTCGGGGAGCTGAGATGCTGCCTGAGCGGGATTCGGAGCGGCAAGATGACCTTTGATCCATTTCATGCACGGGCCACGCTCGCCACATCGAAAGGCGAGTTTATTTATTGGCGTTTAACGGCGTTGGAAGAGGCCGGCCATACGAAGCTGCTTGAACTCCCATATTCTATTCGAGTGCTGCTTGAATCCGTGCTGCGTCAGGTGAACGAGCGTGAAATCAGCCTTGCGGATGTCACAGCGCTTGCCGGCTGGAAACCAATTTTGACACCACGTGCAAACGTCCCATTTCAGCCTGCGCGCGTCATCATGCAGGATTTTACTGGAGTGCCAGCCGTTGTCGATCTCGCTGCCATGCGCTCGGCCCTGGCCCGCATGGGAGGAAATCCAGAGGATATCAACCCACGCGTGCCGGTCGATCTGGTGATCGATCACTCGGTTCAGGTCGATTTCTTTGCAACGGCGGAAGCCCTGCAGCGGAATGCGGAAATCGAATTCAAGCGGAACGGCGAACGATACGAGTTCCTGCGCTGGGGGAAGGACGCCTTTGATAATTTCCGGGTTGTCCCACCAGCGACGGGTATCGTGCATCAAGTAAACCTTGAGTACCTGGCCCAGGTCGTGCTTACCCGCCAGGTTGGAACCGAGCAGCAAGCTTTCCCGGATACGCTGGTCGGCACAGATTCACATACCACCATGATCAACGGGTTGGGTGTTCTCGGCTGGGGTGTAGGTGGGATCGAGGCTGAAGCTGCGATCCTTGGGCAGCCGATGGTCATGCCTGCGCCGGATGTGGTTGGATTTCGAATGGATGGCCAGCTGCCGGAAGGCTCAACGGCAACCGACCTGGTGCTGACCGTGACGCAGATGCTGCGGCAGCGCGGGGTAGTCGGCAAGTTTGTCGAGTTCTTCGGCCCTGGCCTGGAGCATTTGTCCCTGCCAGACCGGGCCACGATTGCCAACATGGCACCGGAATACGGTGCAACGGTTGGCTTCTTCCCCGTCGATGCTGAGACGCTGCGCTATATGCGCCTGACCGGGCGGGACGAAGACCTGATCGAGCTCGTGGAAAGATACTGCAAAACTCAGGGGCTGTTTCACACACCCGGCTCGCCCCAGCCCGTGTTCAGCGACCTGCTCGAGCTGGATCTCGGCACGGTTGAAACCAGCCTCGCTGGTCCGAAGCGACCTCAGGATCGCATCGCCCTATCCCAGATGAAGCCGGAGTTTGAACGCCGAATCCACCAGTCGAAGAACGAGGGCGGGTTTGGAATCCCGCGGGATACCCCCCGTGTGCCGGCTCAGTTACGGACGAATGGTGACCGTGTGCCAATCGGGGACGGCGCGGTCGTCATCGCCGCCATCACCTCCTGCACAAACACCTCAAACCCGAATGTCATGGTTGGCGCCGGCCTGCTGGCCAAAAAAGCACTCGAGCACGGGCTGCGCGTCAAGCCGTATGTCAAGACCAGCCTCGCCCCCGGTTCTCGCGTGGTGACGGAATACCTGCAGGCAGGGGGATTGCTGAAACCGCTGGCCGCCCTTGGGTTTAACATCGTCGGTTATGGCTGCACAACCTGTATCGGCAACAGCGGCCCGCTCCCGGGCGAGGTCGTGAAAGCGATCAGCGAAGCAGACCTGATCTCTGCCGCGGTGCTTTCCGGCAACCGCAATTTCGAAGGCCGCATCAACCCTTACGTCCGCGCAAATTATCTGGCTTCACCACCGCTTGTGGTTGCGTACGCATTGGCTGGAACCGTTGATATCGACCTGCTGAACGAACCGCTCGGCACGGGTGAGGACGGGAAACCAGTCTACCTGCGCCAGATTTGGCCCGAGGCATCCGAGATTCGGTCTGTGGTTGAAGCCAGCCTGACGCCGGATATGTTCCGTTCCCGTTACCACGACGTCTTCACCGGCAATGAAACCTGGAATGAGATCCCGGTTTCGGGTGGCGATATTTACCCCTGGCGGGATGAATCAACTTACATCCAGGAGCCTCCCTTTTTCCTCGCCCTGGAGGCAGAAACCGAGCCGATCACGGGCATCGAGGGCGCGCGCGCGCTTGCCCTACTGGGCGATTCGATCACGACCGACCACATCTCCCCGGCTGGGGCCATCCCGGTCGATGGGCCCGCCGGAATGTACTTGATCGAGAACGGAGTGGAGGTGCGCGATTTTAACTCCTTCGGCTCCCGGCGCGGCAACGACCGGGTGATGACGCGCGGCACTTTTAGCAACATCCGCTTGAAGAACCTGCTCGTGCCCGGCGTCGAGGGCGGATACACTCGTCTTCTGCCCGAAGGGGAACAGATGAGCATTTTCGATGCGGCGCAGATTTATGAACAGCGCGGAACACCGCTGCTCGTTATTGCCGGGAAGGAGTACGGCACCGGCTCTTCACGCGATTGGGCGGCGAAAGGCACGAAGTTGCTTGGCGTGCGCGCCGTTCTGGCCGAGTCCTTCGAGCGCATTCACCGCTCCAACCTGGTTGGTATGGGCGTGCTGCCACTGGAGTTCTTGCCCGGCGAGAATGCCGCATCGCTCGGGCTCACCGGCGAGGAGCTCTACAATGTGCTCGGTCTCGAGGATGATCTCAAACCGGGGGACGTGGTTCAGATCCAGGTCTTGGACGAGGCAGGGGACATGAAATCATTCCAGGCGCGCGTCCGCATCGACACGCCGGTAGAAGTTGACTACTATCGCAATGGGGGGATCTTACACATGGTGCTGCGGCAGATGTTGTTGAATGACTCGGCATGAGGCAGTAACTTCATCGCACATCAACCTCACGGGAAAAGCATGAGGCGGGCTCAAGCCCGCCTCATGCTTTCTAAGTTCCATCTTCAACGATCTAGGTGAGTCTGGCGTATTCGGCTTCCAGATCGGCGATCTTCTGCCGCAGGTCCACGGCCATCTCGTCCAGTAGATTTCGCCCGCTGCGTTCTGCAATGGTCACTTCCAGCATAAGCTGGACCGTGTGCGAATTAATCAAATCAGCCAGACTCCGCTCAAGGCTGCGAATAACGCCGTCCAGACGCCGAATCTCATTCCGTAAATCGGTCAGGATTTGCTCGCGTGTCTTCTCAACTGGTGCCCCGGCTCGATCGGGCTTGGTACTCAAGCGCCTTAACTCAGTCACATCCAGGGCGGCGTAGGCTTCATTTACCTGGGCCATGATTTTTACCCGCCAGCGCTTCTCCTCCGGGTCTGTGACCAGATCGGGATGAAAGCGCTTGGCGAGCGCCCGGAATAACGACTTTAACTCAGCCTTGGTCTGCTCAGAAACACCCGGCTCTTCGGTTGGGGGTGGTGGTGGCTTTTCCTTTGGAGTCCATGTACGCCGATACTGCTCAAGTACATCGACGTGCAGGTCTGGAGAATCAGCCCTGTCACCCCATTGTGCCCTGCGGGCGGCACGCAATCGGGCCTGTTCGACCTCAAGTTCAAGCTCTTCCAGCCGGGTTTGCAGCGCTCCGAGCCGATCTTCGAGCTTCTGGTTAAATCGCCCAAGATTGGCGTTCGTATCCGAAAGCTCAAACTCGAGCTGAGCGACCCGTTCCTGCCGCCAGTTGAGTTCTTCCTGCAGGTCACGCAGCTCGCCGTCGCTCGCTTGATCGAGCGCCCGCTTGAGTGAGTGTTGATTCCTTCGTTGAAACATGTTTCCTGCCAGCACCTCTACCAGTCATCATACCAAACGGACTGCCATGTTTGGCATTGTGACCGGCTATTAAAGCACCAAACCTGATAAAACCCCAGCTGGGCCTCAGGCAGCCCCCTCGGCCACTCCCCGGTCCGGGAGTATGGACTCGATCTCCCGTATCGGCTGGATCAGGTATCCAGCCAAGCCGTTGACAATCGCGATGACCCCACCGATAACAATTACCAGGCCAATCCCTGCCCCCCGGCCGGTGCCGAAGATCGGGCCGAGGAGTCCAGCTAAAGCACCGCCTTGCATCAGCGCTGGTTCAAAAACGCGATCAGCCAGTTACCCGGCAAGCAGTTGACCCAGTGGAAAAGACACCTTCGAAATTGCATTTTCGAGTCCGAAGATCCGGCCCTGCAGGTCCTGCTCAATTTTTGCCTGCAGGATGGCAATATATGCGCTGTTGATGATCGGGTTGAAAACGGCCATAGTGAACGAGCCGATCAACCAGGCTGGCAGCGACCAGGCTGGCCCGAAAACAAACGCCCCGATCAAGCCCCACAGGATGAAGCTCATGTTAACCGCATGAATGCGCTTCTTCGGGCCACCCCAGAAGGTCATCACCAGGCCCCCGATAAGGAAGCCGAGCGATCCGGCCGATCTGGACAGGCCAAGGATTACCGTATCGTCGCCGGTCTTCGCCAGGATCATCGGCGTCATCATTGGATAACCAAACGCGGCGTGGATGTTGGAGGCGGTGAAGAGCAGGAAGATAGCCGTCAAGCTTTTACGGGCCAGGATATAGCTCAAACCGTAGCGGGTCTCCGCCCAGATCGATCCTCTTGCCTGCTGGGCTTCCTGAGAGAGCTCTGGTTGCGGGATATAGATAATCGCCAGAGTGAAAAGCGCAAAGCCGAAGGTGATCAAATCGATCACCATGATGGTGGGAATCTCGACTACCGCCAGCAGCGCACCAGCGAGCAGCGGTGCTGCAATACCTGAGGCGGACCGGACCACAGTCGCCATGCCATTGGCACGTGCGAATTGGGATTTGGGGACCATGTCGTGACGACAGCCGAATAGGCCGGATACTGGAACGCGCCGAAGGCGCTCTCGAAAGCCCCGAGCAGATACAGATGCCAGATGCGGGCGCTTCCGGCAGCAAACAGCACCAGTAAGATCGCGGTGGAGATCGCCGCTCCTGTATCAGCCAGCGCCATGACCGGTTTGCGGTTCCACCTGTCGACAAGTGTCCCGGCAAATGGGCTGAGCAGGACGCCCGGGATGTAAGAGATAACCCCTACCAGCACCAGGCCGGTGGCGGTGCCGGTCAGGTCCCAGGCCCAGAGCGTGATGGCAAAGCCCGTCATACGACTGGCGAAGATTGAGACAAACTGGCCGGTCCACAGGACGTAAAACGCCTGCATGCCGCGCAGCTTGCTTCCCGTTTCTGCTGTGCTTCGCCCTGGGTCTGCTGTTCCCATTCACGCACCCCTGCACACAGCGCCACACCCGCAAGACGGCATTCGGAAGACGGGAGACCGTATCACGCTTACCGCAAGCTGGCAAGCGCCTCCCGCTGGAGTCATCTCAGTCGTGCAGTTTGGAAATCGGGGAGGCCTTACGGCAGGCTACCGTAAATGAGCAGCAGCCCGAGGAAAAGCAGGAAGACGGTGTTCAAAACCGCATTGCTGGTCGCGCCATAGGTTAAAGAAATCTCGCTGTCAAGCAGGTGCCCGATTTCGAGCGAAGCCGTCTAGGACCAGGGGAGCGAAAAATGACAGGCCGACCCATGCAAGCCCGGACAGGAACCGGACCACAAGATGCTGTTTCTCTGCATTGAAAGTACGGGCTTTAGGAGACTCCTCTTCGTCGTCAGGCCTCTTGAACTTGATGCTCGTCCGCACCCTGGGGGCGGTCACTCGCACGGGCCATCGCCAAGCACCTACGCGCAAGAACGATCCAGAACAGGAACACCAAAGCTGACCAGAAAATCGATTGATAAGCGTAGAGGGTACCTACTGACCAAAGGTAAGGCAGATTTACTAGCAGGATGAAGAACCCGCCCAGAAGTCGGTTGGACTGAAAATACGGAATCAAACCAATTGCGAGAACACTTAATACACTGTTGCCCGCCGCGTATGGGGCGGTCAGAAGCGAGGCCGCGATCAGCATACCCGCTTTTTCACGGGTCAGCAACATGCGGCTCTTCCAGGCAACGAGAACCGAGCATACAGCTATAGCAATCCACAAGGAGGTACTAACGATCGGAGAGGTAATCCCGATGCGGCTGAGGGCGCCGGTCAGGCTAATATCAATAATGCTGTTAGTGTACTTTTGATAGTTCAGCCCAAAGACAGCCTCGAACCAGCCTTTTCCACGCCAGAGGAGCGATAGGCCGATCAACGCCGTGATGCTCAAGCCCGCTTTCAACATCGTGCTGGGCTTCCAGGATCGTAAGACATAGATAACCAGGACGACCAGCAGGAGCGTCACTTCTTGTAGTTTGATCGTGGCCAGTAAAAGTCCGATTACCAGGATAGGTACACGTTCCGAAGAATACCCCATCAAAATCAACAGTACGCCTGCAACGACAATATTTTCCATATTGCCATCAACGATGTTGCGTACGGTTGGAAAGGAGATGACCACAAGTAAGACACTAACCCAATAAAGTGGTTTTGGTCGCGTTTCTGGTACACTCGCAACCAGGATCATGACGCCCATCCCTGCCAGAATTCCCCAGGCGGCTTGCATGGGCAAGAACCCAAGGGGCAGCAGGGGAACCATCGACCAGGGGGGAAACCGTATACCGTCTACAGAGAGATATTGAAGATTACCTTGCCGGATGGCTGCCCATTCGGTTTTCCAATCCATGGCTAAGGTGTTGTGCTGGGTTGGTATTTGACTGAAAAAAACAGCAAAAAGGATTATGACCGTCACGATACTTAACGCGGCGACAAGAAGTTCTACATAATTACGTTCACTATTCTTCATCGAGCTCGGTGTCTTTTCAAAATGGACAGAACCACCTTTAGTGATCATAGACCACCAGCGGAAAATGTACTGGAACCATTATTCCAAATTATGGTGTGAAACGATAGTTGTCAGGCAATCAAGCTTTATTCGCCTGCGGTGGTGGGTTTTTTCGAGATAAACCCGCGCATCAATTCCAGTGTCAACCATGCAATGGCACGCCTGAAGTTGCGGAGACCAGGAAGGTTACGGCCAGATGTGAAGGCCAGTTGTTCGGTTCACCTTCAGTCGACTGGTACCAATCTTCTCCAGCAGAATCCATTACGCTGCCTCTGTACTCGCTGTGTCCTCCTGAAAAAGAGCGGTGCAAGATGGCTGGCCTCAGCCAGATCACAGTAGCTGACACGCACCGTCTCCAGGTTTACTGTGCTTTCTGGATAAACAGCGCCTCAGGTAGCCTGGTTGGAAATCAGATCACGTCCAATCATGAACAGAGGCAGCCCAAGGAAGATCAGGACGACAGTGTTCAGGATAGCGTTGTCGGTGACGCCATAGGAAAGCGATATTGCGGTGTCGAGCAGGTACCAGAACAGTAGCGAGGCAGCTAATCCATACCAGGCCCAGCGTTCCTTCTTACGCAGGGGTAGCCAGACCGTAAAAGACACCAGCAAACCCCAGCCGGCGATGGTCGCGCCCCAGGCACCGTAGATCCAGTGTTGGAAGGGGTGAAAACCTGGCGAGGGTGGATCGAGCGCAAAGACAGTCTCAAGCTGGTCATTGATCGGCCCCAGAAGCGGCATATTTGGAAAGAAGGCCAGCATCAACCCGAAAACGACAACACCTGCCGACGCAACGATCAACCAGCGGATCCAGAAATCAAATCTGTTCATCGTTTCCCCCGCACCGACAGCCTGCCTGCAGAACGAACCGTCCGGGAAATTACCCCGGTATAACTATCCGATCGCAGGACCAAGCGCGATGCATATCGGTGGGTTGGGGTATTCATGTCGGGATGTTTTCTGATGCCTGTTGAAAGGTGGCTACACCGGACCGAGCGCCTATCAACTGTATACGTAAAGGAAAAGTACTTTCTTGTCAAACACCGCGGTGTGAGCAAGATATCCCATTTGGCCTAGGAATTTCTCGCCAGCCTGGTTTGAGAGTTCCACACCGGCTGGCATGTTCACTGCGGTCCAACTCATTGCGGCAGCGGGGTAATCGGGAGGTTGCAAGCTGGCGATGTATTCGGTCAGCTCCGCTGGAAACTGGACCAACCAGGGGCCGCTTTCCGATGCCTGCGCGACTGGCAGGTACTGCTCCGCTAACGGCTCAAATTCCTTTCCCGTACAGGAGACGTGCAGCGCAACCAGCATGAGCGGGTCAAGGCCATCGATATTGACGCCGCGATAACTGCCAAGCGGGTAATCAGAGGCGATGATGGCAGGGGCATCCTCGGATGCAGCCATCAGCAAGTCAGCCAGTATCTCCATCGGAGCTCCTCCTTCGAGAGTCGGCGACCGCCCTACCTCGGTATTGTAGCAGGGCGCAGAGCGCCCGGGGCACTATCAACTCAGATCATACAACGAAAGTTATCCCATTCGATAGAACTGATGGGTTTGAACTAGCGGATTCTGGGTGCGCTGGTCTGCTCGCTATAGTTAGAGAGTCAGGATCATCACCACGGTTGTCATGTCGATCAGAGCATGCCCGATACACAGGTAAGGAAACAGGCTTGGGCGCAGCTTTACCTTCAGCCCTTGATCGTAGGCAAATAGGATGAACATGCCAAGGGGTTACAGCATGAAACGTCAATGAAGGGTCAGCGGTGAAACAGAGTGCTGCAGTGCTGGGGTGAGCAGCGCGACGGCCACCCCAATCCAACGTGAATCTTACTGCTGTTCGAGGCGCGTCATAACGTAGATTAAATATGTCGGCAGCTCTGCATGATCTGAGTTTGCAAAATTCCGCCGAGAATCGATTCAGGTCAAAATCCTAAGGTTGAGGCTGATAAAAGCCAGAATAAACAACAGGAAGAAGACTGCGAACCCGGCGTGGAATTTTTCATCCTTCGAGAAGATGCCTAGAATGCAGAGGCTGAAGACGACGATCAGGACGATCGGATACTGGATTCCTTGAGCGAGGAAATGATCCCATCCCTTAAGCAGCGTATCAATGGCATCAATCGGGGGCAGCAGCGCGGCGAGCGAGAAAAACCAGCGGCGGTTCTCGAAGAAAAGCTGCTTAAGATCGGTGCCACCATCAAGCGGTTCGGGCAGCAGGACGACGGAGAGCAGGAAGGCAACGATAGGGCTGACAAGGACGAATAAGAACAGGAAGAACGTCCAACCTTCGTAGGTGTGCCAGCGGAAGAGAATCCACCAGTTCAACAGCAGCCACAAGAAGACATTGGCTGTCCACATCAGGTGCACCCAGTAGATCCGCAGGTTCGAGTGCAGCTGCACGACCTTCCCGACACCTGTCAAGATGCGTGTGATCCCGATCGCGAGCACGATCGAAGTCAGCAAGCTGATGTATTCAAAAGGGGACATCGACGGATAGACCTCCTTCTACCGGATGAAGCTTGGCGGGTTGAATCACTGCCGCCGCTGCATTCTTCCAGCGGTCGGTAGGTTCAGCTTTCGTAGGCCTGCTTGCGGTTGATGGACCTGCGCTGCGCGGCCATCTGCGCTCCAGCCAGTACCACGATGACCAGCCCGAGGCTGGCATAGAAGGCCTGTAGCGTGCGCGCCGCACCTAGATCGGATCCAATCACAAGTACTTCTACAAACTCAAAGAACAGAATGAACAAGCCTGCGGCAAGTGACATCAGAGCTGCGTAGTTTTGCCTGCGAACTTCCAGGATGGCTGCCAGAGCCGCGACCCCGCCGACAAGCACAAACAGCGCCAGGCCGGGCAGGAAGAAAGAAGAAAAGATCGAGCCTGCCAGCGTTTCAACAGGCGGTGCGTTCAAGTTGGCCATTAATCCAACTCCTCCTGCAAAAGCGGTCAGGGCGAGAAAGACATTCAGGACAATCAGCGGCCAGCGAATGAACCGAGTGGACATTTGAGAAATTCCCTCCCTAGGGTTTATCTTTGAGCGGTATTGAGCAACTCACGAAGAAGAATCGTCAAGCCTCGCACTCAGTGAAACTCAGCGATGAACGACCACCATGCAAGCATGAATAGACCGATCCCCAGCAGTACGATGATTGTATCGAGCCCTGTTCTGCCGATCAGGTCGAGCAGGATAACGGCCAGGCCCATTCCGCCGGCTAATCCGCGCATCAGCACGCTGTCAATCGATCTAAGCCTTCGCATGACACCCCCCGGAACACCCTCCATCAGGTCCATGATGGAAAGGCTGGAATCTCGTATATATATGTACGATGCGATCTCATCATGTCGTATTTATCATGATAAATACGACATGATTATAGGATGATATTTACGCGTTTCAAGTGAAGGAAGTCACCCTAATAATTGTGGGAGTGACGATCGAGGATGATGCGATGAAAACCCGTGGAAAAGGCCTACCGCAGGGAGCGCGGTGTACGGCGAGAAAGGCGGGTGGCGTAATAGCCCAATGCGCCGGCTGACAGCAGCAAAAGCGCACCCACCACCCCAAGCAGCGTCGAGCGGCCCGTGCGGCCGGCGCCATTTTCAAGCCCGGCGCTTGGTTGAGCTCCGAACTGCAGGTACTTGATATCGCCCGGGTTGAGCGTCACCGGCGCATTGAGCCCGGTGGTCGGGTTATAGCCCTCGGGCACTGCCGCGCTCACGTTGTAATCGCCGTTCATCAGGTCAGTGAAGCAGAAACCGGAAGGGAACAATTCGAGGTCGAGCGCTTCGCTCGAGTATTCGTCCGCCACGGTTCCGGTCACGTCAGCCACGCTGATCTGACCACCGGCCAGAGCCGGTTCGCCTGCATCCAGCCGGCCATCACCGTTCACGTCCTCGAATAAAAGCACACAGATCTCACCGGTGCCTACCGCTGGTGTCGGCGTAACCGGCACGGGGGTTGCGGTCGAAATTCCGCTCACGGGAGCGCCTGTTGGCTGGACCGGGCCTCCCGTGCCAAGTTCCAGCTGCATGCCGGCGGTGATAAAATCGCCGGGCTGGATCCCGTTCAGCGCCATTAACTCATCGACGGTGATGCCCGCGATGGCAGCGATGGTCCACAGGTTATCGCCCTCTTTGACGATATAGATGATTCGCCCATCCGGCCCCGGGGTAGGGGTAGGAAAGGCAGTCGGCTGGGCGAGCGGTGCATTGGGAAGCGCTGCTGCCCTTGCCGGCAGCGCCAGCAGGGCGCCGGAAGTGATCAGACAGAACAGGAGAAAATGCAGCAAACGTGGCCTTTGAGGCATGGGCATCCATGAGGATTATAGCCCGATCGAAGATGCGGGTATAGTCCAGCCGCCGTGCTCCACATCCATACCCCGAACCTGTTCGATCTCCGCTCGGGAGGCCAGAAAAACCGTTGGAATGGGCCCTTCGCGCCCGATGGGGGAATGAAGATAACGGGCGAAACACCGATATCCTGGCCAACCCGATTGGACCCACAGCACATTTCATACGGAAGCAATAACACGGGCTACACACACTGGGTGTTCAGCCATTCGAACTCCAACGGGCATTTTTCAGGATTCTCATACCGTATGCACACTGCATCGCTGCAGCGGGAACGGCTGTCAGCCACCATTTCGGTCGTTCCCGTAGGCATGGAGTGGATTGACCATCACCACCCACGAGCACCTGAGAGCGAAGACGCTTGCCTCGGTTATAATGCCCGCCATGCGCAACTCACGTATTGGTAAAAGCACCTGGATATTGATCCTGGCCGTGATCACGATTGGTTTCGGACTGCTCGCTTACCAGACCCCCTTCATCCAGGATCGAATCGGCTGGCGGGTGTCCGAGCTGCGGGCGCGCATCAAGTACGCCATTAGCCCTCCTGAGCAGGCGGTCTTTACGCCCAATCCAACCGTAGCAGCGATGGTGGAGAGCACGCTCTCGGCGTATACCCCGACCCCCACCCCGACTCCGACTCCTGGGCCAATGGCAACACCCACGCCAACGGCCACGCCTACCATCGAGCCTACCTCGATCCCGGCCCAGGTTCAGTTGACCGGAATCCGCCACGAATATCAGAAATGGAATAACTGCGGTCCGGCAAATCTCTCAATGGCGCTTTCCTACTGGGGCTGGGATGGCAACCAGAAGCCGATTGCCGATTTCGTAAAACCCAATCCGCGCGACAAAAATGTCATGCCGTACGAATTGATGGCCTTCGTCGAAGAAGGCACCAGTTTGCGCGCAATTTCGCGTGTCGGCGGTGACCTGGATTTGCTCAAACGGTTGATCGCGGCCGGCTTTCCGGTCATGATCGAGAAGGGTTTTGAGGGCCCGGGTTTCGATGGCTGGATGGGACACTATGAAGTGGTCTCAGGCTATGACGATGCCAGGCAGCGCTTCACTGTACAGGATTCCTACATCATGCCTAACCTGCCGGTCAGCTACGATGATATGCTGGCCTACTGGCGGCACTTCAATTACATCTACATTGTGATCTACCCAGCCGAGCGGGAAGAGGATTTGTTCACTATTCTCGGGCCGCAGGTCGATGAGACCTACAACTATGAATATGC
>Ga0307423_1000214_pt1 | contig 38839 bp, 34 predicted proteins | sample SalMarWE160310MG_FD_202154 | JGI IMG/M metagenome (GOLD analysis project Ga0307423, IMG submission 202154) | Salt marsh sediment microbial communities from the Plum Island Ecosystem LTER, Massachusetts, United States - WE1603-10 | ecosystem: Environmental > Aquatic > Marine > Intertidal zone >... | reverse complement strand
GGATGATGACCGTTGCCCCGTCGTTCAGCTTCCGTCCCATGACCATCGCTGATATCCCGGCCGTTCTCGAGCTGGAACGGCTCACATACCCCCAGCCCTGGAGCGAGGGGATATTCCGCGACGAGCTGAATCTCACTGATCGTGTGTACGTCCTTGCCGAGCGTGACGGGCAAATGGTGGGTTTCGCCGGCCTGATGCTGGTCGAATACGATGCCCATGTGACCACACTGGCGGTCCGCTCCGAAGCCCGTCGTGGTGGGCTGGGGACACGGTTGATGCTCCACCTGATCGAGGCGGGATTGGATCGAGGCGCCCAGAATCTCACCCTCGAAGTGCGGGCAACGAACGCCGGGGCGCAGCGTCTCTACAATCGCTTCGGCCTGGTGGCAGTCGGAGTTCGCAAGAATTACTACCGCGACGACGACGCCGTCATTATGTGGGCGACAGACATCGACCAGCCCGACTACGCCGAACGTCTGGATGAGATCCGGGCTGGATTCGAGGAGAACCATGAGTAGCCCCCTGATCCTCGGGATCGAGACCAGCTGTGACGAGACCGGCGTTGCCGTTGTCCGTGGCAATGAGATCCTGTCGACGGTGCTGTCGTCACAAACCGACGCTCATGCCCGGTTCGGGGGTGTGGTCCCCGAGGTTGCGGCCAGAGCCCACGTCGAAGCGATCCGGCCGATGGTGCATATGGCATTGATGCGGGCGGGAGTTCATTCCGACCAGCTCGAGGCGATCGCGGCCACCCGTGGGCCTGGTCTTGTAGGGGCATTGATGGTCGGGTACTCCTTTGCCAAGGCCATGGCGTGGACGCTGGAGTGTCCGTTCATTGGCGTCGATCACATGGAAGGGCATTTGTTCGCGCCACGGCTCGAGCACGCCGACTTCGAGCCTCCGGCGATTGTGGTGCTGGCATCGGGCGGTCACAGCCAGATCGTCCACGTCAAGGGTTGGGGCGAGTACGAGGTCATCGGCACGACCATCGACGATGCCGCAGGAGAGGCTTTTGACAAGATCGCCCGTTTTATGGGGTTGGGATACCCCGGCGGCCCCGCGATCGATAAGGCTGCTGAAGGTGGCGATCCCGATAGCATCAGGTTCCCCAGAGCCCTTGCCGATCGGCCATACCACTTCTCGTTCTCCGGTCTGAAGACCTCTGTTGTCACCTATCTGGAGAAAGCGAAGGCCGCAAACGCGGTACCGCCGCTTGCGGATGTGGCCGCAGCAGTTCAGGAAGCCATCGTCGACGTCCTTGTCGCTAAGACATTCAACGCAGTCGATTCCACCGGTGTCCATCGGGTCGGCGGCGGCGGTGGGGTGCTCGCCAACCGACGGCTGCGGGCAAAGCTTCAGGAGCAGGCAGATAAGCATGGAGTGGCGCTGCACTTACCGACACCGGCATTGTGCACCGACAACGGGGCCATGATCGCGGCCGCAGGCGAGTTTCGTCTCGGGCGCGGTGAAGTGACCCCGTGGAACGTCGACGTCAGCTCGGCGCTCCGTCTCGGATAGGGGCGGCGGCTTGGGAAGCGGGATGCGGCTCGGCTCGGTACGTGGCATTGACATCGTCGCCGATCTCTCGCTGTTCATCATCGCGGGTCTTCTCACCTGGTCGCTGTATGTCGAGCTGGATCGTGCCTTCCCCGGCGAGCAGCCCGAGTTGCTGCTGCTGGCTTCAGTCGCGGGTGGCGTGCTGTTCCTCGGCAGCATCCTCATCCACGAGCTGAGTCACTCGCTGGTCGCAATCCGGCGTGGGTTGAAGGTACGTCGGATCCGGCTATTCATCTTCGGTGGTGTTTCTGAGATCGAAGATGAGGCGGAAACACCATCCGACGAGCTGGCGATCACGATTGCCGGCCCCGCGGCTTCGCTGGCTCTCGGTGCCCTGTTTATCGCCGTGGGCTGGCCGTTGAGCGCAGTGTGGGGCATTCCGGCTCGAGTTGCGATAATCCTCGGTCTTGCCAACCTCTCGATTGCGGTGTTCAACATCCTGCCCGGGCTGCCGCTCGACGGGGGAAGGGTGTTGCGGGCCCTCGTGTGGCGGCGCAGCGGCGATCGTGCCAGGGCGACCCGCCTTGCGGTCATTGCCGGCCGCGGGCTCGGGTTGCTGGTCGCAGCGACGGGTGCCGCGCTCATGTTCTTCGCAGGAGACATCTCGGCTGTCTGGTTCGTCGCCGTGGGATGGTTCTTGTACGAATCGGCGTCGACGTCTGCCGTTCAGGAGCAGTTCATGGCCCGTATCTCCGGCATGACAGTCGGCGAGATCATGAGGAGGACGGATCTGGCCGTCGACGGTGATTTGGCGGTCACGTCGGCTCTCGAATTGCACGGATGGGGTGACAAGCTGCGAACGTTGCCGGTGTCGGTGGATGGGCGGGTCATCGGCGTTTTGGGAACACGTGAGGTAACCAGGGTGGACAGTGCCAGGCGCGGGATAACCCTCGTGCGTGACGCGATGACACCGATCGGACCTGCCGATGTGGTGACACCGGATACGGGTCTGCGTGGGGCTCTCTCGCGGGGGGAATGGGGCGGCAGCGTGCTGGTGGTGGCCGAGGCCGGTGAGGTGGTGGGTTTGCTCACCGCCGAGGAGCTTGCGACGGTGTTCGCGGACCTGCGCCGCGGCCGGAGACGATAGTCCGTTTCGGCGTGGATGCTCCCAGGCAATGGCAATCTGGACCCGGTTCGACCTGCTAGCACTCTCACGCTTCGTCTGCTAGCACTTGGTGCAAAAGAGTGCTAGCCTTTGGCAGTCAAAGTGTCAGACTGCTAACCCCTCGGAAGGAGGAAAGCCGGATGAATCTTAAGCCGCTGGGTGACCGCATCGTGGTCAAGCCCGAGGAAGAGACCGAGTCACGGACCAAGAGTGGTCTAGTGATTCCCGATACCGCAAAGGAAAAGCCACAGCTGGGCAAAGTGCTCGCTGTAGGCCCCGGCGAATACAAGGACGGAGAGCGTGTACCGCTCGATGTCAAAGAAGGCGACGTTGTTTTCTACTCGAAGTACGGCGGCACCGAGGTAAAGGTCGAAGGCGAGGATCTGTTGATTCTCTCCTCGCGCGACGTACTTGCTGTTCTCGCTTAGGAGGCTGGGACCATATGGCTGCAAAGGAACTGAAGTTCAATGAAGAGGCTCGACGCAGCCTCCAGGCAGGCGTTGACAAGCTTGCCAATACGGTCAAGGTGACACTGGGGCCCAAGGGCCGCAACGTCGTCTTGGAAAAGAAGTGGGGCGCCCCCACGATCACCAATGACGGTGTAACCATCGCCAAGGAGATCGAACTGGACGACCCGTTCGAGAACATGGGCGCACAGCTCGCCAAAGAGGTTGCCAACAAGACCAATGACGTTGCAGGTGACGGAACCACGACTGCAACCGTCCTCGCCCAGGCGATGGTCACCGACGGGCTTCGGCTCGTCGCTGCCGGTGCCAACCCGATGGAGCTGAAGGTCGGGATCGAAGAGGCTGTTGCCAACGTCGTCGAGGCTATCGCCGAGGTGGCGACTCCTGTCGATTCCAACTCCAAGGAGCAGATTGCCTATGTGGCCGCCAACTCGGCCGCAGACCGCAACATCGGTGAGCGGATCGCTGAAGCGATGAAGAAGGTCGGCAACGAGGGTGTCATCACCGTCGAGGACAGCCAGACCTTTGGCGTAGACCTCGATTTCACCGAGGGTATGCAGTTCGACAAGGGCTACATTTCGCCATACTTCATCACCGATCCGGATCGTCAGGAAGCGGTGCTCGAGGACCCATATATCCTCATCGCCAACCAGAAGATCAGCTCGGTGCAGGATCTGCTCCCTGTGTTGGAGAAGGTCATGCAGACCGGCAAGCCCATCATGGTGCTTTCCGAGGATCTCGAGGGCGAGGCTCTGGCCACCCTGGTGGTCAACCGTCTACGTGGCACGTTCAGCTCGGTCGCCGTCAAGGCTCCCGGGTTTGGCGAGCGTCGCAAGGCAATGCTCCAGGACATCGCCATCCTCACGGGTGCGACTGTCATCAGCGAAGAGGTTGGCCTCAAGCTCGAAGGAGCCACGATCGACTTGCTGGGCCGTGCCCGCAAGGTCGTCGTCACCAAGGACGACACAACCATCGTTGAGGGCGGCGGAAGCCACGCTGAGGTCGAGGCCCGCGTGAAGCAGATCCGTCAGGAGATCGAGAACTCCGACTCAGACTGGGATCGGGAGAAGCTCCAGGAGCGTCTGGCCAAGCTGTCCGGCGGTGTTGCCGTCATCAAGGTCGGCGCGGCCACCGAGGTTGAGCTCAAGGAGAAGAAGCACCGCATCGAGGACGCCATCCAGGCGACCCGTGCCGCGGTCGAAGAAGGCATCGTCGCCGGTGGTGGCGTAACCCTGATTCGTGCCGGTGCTGCGATCAAGAATCGTGGCGGCACTGATGATGTCAAGGCGGGCCGGATGCTCGTAGCACGTGCGCTCGAGGCTCCGCTGCGTCAGATCTCGGTCAACGCCGGTCACGAGGGCGGCGTTGTCGTCGAACGTGTCCGTGGCGCCGAGAGCAGCTTCGGTTTCAACGCGGCAACCGGTGAGTACGAGGATCTGATCAAGGCCGGGATCATCGATCCGGCCAAGGTCACCCGTGCGACTCTCCAGAACGCGGCATCGATCGCAGCTCTTCTCATCACCACTGAGGCACTTGTTGCCGAGGAGAAGGAAGAAGAGCTCCCAGGCGGCGGCCATGGCCACGACGGTGGCATGGGCGGCATGGGCGGAATGATGTAAAGGTGCTTTGGCGTCAGAAACCGGAACATGTTCCGGTTTCTGACGCCAAAAGCCGGGTTGGGCGTCGTTGCGTGTCACCCTGAACTACAGGGGCCCGGCGCGCCTCATGGGCGTTTGACGGATCTAGGGTGAGGGAGCGCTTCGACGTCGGCCGCAGCCAGGGAGAGCTGGACCTTATCGTTGGACACGCCTCGCACCCTCGAAACAGGGATCGCCACCTCGTGCCGACCCCACAGGTGCCCTTCCTCGAGCACTACGTGGGTGATGTGGTCACCGGTGACCAGGAATCCATCCACCCGCCCGATCCTCTTCCCATCGCTGGAAAGTACAGCGCTATCGCGCTGTATTTCAACATCTCCCTTCGGGATGCGGTGGAAGGTGACGGCAACCTCGGCATCTTCGCTCAAGTCCGGATGGTACGACCGCTCGGACTCGCCAAAATCGCCGTCGTAGTAGGGGTGGGCCGAAACGTGCTCGATACCCACGACCCAGTCACCCTCGGGCTCGATCGGCTCGGACATCTTGACGAAACGACTCGACTCGATGAGCGGATATGAATCCAAATCTCCGGTGCATTTGAGGGCTTCCGTCGTCTCGTCGGCGACAACGTCTGCGATGGGCACCAGTCTTGCCTGTGAGGCACGGTGGCGCGGCTGAACCACGATGTGGGTGATCACCCGGGCGACAGGGTCAACGATGACGTCGACCAGAACGCCCTTGTCTCGGCTCGACGGGCAAGACACGGGAAGGTCTAGCACGAGTTTCATGAATTCGACTCTACCCCTCGGAAAGTCCAGCCCGTCGGGACCTGGAGAACCTCGGAATCGGGTTGGGCAAGCTCGTCGAACAGTCTGCCCGTCGTCTGTTGTTTCGTTCGCACAAGCCTCTCGGGCCCGGTGAATTCGGTGGCTTAGAGCAGGTGTGCCGACCGCAGGTACCGGGCTGCTCCAGCGCCGGGCAGGATCGGAAGCCAGAATGTCGCACCGCGGAAGGCCAATACACCTGCGACGGCCGGTTCGACGGTAAGACCCAGGCCAGTGAGCGCGGCGACAAGTGCCGCTTCGGTGCCGCCGAGTCCGCCTGGTGTTGGTGTCAGTGATCCCACTATCGCACCCACCAGATAGGCGGCCGCAGCCTGTGCCAGCGTGGCGGGGGCCCCGACCGCCCGTAACGCCAAGAACAGAGCGAGGATATAGGCCAGATTTACCGTCACCGCACCGCCAAAAAGCGCTAGCGCTTGATGCGGATTGCGCACAACGGGGCCCAGTGATCGGAACCCGGTAACGACGGACTCGAGTATCTTCCGCCTTCTCCGTCGAGAAGCCAGCACGCCGACCAGGACCGCGATACCTGCGACTGCCGCGGCAATGACCCATTTCTCCGGAGGCGAAGGCAGCGCGGAGGCGATCGAACCCACCCATATGGCAGCACCAACCAGCATGAGTGAGTGAACGATCAATCCAACGACCATGTTGAGCCCGACGCCGGCGACGGCGGCCTCGCTCCGTACCCCGCACGCTATGAGATAGCGGACGTTCGCAGAGAAACCGGCGACACCGGCGGGGGCAAGGATGTTGAGGAACTGATTCGCCAGCTGCACCAGTGTTGTTTTTGTCATGGATAGTTGTTGCGTCACTGTCCCGGTAATGGTCCACGCGGTCGCAACATACGTGCCGGCAGAAGCGATGAGAGCTGCGCCGAGGAGCCAGTAGTCGGCCGAGGCAAGGGCCTTCAGTGCCTTATTGAATTCACCGAGTTGGGGGAGCAAGGCGTGCACGGCGACACCCAGGGCGATTACGTAGACGATGTATCGCCAGCGAAAACGCGCCATGGGCTCGAGGGGCACCTCCGTATCGCCCGCGAGATCGCGCCGCAGCTGTTCGAGAAGATCGGGATGATCGTGCAGCGCTGCCCGAGTTGCTCCGGCAAGCGCGAGCGGCTGTAGATAGGTCGCGGCAACGTCTAGCCGGTCCGGTGGTACCGACTCTCGAGCGACATGCAATGCTTCGGTCGGACCTGCCAGCAACGCCGTATTCACCAGCAATTCGGCAACGTCCATTGCCATGCGTTCTTCAGATGCCGAGGCTTCGGCGAACCCGAAGTCGAGAAGCATGGTGGTGCCATCCGCCTGGAGGACGTTGGACATGCGCAGATCTCGATGTGCAATGCGTGCCGCGTGCATTCGTGCGACGGTCGGCCAAAGATCATCGGGAATATGATCTGATTCCGAGAGTGGCGTGCCTTCGATCCACTCCGTGACCAGGATTGCCGTGTGCCGATCAATCGAGGCCGTCGCGGTGACGGTCGGGGTCGCCACGCCGGCACGCTGGGCCAGAATGCTCAAGTACGCCTCGTGTTCCACCTGTTGCTTGATGCTCAGAAAGGGTGTCTCGTCTTCGATCCGGCGCAGCGAAAGGCGGCGCCACGCTTTGAACAGCCAGTCGGCATCACGATGGACTCCGAGTAGCACCTTCCCGAAGAAGGGCCCGTCGGTAGTCTCGATTCGAAGTGGTATCGACCCGCGCGCGTCGACCCGCAGCCGACGGTACGAAATCACACTCAATCCGAACGCAGCGAAGGCAGCGTCAATAGACTGTGATGGCAGTCGCGGCGTCGGCGATCCGATCAAGAGGTGCCACGCCGAGCCGATTGCCCATCCGAGAGCGATCCCTCCGACGACGTCGAGCGGTAGATGAGCGCCTGCGGCCATGCGGCCCAGTGCTACGAGCCAAACCAGCGACCAGGCGAATCGGCGCCATGCCCTCGGCAGATACGGAGCCAGCGCCGTTGCCAGCGCCGCGGCAACCGTTGCGTGGCCGCTGGGGTATCCAAAACCCTGCAACGCCGCGCCTGAGGAAACCACGTTGTCCAGTAGATCTGCAGGCCGACCCCTCCCGACCAGTACCTTCACCACCTTTGCGATACCCCACCCCGAGTATCCCGAAGCAACAAGGAGGAAAGGCACCTGCCACTTGCGCAGGACAGCGATCGCTATCAGTGCCAGTGCTGCAGGGGCGAGCGCATTGCCGAGCTGCATCACGACGCCGAGGATGTTGATCGCAACGGCAGGCAGTTGATTGAACAACCGGAACACATGTTCTTCGAACGGGGTGAGCGTCTGGACTCTGATGAGTGCCGCGCCGGTAATGACGGTGAGCACACCGAGCACGACCCGTAGAAGGTCGCCCGGGTGACGATCCGGCTCGAGAATGTTCGTCTGCCACCAGGGATGGTCTCTGGCGGTCAGATCCTTCAATGAAGAATCGGACTCGCGCAATGGCATCTCCGTCTTCATCGGCTGGAGGGTGCCAGCCCTCATGCTGAGCGCCACCATCGTAGTGAACAGCTGGTGCCTGCCGACGGCACGTCGAGTTCAAGACCGAGCTGGTCTCCGTCTTTGCGCCTAGGGTCAGCGCTGGATTGTCGACACGCGGCGGTCTTTGTGCTTTGGCGTCGGAAACCGGAATATATTCCGGTTTCCGACGCCAAAAGGCCGGGGTGGGCGTCAGCCTTGGTGCCACAGCACGTAATTCACCTGCTCGATGTAGCTGATAGTGCAGAAGTTGTCTTCGGTAATGCCGTCGCCAGACGGCGCCGAGCCGTAACTGAAGCCGTACGTCCCATCGGGGGTTCGCTCAAAGGCGACCATTGTGACCCCGAGCCCCTCCATACATGACTTCCAGCCCTGGAGGGCTTGGACGAACTCCTCTTCGGTGACTCTTCCATCGCTGATGATCTCCTCCTGGAGGGCGAGCCCATCCTGATCGAGGTCGCCGGGATCAAGCGCAGCATTTGTCGTTGTCACCGCGCCATCGGACTTCGTGCGGTTGGGGGCGGGGACGTACACGCCAACGAGTCGACCAGAGTCGGTGACCCCACCGCTGATCGACTCGATTGGTTGATCAAACTCGAGACTTAGCGTCCAATTGGAACCGTCAGCGGTGGTCCAGAGTCGACCGGTGGGTGTTATGTCCCCACCGAGATTCACCTCTCCATTCCGGATCTCTCCACCCGACGAGATCCGGGGTTCCACGACGAGCCGATCACCGAGAACCGCCGAGGTTGCTATGCCAACGGAATGGTCGGGAGCTGAAGCAAAGTCGGGTGATCCCCGATACTGCCAGGTGACTCCGTCGGGTGAGGTCCACACCAGGAGATGTGTCCCGACCTCGCCTGCCGTGAACACCTCTCCGAAGGCGAACCACGTGTCATCAGCAAGGGTCACCGGCCCAACCAACCAGCCCGACGCGGTCGCGGCGTAGTCGGTCGGGAGCGTGATCGTCCCGTGCACCCAGGAACTCCCATCGGTCGTGCGATAGATCTCTTGCTCCGATCCGGTAGCTCGGTATCCGTACCACGCAAGGCCCACTTCGGTGCCCTCCAGCGTTGCTTCAGCGACGCCACCAGGAAGCTCGGCGCCTTGTTTCGACCAGGTGATTCCATCCGGAGACCACCACAGGGTCGTCCCCTCGCCGAAAGGATCGATCCCGACGCCAAAGAAGCCGGTACCGGACCCAACGACCTGATCGATGACTGGCTCCAGATCGTCTGGCCATCTGACCTCGACCCAGGATTGGGCGTCCGCGGAAACCAGCGCGCCGCCGTCGTCGAGCAGCAGCAGCCAGTGATCGGCGCTTGCCTCGACGCTTCGAACCAGGTGACCCATCGACCCCGACGGGGTCACATCGGTCCACGAACGCCCATCGGTCGAGAATTCGAACACCGTATCTCCGTTACGGCCGGGTCCACCGAGGATTCCGTTGGTCCACAAGATAAATCCTCCGGGACCTCGAGTGACCGAGGGGGAAGATGCCGTATTAGGGGCAGCGAGCCACTCGATGCCATCGTTGCCTACCACGGGTGCGCTTCCGCGCAGCAGCACCCAAATTGCTCCGATGGCGATGACTACGAGAAACGCCGCGGTGGCAACTACCAGCCCACCGACAGCTTTGGTCTTCTGCCGGGCAATAGGTATGGCGGGCTCGGTCAGGGAGGTATCAACACGGTCGAGGAGTGCGGTTGCTCCCATTGGGGTCCCTCGATCGGCCAGGGTCTCGAATGCATCTGTGTACCGACTCATTTCTCTTCCTCCTCCAGCAAGGCTCTCAGCCGGCGACGGGCACGGGAGGCGGTGACCCGAGCATGCCCGGGAGAGATCCCGGTGGCGGCAGCGACCTCATCGAACGGCACTCCTTCTACGTCGTGTAGGAACAGCACGGCTCTGTCGAGAGGACGCAGGTTCATCAGATCTGCAAGATCGGATGGATAGGCGGGGGTCCCGACAGCCGTGTGTTCCGACTTCAGTCTTTTGGCCAGGCGGCGCCTGGTACCTGTCTTGCGCAGCTCGGAGCGGACGTGGTTGACGATCGCGGTCTTCATGTATGCGGTTGGGTTCTCGAGCTGCTCGACGTGGCTTCGGTGCAGCACCGAAACCAGAGCACCGTGGAGCACATCATCCGGATCCATGTCCCACGGTGCCACTACCGCAGCGAATCGCCGCAGCTGGGCGTAGCTGTCGGCAACTACTGCTGCGACCGTCTGATCCATCTGCTCGGCAACACCCATAGCCATCCTCCCTGGCCGTCACTGTATAGACGCATTGGTACGGCAACATGCAACAGCATTCTCGAGGCGCCCCGTAGAGAGCGTTTGACCGGTGCCCCATCATATTGACAATGATCTATATATGTGCCACTCTGTTATATAGACAGTGATCGATATGTGGGAGTTGTCATGGAACCGCTAGCCGATCTCCTGGGGCGGGTCGCCACTGATGTGGTGGCGACCACCGGCCGGGTTTGGCCCTTTCTGATCATCTCGGTGATAGCCGCAGTCCTGGTCAACGTATACGTGGGCAGCGACCGTGTCGCCGGCATGCTGCGACGGCGTGCTGCTGTCGCCACCGGCGGCGCTGTACTGTTCGCCACGCTCACTCCCTTCTGCTCATGTGGCACCACTGCCGTGTTGCTCGGGATGCTCGCAACCTCGGCTCCCTGGGCACCACTTGTCGCTTTCATGGTTGCGTCCCCGCTCACGAGCCCGTCCGAGCTGGTGTTTTCTGCGGGGCTGTTCGGATGGCCCTTTGCGCTGGTCTTCTTCGTTGGGACTATCGGGCTCGGGTTTGCGGCTGGTGGGGTGGCCGGTGTGCTCGACAGATTCGGATGGCTGAAGAATCAGGCTCGAACCACATCCGACGATCAAGCGTGCGCTTCGGGCACTTATGAGCTGCCCAAACCACCGGTTCTCAGCGTCGGGCCGGGGACTGCAACGATCAGCGAGCGCCCGACACTCAAACAGCGGCTCAAGACCGATGAGCTCCTCAACGAGCTCCGCAGTGTTGGTCTCAAGCTCGTGCTCTTCTTCTTTGGCTTCACCGCGGTGGGATATCTGATGATCGAAGCCATACCGACCGCATGGCTCACTGAGTATCTGGGTGATGGATCGCTGCTCGCGGTACCACTGGCGGCCATTGTGGGCATCCCTGCCTATATCAACACCGAGGCGTCCTTGCCCCTCGTTGCCTCTCTGATGGCCGGCGGGATGGGTGCTGGACCGGCGATGGCTTTTCTGGTGACAGGAGCCGGTACAAGCGTCGGCGCCATCAGCGGGCTGTTCGTAATAGCACGGAAGCGTATCGTCGGTCTCGTTGTCGTCATGCTCCTGGTCGGAGCGGTCGTTCTCGGTTATCTGGCAGAACTCGTCCTCTGAGGAGTCGTCATGTGGAACAATCACACCATGAATCCAGTGACCAAATGCTGTGCCCCGCTGCTCGCCGAGCCGATCGAGCAGGCTGAGGCTGAAACCCTCGCCGAATGGTTTGGTGTTCTCGCCGATCCGAGCCGGCTCCGTCTGCTGAGTCTCATCGCAACCGCCGGAGAGGCGTGTGCCGCATGTGATCTCGTTGATCCCATCGGCGTGTCACAGCCGACAGTCAGCCATCATCTGAAGGTGCTGCGTGAAGCCGGGTTCGTCGAAAGCGAGAAGCGAGGGCGGTGGGTGTACTACCGCCCGGTGCCGGAACGTCTGCGATTGCTCGGTCAAGCGCTCGGAGCAGAGTGACCTTCGACGCGACGTCGAGACCGCCCCTTCAGGCAGGCTAGGTTTCCCGACATGGAATTCGGTCTGACCAGCTTCGCCGAGACACATCGCGACCCGGCCACCGGCGAGTCGATCAGCCACGGCGAGAGAATCCGCGACGTACTGGAAGAGATCGAGCTGGCCGAGCAAGTCGGTCTCGATGTTTACGGCCTCGGTGAGCACCACAGGGTCGACATGGCAGCGTCGTCGGTGGCGGTGATCCTGGGGGCTGCGGCGGCCCGCACCGAGCGGATCCGACTCAGCTCGGCAGTGATCATCCTCAGCTCCGCCGATCCGGTCCGCACATATCAGGACTTCGCCACCCTCGACCTGATCTCGAAGGGTCGTGCCGAACTGCTGGTCGGGCGTGGCTCGTTCATCGAATCGTTCCCGCTTTTTGGCTACTCGCTCTCCGACTACGACGAGCTGTTTGCCGAGAAGCTGGAGCTGCTGCTTCAGATCCGGGACAACGAGACCGTCACCTGGTCCGGCAAGTTCCGCACACCGCTGGACAACCAGGCGATCTACCCACGGGCGCAGCAGAAGCCTCTGCCGGTATGGATCGGTGTCGGGGGCACGCCGGCATCGATGGTGCGTGCCGGGCGTCTTGGTCTCCCGGTGGCGCTGGCGATCATCGGTGGTGATCCCGCCAGGTTTGCGACGCTGGTCGCCCTCTACCACCGGTCGCTGCGAGAGGCCGGCCACGATCCGTCCGACTTCCCCCTAGCCGTCCATGCCCTCGGGCATGTGGCCGACGACAAGGATGAGGCGATCGAGGCTATCTACCCCGGCTTCACCGAGACCATGAACAAGATCGGGAGAGAGCGAGGCTGGCCGCCGCTGACCCGGGAGCAATTCGACTGGATGGCAGGGCCTGACGGCTCGCTGATCGTCGGCGATCCGGACACAGTCGCCGCCAAGATCACCCGCTGGTGCGACATGCTCGGCATCGAGCGCTTCCTGCTGCACACCAGCGCGGGAAACCTGCCCCACGTAGCAACCATGAGATCCATCGAGTTGTTTGGCAAAGAGGTTGTCCCTCAGGTTCGGAATCGACGAAGCACCGGCGAGATGGAAGGAAACGACATTGGCTGATTGCCCCCACCTACCCGAGGATCTCTCTCCACCCGTCCCGAGCTCCGACGGATGCGAGGACTGTCTGGCAAAGGGCCTTCACAATTGGGTGCACCTGCGGCTCTGCCAGATCTGCGGGCACGTCGGTTGTTGCGACAACTCGCCGGGTCGGCACGCCACCGCGCACTTCAAGACCACGGACCATGCGCTCGTCAGGTCGTACGAGCCTGGGGAGGATTGGTGGTATTGCTACCTCGATGAGGTGGCGTTCAACCTGAAGGGCTCGCCCCCGGCGCCGTCGCACCTCTGAGCGCTCCTGAGCGCTCGTGAGCGGCTCTAGCTAGTGGCAATGATGAGACCTAGCGCCTCGGCGATCTGGAGCGCTGTGGCGGCGCTGACGGTTGCTCCGGCAATCTTGGTGACCGCGGGGTCGATGTGGATGCCGGGGCAATCGATCAGGATCGATCCCGAGAGATTGGCGTGGGTGAAATCGGCTCCGCTCAGGTCCGTTCGCTCGAAGTGGCTGTCGATCAGCGTCGATTCGCGGAAGCCCGACTCCACCACTCGACAATCCACGAATCGGTAGCCATCGAGCTCGAGCTCCGAGAAGGTGCTCAGCCCGAGGTCACAGCGATTGAACGTGTTCGGCTCACTGAGCGTTGCATCCCTGCGTACCGACATGCTCCAATTCACCCCGGTTAGTCGACAATCGTCGAAGGTGCAGCCGGAGAAAAGGCTGTCGAGTGGGTCCATGAGCGACAGGTCACATCCGGCGAAGGTGCACTCGACGAACTGCGACCGCTTGATCGACGCGCCATTGAGAATGACGTTGCGGAATTCGCACGCATCGAACTCGCACTCATCGATCGTGGCGTCGCTCAGATCGAGTTTTGCAAAGTCCTCGTCGACGAATTGGTTTCCTGTGAAGGGATGATGCTCGGTGATGGCCATCTACCGGCCAACGCTAGCGTCATGAGAGGTCGAACAGACACTCGATTCCGTCAACCGGGATCTCGACGAAGCTGCCCTGGTCGACGTCGATCCGCCAGGCACGAAGAGGGTTCGTGTACTGGGACATCGTGCCGTCCGCGTTTTCAGCCGTCTCAGCCGCGATGACGAGGCGGGGGTTCGATTCACCGTCGAGGGTGCATGCGATCGCCCCACTCTGGAGGAACGGGTCGCCGTGGCTTTCCGGGAGAAGCTCCTCCCAGGGCACAACCAGCACGGACCGAACGGTGTAGATCATGCTCCCACCATCGGTTTGGCCTTCGGATCTGACCAACCAGATCATCTCGGCGTTCTGTCCGGTGACCTGGAGGGCCCAGTTCTTCCAAGAAGCAGTGTCGGCCGACGTGTCGTCGAGGAGCCACCCGCCCACTTCGTTGAAACTGGTGGAGGTGGTGTCACCGGCATCAACGGTCATGATCTGCTGCGAGTCGTCCTGAAGCTGTGTTGTGAACGTCTTGCCAACGACGTCCTCGATGCCGAGCTGCTCGCCTGGCTGTGCCTGGAGCTCGCGCTCGGCCTTCCAGGCGGCGACCCGCTGTTCCCAGTCGGCCCGCGTCCAGATGGGGCATTCTCCAACCTGGAGCCAGTCGCCGAATGCCAGGCAGCTGCCGTTGATCTGGAACTCGATCGAATCCACCTCAGGAAACTGGAACAGGTTGGCCTGGAGCTCGGCGAGGAAGTACATGCCCCCGGTGCTGGTGCTGGCGTTGTTGATGATGATGGCGTCGTTGAAGTCGACCGTCAGCTTGCTGGCTCCGAGAGTGACGGAGTTGAGCGCCGATGCCGATTCGGCGGAGAAGAAGGATGAGAAGCCCATCGCCCGTTCCTCATCGGTCGGTCCGGCCAGCAGCTCGTTCAGGGTCGCCTCGATCAGATCTCCCGTCATCGGCAGCACACGTGTCACCGGGGTCGACACGTTGGGGTACATACCGTCCGGAGCACACTCGAACAGGACGCGCACCGTGGTCGAGCGAGCGTTGTCCAGGTCGGATTGATGGTCGAGGCACGTCGGGTACATAGGCGTCTCGATTGAGACCACTGTGCCCGAAGCCACCGTGTTCCCGGGCTCGGGGCCTTGAGCGACGATGTACCCCCACCGTGTTGCGTCGAAGTGCTCGTTCAGGACGGTCCACATGAGACCGACCGCCTCGAGTGCGCTCTGAGCCTCCTCTACAGACAGGCCGATGACGTCGGGGACAGCAACTGTCGGGACTCCGGTCGTGACAGTCTCGAGGCTCGTAGTGGTGGTCTGGGGCACTGCCGTTGTGGTCGTGATGGTGACCGGCACTGTTGTCGTCTGTGCCGCCTCGTCGCTGCCGCCCGGCAGCCATCGCAGCCCGATCAGCACCAAAGCAGGGATGAGCACGATGGCGGCGCCGGCGAGCACCGCGGCAGTCACCCGGAACCGTCGTTCGGTGCGGCGGCCCACCGTCTCGTGAACGGACACAGGTTCTTCGAGACCATCGATGTAGCGGCGGAGTTGATCGTTGAGATCAGGCATCGGACACCTCGAGTTCGTAGCGGAGCTTGGCGATGCCCCGCTCGACGTGGTTCTGGACTGAGGAACGCGAGATGCCGAGGAGGTCGGCGACCTCCTGGTGGGTGTACTCGAAGCCATGGACGAGCACCACCACCTGGCGTTGCCGCGCCGACAGCTTGTTGAGAGCAGCGGGTAGGCCCGGCTCGACCCAGGGGAGCGATTGCACAGAATTCGTGTCGAACACTGCACGGCGTGGCCGGAGCCGTCGGGAGCGACTCTGACCAACCCGGTACAAATACCCCATGGGGTTGCTCAAGGCACGGATACGGTCCCAGTTCTCCCAGCCGTAAGACAGCGCTTCGGCGGTTGCTTCGCGGCCGATCTCGGCGCCGTACCGGGCGATCAAGGCACGTCGCAGCTTTGGCTCAGCCCGTCCGTGGAAGTCGGCAAATGTGAGCCCGTCGGTTTGTGGTTGTGTCATCGTCGGCATCTCACCCTATGAGAGCCCCGGGAGAGATATCTGCACCACGTCAGATCATCCCGGTGCGGTTCGCTACGGCGCCGCGAGTTGTGATCGCCATTGCGATCGTGTGATGACCTGGCATTCGCCGTCGAGATGCTGCCAGAACGCATCGCACGATCCACCGAGCCGATACTCGACGGCGCTGATGGTGTCGAACTGGAATACGTTGGCGTTCAACGTGGATATGAAGATCTGTGAGCCCTCGGGGGTGTCGGCGCCGTCGGGGAAGATGTCGCTGTCGAACTCCACGTATGCCGTCCCGTCGACCAGGCTGACGCCGACGAACGAGCCGTCGGCAGTCGAGGGGAATGGTGATCTGAACCCCAGTGCCTCCTCTTCAGGCTCGAGGCCCCTGGTCATCTCGTTCATCGTTGTCGTCAACACGAGGTCGGTCTTGGGCACGGTCCGGTAGACGTACGTTCCGCCGGTCGCCAGATCGGATGACCCGCACGGGAAGAAAACCTGGAGCAGTGTCGCGTTGGCGGTGCTCGGCTCGGTGTCCACACAGACGCCGGTGTCTGAGGTGCTCGCGGTGGTGCTGGTTACCGTGTCTGCTCCCGTCGTGGAAGTGGTCGTCGACGATTCTTCTACTACGGATCCGGCGGCCACTGTGGTGGTCGTCCGGCGTGGGATGGTGTCCCCCGGGGGCTCCAGCAAGCCACGGAACGCCGTTACCACGATTAGCGCCAGCACGAGACTCACTGCGGCGATGAGGCCGCGCTGAATCATCTGCAATGTTCGTCGATCCATATCGGGGAACCCTAAACCTTCTTCGTGTAGATGAAACGCTTTAGGAGCGGGGCCAGGTTCCCGTCAGGATGGCACACCCCGCTGGTTATCGATGGGAATTGCGGCTACACCCAGGCCTGTTCCTGATAGCGGCGTCGCTCGTAACGCCATTCGTTGTCCAGCAGACCCCATACCGAGTGGTCGAGCCACCGCGGGCCCACCCTCACCTCGTCGCGCAGTGTGCCCTCCTTGAGGAAGCCGAGCTTTTGCACGATTCGCTCCGAGGCGACGTTGCCGATGGCGATCCTGGCTGTGACCCTGTGCATCTCCAGCTCCTCAAACGCCACCTGGAGGGCTCGTGCCGTGGCTTCGGTGCCGATGCCCTGACCGGCGAGGTCGCTGCGAATCCAGTACCCGACTTCACCAACACCATTGGCGCGTGACACAAACCACACAGAGACATTACCGATGTGGGCGTCATCGTCGTCGAGATGTCGGATCGCAAAGTCATACGCACGCCCACTGGCAAACGCACCGATCGAGTCCTTGACGAATTGAGAGGTGACCGAGCGCTGATAGTCGACAGCCCACGGCAGGTATTGGGAGAGTTCAGGGAGAGAGGCGCGAACCGCTTCATGCATCGCAGAAGTGTCCTTGCGCCGGAATGGGCGAAGGACCAGGTGCGGCGAAAAGCGCGGATCATGGCCGAGCATGTGTGCCATCGGCGAAGCTTATCCCCATCTCGCGTAAGGTGCGTCTGTGCTAGACGTTTGGACCCGTCTTGGGGCATTACAACCAGTTCAATACCCAGCCGGGGCTAAGTCCGCGGTGTTGGTCCCGCTGTACCGCGACGACGACCTTGCAGTTCGGGTTGTGTTGACAAAACGACCCGAGCATATGCGTACCCATCCCGGCGACGTTGTCTTCCCTGGCGGACGGCTCGAGGCAGAGGAAACGCCGGAGCAGACTGCCATCAGGGAGGCAAATGAAGAGATCGGCCTGCCGCCCGAAGGCGTGGAGGTGATCGGTGGACTGACGCCGACAACGACACGGAACCGCAGCAATCTGATAGTGCCGGTGGTCGCCAAAGTGATCCGACCTGCCGCCTGGGAGATTCAGCGTCAGGAAGTAGCTGCCGTGATCGAGCCAAAGGTATTGGAGATGCTCGACGAAAGCCGCTGGCGGACCTCGCGATGGTTCGGGCGGAAGATGTGGTTCTACGAGTTCGAGGAAGGCATTCTCTGGGGAGCCACCGCATTCATGATGCGCGAGTTCCTCGGCGTGTTGCGGGGCACCTATTGAATGACCCGTCCGGTTGCAGCGGGCCATCGCCGGCGGCTAGAGCGTGCCCTGCGTTGTGCTCCATATGACGGCAATGGCTGCAGCGATGGTCAACACCACGTAGATGGCGAGCCGCACGCGAGCGCCGCGGCTCGTGGGTTCTGCGTCGGGTTTCTGCCCCCGCGATGACCGGCTGGTCCGGTTTGGCGACTCGATTGGTTCGTATTCGACCGACAGCACTTCCCTGGCCCGATCTTCGTCCTCGGTGCGTACCTGCACTTTGAATCCCCCGGTGATCATCTGCATCATCGGGAACGTTCCGCCGAGGTTGTCGGCGCTGATGAGCGAGTCGATACCGGCGTCGGCCAGCCTCGCTACCGCCAGGTCGGCCTCCAGCTCGGTGTTGTAGGCCGCTACCTGTGTCGTCTGTTCCATCACCCCAGCTTATCTATCAACGCCCACAATCCGTTCACGTGCTCCGCACCGGTGTTGGTCTGGCCGATCGACACACGGATCGCTGCCATCTCGCCGAGCGTCGTCGCCGACAGGGACACCCTCCCCGTCGCATTCAACCCGGCAGCCAGCTTCCTCGTTGCCTCGTTACCGCCGGTGTGACGGAACACCACCAGTGCGAACGGATGCGGCGCCACGACCTCGAATCGGGCGTCATCCGCAAGACGGGCGGCCAGATCCTGAGCCAGGCTGATGTGCTCGCGAATGTGATGCTGGATGCCCTCGACCCCGTAGTGGCGCAGCACGAACCACAACTTGAGCGAGCGGAACCTCCTGCCCAACGGGACATGCCAGTCCCGGTAGTCGATCACCTTGCCGGACAAAGTGGCCTCGTTGCGGAGATATGGCGGGAGGATGCTCATCGCGTCGATGAGCGGCTTGCGGTCGGCGACGTAGTAGAGGTTGCAGTCGAAGTTGGTGAACATCCATTTATGAGGGTTGAAGGTGTAGCTGTCGACCAACTCGAGACCATCCTGCCGGTGCCGTTGCTCCGGGCACACCATTGCTGACCCGCCATATGCTGCGTCGACGTGTACCCACATGCCTTCTTGCTTGGCGACGGTGGCGATGCTGCGTATCGGATCGACGGCAGACGTAGCCGTTGTCCCGATGGTCACGGTCACGAACACCGGCACAAGCCCTTCGGCTCGATCGGCGGCCACCTGTTCGGTGAAGGCGGCCGGGTCCATCGCATAGTCCTCGTCGGTCTTGATGACCCGGAAGTGCGTGAAGCCTGCGATGCGGGCACCCTTCTCCACAGACGAGTGGGTTTGATCTGATGCATAGACGACCATGCGGTCCAGACTGGTGTGCTGTCTGGCCAACTCCCGGGCGGTGACCATGGCCACATGGGCTGAATCGGAGGCGCTCATCTGGATGACGCCACCGCCGGGGCCGGTCGTCTTCCACGCTTTGGGGAGACCGAGCATGTCGACGAGCCAGTCGACGACGACTGTTTCCAGTTCGGTGGCCGCTGGAGAAGTCGACCACAACATGCCTTGCACCCCGAGGCCTGCCGCCACCATCTCGCCCAGCAACGATGGGCCGGAATTGTTCGCCGGGAAGTAGGAGAACCAGTTCGGGGATTGCCAGTGCGTGATCCCCGGCATGATTATCTCGTTCAAGTCCCGGACCACGTCCGCGAACGGCTCAGGTCGCGCCGGAGCCGCCGGGGGAAGCGCCTCTCTGATGGCACCGGGCTCGACAGTGGAGTTGACCGGGTACTCGGCTACGTTCATCAGGTAGTCGGCAACCCAGTCCACTATCTCATGGCCGTGTTCGCGGAACTCCTCAGGAGACATGTGATAGTTGGTCATGGCGTTGGGCCCTTTCCGATGTAGCGGTCGAGCCAGCTGAGGAATTCGCCGTACCAGTGGATCGAGTTCTTTGGCTTCTCGATCCAGTGGCCTTCATCGGGGTAGTAGACAAGCCGGGCATCGACGCCCTTCTGCTTGAGGACCCCGTACAGGGAGAGGCCCTGAGTGGCCACAACCCGGTAGTCGTTCTCGCCGTGGATGACGAGCGTTGGCGTGTTCATCCCCGCTGCATGGGCCAGTGGGCTCCAGCGAAGCACTGCGTTGATGTCTTCCCAGGGTGTTCCCCCGACCGCGGTCTCGCGACCCGAGGTGATGTCGCTGGCCCACTGTCCGAGCAGGTCGGTGACGCCTGCATGGCAAATAGCGGTGGCGAATCGGTTGGTTTGGGCCGCTATCCACGACACCAGATAGCCGCCGTATGAGCCACCGACGATGGCCATACGCTCTTCGTCAATGAACCCCTGGGCAAGCAAGTAGTCGGTAGCGGCCATGATGTCCTGCATCGGCTTGTCACCCCAGGCACCACGAATCGACCGGGCGAAGTCGTCGCCAAACGAGTCGGAGCCGTGGAAGTTCACAGAGACGACTACATACCCGGCAGCCGCAAAGGCCTGGGTGTTCCAGCGGTAGTGCCATGACCCACCCGATGCGTTGTGGGGGCCACCGTGGATGTTGTGAACGAGCGGCCATTTCCGCGAGGGATCGAAGCCAGGTGGATAGACAATGTGCGCCTGAATCGCACCACCACCGGCGCCCGGGAACACCATCTCTCCGATTTCGCCCAGCTCGATCTCGTCGAGGTGATCGTTGAAGCCGCCCACCGGCCGAACCCCATCGGCATCGAGGACGGCGACATCGGCGGGCCTGGCCGGAGATTCGATTCGCAACCAGACAGATCCGAGCGTCGGCCGGGGGCCGTGGGCATACCCGGAGTCGGTGACGCGGGTTGGCATGTCGCTGCCCGCGGCGAGCAAGAACACCGCCATGTTGCCCTCATTTGTCGTGTGCAGAACGATATCGGCGTCGGACGTGTACTCCCAGCCGCCTGCCGATCGGTCCCACCATGGTGCCAGATCGACCTTATCGCCGGTTTGCCGGTCGATCTGCACGAGCTTGACGTGGTCTGCGTAATAGTCCTGCTCGTGTTGCTCTCCGAAGACGATGAACCGGCCGTCGGGGCTGTAGCGAGGCCGCATCTGCTGCGCCGCGATCCGGTCGGTTTGGTCAAGGAGAGTCGGTTCCGGGTTATCGATCGAGACCGTGTGAACGGCGAACCGGAAACGTTTGTGGGGCTCGGGCTCGATGTCGGCTGGGTATGCGATCTCCCGGCCATCGGGGGAGACGTCAAAGACGCCCGAAACATCGTCGAGGGCGATGAGCTGGTTGAGGTCTGGTGTCAGGTCGGTTAGCTCGCTCGAGGCCAGATCGAGATGGAAGAGGTGGTGGATCTGGCCATCGACCAGCCAGCGCTTCCAGAAGCGGTATACGACGTCCTCGGTCACTATCGGCTCGGTGGGGGCGTCCTTGCGCCGCTCTAGTTCGGTCTTCGTCCCGACAATGCCCGGGAAGTCCTTGAGGAGCGGTACAGCAATGATCAGCCCGGATCCGTCCGGGAGCCACTTTGCTGCGGCGACACCCAGCGGAAGATCGGTGATGCATTCGGCCTCACCGCCTGAGAAGTCCATGACGTGCAGTTGCGGCTTGTCTTCCGGCCCGTGTTTGCGGAGGAAAGCCAGCCGGTTGCCGTTTCTCGATACGGCAGGGCTGGTGCTGGACACCGAAGGCGCAGTCAAGGGCTTCCTGGCGCCATCACTGTGGATCTTCCACAGCCGGGTTGTCCCCTCGTTCTTGTCAAGATCGTATGTGGTGACTGGAACCACTGCGAAGCTGCCATCCCGATGTGGCTCCGGTTGGCCCACCCTTGCGAGTTTCCAAAGGTCGGTTGGGGTCAGATAGCTCATGCCTTCAAGTTAGTGCCCGGGCCGGGCCGTTTAGTCCTTCGGCCTATTCCGCATCGTCCTCGCGCTCGCTACACCGCAGCAGCCCGAGGACCAGGCCTTCCACGACGGCCTTCCATGAAGCATCGATGATGTTCGCGTGGACGCCGACGGTGCCCCAGCTGGTGTCCGAGTTGGCGTGCTCGCAGAGGACGCGAACCCTGGCGCTGGTGCCGTCACTCGAATCGAGGTCACGTACCCGGTAGTCGGTGAGCGTGATGTCGGCGATCTCCGGATAGGCGCCGACAAGCGCGGCCCGTAGTGCCCGGTCGAGTGCGCTGACCGGACCGTCACCCTCTCGCGTGGTCACAACGCGTTCATCCCCGACGTGCACCTTCACGGTCGCTTCGGCAAACACCTCGCCGTCGCGATGCTCGACGAACACCCGGTACGACTCGAGGTCGAAGAAGTCCTGCTTCCATCCCTGGGCTTCGCGAAGTAGCAGCTCGAACGAGCCGTCGGCCGCCTCGAAGTGGTAGCCGATATGTTCGAGCTCCTTGATCCTGTCAACAACCATCTGAGCATCCTCACCGGTGAGGTCGAGACCCTGCGCCCTGGCCTTGGCAAGGACGGTGGATCGGCCGGCGAGCTCGGAGACAACGACCCGGGTTGCGTTGCCGACTTCGGTCGGATCCATGTGCTCATATGCATCGCTTCGGCGGGCGAGGGCGGAGGTATGCAGTCCAGCCTTGTGGGTGAAGGCCGAACTACCGACGTATGGGAGATGAGGATCGAGCGTCAGATTGACGATGTCGGCCAGATGATGAGAGACGGTGGTCAGCCGGTGCATACGATCCTCGGGAATCGTCTGGATCCCCATCTTGAGTGAAAGGTTGGGGATGAGCGATGCGAGATCGGCGTTACCGGTTCGCTCGCCGTAGCCGTTGAGACACCCCTGTACCTGGGTGACTCCCTCGAGGACTGCGGCTATGGAGTTGCCGACCGCCATGCCGGAGTCATTGTGGAAGTGACAACCGAGGATTGCGTCTCCGAGTGCCTCTCCTACCTCACCGACGACTCGCTGTACCTGGTGGGAGAGGAAACCGCCGTTGGTGTCGCACATCACCACCTGCTCGGCCCCTGCATCGGTGGCGACCCGGAGGGTTGCGAGCGCAAAGTCCGGGTTGTCCCGATAGCCGTCGAAGAAGTGCTCGGCATCGAAGAAGACCCGACGCCCCTGGGAACGAAGGTAGTCGACGGAGTCGCCGATCATCTTCAGCGCCTCGTCGTGGCTGGTGCGCAAGGCGTGCTCGACGTGGTAGTCCCAGGATTTGCCAACCAGGCAGATGACATCGGTGTCCGCGGCAAGAAGCGCCGCCAGCTGCTCATCGTCCTCAGCATGAGCCCCGGCTCTTCGGGTAGAGCCGAACGCGACCAGAGTCGATGACTTCAATTCGAGCTCGGTCTTGGCCCGCTGGAAGAACTCATCGTCTTTGGGATTCGCCCCCGGCCAGCCGCCCTCGATGTAGGCGACACCGAGCGTGTCGAGGAGCGCGGCGACCTTGAGCTTGTCGCGCGCCGTCAGTGAAATGCCCTCCTGTTGGGTTCCATCACGCAGGGTGGTGTCGTAGATCTCGACTCTTTGGGTTGTCATGGGGTGCTCCTGGATAGGAAAAACCCCCCGCTGGGTGCGGAGGGTCGCAGGGGCGCACACGCCCGTCGGTGGGGCGTGGCGCCTAACTAATGATGATGGACTGGTGGCTCATGGCTGCCGAGTATGGACGCGAAGTGCCTGCTGGTCAAGCAGGGGACCACATTCCCACGGTGTCGCGGAGCCGAAAGTCCCGCCCGGCGGCCCTCAGGTCCCGACTTGTGGTCCTCTTTTCCAGGGACAATCTGGACAAAGTGTCACCCGGGTCTACCCATAGGTCCCTTTCTGGTCCTCTTTTGCATGGGCAGCTAGGGCCGAAAGCCTCAGGGCCATTGTCCTCGCCGTAGAGACATATCGGCATCTGTATATGAAAGCCACCCCCTGGAATGATCGCATTAGTTCTCCCGCATATGCGTGGGAATGAATCGACAAATCCAGAAGAGGTCGGAACTCGTGGCACGCGTCAAGCTTGATATCACTCGTCGTTCGTTCTTAAAAGGTGGAGTAGCTGCCGGCGGATTGGCATTGATGTCCCCCACAGCTTCGATCGGAGCTGCCGGAGGGATGCTAAATGCTCGGGATCCCTGGTACCTGGAAGGCCCGATCGAGACTACTTACAACGTCTGCGATATTTGCCCGTGGCGATGCGGAGTCATCGTCCATTCGGTCAACGGCGTTGTCCGCAAGATCGATGGAAACCCCAAGGACCCGAAATCACGAGGCAAGTTGTGCGCCCGCGGCCAGGGTGGGGTCTCGTTCATGTACGACCCCGACCGCCTGCAATCTCCGATGATTCGTACCGGGGATCGGGGCTCAGGCCAATTCAAGGAAGTCACCTGGGAAGAGGCGCTCGATTATGTCGCCGCCGCCCTTCTGAACATCAAAGACAAGTACGGGCAGGAATCGCTTGCCGTCTTCGGTCACACCTCAGGTGATGCCTGGTTCGCCGACCATTTCGCTCAGGCGTGGGGGACTCCAAACGCTGCGAAGCCCTCGTCGTCGCTCTGCCTCAGCCCGCGTGATGAGGCAGCCACGCTGACGTACGGCTCGGCCGTTGGCGGTCACGAGCCCGTCGATTGGGACGGCATCGAAGCGATGACGCTGATCGGTAGCCACATCGGTGAGGACGCTCGCAACACCGTCATGCAGGATTTCGCAAACGCATACGCACGAGGGGCAAAGGTCATCGTCGTCGACCCCCGCCAGTCGAGCGTCGCCGCCAAGGCCGATTACTGGCTGCCAATCAAACCGGGGACCGATGCCGCCCTGATGCTCGCCTGGATGAACGTCATCATCAACGAGGGTCTGTACGACCAGGACTACGTTGCTGAGTGGACCCAGGGCTTTGATCAGCTGGCAGCCCATGTTCTCGAATTCACTCCCGACTGGGCGGCCGGAATCACCGACCTCTCGGCCGCCCAGATTCGGGAGACGGCACAGGTCATGGCGGCGAGTAGACCGCGATCAGTTGTTATCCCCGGTCGTCACACCACCTGGTACGGCAACGACAGCCAGCGGATGCGGTCCACCTATCTGGTCAACGCTCTTCTCGGCGTCTACGGCCGCGAGGGCGGTATGTACATCAACAAGTCGGTGTACCTCGACAGCTACCCATACCCGCCGTACACCGTCACCGGCAGCTCCGGCGGCTGCTCAGCCGAGCCTGGTGCGGAGACCGAATCTGCTTTGCCTCTCGGCCCGACCGGCAAGGCTCGCGCCGATGGCGTCCGTGAGGACTTCATGCGGGGTGCCACTGCGTTGCAGGAGCTGATCGACCCGATGATCTCGGGTGATCCGTATCCCATCAAGGGCCTCATGGTCTACGGGACCAACCTGTTGAATTCGGTCCCGGATCGGGAACGAACCATCGAGGCGCTCAAAGCTCTCGAGTTTGTCGTAGCCATCGATGTGCTCCCGCAAGAACACATTGCATGGGCGGACGTGGTTCTCCCGGAGGCGACCTATCTGGAGCGCTACGAGGATCTGTGGACGGTGCCTCACAAGACTCCGTACATCGCGCTGCGCGAGCCGGCCGCCGAACCGCTCTACGACACCAAGCCTGGTTGGTGGATCTCCCGTGAGCTGGGCATGCGTGTCGGTCTAGAAGAGTTCTACAAGTGGGAGACCATCGAGGAGTACCTCGACAAGCGTCTCGTTTCTGTCGGTTCCAGCATCGAGAAGATGCGGGCAGAAGGCGGCATCATCACCCAGAGCGGCAAGCCCTATCTGGAGGACTTCGGCGATTCGTCGCCGTTCCACACCGCCACCGGCAAGATCAACCTCTATTCAGAGGAGCTCGCCGCCGCCGGGCACGACCCGATGCCGGTCTACGAGGCCATTGAGGAGCCTCCCACCGGTTACTTCCGGTTGCTTTACGGACGTCATCCGGTTCACACGTTCGCCAAGACTCAGAACACCCCGGTGCTCAACGACGTGTACTCGGAGAATGTGGTGTGGCTCAACGCATCCGCTGCCGAGCAGCTCGGTGTCGACAACGAGCAGTACGTGATGCTCGAGAACCAGGACGGCAGGCGCAGCGGACCGGTCAGGGTCAAGGTCACCCAGCGAATCAGAAACGATGCAGTGTTCCTGGTCCACGGCTGGGGGCATGACTCCCCGGGTCTCACCAGAGCAGCCGGCAGGGGCGCCAGCGACACACAGCTCCAGTCCCGATACAAGCTCGATCCGATCAGCGGCGGAGCGGGGATGCGGGTCAACTTCGTCAAAATAGACAAGGAGGGGGTGTGACATGGCAGAGCATGCATTCCTCCTCGATCTAGGGCGCTGCATCGGATGCCAGGCCTGTGTCGTGGCGTGCAAGACCGGCAACGAGCTCGGTGAAGGCCAGCAGTACATCCAGCTCATCGAGAAGACCCAGGGCGAATTCCCCGCCATCACAACGGGTTGGGACAACCATCGCTGCTTCCACTGCACTGATGCCTCCTGTGTCGCCGTATGCCCGACCGGGGCGTTGTACAAGGAGGATGGCCTGACCCGGCTCGACCGCGACGTATGCAGCGGGTGTGCCTACTGCACCCAGGCATGTCCGTACGAGATCCCGGTCATGTATGAAGGCAAGGCGAGCAAATGCGATGGCTGCGCAGCTACCACCAAAGCCGGTGGAACACCGTGGTGCGTCGAGACGTGCCCGAGCAACGCACTCATGTACGGAACCCGTGAGGAGATCCAGGCAGAGGCTCATGCCAGAGCCGAGGCGCTGCGAGCGCGCTACCCGAACGCACATGTGTACGGAGAGAACCAGCTCGACGGCCTCGGCATGCTGGTGGTAATGCCGGACGACCCGGAGAAGCTGGATATCCCGATCGATCCGAAGGTTCCGTTTATGGCGGCTTCATGGCAGACGGTCGTGCAACCGGCAGCGGTTGGACTGACCCTCGGGGCAGCGCTGATCGCCGGTGGCGCCGCCGTAATCGCCAGGTACCGGCATGAGCAGGAAGTCGAAGAACTCGAGGCGCAGGGCGTCATCGGAAACGGCGCAAGCTCCAGCGAGCAGGAGGAAGGCTGATGACCACGGAGAAGGTGCTCGAGCGAGCAGAGGAGAGGCTGACGACCGCCGAGAAGCTACCGCTTGGCGATCGCGAGATTCTGCGGTATCGCAAGCGTCCTCGCATCATCCATGCCATGCTGGCCAGCTCGTTCCTGATCCTGCTGTTGACGGGCCTCGTCATACTCTGGCCAGCATTGTCGGGTCTGGCCGCGGGCGGAACGACACGTTGGTTACATCGGGTAGCTGCAGTGGTTTTCATGGCCGTCCCCATCGTTTATCTGATCGTCGACCGCGAAGGCGCCAAGGAGTTGATGTTCGACTCCTTCAAGTACGACCGCGACGACTACCGATGGCTGAAGCGTGTCTGGTCCTATGCCTTCGGGCACACCGCAAACATGCCAAAGCAGGGCAGGCTGAACGCAGGCCAGAAACTGCATCATGCGGCCGTGATGATCCTGTCTGCATCGATCGTTGTATCGGGGCTGACGATGTGGTTCTTCATGCCATCCCTTGGCGCCAACGGTCAAGCGTGGGCCGCGATCATCCACGACCTGTCGATGCTGGCACTCACCCTGTTGCTGGTCGGCCACCTTTATTTCACCTTCGTCTACAAGGCCCTCTCCGGCATGACCCGTGGTTACGTCGCTATCGACGACGCCCGCCTCGAGCATGCCAAATGGGTCGAAGAAGTCGAAGAGGAAGTGCTGGGCACCGCTGCTGCGGAGCCCACTTCACAAAACTGAGCAATCGAGCTTTCAAGGCTCAACCCAACGAAAGGGAAACAAGAATGAACATGCTCCGACGCATGTCGCTAGCCGCACTGGTTCTGGTGCTGGCGCTAATCGCCGCTTCATGCGGTGGTGGCGACGAGACATCTGGCACGACCGAGGGAACTGTTCCCCCGCTCGAGACAACCACCACCGCAGCAGTTGCAGAGACAACCACCACCGCAGCCGCACAGGAGACCACAACCACCGAAGCCGTCATGGCATTCGATCTGGTCGCCGCGGTCGGCGAGTACGAGAGCACCATTCCCGAGGGCTGGATGGCCGTCGGTGATACTGAGGCTTTCAAGGATGCCGTTGCTAACAGCGGTGCGCTCGTCATCGACGTTCGCCAGCCTGAGGAGTACGACGCTGGTCACATCCCCGGCGCCGTCAACATCCCGCTGCGTGAGCTGGCCGCCAATGTCGACAAGATCCCGACCGACACCCAGGTGTTTGTCTATTGCGCATCCGGTTTCCGTGCCGGTCTGTCAATTTCGTCGCTGCGCATGATGGGCTACGACAACGCTCTTGCCTACTCCGGTAGCTACAAGGCCTGGACCGAGGCCGGTGAAGAGATCTCGACCGAGGCCGCTGAGGCACCGGTCGTCGGCGATCCCGGGTTTGCTCCCGAGCTCGTCGCTGCCGTCAATGACTACCTCTCCAACATCCCCGATGGCTACGGCACAGCCGGCGACGTTGAGGCAGTCAAGGCTGCTATCGAGGCAGGCGCCTTCGTGCTCGACGTGCGTACCCCCGACGAGTATGCCGAGGGTCACATCGAGGGTGCAGTGAACATCCCGCTGCGCACCATCACCGCCAACATGGACCAGATTCCGACCGATGTCACTGTCATCGTCCACTGCAAGTCCGGTTTCCGGGCCGCTCTGTCGATGCCGGTTGTCGGTGTCCTGGGATTCGACAACGCCAAGGCCTTCACAGGCAGCTACAACGCCTGGGTCGAGGCTGGCGAGCCGGTCGTTACCGGCTGATCTGATAAGAGAACCATCTACGAGAAGGGGGCCGGGCAACCGGCCCCTTCTCCTTTGTCGGTCTAGGCGCGATCGAGATCTGTGCGCCGCAGCAGCATCGCATTGATCGCGACGATCACCGTCGACAGGCTCATGAGTATCGCCCCTATTGCAGGAGACAGCAGTATGCCTGCGCCGACACCGACGCCCGCGGCGAGCGGGATGGCAAGGGCGTTGTAGCCGGTTGCCCACACGAGATTCTGGACCATTTTGCGATGGGTGGCTTTGGACAGGTTGAGGGCCCTGGTGACGTCTGCCGGATTGTCATCGATAAGCACGAGATCCGCAGACTCGATGGCGACATTGGTGCCTGCGCCGATGGCAATCCCCAGATCGGCTGCCAGCAGGGCGGGAGCGTCGTTGATGCCGTCGCCAACGAAAGCGGTGGGCCCTTCCTGCTTCAGCTTGTTGATGATGTTCGCCTTGTCCTCGGGTAACACTCTGGCGTGGAAACGCTCGATGCCGAGGTCCTCGGCGACCGATCGGGCAACTGCCTCGGCATCCCCGGTGACCATCACCGGGGTCACACCGAGCTCCTGCAGCCTCTTGACAGCCTCTCGGGCTGAGTCGCGTATCTGATCAGCCATTGAGATGACAGCAATCGCCGTGTGGTCGGCCATCAACACGACAGCACTCTCGCCTCGTTCATCTGCTTTCTCGAGGGCCTCGGCGAGAGTTGAGGTGATCTGCACTTCGAGTTCCGTAGCCCACTCAGGACGGCCAACGCGTATCGAGCGGCCGTCGATCTTGCCGGTTATGCCGTTGCCGGGCACCGCTTCCACCGATTCGCCGTCCGGGATAGTGACGCCCCGTTCCCGCGCCGCAGAGACGATGGCCGCACCCAGGGAGTGCTCGGACGACTGCTCTAGTGCGGCGGCAAGGGCCAGGGCTTCGTCGCCGTCGGTTCCGTCGGTTGTGATGTCGCTTACCTCAAAAGTGCCGGTGGTGAGCGTGCCGGTCTTGTCGAACGCGACGAATGCGATGTCTCGCCCACGTTCGAATGCCTCCCGGTTCCGGACCAGGATCCCATTGTTGGCCGAGATGGTTGTGGCGTTCATGTTCACCAGTGGGATGGCCAACCCGAGCGCATGCGGGCAGGTGATGACCAGCACGGTGACGGTGCGGGTCACGGCAAACCCAGCCCCTGCGCTGCCGAAGATCATCCAGGCAGCAAATGTCGGGACAGCGACTCCAATAGCGATGATCGTGAGCCAGAACGCGGCACGGTTCGCCAGTGTCTGGAATCGTCCCCGGGATGCTTGGGCATCTTCGACCAAACGCATGATCTGGCTCAGGGTGGTGTCCCCGCCGGTGCGGGTGACGGACACGGTCAATGCGCCATCTCCGTTGACGGCGCCGGCGATCACCTCATCACCCGGGCGCTTTGGTACCGGCCGGGACTCGCCGGTGAGGAACGCCTCGTTCATACTGGTCGAGCCCTCAGTGATCTCACCGTCGGCCGGCATCTGTTCGCCGGGACGGACCTTGATCAGGTCTCCGTCGGCCAGATCGTCGACGGAGACATCCGACACAGAGCCATCGTCGGCCAGCCTATGTGCCGTGTTCGGCACCATGGCGGCGAGCTCGTCGAGTGCTCTCGATGCCGATTGCACGGACCGCATCTCCATCCAATGGCCGAGCAGCATCACATCGAGGAGCGTGGCCAGTTCCCAGTAGAAGGGCTTACCTGCGAATCCGAACGACACAACCAGGCTGTAGAAGTAGGCGACGGAGATAGCAAGTGAGATGAGCGTCATCATCGCCGGCTGACGATCGCTCAGTTCCCTCCCTGCGCCCTTCAGGAACACCGACCCGGCGTAGAAGAATAGAACTGTGGCCAGGATCGGGTTCACCCAGCCACTGCCCGGGAACGAAATGGCCGTGTACCCGAACCACTCCTGGATTCTCTCGGCGAAGTAGATGATCGGGATCGTGAGCGCAAGGCTCGCCCAGAGGCGGTCGCGGAACATGGCGGCGTGATCCCCATGTCCTTCGTGACCGCTCCTTCCCTGGTGGTCACTGTGATGCTCGGGCTCAGTCTTGTTGCTATCTGTTGTCTTCGTGTTCATCGCGCACCTTGTGGCTTACGGTATAGGTCTACCCGACGCGGTCCGTTTTCAATCGGTAGAGGTTTCATGATTGGCACCGTACACCTTCCAGTTGACTGGAAGGTCAAGAGGTCTATGATCGAGTCCATGAAGATTGGTGAACTGGGGCGGCAGGCGAGCGTTGGTGCCAAGACGATTCGGTATTACGAGGATATCGGGCTCATGCCGGAGCCGAACAGGACACCCGGCGGCTATCGCGACTATGGCGAGGATGCTGTGGAACGGTTGCGGTTTATCCGCGATGCGCAGGCGACCGGTCTCTCACTTGCCGAGATCCAATCCATATTCGACTTGCGAGACCGCGGCGAGCAGACATGCCACCACGTGATGGAGCTGCTGGAGCAGCATGTGGCCGCCATCGATCGCCAGCTCCTCCAACTCCGCACAACCCGCAAACTGCTTGTTGGGATGCTCGAGCGAGCACAGCAGCTCGATCCTGCGGATTGCGTCGACCCGATTCGGTGTCAGACCATCGCCAGGGATGACGCTGGTCGATCCGCTCGTGCGGTGCGTTCAGGTGACCCGGCGTGGCACGTCCATAGCTAGCGCCGCGACATCGCTCCATCCCAGACTTCGACGAAGAAGTCGAGCGACCATCCGTCGAGAGCGATGCCGATGTACTGGTCGCCGTTGAACCGTCCGGTGTAGGTACCGTCGTCGTGTTGTTGCATCTCGACGTCGCCGAGACCTTCTAGCCCGTATGTCGGCAGGTTCGGCATGAAGCGGTTGGGCAAGGTTGTCATCTGCACGTAGCCGGCGGCGTTGGTACCACCCCCGATCAAGCTGATCAGCTGGAATGACTCACCCTGGTCCGTCGTGGCCGTCCAAATACGGGCACAGGCGACATCGGCGCCGACGCTGATGGCAGCAACGTTCGGATCCGCAAAGATGGGGAGCGTCTCCTCTGCCTGTGCCCATTTCTCGGGGAAGCTGGGGGCGTCAGGCACATGAGACAGCAGGTCACCTGTCAGGTCTTCGGGCAGGTTGCAGAAGTCGGGCTGAGGCTCGGTTGCCACCGGAACGAAACTCGACAGCATTGCCCAGGCGGCATCCTCGTCTTCCTGCGACACATCCTCACCCATGGCCAGGATCGCATCGAATCCTCGACCGTTGTCGAAATAGCGGAATTGGCCACCATGGAGCCGGTCCACGTTGGTGACGCACTCGACGAAATCGCCACCCTCCCAGAGCTCCGCCTCGGACCTGAAGTTGCCCGGCCGTGGGCCCTGGGCGTACCCCATGCCCAGCTCGTGGATGGTCAGCAGCACGTCATTGGGCCCGATGGAGTCAAAGGCCGCAGTCGCAAACTGGGCACACCGGTCACCACCCACCGGCGCCTCGAACGTCGAGATGGCGACCGTCATCGGGAAGCCCAGACTGGGGGTCAGTGTCTCTGGAGCGACATACCAATCGCTCGGGTAGGTGATGGTGAACTCGTTGTCGGTGTCGGTGTGTCGCGCCCAGCTGAAGCCACACTCCTCTCCATCCAGCGAGATCGTGACCGTGCCCTCGGCGGCACCACTCAGGTCGAAGGGAGCGCAGTGTGCCTCCGCGGTGAAGGCAAAGCCACCCACGAATTGGGCGGGGGCTTTGTCGCACGGGAGGAAGGTCACGGCGCCGTAGTCGGGATCGACCACGTAGTCGCCTGAGGATCGCCACGCCGAATCGTCAAACAGGTGTGATACCTGGTGGTGCCACCCGATTGGCACCCGCAGCGTGATGGGCTGGTTTCCCTCGAGGATGCCGATGGTTTCGACCGCGGTGTTGCCGCCGATTCCGCCGGCGGGCCACAGCCATAGTGGTCCGACCTGGCTCGCCTGTTCACGCCATCCCTCCGGCATGTTGTCGTCGCCGCAGAAGCTGTTGTCGCCACCGGCGAGGTAAGGCTCGTCTGTGCGATTGATCTCCCGGCTGCGGTTGGTGAGTGAAATGATCGCCAGCTCGGATCGGAGCGAAGTGAGCGTGTCTTCATCGCCGAATCCGACGATACGTATGCCCGTGGGTGCATCGCACCACTCCATACTGCTTCTGGCTGGGTTGAACCCGGCGCCGGTGACGTACCGGCACTGATCGAGATACAGCATGATGGTTCCATCGATGCCGCCGAGACGGAGATCGGGCCCGTCCGGGCCTCCCTGGTCGCCGAGCACGGGCGTGATCGAGAGGCCCCCGGAGCCGGCGAGCACCGGGTAACCGTTTTCCGGGATGTATCCCGTGACCGATCGCACCCACTCAGCGATCGCCTCATCCCGTGCCTCGCTGCGGTTGGTGCGATAATCCCAGGTCTCGAAGGTCCAGCTGCCGAACTCAACGAACAGGTAGTCGGCGTTGTCGTCGCCTCCAAAGCGCCACAGCTCGGCGGTGCCACCTCTAGGGTCGGGATAGGTGGCCAGCAGCTCTGAACTGCCGGTGACCGTCGCTCGTATCGCCACGATCTCGTCGATCGATCCGTACCGGACCGTGAACGTCCGCCCATACCCCGATGCATCGAACGAGCCCTGGAGCTCGATACCTTCGGAGAGGAAGTCGTACTCGTTGGGGTAGCTGAGCTCGGCCGTTGTCCCGTCGACAAATCCGAGCGGGACCAGGGTGCTAGTCCCCCAGTTTCGTGTCCCGGGATCGAAGACCGGCAGAGCCTCGATACCGGTAGCGACCGTGGTCGTAGCCGGCGGGACGGTGGTCGGGGGGCTAATCGGTGACACGTCGTCGGTTTCGACTCGGTTCAGCAGCGCTGTGGAGACGACGACGAGCGCCAAGACAACAGCAGCAACCGTAAAGGTCGCTGCCGACCGTCTGCGCCGAGAGCGAAGATAGCGCGAGAAGTCAAGGTCTCTCGCGGCCTCGTGTGCGGTGCGACGTAGCTCGTCGGCAGCCTGTCTGGTCGTTGCGTTGGGTTCATTCATATTGTCTCCTCCCCGATGGCGGAGGCGAGGGCAGCGCGGCCTCGGGCCAGATGGACCCGGACCGTGCTCGTTTCGATACCGAGCAAGTCGGCGATGTCGGCGGTGGATCGATCTTCGAGAATCGACAGCGCGATCACCTGAGCTTGACGCCGGGGCAGGGAGCGAACGAGACGCCAGTAGTCGAGAGTTTCGGGCGTCATATCGTGAGTATCACGCTGAGCCCCGAGCCGAAGCAGCGCGCGGGCCTCGGCACGCCACCTGCGCAGGTGCGAGTAACTCAGGTTCAGAGCAACCCGGCGGACCCATGCTTCCCGGTAGTCCAGCCGGCCGATCTCGTCCCAATTGCGGTAGACCCGCAAGAACGCCTCCTGGGAAACCTCCTCGGCCTGGTGACGTCGTCTGGTGACTGCGTAACACAATGCAAGAACACCGGGTAGCTCGCGCGAGTAGAACCGGTCGAACTCCTCGATCGCGGCTATGACCGGGACCGTCGCCGGTAGTCGCTCCGCTTTTTCCCGGTTCCTTCGTGCTGTCATACGACAACACAACGCACGAGTGGGGCCATATTGCTTACTCTGCCCTACGAGACATGAGTCTGGGCGGCTGTCCGGATTGGCGGTCCTAAGAGGGGGAGGTAGGCTTGCGGCCATGATTTCGACGCACGCTTGGTGGTGGCTGCACAGATAGCCACCTTCGCGCGCTAGGACAGATACGCCGGAGGCTCCGCCCCGGCGTTTTTTCACGAGAGGATCGACAATTGGATAGGCAACGAGTCTTTTCCGGGCTGCAACCCACCGGCAACGTCCATCTGGGGAACTACCTCGGAGCGCTGCGCAATTGGGTCAAGCTCCAGGATTCCTATGACTGTGTCTACTGCGTGGTCGATCTGCATGCGATCACTGTCGACTACGACCCCAAGGAGTTCGCCCAGGATCGTATCGAGGCGGCGAAGGTGCTGCTTGCTTGCGGCATCGACCCCGACCGGTCGTTGTTCTACTTTCAGAGCCAGGTGCCGCAACACAGCGAGCTGGCATGGATTCTCGGCACGATGACACCGACCGGTGTCCTCAATCGGATGACCCAGTACAAGGACAAGGTCGCCAGAGGTGAGGCAGCAAACCTCGGTCTGTACTCCTATCCGGTACTGATGGCAGCCGACATCCTGCTGTACCACGCCAATCTCGTGCCGATCGGTGACGACCAGCGGCAGCATCTCGAGATGACCCGCGATCTGGCCGAGCGATTCAACAACCGCTTCGGTGAAGTGTTCCCTATCCCCGACGCTCTCATTCCCAAAACCACGGCCCGGGTGATGTCTCTCGTGGACCCCATGTCCAAGATGTCGAAATCAGACCCGAACGAGAAGAGCCGGGTTCTCATCCTCGATTCGCCGGATGTGGTGCGAAAGAAGATCAAGTCGGCGGTCACAGACTCCGACCCCGAGGTGCGCTTCGATCCGAAGAACAAGCCGGGGATATCGAATCTGCTCGAGATCATGGCGTCCTGCACCGATCGGTCCATCGACGCTCTGGTGGAGGAGTACGCGACAGGGGGTTACGGGAAGTTCAAAGAGGCGGTAGCTGAGGCAGTAATCGCAGAGCTTGCACCAATCCGTAGCGCTTTTCGGAACCTGGAGGATGGAGACGTAGCGCGGGTGATGCGTCGCGGAGCGCTCGATGCTCGCACCAAGGCTGAGGGCTACCAGCAGATCGCCCGCCAAGCAACCGGCCTCGCCGCGATATAGGCGGACTCGCCAGCGGTTCCTCCCCTTCTTGCGTATCCGGCCTCGGCGGTGTCGTCAGGAAGTAGTCATCCGCGTGGAGCGATGCTGCCGTCACCTTCATCAATACCTGATCTTCACCTGGTGTCGGCTTCTCAATGTGGCTCAGCTCGAGGACGTCTGCTTGGCCGTACTTGTCTTGGACTATCGCTTTCACTGGTCGTCTTTGGCGAGCTCCTCGGCGAGCACACGCTGGTAGCGACGCGACTGCGGGCCGCTGTTGCCAATGAAGTAGGCGGCTGCGTGGAAAGCGAGCCCGACGCCCCAGCCGATAGTGACCCAGAAGGCCCAGTTGACGCCGTCGCCCTTGTAGATGTCCAAACCCCACAGGAACCCATTGACGATGACGAACGTGGCCACATGCCACATCAGGTCGGTGTACTCCTTGACCCGCCTCCGCGCCCGTTCCTCGGCGGTGTTGTCGTTTGTCTTGGCCATTTCTGACTCCTCCGTTGTTCTCACCTGATCATCCGCCCTGTGCGTCGGATCGTCTAGTCGGCCGAAAGGATGCTTTGCGGGGTCAACCCATCGGTTGATGGGGAGGGTCAGCCGACCGGGGCCTGCAAAGGGCCGGGCGGGCGATGTACGCCGAAGCGTCCAAAGCACACAATGGGAGCATCAGTTGCGAAAGGAGCAGCGATGCCGGTTATCGAAGTCGAGAACCTGGTCAAGACCTATGACGGCACCAACGTGGTCGACGGTATCTCGTTCAGCGTCGAAGAAGGCGAGATCTTCGGGATCGTCGGCCCCAACGGCGCTGGAAAGACAACAACGGTGGAGTCGGTCGAGGGTCTACGCCGGCCGGACGGCGGATCCATCCGCGTGCTCGGTCTGGATCCGATCCGGGACCGGTACCAGATCACACAGAGGGTGGGAGCCCAGCTCCAGGAGAGCAGGCTGCAAGATAAGATCACGGTCGGGGAAGCCCTCGATCTGTATGCGTCGTTCTACGACGATCCTGCGGACTGGCGCTCCTTTCTCGACTGGCTCGGGCTGGAGGGGAGAGTCGGCACCCGGTACGCCAAACTCTCCGGCGGGCAGAAGCAGCGCCTGGCCGTTGCTCTGGCGCTGGTCGGATCGCCCGAAATCGCCATCCTCGACGAGCTCACCACCGGTCTCGACCCCAAGGCACGCCGTTCGGTTTGGGACACCATCGAACAGATCAGAGACGACGGGGTGACCGTCGTGCTGGTTACCCACTTCATGGAGGAGGCCGAGCGGTTATGTGACCGAATCATGGTTGTCGATCGTGGCTTCGTTGTTGCCATCGATACGCCCACCGGCCTCATCGACCGGATCGGCTCGGAGCAGCGGCTTCGGTTTCGTCCTTCCGCTCCGGTAGATGACGCAGTCCTCGCCGAACTCCCGGAAGTCACGGCGGTGCGGCGTGATGGCGCTCAGGTTGAGGTCGTTGGAACCGGCAATGTCGTGCATGCGGTCACGGCCCTATTGGCCCAGCAGCGCGTGATTGCCGAGGGTCTGCGCATCGAACAGAACAGTCTCGAGGACGCCTACCTGGCGCTCACCGATCAAGAGATCACAGAGGAGGAAGGATGATGTCGGCAACAATGGGAATCACCCGTTCGGAAACCAAGTTGTTTGTGCGGGATCCAATCAATCTCTTCTTCGGACTGGTCTTTCCGGCGCTGCTGTTGTTGGCGCTGGGTCTGTTCTTCCCCGGATTCGACGAGCCGGCGGCCGATCTGGACGGGGCCCGCTACATCGATGTCTATTCACCGATCGTGCTCGGCCTGGGCATTGCCACGCTGGGGCTGGTGACGCTGCCGATCATCCTCGGCACCTACCGGCAATTCGGGATTCTGCGTCGGCTGCGCACGACTCCGGTGCACCCGGCCCGGCTGCTGTGGGCGCAGATGATCGTCCACCTCGTGGTGGCCGTCGTTTCGGCACTCATGGCCATCATCTTTGCCCGGCTTGTGTTCGATGTACCGATCCCCGAGAGCCCGGTTTGGTTTGTCGTAGCCTTCTTGTTGGCGGCTGCGTCGGTGTTCACGATCGGACTGCTGGTCGGAGCAGTGGCTCGGAGCACAACTTCGGGGCAAGCGATCGGCATGGGCATCTACTTCCCGATGTTGTTCCTGGCCGGGGTATGGATTCCTCGTGATCTGATGCCCGGTGGCTTGCGCACTGTCAGCGACTTCACCCCCCTGGGGGCTGCGGTGCAGGCGCTCGATGATTCATGGTTCGGGATTACCCCGAGCTTCACCCACCTGGCCGTGATGATCGCCTACACCGTCGTGGTTGGGTTCGTGGCGGTCCGCGTTTTCCGCTGGGAGTGATTCGGTGCTGACCCCTGTAGGCTCACTGCCACGATCGTCGGAGTAGGCATGATTGAGACGACAGGATCGGCGCAGCCGGCCTCGCTGGCTTCCCTGACCGCCTGGGAGCGCTGGGTTAACTCGTTCTTTGTGTGGATGCCATATGTCACCCTCGTGGTGTCGATCGCTCTGGCCCAACTGGGAACACGTGATACCGGTGATCGGCTTGTTGATTTTGCCGTGACGTTGGCGGCTGCCATGTGGACCTGGCTGACATTCACCCGAAAGGGGCAACCAACCGAAGTCGGTCAGGCGTCCTTGCGGGTCTATTTCATCGGGTTCACTGTTCTCTGCCTGCTGTTGGTGCTTCGCACCAACGTGTTCCTTGTCTATGGGATCACCGGCTTTTTCCACGCCTTCTTGCTCCGCCCCTGGACGGTTGCGTTCCTGGGTATCGGTGCCACCGGGCTTGTGGTTCATTCGCACATCGTGCTCACGGAGAGCACCGTGACGACATGGGCGATCTATCTGGGCGTGGTGCTGGTCCAGACGCTGGCCGTGGGGGCCGGGCTCTACGGTGGGCAGAAGATCACTGAGATCGCAGAGGAACGTCGCCAGACCCTGAAACGACTGGAGCTGGCAATGGATGAGAACATCGGTCTTCACGCCCAGCTCGTGGCGCAGGCACGAGAGGCTGGGGTTCTCGATGAGCGGCAACGAATGGCCCGGGAGATCCACGACACGATTGCCCAAGGCCTCACCGGGGTTATTACCCAACTCGAAGCGGTCCACCAGTCCTGGGACGACGAGAGCGAGGTCAGCAGGCGTCTCGATACCGCCGCCGATCTCGCCAGGCGGAGCCTCGCCGAGGCTCGACGCTCGGTACAAGCTATCCGGCCCGGGCCACTCCAAGGGAGTCGGTTGCCGGAGGCGCTCAATGATGTCTCTCTTCGTTGGGCGGAGGTCAACGACGTCATGGTTCAGATGTCGACGACGGGGGAGTCACGTCCACTGCGCCCCGAGGTCGAGGTGATTCTGCTCCGAGCCGTTCAGGAGAGTCTCGCCAACGTCACCAAGCATGCGGCGGCATCGCGGGTCGGCGTGACGTTATCGTTCATGGACAATTCGG